>Ga0315289_10016655_pt1 | contig 10122 bp, 8 predicted proteins | sample YL17G11_40_MG_FD_203452 | JGI IMG/M metagenome (GOLD analysis project Ga0315289, IMG submission 203452) | Sediment microbial communities from Yellowstone Lake, YNP, Wyoming, USA - YL17G11_40 | ecosystem: Environmental > Aquatic > Freshwater > Lake > Sediment | place: USA: Wyoming | collected...
AGAACAAAAAGAGTGGCAAGCCAAGCTTGATGGCATCAGGGGCATGGCCCAGTGGAAAGCCATCTATCAGGCCTACAACGCTGTCTACAAGCTGACCGAATTGGCCCTTCTGCCCCATGGCCTTTCTCTTCCCAAACTCTATCTCCTGGGTGTCCTGAGAAAGGCGGGCGGCACTCTCACCATGCGCGAGATAAGCCGGGCAATGGTCAAGGAAAGCCAGACAATGACCGGACTGGTGGACAGGCTGGAGGAGCCAGGCCTGGTAGAAAGGGTCTTTGACAAGCGCGACCGCCGCAAGACCTGGGTCCGCCTGACCGAAAAGGGCGAGCGCAAGCTCGAGGAGGCTTCCCCTGTGGCAAGCCGCCTGGCTGAGGAACTGTCTTCGGCTCTGAGCGACCAAGAGCTCCAGGATTTGCAGACCAAGATGGAGAAGTTGCGCGGTGTGGCGATGGATAGGCTTCATGCGGCTCTAGCGCCGCGAGATGGATAGCCCCCTGCCCTGCCGCTGACCAACGCCATCGTCTGGTTCGTCATTGCTCAGGGGTGGCCCTAGCCGCCTCCCTGCCACGTCGCTGAAGTGGCGGCTGTTCCATCGGGCCTCAATGAGCTGTCAGAGGGCAGGCGCACGCACACCATGACTTCATCGTCTGGCTCGTCGTGGCGCTGGAGTGGACGCAGGGCTAATACTACCTTCTCCCTTGTCAATCTTCGCCCTTCCCTGTAGGATGGGGCAGCTATGACTCTGCAGTACGGCGATATCCGTCCTAGCGACGCCACAGGGGGTCTTGCCATGGCCGCATTAGCCCGCAAAGCGACGCTCATTCTATTGGGTCTGACAGTGCTAGCGTTGGGCGCGCTCTTGGCCGCGTGCGGAGAGGAAGAGACGCCCACCGCTACGCCCCTCAGCGAGGTCCTGGCCGAAAGGCAAGAGCTTCGCATTCGCATGCCAGGCGAACCGACGACCCTCGACCCTCAGATCGCCGCCTTTGCCAACGACGTCAGCATCGTCAAGCTGCTGTTCCGAGGGCTCGTCCAGTATGACCAGAACCTAGGCATCGTGCCAGCAGCCGCTAAAGAAACGCCGTCCAAGGAGAACGGAGGCATCTCGGAGGACGGCCTGACCTACACGTTCAGGCTGCGGGACGACCTGGTCTGGAGCGACGGAGAACCCTTGACCGCCTCGGACTTCGAATACTCACTGAAGCGGCTGTTCGACCCGGAGGTTGGCGCCCACGGCTACTACTACGGCTTCTACATTAACATCGTGGGCTCCGAGGCTTATGCTGCCGGGGAAGGCTCCGCCGAAGAAGTGGCCGTCACCGCCATCGATGACACCACCCTGGAGATCAAGCTGACCAGGGTCCAGCCCACCCTGCTTCAGCTGCTGGCCCTGTGGCCGGCCTTCCCCGTCCGCCAGGATGTGGTCGAGGAGCACGGGGACGCCTGGACCGAGGCGGGCAACCTGATCGGCAACGGCCCCTTCGTCCTCAAGGAATGGGTACACGACGACCACATCACCCTCGAGGCCAACGCCAACTACTGGGGAGACGACAAGCCTACCCTTCAGCGCATCGTGTTCCGGATGATCCCCGACGAGAGCGTCGCCCTCATAGCTTACCAGAACAATGAACTGGACATGACCGCCATCCCCCTGCCCGACACTGGGCGGTTCGAGGGGAACCCCGAGTCGCTGAAGTACGCCGAGTTGGCCACCGTCGCCCTGGGGTTCAACAACACCAGGGAACCCTTTACTGACCCGCTGGTGCGTAAGGCCTTCAGGATGGCCGTCGATAGCCAGGCCTACGTCGACAGCGTGCGCCAGGGGTCGGGCCTGCCAGCGTTCAGCTGGATACCGCCGGGTATGCCTGGCTACAACCCTGACATTGGAACGGACTATGCCTTCGACCCGGAGGGGGCGAAAGGGCTCCTGGCCCAAGCTGGCTATCCCGATGGCGAAGGACTGCCGGACATCACGATCACCATCGGCAACACCCAGGAGAGCAGACTGACGGCACAGTTCTTGCAGGAGCAGCTCAGGACCAACCTCGGCGTCAACATCGACATCGAGGTCCTAGAGAGTGCCACCTACCAGGACCGCTACCTAACCAGCGAATTCCAGTTCACGCTGGTTGGGTGGCGAGCCGACTACGCGGACCCCGAGAACTGGCTGCCCCAGCTCTTCGGCACCGACGCTGGTCTGAACCAGTACAAGTACAGCAACCCGGCGGTGGATGACCTGTTCGCTCAGACGGCGGTGGAGCTGGACAACGGCAAGCGTCTCGACCTGTATGATCAAGCCCAGGAAATCATCATCGATGAGGACATGGGCACCGCCCCGCTGTACTACCCCATCCGCAACTGGCTGGTCAAGCCCTGGGTGGCAGGGATCATCACTACAGGTCTGGATTCCAGCCCTGGAGACTGGTTCTACACCAACGTCCGTATCCTGGCTCACTAGAAGCTACATCCGGAGGGTAGACAAAGGTGATCGTCTACGCCACCCGACGCCTCCTCGGGATGATCCCTGTCCTTTTCTTCATCGCGGTGGTCACCTTCGCCCTGATGCACGCTGTCCCCGGCGGACCCTGGGACAGAGACAAGCGCTTGCCTCCCCAAGCCCTGGCGAACGTCGAGGCCAAGTACGGGCTCGACAAGCCAGTATTTGCGCCCAGTTGGCGTGTTTGGGAGCAAGAGTTCTGGCGCGAGCTACCCGATACCCAGTTCGTCAACTATATCACGGACGCCATTCGGGGCGACTTGGGCGTGTCCTACCGTCAGCTCAACCGTCCTGTCGCTGACATCCTCCTCGAGGGCATCCGCATCTCCGCGACCCTTGGCCTCATGGCCCTGGTGTTGTCCACCGTTGTGGGGATGGCGTTCGGCATCTTGTCGGCCCTCAGACAGAATTCGTGGCTCGACTATGCCTGCGTGGCCTTTGCCACTTTGGGGGCTAGCGTTCCCAACTTCGTGCTTGGCCTGCTCCTCATGGTCCTCTTTACCGTTCACCTTCATTGGTTACCTTCCTCCGGCTGGGCTAATCCGACCACCTTCTTTTTCTTGTCGATCCCCAGCAACTGGAAGCAGTTGGTAATGCCCCTCATTGCCCTGAGCGCATTCCCTACCGCCTACATCATGCGCGTCGTTCGGGCAAGTCTGCTTGAGGTTCTGCACCAGGACTACGTGCGGACGGCCCGGGCCAAAGGCCTGGCAGAGCATGTGGTGGTCATGCGGCACATGCTGCGAAATGCTTTCATCCCTGTACTCACCGTCCTGGGTCCCGTGGCAGCGTTCTTGGTCACGGGTTCGTTCATCATTGAGTATCTGTTTGCCATACCTGGCATAGGCCGCCAGCTTGTCTATAGCATCTCTGCACGGGACTACGGAGTGATCATGGGTGCGACGCTGTTGTACGCAGTGGTGATAGCGGCGGCCAATCTCATCGTTGATCTGATGTATGTGGTTGTAGACCCACGGATTCGGTACTGACAGCTATGGAAGAGCCCGGGGAGATCACCACCGAACGCATAGCGCAAGTAGCGGTCAGCGACGGGCTACCTCCTCATCGCTCGCTGTGGACGGACGCAGCGCGGCGGTTTACTCACAACCGGATTGCCGTGGTCAGCCTGATCCTGATTCTCGGCCTTGTTGGGCTAGCTGTCCTTGCCCCCGTGGTCCAGCGGCATGATTATCGGGTTCAGGACTTGGCCCACACAAGCGAGAGGCCAAGTGGGCCCTACTGGTTCGGGACAGACCAACTGGGGCGCGACCAGTGGAGCCGTGTGGTTAACGGAGCGAGAATCTCCCTTTCCGTCGGCATCGTAAGTCAGCTTATCACGGCGGTCATCGGAGTGGTCATCGGCACACTGGCTGGCCTAAATAGGTGGATGGACAACCTCCTCATGCGCTTCACCGACATCGCTTATTCATTTCCCGACCTGCTGATGATGATCCTCCTCCTGGCCGCTTTCGGCTCTGGCCTGATCCTTTTCGGCTCTGTCCCGGTCACAATGATCCTGGCCATATCGCTTGTCTGGTGGCCAACCATCGCTCGGCTGGTGCGGGGCCAGATCCTCTCCCTTCAGCAGCGTGACTTTACGCTGGCAGCCAAGGTGACGGGTGCCAGCCAGTGGCGAATCGTCTGGACCCATCTTCTGCCCAATACGTTCGGGCCGGTGATAGTGACCGCCACCTTCGGCATTCCCCGGGCCATCTTCGCAGAGTCGGCGCTATCTTTCATCGGGCTAGGTATCCCTCCACCCAATCCGAGCTGGGGCACGCTGGCCAATGACGGCTTCAGCTCCATCTCTGCCGCCCCTCACCTAGTCCTCACGTCAGCGCTGGCCATCGCCGTCACCATGATGAGCTTCACCTTCATTGGCGACGGCCTGCGCGATGCCTTCGACCCCCAGGCTCGGTAGGGAGTCTGCGGTCGAAGCTCATGCGGCTGGCTGAGGTGTTTGCTGATGGGGCAGCTGGTGCTGGCCCTTCACCGTCCCTACGATTGAGACGTTCGCCTCTTTCGTTCCACCACCTCGACCAGAGCATTGAGGAGTATGTCTGGGACACGGCTGCAATCCAGCCGCACTGTCGCGCCCGATAGGTCCAGCCCTATCCCACCATTCATATCCCTAGTCACCCGCGCTATCGCCGCGTAGGGCACGGTCAGGTCGCCGAAAGGCGCTCGTATCTGTAGTGCATCTGCCATGGCTAAGACCCGAACGCGAATGGACGGAGTTACCGTTAGTAGCGCTCCCACGCGCAAGGGTAGTACCGGTTTAGGGCCGTCTCTCATCGCTGACGAACGCTCCTCCAACCTCTGTTTCTCTTGATCACCTCGGCGCAGGCCATAACCACGCCGCCTAGCACCAACAAATCCCCCACGCTGAAGACCCTGGCAATTGGACTGCGTGGAGGGAAGACAATGATGTCTGAGAGAAACCAGAGCCTCGCCTCGCGTGGCGCCATCAGTATTCCCTTTGAGCCTGGCACGGGTTCTCCTAGCTGCACGTTTTCGATGCGATCTAGCAGATTCACGCTGGCGACCTCCTCGGGACTGATCGGCATCAACCCGCCATTGGAGCTGATGGCAAGGAGATTCAGGAGAAAGCCGACTGCCATCACCCGAACACCCCACAGGTGCCAGTTGCGAAGCGCGAATACCAGCAGGAGGACAAAGGTCAAGGGCAGCAATACGCGACGGGCGAGTCCCGGAGTGGCCTGTGTTCCCGCGAAGTAGACGGCCCAGATCTGGACGAGAAGGGCTGCGACTCCCAGCCAGCTCCAACGCAATCCCGCTGGAAATCGGACAGTGGAAGTCGCAGCCACTTCTCAATCCTCGAGGAGGGTATGGTCCCCTTGCTGTCGTGGCCTACGGGAAGATCCAGGGAGCCGTTCCCACGAAGGCAACGGCCGCAAGGACGATAGCCGTCCCAACGACCACGACCCATGTGCTGCAGAACCTGTGCATGAGACTACCTCCTGTGGTGATACTTGCTCGGGCACACTTGATTGCCCTGGAACAAGCTAAAGGGTAGCCTCTCGCGTAGTTCTCGCGTGGTTCCGTGGAAGAAGCGCTCTCCGCTCGCGGCCTGCTAAGGCTATCGCTCGCGCTACGACTAGTGCGAAGTGGCTGGCGAGGTGCACAAACGGTTGTACAGCTGAGTCAGCGCTGCCGCTGGCTCTTCTCCCAGTTGGTCACGGACGGTGTCCGCGTACTGTCGATAGCAGCGCGTCGCCATCTCCAGTTGACCAGCATCGCCGTACGTGCCGATCAGCTGATACCATAGGGACTCGTTAAGCGGGTCTAAATCGACGGCCTTCTCATAGAGCGAGACCGCCTCCAAATGGTTGCCTCGTTGGCGCTCGTACTCTGCCAGGCGCGCGAAGGCTCGGAGGCACATGTCTTCCAGGCGTCGGCGCTCCCCTTCAAGCCACTCGGAGTAGAAATCAATTCCAAACGGCCCACGATAAAGGTCTACCGCCTGGCGGAGGCTGCGAGCCCACCCGGGCGACCTGTGCTGGCTCTGTTCGGCCTTTCGCACTAGGCTTTCGAGCTCTACGGCATCACACCAGAAGCGCCCGTGAGGATTCAGCACGTACCGACCAGTCTGCTCGATCACGCAGTGCGCATAGAGCGCCCGCCGTAGCCGGTATAGGGTCGAGTGGAAGCTGCTGTTGCACTTGTCGCGTGGCAGGTCAGGCCAAAGGGCCGCTAGAATCTCTTCCTTGCGGGCGGGGGCACCGTGACGCAGCAGGAAGAGGAGCATCTCCTTGCTCTTGTCGCTCTGCCACTCAAAGTCGAGGACTCGTCGCCCCCCAACGAGGACTTCCATCGAGCCGAGACCGAAGAGCTCTACCGAGGGGAATCTTCCTTTCTTCGAGCCCCGCGCCTCAGGTCTTTCCCCCGGGGGTTGATTGTGGGATGTCATCTTTTCTAGGAGAGCGCCGTAGAAGCCGCCACCGATCTTCTTAGAAGCCGCGTACTGTACCACCCCTGGTGCAGCGAGTGCCCGCTCCACCAAGAAGTGGTCATATCCTAGCTGTTCTGAAAGGCGCATGGCCTCTTCCAAGGCACGCATGGCCCTGGATCGCCCCCGTCTGGAGGAGAACAATGTCTCGCCAAGATGATATAGGGCAATAGCTTCCTCACGTTTCGCGTGGCACCCCGCCAACAGGTCGGCGGCCTGCTGGAGTTGGACGACTGCTTGCTGGGCTTCACCGCGTTCCCGCAATAGCAGACCTAGACTGATCTTCGCGATCCCGAGTTCATATGAACTCTCCCGCTCCTTCGCATCGGCGGCGGCCTGGCGGATCAGAATCTCGGCCTTGTCCAGGTCGCCACGGAGCCGATGCGTATCGCCAAGCGACGTCAGCACCTGGGTACATAGAGTTATGTCTCCAAGGTCGCCGGCAAGATCCAAGACCTGATTGTATCGTTCGATGGCCAGGTCGTACATGCCGCGGTCCCGTTCGATGTCGGCGATAGAGGTGAGGGCATAGGCTTCCGTACGCACGTTTCCACTGCGCCGCGCCCTGTCCACGGTGTCATGAAAGAGCGCCAGTGCCTTCTCGGCGTCTCCCTGGTTGTAATAGAGCATCCCAAGATTGTTCAAGACGTTCGCCAGTTCTTTGTGATTGCCTAGCCGCTGCCATGCTCGCCGGGCCTTCTCAAGATGAACCTCAGCGTCAGACAGCTGCCCCAGTAGCCCGAGGGCTGCGCCTGCGCATTCATGGGCGAAGGCCGCGTTCGCCACATCGCCCGCGGCCTCGTAAATGTCGAGAACGGCCTTGAATTCGTCCAAGGCAGGCAGGAAAGACCCTTGGATAGAGTAGACTATGCCCAGTTGCTTGCGCGCCTCGGCTACGGACTTGACCGGCCCATCCGCGCTCGTCAACAGGGCAAGAGCGTGTCGGCAGGATTCCGCAGCCTCCCCGTGTTCGCCTTTGAGGCGCAGCGCCATTCCCCGCACGGTGTAGGCCTCGGCCAAAGAAACCACCTCTCCCCGCTCCTGGAAGGACGGAATGGCTGTCGCAAGCACCTCCAGTGCCTTGTCCGCCTGTGCCATCTGCTGCAGGATTCGCGCCCGCCACAGGACAAGATTCGGATACCTCGACAGATTCGGAGCGGGGAATGTCTCAAGCCACCCAACTATCGTCTGCCACTTTCCCTCTGCAAACGCTTGGGGTGCTGCCTGCTCTACGATGGACGCCACCTGATCCCACAGCCCAGCCTCGGCGAAGTGTCGGATGGCTTCCCCCCACCTCCCTTTCGCTTCGAACAACTGGCCCGCTCCGACGCTTGTGGTCCTGAAATGGTCTGGCTCCTCACGCCTGAATCTTGAGACAAGGAATTCTCGGAATAGGGCATGAAACCGCCAACGCATGTCTCGACGGTCGATGGAGCTGAGGAACAGGTTGCGTGCCTCTATATCGTGAAGGATGCGCTGAGAGTCGCTTCTATTGACGAGGGCATCACAGATCTCTACGTCGACCTCGCTCAGCACGCTAATGATAAGCAGGAACTCTTGGAGTTGCCTATCCAACCCATCGAAGACCTCAGCGGCTAGGTACTCGAAAGCCTTTTCTGGGGTCGCGGCTTTCAGGTCGGCCGGCATCGAGGTCTGTGCTGGCATCAGGGAGAGGGCAGCCACCCATCCTTCGGTCACACAGGCTACCTTCTCGGCGTCCTCCTCCGCCAGGTCCACCCCATGGATCTGGGAATAGTAGCGTCTTATCTCATCCACCGTGAAGGCCAGCAGTGAGGCATCAATGGTCGCGACTTCTCTCTGCCCTTCAAGACGGGGCAGGACCGAGAGGGACGGCTTCGTTCTACCGCAGATGATCAGGTGACAGTTCGGTGGGAGCCTGAGCAGGAAACGGTTCACCAGCTGCATCACCGGCTCACACCCGTCGACGCAGTGAAAGTCGTCCAAGATGATGGTGACTGGTTCCCCGACATCGCGATGAAGGCTTGTGACTATCTGGCCCATAACGCGGTCGGCATCCGTGGGCGCCGACGGGCTGCCTAGTGGCGCGGGTGCCTCTATGCCAGAGTCAAGACCTGGAAGATGGTGCCGGAGACAGAGTAGGAGGTAGCGAAGAAAGGTGGCCTGATCCCTGTCCTCTTCGTCAAGAGAGAGCCAGCAGACCTGTATCGTCAGGTCATGAACGAAGTCGACCAGAAGCGTCGTCTTCCCGTAGCCCGCAGCAGCATGTACCACTGTGAGACGGTGGTCGAGGTTGCCGTAGAAGAGATCGAGGAGACGCTGTCGGCGGATCGTGTCCGGCCGCCGCCTGGGCACTAGAACCTTAGTGACGAATTCGCCGGTATCTCGATTTGCCATAATTCAAGCCGAACGGGCACCAGGTCTCCTAGTTTGCAGCCAATTGTAGCATAGCGCCAGCGTCCCAGTGGCAGCTGGTCGGAGCGCGGCTTGAGGAAGACCGAGTCCGTTGGCGAGCTGGTTGTTTACCCACCCAGATAGACAAATCCGCGCCTCCCAACGGCGCGTATGAGGTCGCTGCCGCCCGTGACGATCCTGATCTTTTGCCTCAGGCTCCTGAAGTGTGCCCACACAAGCGATGGATTCCCGTTACCCGGATAGAAGCCAAGGACACGCGTCAGCACCTCTTCGACGCTCACCATTCTCTTCTCTTGGCTCATGAGATATCTTGCCAGGCGGTATTCATCCGGAGTCAGAATGGTACTCCCAGCCCGTCCCTGCATAACACGGAGCCGCCTGTCGAGGACAAGTTGACGGTCGGAACCCGGCTCCACAGTGCGCCTGTCGGTCCGAAGCAAGTCCAGCATGATGTCTTGGAGATCCCTGCACTTCAACGGCCAGGACAAGTAGGCCATACGGGATCGCCTGCGGGCCCCGATGCCCGCCAAGGCCGCCTGGCTCTTGGTTGGCACGACGAGGACGATCGGGATGTCGCCGGGAACCAGGCCACCATCAAACCAAGTGAGGAATTCCTCGACATCTCCTTCCACCTTGCTGGCGCTGACGATAGCCACGTCGGGTTCGATGAAGTGAAGAGTACGCAGAGCGTCATCGTACCCTCCAGCAACGGCCACCACGTACCCGGCCTGTCTAAGACACTCCCCAATCCAGTCCCCTGTAGACCGATGTCGGAACACCACAAGAACCGTCGTCTTGGATGGTTGATTCTCGGGTTCCACCATGAGACATACAAGGGTGTCATCGCTCGGACGCCTGTCCAGTGTCGTCATGGACTTCTCACGAACTTCTCGCGCGATCGTCCAAGATGCGAGGGTTGGGGCGCTCCCCGGAGCTCAGTCGTGCCGCGCAGTTCTCGTCGAGCCATCCGTCCGGGGGTGATTTCGAGGGGTGGTAGCCCACACTATGTTCCCATGATGAGGGCCCAGTTGCCGGGTTAGCAGCGACTCTGCAGATGTCCTGGCCGGTAGCCTCTAGGCGGCGCCCAGTTCTTGCTTGTGCTAATCTGTAGCTACTATGACCGGCGATGACCCGCTTCTCCGCTGGCGCGACGAGTTCCCCATCCTCCAGCGCTGCACCTACCTCATCTCCAACTCCCTGGGCGCTATGCCCCGCGCCGCGTACGATGCCCTCCATCAGTACGCCGACGAATGGGGCGCCG
>Ga0315289_10016659_pt1 | contig 10121 bp, 11 predicted proteins | sample YL17G11_40_MG_FD_203452 | JGI IMG/M metagenome (GOLD analysis project Ga0315289, IMG submission 203452) | Sediment microbial communities from Yellowstone Lake, YNP, Wyoming, USA - YL17G11_40 | ecosystem: Environmental > Aquatic > Freshwater > Lake > Sediment | place: USA: Wyoming | collected...
AGGGAGCTTCCAAAATATTAATTGTGATCTCTTCTCCTTCCCTGATTTCCACTTTTTCTAAGGGCTCAATCATCCCCTTAGAAAATCTTGCCTTAATCGTCTTTCCCCTTTTCATCCCTCCTTTGACTCTTCTTTTGTCTCCTTGAATACTATTTTAGGGAAAAGAAGGGGGGCTGTCAATTAGATAGATGCAAATGGGATATTTTTGTGCACTACAAATTTTAGTGTGAAATAATTAGAACTGTCCTTTTCCCCCTGATTTTGATGTAGATATACTTTTTAACAGGAATGACTATTAGGTGAATTCGTTAACTTTGGCTTTTTGACCAGCGGGAGTTGGGAAAATGCGTGTTACTTCCTGAAGTCGTGATTTCTAAGTTACTATCCCAAATGCTTGACTTCAAATAGTAATCAATCTTTTTTATTTTTGAATCTATTTATAATGTTCCTTTCTCTTGAAAAAATTCTCGTTCCGAAAAATGGAAAAATAATATATTTTTTACTTGACTTCTATGGATGTATTTGATAAAAAATTCGTACTTTTATATGAAATTCTATGAGGAAAACAAAATAGATCTTGATTATGAAATTATTTACACAAAATTCATTTCTATATTTTCAAGAAACAAAAATCTCCTTAGCAATACATCCGACATAGGACAGGAGGTATTTAAACAACTTACCCTTTCGATTGACCCTAGATTTGCTTACGCCATTTATCCCGTCAAACAGATATGTGATGATAAGCTTTTTATTGACGACAATCTATTTTTTCAGAGCGACCTTCTTACTCAAATTATGGTGTCCTCAAAAAAAATTGCGATAATTATTTGTACCCTTGGAAATCATTTTGAAGAAAAGCTGTCTAAATATAAAAATGAAGATTCGTTGATGTGTGTCTATCTTTTTGATCATCTAGGTTCACTGGCTGTTTCAATTTTAAAAAAAGAAGCGGTTGATTACATTCGAAAAAAACTGTTTATAAATGGTCAGAAAATAAGCATTCCGTTAAGTCCGGGACACGAATGCTGGCCATTAGAGCAGCAAAGAATTCTTTTTCAATTACTCCCAGAAAATCCTTTAGATATCAGGTTAAATGAATCATGTCTGATGTTACCTCTTAAATCCTTATCATGCGTTCTTGGTATTGGTCCTGAGGTTGTTAGTGAGGGAACTTCTTGCGACCATTGTTCCAAAAAGGAATATTGTAAATGGAACCAAGGTAGTGAGAAAAGCTGATCTATGCTCTTTAATTTCTTAAAAATGTTTACAAGGGATGGGAAATTAGATGGAAAGGAGGTGATTCTTTAGGCATATATTGGAGGATGTTACGGAGTTATTTGGATGCGCAATTTAAACCTTTGAGATTTTGCTTAATTTATTTTTCTGGTAAAGTTTTATAGAAAGGAGGGTAAAATGGAAAAAATTAAATCTCTAAATTTTATTATATTATCAACCTTAATGTTATTTTTTCTGATAACCTTTGTCTGGGGAATATATCCTGTACCCATAAAAGCAGAGGATAAGCCTCCAATCAAGGTTGGCATTGTATATCCTATTAGCGGTGTTATGGGGACTATAGCTATTCCATCATATAAAGCGCATTTGCTAGCTATGAGCGAAATAAACGCAAAGGGTGGTCTCTTAGGAGGAAGAAAATTCGAGTGGATTGTGAGAGATCCCATGGGAAAACCTGAACTTGAAACGAGATATTGCCGTGAAATGCTCATTTCTGAGAAAGTGGATATACTCCATGCTGGTTATGGAAGTGCACTAGGGATGGCTGCATCTGCTGTTGTTGCAGAATCAGGAAGAGGATTGGCCTTTCTAGAAGGAGGGAAAACCTCAAAACTTAGAAATGAGAAATTTCACCGAAACGTTTTTTTCCTGGAACAAGAAGATGTACCAGAGGCGCGTGGCATGGCTAAGGCTCTTTGTGAATATGGCCCACTAAAAGACATTAAAGAACCAAAGGTCTACTTTTTATCATGGGACTATGAGTATGGAAGGAGTCTTTATCATTGGTTTGCTCCAGCATTAAAAAAGTATAAGCCCAATGTGAAGTTGATGGAGGCTTGGACAAAGGTAGCAGAGACCGATTATACGCCTTATATAAGCCTGATAGCTGGAGCAAAACCGGATGTTGTAGTTACCACAATATGGGGTGGTGGTATACCCTCTTTCCTAAAACAGGCAAAAGCCTATGGGCTATGGGACATAACAAATCTATTTGCTTCAACAGAAGTAGCAGGCGTGGAATACCTTCGTGAGGTTGGAGAACTATTTCCCGTAGGAACTTGGGTCAACGTAATGGAATTGCCTGGCATACCTGGCAATGAAGGACATCGAAAGTATTGGGAGGCCTTTCGGAAAATGCATGGTGAGGACCCCGGTGCTTTTGGAGTTCGCAATTACATTGCAACCTATTTTCTTGCTAAAGCAATTGAGAATGCAAAATCTCTCGATCCTGAAAAATTAATTCCTGCTTTGGAGAATACTAGTATAGATACCTTCTTGGGGAAGGTTTGGATGCGAAAAACCAATCATCAGATGATGACAGGGATGTATTGGGGACCTCTAATTAAATCAGATCCTCCTTACCATCGGACATTAGATAAAGCAAAGATGTATTGGCTAAACGATATTGATGTAAGTCTTACCGACGATGAGATACTTAATATTAGAAAATCGATTAAATAAACTAGTTTGTATAAAATTGGGATGAATTAAATTTTTTTTGGTAAAAGGTCATCTAATGGATTTGAATTTTTCACTCTTAGGTGCTCAGGCTGTGGCAGGGCTAACCCGAGGCATGCTTTATTACCTGCTTGCCTCGGGTTTAACTCTCATATTCGGTGTACTTGGGATAATCAACTTTGCCCATGGAACTTTTTACATGATAACTGTGTTTCTTACTATTACATTAGCCGTTCATACCAACTATTGGATAGCTGCAATATTGGCCCCTGTCATTCTATCCCTCATTGGGGGCATTTGTGAATTCTTTCTACTCAGGCGAATTTATAAGGCACATCATCTTCTTCAGCTACTTCTCACCTTCGCTTTAGTTTACATAGGCGTGGATGTTGTAAAGATTTTTTGGGGAACGTATCCAAAATCTCTTCCCCAAGTTGATCTTCTGCAGGGTGGAATATTCATTGGGGGAATTCGGTTACCCTTTAGCTACCTCTTTATGATTTCAGTAAGCGCGGCGACAGGTATAGCCTTGTGGTTAATACTTTATAAAACTAAATGGGGTACGATTATCCGAGCCTGTACTATTGATTCAGAAGTCGCAGATACCTTAGGGATCAATGTCCGGATGTTATTTACTTTGGTTTTCATGCTGGGGATCTATCTGGCCGGAATTGGGGGGGTTGTTGCGGCTCCAGTTATCGGTGCTGTTTCAGGCATGGATATGGAGATCATTATTCTTTGCTTTGCGGTAGCTATTGTTGGAGGAGTAGGGAGTTTACGGGGTGCTTTGCTGGGCGCACTAATTATCGGCCTTGTAGAATCCTTCGGACTTTTGGTCCTTCCTCAATTTGCTATTGCTTTTATCTTTGGTGTAATGACCATTGTTCTCATACTACGCCCACGTGGATTATTGGGTCGGTCCGCCAGCTGAGGAAGGGAGGGAATTAAGGATTGTTTTTTGGAAAAAAGAGAAGAAGTATAATTGGACTCTCTCTATTTATTCTCCTATTGGCACTTTTCCTGCCGGTAGTATTACCAAAATTTCTTACATTCCTTCTTACTGAAATAATTATTTTCGGCTTATTTGGTATAGCAGTGAATTTGCTAGTAGGCTATTCAGGAATGGTGACCTTTGGACATGGCGCATTCTATGGCCTTGGAGCCTATACTGTAGGGCTTTTCCTAACCAAGACAGGAGTTCCTTTTATTGTAGCATTTTTGCTAGCACCCATTATCGCCTCATTTTTTGGCCTGATCATTGGGTTTTTTTGTGTAAGGTTAACACAGTTTTATTTTGCAATGTTGACATTAGCTTTTGGGATGCTAATTTGGGCAATTATTTATAAATGGGAGAAATTTACAGGAGGGGATAATGGTCTTGTGGGTGTGCCGCTCCCATCAATTCTTTCTTCCACACAAGCTTTTTACTACTTTACAGTGTGTGTGGTTATAATATGTTTAATCGTCCTGTGGCGTATTGTTAATTCCCCCTTTGGTTACACGATGAGAGCGATAAGGGAAAATCCAGAAAGAGTTCGCTTTCTAGGAATCAATTTAACCCGCTATAAGTTAGCCATCTTTGTAATCTCTTCAGGATTTGCAGGCATTAGCGGGGGTCTCTATACTGCTTTTACCAAGGGAGCTTTCCCGGATTACGCCAGCTGGGCAAAATCTGGAGAAGGACTCATAATCGTTCTCATTGGAGGAATGTCCTCTTTTATTGGACCCCTGATCGGGGCGGCCGTATTGGTATTTCTGCAACAAATTGTTACCATGATTTTCCAGTATTGGTCTATTGTGCTCGGTATCCTCCTTCTATTGGTGGTACTGTTTTTACCGGAAGGGGTTATGGGTATAAAAGAGAAAGTAAGATTTCAACGCTAATTGAAATACCCCATGGCATTTTATCATATCAATGATTATTAGAATTCAAACAGTTTTCTTAAATATAGTTCTGACATAAAAACATAAGGAAAGAAAATGCCAGAGGCAATTTTAGAAGTTCATAATTTAGGAAAAGCTTTTGGTGGGCTACTGGCTGTTGACTCCGTAAGCTTCCAAGTTAATCAAGGAGGTTGTAGTTCTATTATTGGTCCAAATGGTGCTGGAAAAACCACTCTTTTCAACCTCATCAGTGGTTATTTTTCTCCGGATTCAGGAAAAGTAATCTTCCAGGGCAATGACATTACAGGAATACCCATTGAGTTGATTTGCAGAAAAGGGATTGCCCGATCCTTTCAACTTATTAGCATTTTCCCTAGACTTACTGCATATGAAGGAGTACTAATCTCCCTTTTATCCCGCGAAAGAAAGAGTTGGAATCTTCTTTCCTCTGCCAAGAAATTCTTCGGAGAAGAGGTAATGTCAATCCTAGAAAGTGTTGGATTGAGCGATCGAAGCATGGTATTAAGTGGAGATCTTTCACTGGGTGATCAGAAAAGGTTAGAGCTTGGCATGGTTGTAGCACAGGACCCCACGCTCCTACTTCTTGATGAACCCACCGCAGGAATGTCGCCTGTGGAAAGAGTTACCATTATGGAACTTCTGCAATCCTTATCAAGAAAGAAAGATTTTACCATCCTTTTTACCGAGCATGACATGAGTTTGGTTTTTTCCATTTCTGATTGGATTGGGGTAATGCACATGGGGAAATTAATCGCTGAAGGCTCACCCGAGGTAATTAAAAATAACGAAATCGTAAAAAAAGTTTACCTTGGAGAAACTGAATGATTTTAGAAGTGGAAAAAATCCACACATTCTATGGCTGGAGTCACATCCTATTTGATATTTCCTTAGGAATCGAAGAAAGAGAAACGGTAGCAATCCTAGGAAGAAATGGGGCTGGGAAGACGACCACCTTTCGTAGCATTATGGGATTAACTCCTCCTAAAGTGGGGGAAGTTCGATACAAAGGAGAGATTATTTCAGGGCAACGCCCTTATATGATTGCCCGTAAGGGAATTGGATATGTCCCGAGTGGCCATAAAGTTTTCGGTGATCTTACGGTGGTTGAGAACTTATTAGTGGGGACGAAAAAAGCCTTTAAAAGCGGTTTGCTTCCAAGGACTCCAGAGGAAATTTATAACCTTTTCCCCATATTGGGTCAGCGGCGAAAACAACGCGCAGGTACCTTAAGCGGGGGTGAAAGGCAAATGCTTACTATCGCTAGGACATTAATGGGTAACCCAGAAGTTCTTATTTTGGATGAACCTTCTACCGGTCTATCTCCGCTTGTAATCAATAATTTGGGGGAAAAAATCCATCAGTTGAAGGGGGAGGGTCTTTCAATTTTGCTTGCGGAGCAAAATGCAAAGTTTGGGATGGCGTTATGCGAACGATGTTACATAATTGATAAGGGTGAAATTCGTTATCAAGGACTTACTCTAGAGTTACAGCAAAACCAAGAACTCATGCAAATGTATCTGGCAGTCTAGCTGGAAAGATTAATTTATAAAGCGATAATTATGATGATTTAAAACGGTCAATCTAATTTTATTAATTGTTTTTTTCATGCATAAAGAAGTTGAAGAAGTTTTATGTCAATTGAGTAAAAAATGAACTGTTTCCTCATTTCTGGTTTCTTAGGATCTGGTAAGACAACATTAATATTAGTTTTAGCAAAAAGATTGGTTGAAGAGGGTATCAAAAAGGTGGGTATCATCGTGAATGAAATTGGGAAGATAGGAATTGACGGCGATATCATCAAACAACTGGACTTAAATACATGGGAGCTATTTGGGAGCTGCATCTGTTGTACACTTGGACCGGATTTACTTAAAACCATTGAGGAGATTGATCAAAGATATAAATGCGACCTTGTATTGATCGAACCTACTGGTGTCGCCGATCCACAGAATATTTTGAATCTTCTTAACAAATTTAAAGGAGGGGTAATTAAAAAAATTATATCATTGGTTGTCTTAGACCCAACTCGTTTTTCGATACTAAACCAGATGATGACTCCACTTGTGACTTCACAAATTAAAGCGGCGGATATATTGCTAATTAATAAGACAGATATTTTCCCTCTGGAAGAGTTGACATTCACTCGAAGGTCCGCTGGAACATTAAACCCTGAAGCTGATATCTTGGAGATTTCCGCTATTGAAAATAAAGGAATTGAACCATTAGTAAAGATTATAATCGAATAAATGGAAAATCTGAATCTTGGTATTTATGATGGGCAGATTACATTTCAATTTATGGATTTACTCTCTATTAGGCAATCCCAAGAAATCCTTACAGTTTTTTTGAAGCAAATTGCCCGAGAATCATTAGATGCAGGTGCAAAATTGATTGGGCATATTAAATGTTTTGTCGAAACAGAACACCATTGTATTTTCTACGGGAGTATTGTTTCTGCAGATGATATTCCAAAGTGGAAAGGTCGAGGAGATGTGGATTCGAGTAAAATTGTTATCAAATTAAATGCGCTTGTCTATGGTATTAATTCCAAGGAAATGGAACTGATTGTGGAGAAAAATATCTCATCTCTGTCAGAACGTTTTGGATTCTATTATTTTTTTTAGGAGGTGTCCACGTTTATTTAATTTTATTTCTGTTCTTTATTCAAGAAATTTATTAGGTAAAGGAGGGTAAAAATGAGCGAAAAACTTACAGAAGCATTGGCAAACCTTGAAGAGGCAAAGGTCTATGAGATCGTTAAGAAGAAACTCGATGGCGGTGAGGCCCCCTTTACAATCCTAGAAGAAGCCAACAAGGGCATGCAGCTTATCGGAAACAGGTTTGAAACAGGGGAATATTTTTTAACTGACCTTATTTTCTCGAGTGCAATATTTAAGAATATCAGTACGCAGCTCGAGCCTCTCTTGAAAGAGAAAGTTGGTCGTGAAGTTAAGGGAAAAATTGTTTTAGGTACTCCGAAGGGGGACATACATGATTTAGGGAAAAATATATTTGCTACCTTGGCGCGCACAGCAGGTTTTGAAGTCTATGATTTAGGTGTGGATGTCCCGCCCGAAAAATTTGTGGATAAGGTCAAAGAAACACATGCCAATATTCTTGGTATGTCTGCTTTGATAAGTCCTGCATTCCCTTCAATGCAAGAAGTTGTCGAGAAGGTTAAACAGGCCGGCCTTAGAGGCTCATTGAAAATAATCATCGGTGGCGGCGTTACTACACCATTAGCTAGGGAAAAAGTTGGTGCAGATTTTCAAACAATTTATGCTCATAAAGGTGTTATGGTTTGCAAAGAATGGATGGAGGTGAAATGAAATGATTAAGGAGACAATGACATCTCAACAAAGAGTCGAAGCTGCCATTAAATTAGAACCATTAGATCGAATTCCAGTTATTCCATTTATCGATGCAAAATTTCCATGTAGATATCAAGGAATTAGTCAGGCAGAATCTTTTAGAAATTTTGATTCAGCTAGAGAAGCTATGCAGAAAACATTTGATGAATTAGGAGGATATGATGCCACTTTTAGACCAGGCCAATTTGCAATTGAGTCTTGGATCGCAGCGACTGGGATGAAAACAAAATTTCCTGGGATTCATCTTCCGGACGAATACATACTTCAGCCAGTTGAGTATGAAGCTCTCGTACCAGAGGACTATGACACAATAATCAAGAAGGGATTTAATAAATTCTATAAGGAAGATTACCTTCCCCGAGTTATCGATTTTCCAATGTCTCAATTAGAAAGGGGTATTGAGAGAGCCCATGAACAATACATAAAAGATATTAAAAGTTGGTCAGAAAAAGGAGTATTGACTTTTACTGGGGGATTTATCAATTCACCAATGATGCTCTTTGGGAACATGCGGTCTATTACAGCACTTGCATTAGATGTTTATAGAACGCCAGATAAAGTTAAAGCCGCTTTTGATGCTGCTGTTGTAGATATTATTGAGAATGGTCTTCATTTCGCAAGATTCACAGGATTAAAAGGGGTAGAAATTGTCCTAGAGAGAGGAAGTGCCTTTTATTGGCCACTGAGAATATTTGAAAAATTTGAATTTCCCTACATTAAACAGATTGTAGAAGCCTTTCTAAAAGAAGATTTCATTATAATTTTGCATTTTGATACTGATTGGACATTGAATTTACCATATTTCAAGGAGTTTCCTAAAGGAAAATGTGTTGTGCAATTGGATGGAACAACAAATATATTCAAGGCGAAGGAAATTTTTAGAAATCATTTTTGTATCATGGGTGACGTACCAGCAGCTCTATCCAGTCTTGGAACTCCAGATGAAATGGAAGAATACTGTGAAAAGTTGATAGATGATATCGGTAAAGGAGGGGGATTCATTCTCAGCACTGCTTGTGTATGTCCAGTTGATGCCAAATTTGAAAATATTAAGAGAATGATTCAGACCGCAAAAAATTATCTCCATTCTAAATAGGATTTTTACTTCTTTATATGGGGTGGTCAATATAAGATTTTGACCACCCCATTAATGATGAAAAATTGTTTAAATTCAACTCGGAACAAAAAGTTTTTCAAATTCACCAGACTTCTATCGGAGGCCAACCTGGGGAATATCCCACCGTCTTGATTGGAAGTATCTTTTTTCAAGGACATCACATTGTAATAGACCCCCAAAAAGGGCTGTTCGACAAAGTGAAAGCAAAAGATTTGCTTCATAGAGAGGCTGAGGTTTCTTCTCTGACAGGGAATCCTAGAATGATAGATGTGATAGGATATACCTCACAGGCCTTGACAAACTATATTGAGTTTGTGGCCAGCCAATCAGACTCCCCTATCCTTGTCGATTCACCTCTACCCCAAATTCGCATGGAAACAATCCAAAACTTTAAAAGATCTGACTTAATTGATAGACTGGTTTACAACTCAATTGGGGAGAATGTTTCTGAAGATGAACTTCAATGCATTAAGGATTGTAATATCGGAAGTGCTGTACTTCTAGCTTTTTCAGAGGAAGCTTTAAAACCTGATGCTAAAATTCAACTCTTACAAAAAAAGCTTTTGCCTGCTGCAAAAAAAGCAGGCATCAGGAATATTCTTATTGATGTAGGAGTCATTGATATACCTAGCGTGAGCTGGGCCTCAAGTGCAATATGGCATGTAAAAGAAATTTTAGGGTTCCCTGCAGGGTGTGCCCCTTCTAATGCATTATATACTTGGAATTGGATAAAACAAAGAGAGTCCCCTTCCTTTGAAGCAGCTTCCTCCTCTACCTTTTCATTGCCTCAGATCTTTGGGGCTAATTTCATATTTTACGGTCCCATAAGAAATGCAAACTGGGTCTACCCTGTATGTGCAACGAATGATGCAATGATTGCTTATTTCGGTAGAATTTCGAGAATAAGTCCAAAAACTAAAGTACACCCTCTTTTTAAAATCTTCTCTAACCAATAGATAATTCGAGTGAAAAGTAAATACTACTTCTCGATATTTCAATAGAGACAAAATAAGGGAAATTTTCTTAGCGAG
>Ga0315289_10016661_pt1 | contig 10119 bp, 8 predicted proteins | sample YL17G11_40_MG_FD_203452 | JGI IMG/M metagenome (GOLD analysis project Ga0315289, IMG submission 203452) | Sediment microbial communities from Yellowstone Lake, YNP, Wyoming, USA - YL17G11_40 | ecosystem: Environmental > Aquatic > Freshwater > Lake > Sediment | place: USA: Wyoming | collected...
AGACCCCTCATGAAGCGGGAGTGTTCGCGCAGTCTTTTCATTTCCACTACTACTTTTTTATCCATGAGCCGAAAATCGCCGGTGTCCTCTGGTATGTCAATGTTGGCGAATTTTTTCATGAGACGATAAAAAAGATAGGCAGTTGACCTTTTGAAGACCCCATCCCTACGGGTTCTCCTCTTCCCGTATACAACCTCATAACCCTCTTTCCATTTGGTTACCATCTCCCCAATAGTCTCCGGTGTGTCCTGGAGGTCGCTATCCATGATGATAACCGCATCACCCTGTGCATGGTCTAAACCGGCTGTTATGGCGATCTGGTGACCAAAATTTCGGGGAAAATCAATCAGCTTAACATGTTTATCCCTTTGAGAGAGGTCGATTATTTTCTGCAGCGAGCTATCCTTGCTGCCGTCATTGATAAAAATGATTTCATATTCTCCCATTGATGCTAAGACCTTCTGGCTTCTTTGATACAGTTCATCAATATTTTTTTCTTCGTTGTAAATGGGGAGAATTAAGGAAATCAATTGCTTCATACGTAATCTTTGCTCTTATGGGTATCTGGTTGGGTCATTGTTGTTCATTCAGGGTAAATTGCTGTTCAATGTATTAAAAAAAAGAATATGTGCCACACTTCCTGCTATGAGTAACACGATAAATAATCGATACTTATTCCCGTTTTCTTTATAGCGTTTATGTAATTCTGAAGCCGTCAATACGCAGAGAGGGACAACAATCCAGGCGAAAAACCGGAAATTGACACTATTGAATATATGATTGGAAAAACGGATAAAGAGTGCAAACAGGAAGAGACTCAGGAACAGGAACCAGCTCATTGCCCTGACATTTTTATCCCGGTAAGAAATGCTCACGAGCAGGGCAATCTGGACCCACAAGGTAATCCATGCCCATTTGTCTGCAGAGGGAACCTTCTTGCTGTAGTTGTATTCACCGAACAGCGATGTGCTTATCACTGATGATAGGTAGGTACGTTTGGCCCAGTAAAACAACGGAGGTCCTAATTCATAGTGGAAATCAGCGTCAAAGCCATAGGGGTCGGTCCATTCTCCTGTGGTAAGAGCAGGTGGTTTAAAAAAGAAGCGGAGATAGCCGACATTTTTCTTAATATCCCAGAAGGGGCTGAGAGGCCAGATGTCGGCATTGTTAGGCAAATATTTCCCCGTATAAGCATAATTATGAAATCTCAGATAGGGAATGAGGGTTAAGGAACCAAGCATTAAAGACAATACAATCAGCAATACCTTTTTCATTGGTACGGCCCGAACAATAAAGGCACCTGCGAGAAGAATTCCTATCGCAACAAACAGTAATATTACATTATATTTTGAATAAACACCAAGAACTGCCAATACAAAGAGAAAAATCATCAAAGAGGTCTTTGGTTTGAAGAAACATTTAACACTTGCAGCAGTAATCGCTCCTGATAAAGCCATTGCCAGGGAGTCATTGTTATAGGTTGTAAAAAGGTGAACAAAGGCAGGAATGCTCATGAAGTAGATAAGAACCAGCAGTTGAATCACCCTTGGTATGTTCCATTGATCCATGACTATATGACAAGACAGCAAAAAAATTAAACCATAGACAATCGAGAACAGGCGTACTTTTAATACGTGGTATTCAGTCTTCGGCGAGAACATCTGGTTAATAAGATAGTAGAGCGGCGGCTGATAGGTTTGAAATCCCTGGTAGGGATTTGGTAGTTTCTTTTCTACGTGAATGAGGCTGGTGTATTTGACATGTCCCCACATATCGTGAGCAAACCAATTCACCTTCGGCAGCGTGATGAGGAAATTTACAGAGATCAATAGCCAGAAAGAAGACAATAGGATGAAAAACAGCCACCGCGAATCAAGTCGCTGACTCATGAAAATTTTACATCTCTTTGAATGAGTAATGTGTAAGCTTGCTCTCTCCGGTTTGTTGGGACATATGCGGTAAATAACACCTCACAGTTATAATATAAGTGTATAGAATATTTTTAATAGGGTAAAGTGATATTTTGAGCCACCAAAAATCAGGATTTATGTAGTAGATGGTGTGGACTGCACCCCGTGAACTGGTGAGTGTCCAAATATCTATTTGATTCCCTAAAAGCTTATCTCCTTTGCCGGAGAAAACAGTAACATTTCTCTGAAGGTATATTTTCTATTGCTGCACCGGAGCTGGTTTTAGGACCATAACCAGACAGGCACAGCCGTAAATAAGTGTAGCAGTCCAAAGCGTCGTATTGTAACCGAAATTGAGCGATAACCCCCAGGCCAGGATTGAGCCCATCACTGAACACGCCCCGTTCACTCCCCACACCCAGGGGATCATGGCTGGCCCATCCTGTTCAAGAAGCCGTATCCCAAGGGGGAAAGCCATGCCCATCAGGAGCCCCAGAGGGCAGATGAGCAACACGGAGAGGATGACCCGCACCAGGCCGGTTGTTCCGAGGAATGTTTCAAAAATAACGGGCAGTCCATAAATGTAGAGAATAAAGAAAATGCAGAGTACAGGAATGATGGTTCTTAATCTGTTAAGAACTGTATGCTGAGAAAATTTTCCTGACAGCAAGCTTCCTATACCGGAAAAGATAAGAAGACTTGACAGGATAACTGCAATGGCGTAGAGGGGCTGCCCCAAGAAGAGAATAAACTTTTGAATAAGAGGGATTTCCACAAGCATAAAGCCCAATCCAAGGCAGATAAAGTAGATGAGATACCCTCCGCTGAAATTGACAGAATTATTCAGAGACGAACCTCTGTTGAATAGAACTAACGGTAAAAAGATCATCACCAGAACCATCACAAAGATGATGAGAAAGAGTGATTTAAAAATAAAAACCGGGTAGGTAGAATGGGTTTCCTGGTTTGGCAGTTTCCACAGGTAATGGATTGGTTTTAAAAAATTAAAAAAGAAAGGACAGTTGTCTGTGTTTGCATCTACTCTCACCGGATATTGGCTTAAAAATGCTTGTTTATCACGAGAAAATAAATAGTCGTCCAAAGTATTGTCCATCCGTTGTGTGGGGTGGTGCAGCCACTCGAGGTTCAGCTTGTTGCGCAGTTCATCTATGGCAGTTATTTCCTCCGGGAGAAAGGGGGTCCTTTTCATGAGAAAAATAACCTGCCTCCAGTAAGGCCTGTACTTTTCCTCTATCATTACAATATGCTTTTCAGGATTTTTCACCCCTAACTCTTCTAAAGCCCTGACAACGCCAGTGAGGACTCTGAAATCTTCCAGAAATAGATTTTTATCCTTAGCTTTCCAGCGGGTAATCCATAGCACCCCATCATCTTTTAGATGCTGATAGTAGTCTTTAAAGGCTTCAACGGTATAGAGGGAGTTTTCTACGAAGGTAAAGGCGCCCGATGAGCTGGCAACGCCGCTGTCAACATTGGGCAAGTGGATGATGTCGTATTTATCTTTTGTATGGCGAACAAAATTGCGCCCCTCATCTACGAGAAGCTGTATCCCGGGCTGATCAAAAAGATGACCGTTGAATTCTCGGTAGACTTGTGTATTGAGACGAGCTATTGTGGGATTTATTTCTATGCCGGTAATTTTTTTCTGGTTGTTGATGTAGGCGCTGAGAACATCCTGCCCACCTCCTACACCGATGATAAGGACATCAGCATTCTTGCGGATCTGATAGTAGAAAGATACAGGCACATGATTTAGATAGTCTGCATTTTTTTTAATCCCATCAAAGGCATGAATCATTGCTGACGCAGTTGAATCGTAGGAAATATGTAAGCCTTTATGTTTTGAACCTTCATCTCCAAAATAATCGGACGGATATACGGTAACCCGGTTAATGGGATTCCACTTTTCATAGATAATATTGGTTTGCGGTACCCCTTGTACGTACCGTATTTTGAGGAAGCGGTATGCATACGCATTGCAAACGAAGATAAAAAGAATTAAAAGGGCTAAACCGAGACTGATTGTTTTAAGCGATTTTACTGTGCTGGTACGGCCAAATATCACAGAAGACAGGGCTGCCATGAAAGATGTCAGCAAAACGAGGCTGATCCCGTCGTAAATAAAGAGCATGCCGATAACGAAGATGCAACCGAGCCCTGCTCCTATAAGATCGTAGCAGTACAATACCGTAATGTTCTTTGAATAGTGTTTAAGCGCAAGGGTGATTGTAAGTCCGGAAAAGAAATAAGGCAGGAATATGAAGAAGAATATTTTGAACAGAACCAGAAAGGTTGACAGAGATGGTTGAATGATAGCAGAGTTCACCCGAAGATAAATGAGGATGGCTAAAATAATTGTTGCAGAGAAGAGTGAGGAAGAAAGTGTAAGATGATCAGCACATCTTTCCTTTGAAAAAAACCAGGGAAACAGGAAAACAAGAACACCACTGCAGCCGAATCCGAGCATGGCAAGGGAAATAGACATGAAGACAAAATGGTAGTACATGGTGGCTGAGAAAATTCTGGTCAGGAGGATTTCCCAGGTAAGGGTTGAAAGAGCAATAAAAAAAATCCCCCAGTAAATGTTCTTCTTGTTCATAAATATCTTCGTATGATACTTACAATTTTTGAAGAAAAACAATAGGTTATTTTATACTGTGTGTCAAGAAATAATCAATTGTCAGGTGCAATCAGCGTGTTAGTTTATCGTTGATGATATGACCACTTTTTAATAGAATGAAAACAAAAGGAGTGGCAGAGAAGAAGATTGAAGGGCAAAACAGACATTAAAAGTATTATCAGCGTAATAAAGAGACTCAGGGGTCCATCCGGCTGTCCCTGGGACAGGGAGCAGACCCGGGAGAAAATGGGTTACTATCTCGTTGAAGAGGCCCATGAAGCAAAAGAAGCAATTGATGGAGATTCTCCAGAGAAGATAAAAGAGGAACTGGGGGACCTTCTCTTTCAGCTCCTCACCGTTATTGAGATCTCCGAGGAGAGGGGGGAATTTACCCTCTCAGAGGTGATTGAACAGGCGCGGGATAAGATGGTGAGGCGCCATCCTCATGTGTTCGGGGAGCGCACTGTAAACGATGCGGATGAGGTTGTGGCAAACTGGGTGCAGATCAAGAAGCAGGAAAAAAAGGAAGGGAAAGAAGGCGATTCGATTGTGAGCGGAATTCCCAAATCAATCCCCTCCCTTCACCGGGCTTACCTCATCACGCAGAGGGCTTCGCGGGTTGGGTTTGACTGGGAAGATAAGGAAGGTGTCCTGAAGAAGCTAAAAGAAGAAGTTAAGGAGTTGGAGAGTGCTATGAGTGAAGGAAATAAGGAAAAAATTGTCCAGGAGATGGGAGACCTTCTCTTTTCCGTGGTTAATCTCGGGAGATTCCTCGAGATCAGCCCTGAATCTGCCCTGAACAAGGCGGTTGACCGGTTTATTTCACGCTTTCAATATATCGAGCAGCGTTTAAAGGAGAAAGGAAAAGACCCCTCCCAGAGTACCCTTGAAGAGATGGATCAACTCTGGGAGGAGGCTAAAAAGGCAGGGATCTGATGATTTCAGTAGGGGCAGACCTATGTGTCTGCCCATTTATATCAAATGATAAAAGAACGTGGTCATTGCGAGGAGCGTAAGCGACGTGGCAATCTCAGCAGATTGCTTCGCTTCGCTCGCAATGACTTCTCTCACCTCTGCTTATATACGTCGTTCACTGCAGCATTGTCGAAAAAATGTTGTTGAGCAACGAGGAACCCGATTTCCCAGAGATTTCAACCTTCTCTCTGTGTAATCTCGACTAACACACCATTGGTGGCTTTCGGGTGGACAAAGGCGATCATGGCCCCGCCGCCGCCCTTTCTCGGTTTTTCATCAATGAGCCTGATTCCTTTGTTTTTTAGTTCCTGGAGTACTTCTTCAACATTTTCTACCCGGAAGGCAATATGCTGAAGACCTTCGCCCCGTGACTCGATGAACTTGGCAACCGGCCCGTCCGGCGAGGTTGATTCAATCAATTCAACTTCGCTGTCACCCACCGGGATGAAAGCAATCCTCACCTTCTGGTCTTCCACGACCTCGGTCGCCACCGTCTTCAATCCGAAGGCCTCTTCGTAGAACTTCATGGTCTCGTCTAAGTTCTTCACTGCAATGCCAATATGATCAATCTTTTTTACCTTCATGGTACCTCCTTATTCTAATCTTTTTAGTGATTCGGTTAATTCGCGTGCACAGGCATAGGGATCCTTTTTCCTTGCTACCACTTCCTCCACCATTGCATTGAACGAGCTTCGGCCCTCGATGAAGCGTTTTACCTGTGCGCCGATCCTTTCCTCTACTATTTTCCTGATCTCAGTTTTGACCCGCTCTTTTCTCCGCTCGAGGAATTTTCCGCTCTGCGTAAGGTACTCCCGGTGGGAGTGGAGTTTTTCTACCAGATCCCCGGTCCCCGTATCCTCAGTTGCCACTGTCTTGACCACCGGGGGCGTCCAGTTGTTCACCGACTGTTTTAGTTCCAGCATCATCCGTACCATCTGGGCGGTTCTGTCAGCGCCTTCCCGGTCGCTCTTGTTCACCACAAAGATATCGCCGATTTCCATGACCCCTGCTTTGATGGTCTGAATTTCGTCTCCTGTCCCCGGCATGAGCACCACTATTGAGGTATCGGCTATGCTCACGATCTCCACTTCATCCTGGCCGACACCCACGGTCTCAATCACGATAAAGTCTTTGCCGCAGGCATCCAGAATCCGTGCAGTATTGCAGGTTGCCCGGGATAAGCCCCCGAGCGAGCCTCTCGTGCTCAGGCTCCGGATAAAGACTTTGTCCTGGGTATCCACGTTCTTCATCCTCAGGCGGTCGCCCAGCACTGCTCCGCCGGTAAAGGGGCTGGAAGGGTCAATGGCGATAATCCCTGCCGTAAAACCCTGCTGAATGAGTTTCAGGGTGATCTTATCCACGAGGGTACTCTTCCCTGAGCCAGGGGGGCCGGTGACACCGATGATATACGCCCCGCCGGTATGGGGATAGATCTCCTCCATCACCTCATCTGCACCTTCACCCTGGTTTTCTACTAAGGTGATGAGCCTGGCTATGGCGCGGCTTGATCCTTTGAGCGCCTGTTCAAGTAAATCCATGCAACCTCTCGAGTATTAGAATACAGGAGTCAGAATACAGGAGACAGAATTCTGACTACTGACTTCTGGATTCTGGATTCTCATTTGACATTTGTCCGCCTGCGGCGGATTGTCATTTGTACTTTTCGTTAAGCCCTCTTAGGTAAATTCCCCTTTACATAATCGATGATGGTCTGGGTTGTGGTTCCCGGTCCGAAGATCTCGGCTATCCCGATTGCCTTCAGTCCGGGGATATCTTCATTGGGGATCACACCACCACCCAGGACGAGGATATCGCTTACCCCTTTTTCTTTCAGCCCTTCCATAATCCGGGGGAAGATGTAGTTGTGAGCACCGGATAAGATGCTGAGCAGGAGGGCATTTACGTCCTCCTGGACTACCGCATTGATAATCTGTTCCGGTGTCTGCCGGAGTCCGGTATAGATTACCTCCATTCCAGCGTCCCTTAGGGCACGGACAATCACCTTGGCTCCCCGGTCATGGCCGTCCAGTCCTGGCTTTGCCACTAAGACTCTAATCCTCTTTTCTTCTGCCATGAGCTCTACCTCCATAAATCAACTGGTTTCTTATTCGTCTTCCTTCCTTGCCCATTCAGGTGCTTCCCGAAGGATTGGCATCCTGTTTACAATCCACCTGAATACCCATATCTCTGCAAATACAACGGTAAGGGTAGTTACAATCTCTCCGAAGGCAGGATAGTAGTGTACCGGTGCATACCATTTAAATGCAATCACGGAGATGTTGAGCCGGTTGATGATGATGCCCAGCATGGTCAGGACTGAGGCCCACCGGATGACGGTAAGGTTTCTGTTCCGAACAGCCTGGAGGAACATGAAGCAGGGGATCAGGACGAGCCCGATCACTTCTGTCAAGTACCAGTATCCCATCGGGGTGTTGAGGATTAACCAGTGCTTGCCGTGGATGAATATGAGAACCTTCAGGAAGAAGTAAACGAACATCGCACCTGCACATATCCTTCCTAGACCGATGACGATGTTGTCATACGATCTCAGGTGTTCCTCGTCGAGCTGGTCACCGAAAACCCGGTGGCTGATGCTTCCTTCAAAGATTACCATGGAGAGTCCGGCGAATATGCTGGAAACGAAGAAGAGTACCGGGATGAACTCAGAGTACCAGAGCGGGTGGATCTTCGCCTTGGCCATCAGGAAGAGCGCTCCCAGGCCTGACTGATGGAGGGTTGAAAGCGTGATGCCGAAGATCACTGCACCGAGGGTAAGGGAATTGAGGATTGTTCTCACTCTTTTGAATCCCAGCCATTCTGCGAACGCCGGTGAGATCTCGACGAACTCTGCAATCATGTAGAGCAGGAAGTGCCAGGCAACGAGGAACAGAACCGAACTCAGCCCAAACTTGTTTCCGATGATGGGGTTGATGATGTTCCACGGGCGGCCGAGGTCAAGCACCAGGGCACCGGCATAAAAGACGTAGGCGAGGAAACCGTTCAGGACGGTTGCCCTGACGATGGAATGGTATTTTTCCACCCGGAGGACGTAAACCATGAAGCAGAGGACGTATGCACCTCCTGCAAAGGCAACACCTGTCATCACATCAAAGCCGATCCAGATCCCCCAGGGGAAATCCTGGGAAAGGTTGGTAATAGAGGCTAATCCTTTTATGAACCGGTAAATAATGAGAGCTATACCGAGGAGCATTACCGGAACAGAGATGATATTGAAGAGGGTAAACGGGGTCTTCCCTCTCGGCTTCATATCTTTGCGGATGAAGGCTACGAAGTCCTTAATACTCTTTATGTCTGGGGTTACTGTTGTTCCGTTCATTTCTTTCCTCCCTTCCCGTGGATTTCCTCTTCCCGTTTTGTGATCTGGCTCACTCCGAGCAGGAAAGCTGGCCAGAGCAGTAAAACGACGGGGACGCTGTAAAGGAATCCGGTCGTAAATTTTGGATAGGACGTCGTTCCCAAGTCTGTCCTGAACCCGATCTGTTCAAACGGAACAGCGGAAAGATATATATATGAGCTGCCGCCAACCTCATATTCTCCATAGATGTGGTGGTAGTAGCTGTCAGGGTTTTGATAGATTCGTGTCTTTCCTTCTTCAACCATTTGTCTGCGGGTGCCGAACGTCAGGGCTTCTGCCGGACAGGCCTCAACACAGGCAGGCTGCTTCCCCTCTATGACCCTTTCGTAGCAGAGGTTGCATTTCTGAATCTTGGGATTCCAGCTATAGTATTCGAACTTGGGGATGTCAAAAGGACAGGAAATCATACAGTACCTGCATCCCATGCAGTTTCCATCCCAGGTAACCGGTCCTTCTTCCCTTTTCTGCATGGCCTTGACGAGGCATGCGGCAACACAGCCTGGCTGATTGCAGTGCATGCACTGCTTCTTTACAAACACCTCTCCCTTCTCCGTCTTAAAGCGGTTGACAACTTCCCACTGGGTTATGGATGTCTGCCGTTGTTTTTCAAATACTGATGCATTTGCTTCATCGGATATGTCAGGGACAGGGAGACCATGTGCTTCTGCACACGCCACCTCGCAGCTCCGGCAGCCGATACACCGGGTTGTGTCCACCAGGACACTCACCAGTTCTTTCCCGCTGCCGCCGGTTTCTTCAGCAGCTTTAACCTTGGGCGTCAGCACAGTGCTTCCTGCTATCCCGCCTATTCCTGCTCCTAATACCTTGAGAAACTTTCTCCTGTCAATCATCTGCACCTCTCCTTTTATTGTTGAATCGCGTTCATCCTTATAATCTACAATCCCCCCCCTTAAATGAATAGCTATTCATTTCGAAAATAACATTAGCCTGCATGAGTGTCAATGGTTTTCAGGCGGTTTGTGTGGATTAAAAGCTCTCTGCCTTAAGGGGGGAGAGCTTAATATTTAACCCCTCTCCCTTGAGAGACTGTGTCGCAATTATTTTCTTTGATGGTGCCGAAAAAAATGGCCTTCTAAAATGACCTATAGCCAATTATTTTTAAATTTGAGGGGTAAAATCCCTCCCGAAAATCATTGTTTTCGCCCGGTTTTCGAATTGCGACACAGTCTCTGAGGGGAGAGGGTTGGGAGAGGGTG
>Ga0315289_10016663_pt1 | contig 10118 bp, 11 predicted proteins | sample YL17G11_40_MG_FD_203452 | JGI IMG/M metagenome (GOLD analysis project Ga0315289, IMG submission 203452) | Sediment microbial communities from Yellowstone Lake, YNP, Wyoming, USA - YL17G11_40 | ecosystem: Environmental > Aquatic > Freshwater > Lake > Sediment | place: USA: Wyoming | collected...
CCAGGAAATCAAGCAGGCCCTGGCTGGCAACATCGGCTGGCAGCGCATTTTGCAGTACCTGCGCTTCCTGGACGGCGCTATGTTGCTCAAGCTGGTCCGTCCATTGGAACTCCGGCTTAAGCGCCGGAAGGGGAACCATAAACTTTGCATCTGTGACCACGGATTGAGGGCGAGCTGGCTCGAGGAGATTGTCCCGTTGGACCCGGAGGGTCTCGACAAGGCGCCGCACTTGCAGGATCTCGCAGGGCACCTGGCGGAAAGCGTGGTGGGCTATTTTCTGGGCGGCTTGCCGCACCTGGATCTGGCGCACTTTCCGGAGCGCGGAGCAGAACCTGAGATCGACTTCATCCTGACCATCGGAGAGCAGCGCATCCCCATGGAAGTGAAATACCGGCAGCGCATCGACGCCCACCGGGATACGCTGGGTGTGCGCGCCTTCCTCGAAAAGACCGTGTACAACGCCCCGTTCGGGATCCTGGTCACGATGCACGACGGCGTGAGGGTCCCTGACCCGCGCATCGTATGCGTGTCCCTGCGGTCCTTGCTGCTGTTGCGGTAGCCTACCCGATCAGCTCGATCTGGCCGATGCCCCCCGAGATGTCGATGCGCAACGTCACGTCGGACCGGCCGTAGGCGTCGTTCACGTAGTACCCGCTGGATTTGCGCAGGCCCCGGGTGTGGATCCCTCCCAGCCCGCCATGAGCGCTGACGCGCACGCCTACGTCGCGAGGCAGCCGCACTTCTGCTGAGCCGACGCCGCCGTTGATGCGCGCGCGGAAGTCCTTGCGCCAGGTTCCGTCCAGATCCAGCTTCAGCGTGCCCACGCCCATGTGGACCTCGAGAGCGTTGAGCACCAGCCCAGCCAGGTTGAGATCGCTCTGCCCGGCGCCCAGGTTGACGCGCAGATCCAGCGGGGTTTTGTTGTTGAAACGGAGGTCCCACTGATAGCGGCGCTGGCCAATGCGGAAGACGCTGGAAGGCTGGCGGACTGTCAGGTAGCCTCGAGACAGACTCCGGTTGTAACTCACTTCAGGTTTCCATTCGGGGACGTTGTACTCGAAATCGGCTTCCAGCAACTTCTGCGCGCCCCCACGGATCCGGAGCTCGCCAGCGCCCATCTCGACCTGCGCGCGCACCGACTCGACCTCGCCGGCCTCCACCGACCGGCTCTCCCGCATCTCCCGGGTCTCGTGCCGGGGATGGTAAACGCAGCCTGCCGGCACGAGCGCCACCGCGAGCAGACTGACCCAACTCATCGTCCTCGCGTTCATACGCACCACCTCGCTGACAATCGAAGGAAAACACGAAACAGCCCGTGTGAATGTTCCCGGTTTCTGCCCCAGGAAGTTGATCCGGTGGATGCCTGCGCGAGTGTGACCGCCGGCTCCCGACTTCCGGGTTGTTGTCCGCGTCTTTATCTGTGAGGCCCTCCAGCGCCCGAAGACTGCGGGAGGGTATCATAGGATTCTAGGCCGGAAGGAGGCGTATTGATCCTGCCAGGAACGCTTGCATTACTGCTGCAAGTGAGTATTTGGGACATGGTGAGCCGGGCCAAGCCGTTGCCCATCGCGGTCTTGGTCATCCTGCTGATGTTCTCCATTGCGAGCTGGGCCATCATCTTCTCGAAGTGGGTGGTCTTCAAGCGCGTTCGAGAGGCCAACGCCCGCTTCCTGCGGGCCTTCCGCAAGGCCAGCGCGCTGGACGCCATGGCCGTGAGCGTCGAGCAGTTCAGGCCCTGCCCGCTGGCCGCGGTCTTCGATTTCGGCTACGAAGAAGTGTCGCGCCAGGTGAAATCCCATGGCACGGTGAGCAACAAGGTGGCCCTGGAACGGACCCTCCAGCTCGGCATCAGCGAGGAACAGACCAAGCTGGAGCGCAACATGAACTGGCTGGCCACCACCGCCTCGGTCACCCCCTTCATCGGACTGTTTGGGACCGTCTGGGGCATTATTGACGCCTTCCAGGGCCTGGGCCAAGCCGGCAGCGCCAGCCTGCGCGCCGTGGCGCCGGGCATCTCGGAGGCCCTGGTGGCCACCGCCATGGGTCTGGCGGCGGCTATCCCGGCGGCTATTTTCTATAACCATTACGGCCAGGTAGTCCGGGAGATCCTGGCGCGCATGGAAGATTTCGTGCTGGAATTCCTGAACACCTCGGAGCGCAGCCTGGGAGACTGAGCGCATGTCCATTTCTGTGAATGGCGGTTCATTTTCCGGCCGCAACCGGTTTCGCGGCATGCGCTCGATGTCGGAAATCAATATCGTTCCGCTGGTGGATGTGGTGATGGTGCTGCTGGTGATCTTCATGCTGACTGCGCACGTCATGGAGTTCGGCCTGGAAGTCGATGTGCCCAAGGTCAAGCAGATCAAGGACAGTGCACAGGAATTGCCCGTAGTCACGGTAACCAAGAACGGCTGGCTCTATCTGAATGACAAGGAAGTCAACATCAACTCCCTGGCCGCGGAAATACGCCAGAGATTCGGAACAGTGAAGGGCGTCTATGTGCGGAGCGACAAGGACGCCATTTGGGATGTCCTCGCGCAGGTCATCAGCGCCCTGGGCGAGGCTAAATTCCAGGTGAACGTGGTCACGCAACCGGAGGACCAAGCGGAGAAGGCCAAGAAGCGGCGGTAATGGCAACGCACGTCGACATATTGGAGGAGCGGGAGTCGCTGCGGACCCCAGTGTTGGGTTCGCTGGGGTTGCACGCCGCGCTGTTCGCTTCGGTGGCGCTCTACGGCTCGATGAGCCCCCGCGGCGGTGTGTTGTGGGGCGATCCCCACACAGTCGGCGGGGGCGGCAGCGTGGGCATCACGCCGGTGCGCCAGATTCCTCTGCCCAACCGGAGTGGCGAGACCAATCCCTTGGCCAACGACACGGAATCCAGGGTGCCCCGGCCTCCCAAACCCGAGCCCAAACGGGCGGCGCGGGCCCCCGAACCCGATGCCATCTCGATGCGGGGACGCAAAGCCCCTCAGCGCGAGTCGCGCTGGGCGCGCAACCGGCAGCAGCCCTCCCGCTCCCAATCCACGGAAAAGCCCAATCAGCTCTACAGCGGAGCGGGGCAGGCGCTCTCCTCCCCCATGTTCGGGGCTCAGACCGGCACCGGCGGGGTCGGCATGGGCGCGGGCGGGGCATTCGGGGGCCGCTTCGGCTGGTACCGCGACCTGCTGGAACAGCGGGTGGCCCAGAAGTGGCGTACCGACGACGTGGACCCACGGCTGCAAACTGCGCCCGTCGCCATTGTGACTTTTGACTTGTTGCGCAACGGTTCGATTCGCGACGTGCGCATCCTGCAATCCAGCGGGAACCGGGCCCTGGATTATTCGGCGCAGCGCGCCATCTACGAAGCCAGCCCCTTCCCGCAGTTACCCCCGCAATACGAACGCAACGAGGCGCGCATCGAGTTCTGGTTCCAGTTGAAACGATGAAAACGAAAACCTTACTGATCGGCTCATGCCTGGCAGCGGCCACCCTGGTTCTGGCCCTCCAGCAGCCCAGCGACGTCATTATCAAGATCACCAAAGGGGAGCGCACCGCCCTGGCGGTTCCGGACCTGCGCGGGGCCGGCGAGGCCCAGCGTTTCATGGACCTCTTCAACCAGACGCTCTGGAAGGACCTGGAGAGTTCCGGCCTGTTCAAGATGGTGGCCAAGAGCCTGTACCCGCTGGAGGTCCCGCAGCGGCCGGAAGATTTTCGTCCCCCCCTGCCAGCCCCACCCGTCCGGCGGGGCGCGCCCGCGCAACCGGTCCGCCAGGGACCCTGGCTGGCCGACTGGTCCGGGCCTCCGGTCAGCGCCAACTACCTGGCGTTCGGCTACACCGCGGTGCAGTCCGGCCAGATGGTGCTGCGGGGCTGGCTCTACAACGTCACCCAAGCCGATCTGGCCAATGCTCAGGTTTTCGGGAAGACCTACCTGGCCCCGCTGGGTGAGGAGGGGGCGCGCAAGCTGGCCCACGATTTTGCGGCGGACATTTTGAAGCAATTCGGCGGCGCCAGCCTGGCGGGCACCAAGATCTACTGCGTTTCCACCCGCACGGGCGCAGGCATCAAGGAGATCTGGTCCATGGACCCCGACGGCTCCAACCAGAAGCAGATCACCTTCTACAAGTCCATTTGCACCACCCCGGCGGTTTCCCCGGACGGGACCAAGATCGCCTTCACTAGCTACTCCGGTGGCAATCCTGCTATATTTGTACACTCATTGGAAACAGGCAGGCGATTGCGCTTCTACGGCCCGGTTTCGTCAATGACCGCCACGCCGGAATTCACGCCGGACGGCCAGCAGATCGTGTTTTCGTCCTCCATCGCGGGCTGGGCCCAGCTTTATGCCGCCAATTTGGATGGCAGCGGCCTGCGGCGCATCTCCTACGTGCGCGCCATCGAGGTGGAGCCCAAGGTGAATCCCAAGACCGGGGCGCAGATAGTCTTCGTTTCCGGGCGCAGCGGGCCCCAGCAGATCTATCGCATGAATATGGACGGCGCGGATGTCCAGATGCTGACCAGCGGAGAGGGCCAGGCCTCCAATCCGTCCTGGCACCCGGACGGCCAGCACATCGCGTTCGCCTGGACCCGGGGCTACGCCCCGGGGAACTTCAATATTTTTGTCATGGACGTGGGCACCCGTTCTTACGTACAATTGACCCATGGAGCCGGACGCAACGAAAACCCGGGTTGGGCGCCAGATGGGGTACACATCGTGTTCTCCTCGAACCGCAGTGGTTCGCAGCAGATCTGGACCATGCTGGCAGACGGAACCCAACTCCAGCAGCTCAGCACGCAGGGTCAAAACACGATGCCTGTGTGGGGCAAGTAAGGGCCCAAGGAAGCATCGAGTTTTCCAGAACCACAGGAGGCGAACTTCAGGATGAGCAAGCGAAAAATCAGCGTTTTGTTGCTAGCATTGTCTCTGTTTTTGACGGTGGCAGGCTGCAAGAAGAAGGCGCCGCCGCCACCACCACCACCACCGCCGCCGCCCAGAGTGGAGGCGCCGCCGCCGCCGCCACCCAAAGCGCCCAGCGTCTCTTTCTTTGCAGAACCGAGCACCATTGAGCGCGGCCAGTCGGCCACGCTGCGCTGGAACGTCGGTGACGCGAGCAACGTCTCGATCGAGCCGGGAATCGGCACGGTGGCCGCCAGCGGCAGCCGGCAGGTCTACCCCAGCGACACCACGACCTACTCGCTGACCGCCAAAGGACCCGGAGGCCCGGGTACCGGGAGCGCTACGGTTACGGTGACGGTGCCGCCGCCGCCGCCCCCGCCGCCCCCGCCGCCCCCGCAACGGTCGCTCAGCGACGTCCTGGCCAGCGATGTCCAGGACGCCTTTTTCGATTTCGACAAGAGCGACATTCGCGAAGATGCGCGCGCCTCCCTCACCCGGGACGCCGACGCTTTGAAGAGGGTCTTCCAGGAATTCCCCAATGCGTCACTGGTGATTGAAGGGCACTGCGACGAGCGCGGCTCGGCCGAGTACAACCTCGGTCTGGGCGACCGGCGGGCCAGCGCGGCCAAGGAATTCCTGGTCCAACTGGGCGTTCCGGCCGATCGTCTGACCACCAAGACCCTCGGCAAGGAGCGGCCCCAGTGTACTGAGTCGACCGAAGAGTGCTGGCAGAAGAACCGCCGGGCGCACTTCGCGACCCAGTAACTAAACTGAATACACGGAGGACCGAAGCTGGCGCTCCGAAACGACACTCGGACTATATCTTCGGTCCTCCCAACCTGGATCGCGGAACATCCCGCGTTTCACGAGGCCCATTCCTTTTGAGGAGAGTCCCATGAATTGGTTGCGTCCCCTCAGTTGGCTGCTGGTAGTGTCCCCTCTGCTCTGCTTCGGGCAAAGGAAAGAATACGTCGAACTGCAACGCGATGTGGCCTTGCTCCAGGACCAGGTGCGCACACTCCAGCGCACGGTGGACGAGAAGATGGCCGCGCTGACCATCCTGGTCCAGCAGTCCCTGGACAGTATCAACAAGCTGAACACCAGCGTGGCGGTGCTGGACGCCGGCGTACGAGACCGCCTCAAGGAACAGGCCAGCAGCCTGGTAGCCCCGGTGGCGAGCATCGGCGCCAAGGTCGACACCATGGCCTCCGAGTTTCAGAGCGTCAAGACTTCGATCGAGGACATGAACTCCCGGCTGGGCAAAGTCCAGCAGCAGATTGTGGATCTGAATAACGCCGTGAAAGTGATCCAGGCGCCTCCTCCGCCGCCCCCGGCGACCCCCGGCGGCAGCGCCGCCCCCGCCGGTCCTCCCACCGGCCTTTCGGCTGAAGCGCTGTACGCCAATGCCATGCGCGACAAGGACGGCGGCAACTACGATGTGGCCCTTCAGGAGTTCAATGATTACCTCAAGTTCTTCGGCGCCACCGAAACCGCGCCCAATGCCCAGTTCTATGTCGGCGAGATCTGCTACCGCCGCGGGGACCTGACTGCCGCTCTGACCGCCTTCGACGCGGTGCTGGAGAAGTATCCCCAGAACAACAAGACCCTGGACGCCATGTACATGAAGGGCCAGACCCTGGTGAAACTGGGGGAGCGCAACAAGGGGGCGGATGAGTTTCGTGAGCTGATTCGGACCTCTCCCAGTTCCGAACTGGCCGCCAGAGCCAAAGCCGAACTGAAGAAGCTGGGCTTGTCCGTCACCCCGCCTCTCAAGAAGAAGAAAACGAAGTAGCATGCGGTGTCTGTGCGCCGCCCTGATGTGGTTCACCCTCCTTTGGGCCGGCGAATTCCCGCGCAGCCTGGAGGCCTTCCGGGGGAAGACGCCGACCCTGGACGGGCGGCTCTCCCCAGGCGAGTGGGACGACGCCACGCAATTCCACGGGGTGGCCGGCTGGATTCCCCAGTTCACCCCCACCACCGACCCCCGGGACCTGTCCCTGCGCGGCTACGTCAAGCATGACGGGAAGCGCTTGTACTTCGCCTTCGACGTCACCGACGATGTGCTTTACGGAATCGACACGCCCCGCTGGCTGCCCAAACAGAACCCCAAGGCGCACGAGCTTACGCGCGAAGGCTTTCCCTGGTTCGGCGACGAGATGGAGTTGCTGATCAACGCCTCCAACCGCTGGAGCGGCAATGAAGGCGCGGCCGGCGGCGGCTCCTCCTGGCAGATGGTTTGCAACCTCACCAAGTCGCGCCGCGGCGGTATCGGCGTGGGCGGGCTGCTGGAGGGCGAGCCGCGCAGCAGCCCGCAGGCCTGGACCACCTATCAACAATGGATTCTCTCCGGCGCGCAGGAAGCCGTGGCCAACATCAAGCCCGGCCGCAAGGGGTACATTATGGAATGGGCCGTCCGCTTCAATCCCTGCCTGGAGGTGGAACCCGGCCGCTTCTATTCGACGGCCCTGGGAGATCGCGCCATGGGATTGAACATCGCCCTGGGCGATTTGGACGAGGAAAAAAAGGGCGCCGGCAATTTCGGTAATTTCCACCACGAAGACTGGTTCGCCGGGGCCAAGAATGTGCGCACGCAACTAAGACACTGGGGGACCTTATGGATCAGGGTCTCGAAGCAGCCAGACCGCCGCTCACCACCTACCAAGACCTCGCCAAGATGATCGACCACTCGCTGCTCCGGCCGGAACTCAGCGAGCAGCAGGTCTTCGAGGGCTGCCGGATCGCCAGGGAGTACAACGTGGCCAGCGTTACGGTGCGGCCCTCGGACGTCGATCTGGCGGTCCGCTGGATGAGTGAAAGCGCGGTGCCGGTAGGCAGCGTGGCGGGTTTTCCGCACGGCTCCTCGACCACCAGCGTCAAGCTCTATGAAGCGCGCGACCTGCTCCGGCGCGGGGCCAGAGAAATCGACATGGTCATCAACATCGGCAGGCTGATCTCGCGCAATTTCCAGTTCCTCGAGACCGAGCTCGCCCAGATGGCGGAAGCCTGCCACGAAGGGGGCGCCATTCTCAAAGTGATCTTCGAAAACGCCTACCTCACCGACGAGCTGAAGATCGTGGCCTCCAAGATCTCGACGCGCGCGGGCGCCGATTTCGTGAAGACCTCGACGGGCTTCGCGCCCACCGGCGCCACGCTCGAGGACTTGCGCCTGATGCGCGCCCACGCCGGGCCCAACGTGCAGATCAAGGCCGCCGGCGGCGTGCGCACCCTGGACCAAGCCCTGGAGGTCTACCAGGCAGGCTGCTCCCGTTTCGGCGCCACCGCCACGGTCACTATCCTGGAAGACTGGAAGGCCCGGCTGCACGGCGCCGGTAAGGGCGATCAGCAATTGAATCATTGACGATTGAGTCGCGGCAGGCGGGTGCGCCTCCGCCAATCGTCAATGGAACAATCGTCAGTCCTCAACTCCCGGCGGCCCATCAGACGGCTTGTGGTTTCCTTTGTGTTATTCTTATTTCGCCCGACCCATGCCGCCGCTCCAATCACTGCCTCGCATCTGCATCGCACTCGGCTTGGCCGATCCCGCCAAGCTTCTGGAGCAGGCGCGGCGCGAGGCGGAGGCGGGCGAGACCTTTCTGGAGTTCCGCCTGGACTACCTGGAGCGTCCTGAAGAAGGCCTCCAGGCCATTCACGATTTCCTCGGTGAGCATCCCGACTGCGCGATCCTGGCGACCTGCCGCCGCCACCAGAATCACGGAAGATTCAACGGCAGTGTGGAAGAGCAATTGCGCTTGCTCGAGGCCGCCATCGAGGCCGGCGCCATGGCGGTGGATGTGGAGATCGAGAGCGCCGAAGCGGCCAGCGCCAGGCTGGAGACTCTTCGCGCGCGCGCAGGCCTGATTGTCTCTTATCACAACTTCGAGAGCACCCCGGCCATGGAACCGGTGCTGCGCCGGGTGATGCGCATTCCCGCGGACGCCTATAAGCTGGTGACCACCGCGCGGAAACCGTCGGACAACTACCGCGTTCTGTCGCTGGCCCGGCGGCGTCCCCGGCCGCCCGTGATCCTGCTGGCGATGGGGGAGATCGGTTTTCCGTCGCGCGTGCTGTCCACCGTCCTTGGGGGGCTGTACACCTATGCCGCCCCCAGCTCGGCCGAGGGCACCGCGGCAGGACAGGTCTGCCCCCGCCAGCTCCGGCAGTTGTATCGCATCGAGAAGCTCACCAAATCCGGGAAAGTCTATGGGGTCATCGCCGATCCGGTGCGCCACTCCATCTCGCCGGCCGTGCACAATCGCGCCTTCCAGTCGCGCCGCATCCCGGCGGTCTACCTGCCGTTTCTGGTGCCGGCCCCGCACTTGAAGGACTTTGTCACGCTGGCCGGGAAACTGCCCGTCGCCGGCTTCAGCGTGACCATCCCGCACAAGCAGAAAATGCTCCGGTACCTGGATATGGCGGATTCGCTGGCGCGGCGGATCGGCGCGGTGAACACGGTGTGGCGGAAGGCTGGACGATGGCGCGGCGCCAACACCGACGCCGACGGGGTCCGGATCCCGCTGGAAGCGCATCTGCGCCTGGCGGGGGCCTCGGTGCTGCTGGTTGGCAACGGCGGCGCGGCGCGCAGCGCAGCCTTTGCGCTGGCGGATGCCGGCGCCAAGGTCTCGATCGTGGGACGGAATCCCGACCGGGTGCGCGCGCTGGCCAAGGCCTGCGGGGCCGAGCCCCTGCTGCGCGAGAATCTGAATGCGCGTCACTTCGACGGGCTGGTTCACGCCACGCCGCTGGGGATGTATCCCAACCTGGACGAGTGCTTTTTCGCCGACCGCATTCCAGCCGAAGTGGTCTTCGATATGGTGTACAACCCCATCGAGACCCTGCTGGTCCGCCGCGCCCGCGAGCAAGGCAAGAAGGTCATTCCGGGCATCCGGATGTTCTTGGAGCAGGCCGCCCGCCAGTTCGAGATCTGGACCGGCGAGACCGCCCCGCGCGCGGTCATGGAACGAGCCGCCCTGGAAGCGCTCGACAGCTCACGCCAGGACGCCAAGGCTGCGCAAAGAACGCAAAGCTTATGAAGGTCACACGCAGACAGTTAGCCGCCCTGCTGGCGTCCGCGCCGCTGGCGGCCCAAACCGCAGACCAGCTAAAGCTTGTCCCACAAGGCGAGACGCCGGCCGAGGAATTGAAGGCCGCCAGCGACCGGCTGCGGCGCAACACCGAGACCCTCTCCAAGCTCCCTGTCCCCATGGCCACCGAGCCGGCCTTCTCGTTCAAGCCCTAGAAC
>Ga0315289_10016668_pt1 | contig 10116 bp, 14 predicted proteins | sample YL17G11_40_MG_FD_203452 | JGI IMG/M metagenome (GOLD analysis project Ga0315289, IMG submission 203452) | Sediment microbial communities from Yellowstone Lake, YNP, Wyoming, USA - YL17G11_40 | ecosystem: Environmental > Aquatic > Freshwater > Lake > Sediment | place: USA: Wyoming | collected...
TTTTGCCTATTAACTCTTCCCATCCTAATTGGATGGGTCAACAGAACTTCGGCAGAGGCCATACCTCTATTCAGTTAGTGGAACCGGTTGGCTTCGACCCAACCACCTCTGGTTTTTCAGACCAGCGCTCTAAACCAAATGAGCTACGGTTCCATTGTGGAAAAGACAAGATTCGAACTTGTGACACTCGGCTCTTCAGGCCGATGCTCTACCAACTGAGCTACTATTCCATTATTTCAAAGTACATAAAACAAAAAATCCGAATCTTTTGGACCCGGATGCGTTTGAAAATGTTTTATTTAAATGATTAAATTCCACAAGGACAATTCACACCCGTTCGGCTCTTATTACTAAAAGTCGATTTATTAAAATGGTTATGTGATTTATTTGTTCTCATGTCTAATCTTATGTAAATATACGAATAATTTTTAAATACGCAAATTTTATTTTAATTTTTTTTTTATTTTTTTAATTTGTGGCGAAAGAGGTGCTCGAACCCCCGACCTTCCTCTTTACTTATTTTTGCACAACTTTTTTGAAAACCATACAAAGTAAACTTAGAGTTGCTCAACCATCCGAGCTATTCCGCCATATTACTTTTAACCTTAAACGTAAACTTTATTAAAAAGTTACATTTATTTTAAAAATTTATTTTTTAATTCTACAACAGTCAAAGAATCATCATCATTACAAACCCAAAACGCTTCCCAGTTATTAATGGCGTAACCCATATCAAATCCGTTTAATGGGCCCAACTTTATGTACGCTGGGATAAAATTTTACGGAATAAATCCATAAATTCTTTTCTACTATTAACTATGGTCAATTTTTCTATCATAGTTTAAAAAGGTATCTCGGGTTTTCTGAAAATTAGCCATTTTCATACTGGAGAATCGAACTCCTTTAATTACATTTCTACAATTTTACAGTTTACGCTTTTACTTTTTCGGCCTTTTTGATTCCTTGCCTTCATGAAGTTAATATCGTTACCGATAATTGTGTATCGTTTTACCCCGTAAGGCAAACCAATGTGATTGTTTCTTCTAAAACCTTCTTAAAACTATCAAGTGTGTTCGTCACTTGAACCTATCCGGTAAAGGTCACCGGCACCCGACATACTGGCCCGAGAATATTATTCAGCTGACGATAAAGCTTCAACATCTTCGTAAGAAAATGATAACTCTAAAGTACCTTGATTCAAAATTTCAATTTCATTTTGAGTCGTTCTGTACTTCGTTTTGAAGTGTGAAATTTTAGTTTTCACTTCAGCAGAAGTTATTGTCGGAACATACTCAACCGGAATTGTTTGTCTAACACCATTACCAAGATTTTCAAATTTATTTGTCTTGGTAGCTTTTGTGCGAGGTAGTGCATTTTCATACACATTCATCAAAAGTTTGTTGTTATGCATAGAACGAACTTTGTCGTCTATTTTATTTTCTCTGTTAAACAAAGCAATTTTTGAATTAATCTCCTCTGAAAAAGATAATGCTTTTTCTAAACGAGAAACACCTTCATTAAATTTTGTAGAATCAGCTGCATTAGAAACTACAACATCAGCTTCTTTTGTTATTCCAAGAGGAGCTCTATGAGTTTCGCTGTTAAGCTTACTTACTGTGTTTGAAATTTCATTTTTCAATCTTAATGCTTCTGATACTGTTATTTTCATGATAGTGTTTTTTAATTACAATGCAAATATAATAATGTTTTATTGAAAAACCAAATTTTTTTTAAATTAAAAAAATTAACAACTTTTATATTCACCAGATTCTAATAGTTTTACAAAATCCAGATAAGACAAATATGAAGGATAGTCAACATATTTATCTTCTCTTATATATTTTTTACTAAATGCCAATTCAGCTTCTTTCATAAGTTTTACTACATCCCATTTATGATATTCTTTACCGGTTACTTCATTTTTAATATGAACAAACTTACCAATAATATCTTCATAATAAGCAATATTATAAATGTCAAAAGTTCTCATAAAAAGCTTAACATCCCAACCTTGTTCTGTGCAATTTGTATAACAAGAAAGTTTTGAAGCGGTTCTTTTATGTTTTTCTATGAACTCAGCTATGTAATCCTTTTCTTCAGCGTTATATCCTTTACCTTTTTTTGAATAGGACAAACATAAACCATTTTCAACTTTAGATACAAATGAAATTAACTTTTCTTCTGAGTGAGGTATTTCATTAAAAGCTTTTTCGCCAAAATGTTCAAATAAATCATCTAATAAATCTTTATTAAATTTTTCCAAAAAAGAAAGAGTCTTAATTCCAAATCTACTCGCAACATCAACAACTGCAGAAGATTCTACAATATTCAAATTGAAGAAAGTGAATAAATCAGTGTCTTTATTAATTCCTTTAATATCTTTTATAAAAGAAAAACAATTATAAAGTTCTGGATTTTTAATTGCTATCTTTATTAAATCGATTGCTGTATTTAAAGAATTTCTATATTCTCCGCTGGGAAAATATAATTGAGATTTGTCAGAAAAATCATCTCGATATTTATCTGTTTTACATTGAATTATGTATAAAGGACCCTTAGAGGAATATTCAACGAATGTTCCTGGCAGAAGCGTACACCATTTTGTGTTTGAGCCATAATTAACAGAACCCTCAAATGATAATAATTTTACAATAAAAATGTCTTCGTTTTCAAACAGAAGCTCTGCTCCTTTTTTAAGAAATGAAACTGTATTTTCGTTTTCATTAAATCGTTTAATCAACCACGAATTTATAGAAAACAATAACGCATTTATACTCTGGAATGTATTTATGTCCCTATATTCTTTTGGTAAACTATCTTTTAAAGAATCAAATAATTCAATTGCCTGAATTGCGTCATTTAAATTATCTAAATTTAAGTTTGATTTTGAATAAAGTCTTAACAACCAAGATGCGTATTTTTTGGTCGTAGTTGTATCACAAGCAACTATTTTACAAAAAGTCTCCTCATCAATTTTTGTGAATTGTTTTCTTAAATAATCTAATCTATTTTCAGCTGCCATTTTTCCGTAAAAGTCATTATTATACAAATTAAACGAAAAAAAATGATATTTGTTACAATTTAATTAAAAATTGCTGGCATTAAATCTATGGATTCTCTTGGGGTCATCAATATTTTTTTATTATTGCAGAATTCTATTACTGATAAACAACTATCTTTTCCTGCTCTGGAATTTCCCCAACCTTTCAATTGATTGAAAATCAAACTATTGTCATCTAACCTATAACATCCCAAAGTAAGTCTTTCTTCAGTTTCTAAATTAAATACTCTAAATCCAACGTATTGTTTATTGATTATAATATCGTGATATGTTGCAATACAATGGTTCATATCTGAACCTTCACTATTTAATTCGTCAAGAGTTGCAATTAATTCAATCCTTATTTTTCCATAGTCTCCGGTAAAATCCACAAATGGAGCTACTGCTTTTATGTATTCAGATTTTTTTAATTCACTTATCTCTCCAGAATAATTAGAACTTAATTCGTTATGTAAATCATAAACACTATCGCGGTCAAGTTCCAAAATATCATCTTCACTTCTTCCTATTAAACGAAGCATTCTTATTGTGTCAATAAAAGTTTCTAATATGTTATCACTACCTTTAAACTCTTTATGAAAACCAGCTTTAAAAAACGATTCTATTTGTTTTGAATTCAAAACTTCTCCGTCTCCAAAATTATAATTTAAAGTATTAAAAAAATCTTCAATCTCCTGTTCTGTTGCTAATGTTTTTAGAATTTCCAACTCTTCTGGTTGTATAACTTTTAATGCTTCTGTCATATTATTTCTTTTTATCTATAATTAATTTTACGAGGTCTCTAAAAATACTTCCTTGTAGTCTTTGAACCTTTCTGTCAAGAACGGTTGCATCAAGAACCATAGTAGTTACTTTTTCCTTACTATTAAGCAAAGATATGATATCTTCGTCAATTGTATCCTGACAAATCAATCTTATTATTTGAACTTTATCGGAAGTAGTTGAGGCTCTGTGTATTCGGTCTTCAGCTTGCTCTCTGTCAGAAGGCGTCCAAGGTTGGTCTATAAATACAGCTATACTTGCAATTGTTAGTGTTATACCAACGCCTGCAGCTCCCATAGTTCCTACAAAAACCTTAACAGAATCATCTTTCATAAATTTATCAACAGCCTCTTGTTTCTCTGCGGCACTTTTTTGACCGGTAAACAATACTGCCTTGCTTCCAAAATGATTTGCTATCATTTCTGCAGTTGCGATATATTCCGTAAAAACCACCACTTTTTCATCTCCATCAATAATATCTTGAACGATTTCAATTCCTCTACTTGCTTTTACTTGCGATGTAAACATTTTGAGTCTTTGAATTCTTGAAAGGTGGTCAGCGTCTTTTGTTTCTCCGGTCGTTTCGTCAACTACTTCTTTTTCTGCTTTTGCATAATTTCTGTATTCTTCCGGAGTAAGTTCAATAGGAAAATGTGTAAATGTTTTTGGTGGCAAAAATGAAAGTACGTCAGATTTTAATCTTCTCAAAAAATAAGGAGATATTCTTGAATACAATTCATCTAAATTTGAGCTGCCGGAATAATCCCATCCAAAATCATCTTGAAAGCCGGCGCAATACCTTATTCCAAAATGATGGGCGCTTTTCCATTCAGCTGGGTCAATAAAGTTCAATAAAGAGAAAAACTCAAAAGGCATACTTTTTATCGCAGTACCTGTTAATAAGAGTTTTTTTGGAACATTCATAAAAGCCTTTTTAACAACCTTAGTTCTATTTGCTTTCGCGTTCTTTAAATAGTGAGCCTCATCACAAACTATTAAATCATAGTTTTTAGGGTCTAAACCAACTCCGTCTTTATCTTCAAATGTAGTTCCTAAAACTCTGGATTTTATAGATTTTGCTCTTTGACAAGAAGGACAAACATCATATTTCTTTTTTGTGTTGGTCTCTTTCCAACCACATTGAACATATGAACAAGTATGAGATACATTAAGCTTTATAAACGTCTCTAAGGCCTCATAATTTATAATATGGAACAAAGACTCCTCTTTTGTATTAACTATCTCCTTAGAGCGTTTTTTGGGCTTGTATTTGTAAATATAAGCCTTTTCGTTGGTGAATCTTTGTATCTCGTTTCTCCAGTTCAATTTTAAGGAAGCTGGACATACCACAAGGGTTTTAAGCTTATTTTTAACAGCATATGATATCGCACTAAGGGTTTTACCGACACCCGGTTGGTCTCCAAGAAGACAGTTTCCTCCAGATTTCTCAAAAAACATAACAGCTTGTTTTTGATAATCATACGGTTGTATAACCATATTTGGGACCTCAAACTTGGAAACATCCAAATCTTTTGCTCTGGCTTTTAAGGCCGCTTCTCCTCTTGTTTGTCTATTAGTAAATTCATTTTTAAGCTTTTCAATTTCTTCCGGCTCCATATTTGTAAACTTGAACCTAAGATTATTAGCTTTTATAAAATCGATTATTTTAGACAGCGCAGCTTCATTAACAACGCGATACCAATCCTCAAAGGTGGTACCATCATCTCTTTTGGCAAAATCCATCTTTGTTTGTTGTTGGTCTTTTGGTAAGTTCTTAATAAACTCAGCAAGAGCCTTGTTGAATTGAAACCTTACTTCAAAGTTTGTTCTTAATTTTTTTATCTCTACGGACATAATACTACAAAAAAAACATTTTTTTTCCTAAAAATCAATAGCAGTTTCATTAAATTCTCTATATTTATGGTAATAAAACTAATTTATCATGTCATTAGAAATAAAAAGAAGCGACCTTAACGCATTAATTCACAAAGCTGTTGAAAAACAAGAGGCTAAACTTACATTAGAAAGTAAAAAAGCTGAACTTTTAAGACAATTAAACGAAATTGATGCTAATCAGCCGGGCCCAAATACAAATGTGCCATCTCAAGGAACTGCACCAGCAACAACAACAACTGCCGAAAAACAAGAAAGTATTTTTGATGCTAAGCCCGGAGAAACTATTATTTTTAACTTTCAAGATGTTACAATAAAGGTTCAAAGACAATTGGACGATTTATTCAAAGTAACTGATGCAAGTGAGAGTAAAAAGTTAAAAGATGGAGATTATATCAAAATTCAAGGAAATGATACTCTTGCTAACGGAAAAAAGTTTAAATTTGTAATATTAAGACAAGCTTTGAATTATGAATCAAATCCACTTGTTTCTTGGAAAGTAATTAAAAACTAAAAAACAATTAATCTTTATGGAAAAACTAAAAAATTTAAAATCACAACTTAGCGAAACACTTTACAAAGATTTAGAATCATTCTGGATAAATCACACAAACTTCACAGAACCTCAAGCTGAAAGATTTATAAGTCTTTTAGAAAAAATAAATAAAGATTCAAAAGAAGTGAAATTAAAAAATTTAGCGATAGAAAAATGATTGACGATATTGAAATAAGAGCCTTTTGGATAGAAATAAAAAACCCCATTTAAATAATAAATGGGGTTTTTCTTTTAAAGACCTGCGAGTCGTCTCATACGTTCCGCGCTATCCATTATTGCTGATTCTCTTTTTGTGTTTTTTCTGTTGTGATTAACAGAGTTTATTTTTAAATTAATTAAACCGTCACCTTCTGAAAGTTGTTGTGTTCCAGGCATAGGTGGAGCATTTGTTGTTTCTGGGCCAGCCAAAGCAGGTTGCTCAAGAGGTGCTGGAGATTCGTCTTCTGTGCCTTCTTCTGGGGTAGTTAAAGTTTTCGCCACTTCTGCTTGCCACATTTTGAAAAAGTCATATAAATTACCCGGTATGGTTTTATTGCTTTCATCCAAGTTCATTTTGGCGTCCATAAAAACTCCATTCAAAACAGAATAATTCCACTTAAGATAATTATCTGCTTTTAAAATAATTACTCCGGACCAATAAGCATCTATTCCACTTTCTCCATTATAGAATTTTATAGAATGTCCATTATCTTGTTTATCAAACTGTACAAGAGGACTTACTGTGCTTCTGAATTTTTCTTCCCAATCTGACACCTCTGCGGATGTTATTTTTGGTACTTCTTTTGTTATATTTTTTTCTGGTTCCATTTTTATTTTTCTTTCATTCCTGCTTTAAATAACATTGCATCTATTTCTTCCTCATTCTTAAGAACGGGATTAAAAACTGGATTAAGCTGTTTCATAGGTGTAACAGGTAATTCTTTTTTAGGTTCACTTATTGAGATTTTTGAAACCTCTTCGTCTATAAATTTTTCTAATTCTTTTAGTGTCATTTTTATAATTCTTCAATAAAATAATTTGCTTTAGTCCAAAGAGTTTTATAATGTTTTTTTAATAAATCTTTTATAATACTCCTTACTCTTTCTTCATCAGTAATTTTTCCATCCTTAAACTTGCTCTTCAATTCTGAATCTAAAGTGTCTCTAACTAATTCTCTAATTTCAGCTTTAGTCATTTCTTCACTTAATATTTTTTTATTTTTCATTAAGCAATTTTTTCTGTAGGTTTAACACCAATAGCTTTAGCTGCTAATTGATGTGCTTCTCCATCATAAGCCAATAAATTATATTGTCTAATGATTTTAATTAATGATTCACCATAATTTGGAGCAGTAGCGTAACCAGCATTTGCTATATCCATAGCAAATTGTTCAGCGTTTGCTTCATCTAATATTGCTTGATGATATCTTGGGTTAACTATAAAGAAATTGGCGTGGTCAATAAAACCATCTCTTGCGGAATCATATGCTCTAAAATTATCTCTAATTTTCCACAAATATTTTCCATCAGGTCTTTTTTCAATTGAAATAACTGAAGGGAATTTGAAACCGCGTTTCTTAAATAATTCTTCTTCAGTTGCCGAAGACAATACTTCAGTAGTTCTTAATAATTGTGTTTTTCCTGTCCAGTTACTACCAGCTTTGATACCAAAAAAATTATTTTCAAAAGCCGCAGCACCATAAGCTGATTCAAGACCAGCCTGAGCTAACGTTACCGATGCCGGTACACCTTTAGCAATCATAGCCTGTTCAGCATCTTGTGCATATTTTGCAAAAAAATCTTTTGGACTCATAATTATTGTTTCCAATAAATAGCCTTAAGAAAGAGGAAATTGATTAACTTTTGAGAATACCGGCCATCTTTTTCATTCTTTTTATTTCACCTTCTAAATTAAGGCCTTTAAGAACTATTGAACTATCGTAAAATTCAAAGAAATCGGTTATTTGTTTTTCGGAAGTAGTATATATTTTAGACTTAAATTCTTCATTAAAGTCAGCATCTTTGGTGTAATTTAAAAACTCATTAAGAAACTGACCAACATTTCTTTCTTTCATCTCTAAAGAAGCTAGTTCTTCTCCGTTTTTGGTCACTTCAAATTTTAACAATTTAGAGTCTTTATTTTCAGCCAAACCTCTTAGCACATAGTGGTCATTAGAGAAATCATCTTGATACATAATTTCTAAACAAATCTCTGGAGATTCGCTTTTTATTTGACCATTAACACTATGTTCTATTAATTTTTTCATTTTTTCTTAACTGATACCGGTGTAATCTTAAAGTATTTTCCGTCCATTTTAATAATGTCTTCCTTTACTATTTCAGCTTTTTTGATTTTTTCACTTTCCTTTATTAAACCCGGTTCAGATGTTAAGAATTCACTCATAAACTTTTTTATTAACTGTTTACATACATCTGTTGATATTTGCGTTACAGTCTCTATTAGTTGATTCTCATTAATTGGTTTTTGATTAGGGACTTGAGTGTTAGTTTGACCATTTGCAGCTCTTAAAGCTTTTTCTTGTAATCTACTTCTAATATCAGATAAAAACTCATTTCCGTTTTCATTTTCACTCAACATATCAGATGAATAATTTCTTCCAGGAACGGAAGCTTTTTCAAAAGAAGGACTTGACGGAGTATTGTCTCCATATAAAGCTTTTTCATAAATGTCAAAGCTTGGTCCTGACGCTGAGTGTGTTTTTAATTTTTCAACTGGAGCGCCTGGTTTCTGCTCTTTTAGTGGACCTTTATTTTTTGAAGGTACTTCTAATGGAACAAATCCTTTATTAGCTTCTTGTTTGTCTACAAATGTAGTTATTTCTTCTTTTAAAGCACCACCTTTTAATGCTGCGAGTTTTGCTGCGAATGCTGTATTTCTAACCGGACCTTGAACTGAGGACGGGTCAACTGGAGCTATAGGTTGTGGTATTCCCATATCCCTAAATCTCTTCATTCTGTCTTCGTTTAAATTGCTCATTTTTTAATCTTTATTATTAAATATCTTCAAAATCATTAAAACTGCTATTTTCTTCTTCTTCCTCATCTCCTTCAGATGGTGCACCTTTTTCTGGCAATCCATCAGTTATGATTGTAACATTAGAAACTATCCATTTATGAACTAAGTTTATGTCGTTTTTTTCTAATATTTTTTTAAATTTCTCAATCTCAAGTTTCAACATATCAGCCCTTAATGTAAGAACATTTCCTATTCTACCATATTTTCTGAATTTTATACCTCGGCTTATACTTTCAAATATATGTTCTTTGAATTCAATATAGCTTTCTTGTTCAAGCTCTTGATAAGTTATGTGGTCTCCATAATATTCTTCAAAAGCATTCATCGAAGAGTGATATCTTAAATCTATAAGAACACAAATTGTACTAGGTCTTTCTGGTTTCATTTATTTGTCTTTATATTTGTATTTGACTACTTGAGTGTTTGTTTCGTCCCACCAAGCATAGTAATTAGGGTAAAGATTTTTTTCAGATATAAAAAGCTTTTCCAATTCTGCTAATATTTTTATTTTGCTAAATTTTTTGGATAGTTTTTCCTTTTCTTCTCTTATAAACTTATCTTCAGTTTGAATTTCAGACAGTTCTTTCTTGGTTTCTTTAAATTCGGCTTTTAAAGAATCAATAATTTCTTTTCTGAATTTTTTCTGATTTTCTATTATTTGCTTTCTTTTGTGCATAAGATAGTTCAAATATAAATCATACTAATACAATGTAAAGTGCAAATTTAATGTTATAGATTGTTAATCTAATCTGCCATAAAGATTCGATTTGCCTTTTTCATGTGAGCGCTTAAGGAACATAAACCAAGTTTTTGGACCAGCTATCTGTTG
>Ga0315289_10016669_pt1 | contig 10116 bp, 8 predicted proteins | sample YL17G11_40_MG_FD_203452 | JGI IMG/M metagenome (GOLD analysis project Ga0315289, IMG submission 203452) | Sediment microbial communities from Yellowstone Lake, YNP, Wyoming, USA - YL17G11_40 | ecosystem: Environmental > Aquatic > Freshwater > Lake > Sediment | place: USA: Wyoming | collected...
TCCTCCTCGGGCGACACCTGCATGGCTCGTGGACACTAGCTCTGGTGCGGGGCACCAGCAAGCGGTTCTTAGGCCCATCTAGCTGGGAAAACGCAGGTAGCTCGGGGTGGGCGAGCAACGGTTCGACAACCGCCTGGCCAAGGTCCTCCGAAGGAGGGGTCGGACCCCGGGTACGGAGACCCCGCAACGGTGTAGAGCACCGCTTGTTGTGGAACACGGCCGCGAGGACCTGACAGGACCGGCCGCTCCACACACCTGAGTGTCCTGAAGTCACAACGGCGGAGGGGTCCACGTCACCATCGGGGTCGTGGCCCACTCAGCTTCAGCCTCCGAGCACCTTTGCCGCCATGAGGCTGTAAGCAGGAGACTGCGAGGAATAGTCAAGAGTTGTGGACGGAGACTTGGCGATCACGCGGCGTCCTCCCGATCGGTCCGCTCGACCAACCGTCCGTTCACGAACTTCGCGCCCGCCCGTACGAGCGCGACGAGCTCGGGTGCGTTGACCCGCCTCCATCTCCCTTCTGCCGCCTCGATCAGCTTGAAGCACATCGCAAGACCCGCCTCCCGCGAGCCGGGCCCCTTGGTGAGATCGGTGCGCGCCCTGACCGGTGCGAACGTGGACTCGATGGGGTTCGAGGTCCGAAGGTGGATCCAGTGCTGCACCGGGTAATCGTAGAAGGCGAGCAGTGCTTCCCGATCACCGGTGAGCTTGGCCACGGCCTTCGGCCACTTCGCGAAGTCGGAGCAGAACCGGTCCAGGGCTCGCTCCGCGTGGTCCTTGTCCTCGGCGTCCCAGATCTCGCGGAGCGCCCGACGGGCCTGGGCCTGCACCGAGGCGGGCAGGGCATCCAGGACGTTCGCGGCCTTGTGCACCCAGTCGCGCTGGTGTCGCGTCTCGGGGAACACGTCCCGGCAGGCGGCCCAGAACCCAAGCGCCCCGTCGCCTGTGGCGAGCGCCGGGGCCCGCATGCCCCGGCGGCGGCAGCCCCTGAGCAGCTCCGCCCAGCTCTCGGTCGACTCCCGGTAGCCGTCGGCGAGAGCCACGAGTTCCTTTCGCCCGTCGGTGCGCACCCCCATCATGACCAGCACGCACAGGTGCTCGTCGTCCCCGAGACGAACGGAGAAGTGCACCCCGTCGACCCAGACGTAGACGTAGTCCACCTTCGAGAGGTCTCGGGCCATGAACGCCTCGCGCTCCGCCGACCAGTTCGTCGTGAGGCGGGTGATCGCCGAGGGCGACAGGCCAGCTTCGGTGCCGAAGAACCCCGCGAGGGCCGGGACGAAGTCCTTGCTCGACAGCCCGTGCAGGTACAGCAGCGGCAGCACCTCGACGACCTTCGGGGAACGGCGGACGTAGGGAGGAAGGATCGAGCTGCGGAACCGGTGCCGATCCCCAGTGGCCGGATCCCTCCTGCGATCGTTCACACGGGGGGCGGACACCTCGATCGCCCCCACGGCGGTCACCACAGAGCGAGCCCTAGCGCGGCCGTTTCGCACCACCAGGAGGCCTCGCTCGTCGCGACCGGTTCGGTGTCGATCGAGGTAGGCATCGACCTCCGCCTCGAGCGCCGCCGCGAGCATCCGCTCGGCGCCTCTGCGGCAGATCTCATCGAGGGCGAGGGCAAGTTCCTCACGCAGGTCCTCGTCCGGGACTATCCTGAGCATCGGCGTACCTCCTTCTGCCGGCGGCGTCACGCCGGCGACTCCGATCAGTGATCGACCGGAGGGTACGCCACGCCCATCACCAGGTCCCGCATCCACAACTTCCGTTCATACCTCGCGAGACTGCCAGGTCACGGCACGGAACCGAGTACTGGCACCCCACAAGCACCTCGGCGCCGAGCAGGGCATTGACGAACGTCGTCTTGCCCCGCTTGACCTCACCGACGACGACGACGTTGAACCGCTCTTCCGCGAGCTTCTCGTCCAGAGCTCGCGCGGCCCGGGCCACGCCGCCCTCCCCCTGCTGCTCTGCGAGGCCTCGAGTCGGACCAGGTGCGAGCTCAGCCGGTCCCGCTCCCGAGCGTAGGTCCTGCTGGTCATAGAAGAAGCTCCTACCTCCTTCTGGTAGGAGCTATCAGCTCACCCGAGCGATTAGGCGAGCTCCATCGCCATCAAGAAGTATAGGCGCACGACGCGGCGAGCTGCGACCGCTACTCGTCCGCGAAGTCCCAGAGGCTGCAGATTCCGGCGCTGCTCGCCGACTTGTTCAGGCCGCGAGACGCCGGTAGGCGCGCGTCCCTACCGGAGATCCCACACCCTACGTCTCCACCTAGGCAAACGCTTCCGCGGCAGGCCGAGTGTCTAATCCGCCTTTCCGGTCGTGCCCGAAGCAACCCGAAGACCACGAGTGGGGTCGGTCCTGCGGGGTAGACTCGCTGAAGAGCGATGGAGCTCGCTCACATAAGCCGGTGACGGCTGATGGCTCCTGGCGCAAGCCGGGAGCCTTTTCGTTCCGTCGGGCAAATGCCAGGCCAAGACAGACACCCGGGAAAGGCCGTGTGGACGGAAAGGGGAGCAAGGGATGAGCTACAGGATCGAGAGCCTTGGCGCAATCGAGATCCTCGACTCAAGGGGACGGCCGACACTCCAGGTGTCGATCCGCCTCGAGGGCGGGGCCAGAGCGGTAGCGGGGGTGCCGTCAGGGGCCTCCACGGGTGCCTCGGAGGCTGTCGAGATGAGGGACCGGGACCCCGAGCGGTACGGAGGGTTCGGCGTGCAACGCGCCGTGATGGCCGTGGAGGGCGAGATCGCGGACGCGCTGGTGGGCAGGGAATGGGATTCCCTGGCTGAGATCGATCGGGCACTCATCGACCTGGATGGTACGGAGAACAAGGCGCGCCTCGGAGCCAACGCGATCGTGGGCGTCTCGATGGCGATCGCCCGTGCGATGGCGCTCGCGGAAGGCGTTCCCCTGTACGGGTTCCTGGCGCCGGAGGGGGTGGCACCCCGCCTCCCTGTGCCCCACTTCAACGTGATCAACGGCGGCCAGCACGCCGAGAATCCGCTCGATTTCCAGGAGTTCATGATCGCCCCGCTCGGCGCGCCGAGCTTCCGTGAGGCCCTTCGCGCCGGCGCGGAGGTGTACGCGGCGCTGCGCGGCGCGCTCCGGGACAAGGGCCTGTCCACGGGCCTCGGCGACGAGGGCGGGTTTGCCCCGGACCTGGCAAGGCCGGAAGAGGCCCTCGACCTGCTCGTGGGAGCGATCGGGTCGGCTGGCTACGAACCTGGTCGGGATGAGGTGGCGATCGCTCTCGACCCGGCGGCCTCCGGATTCCGGCAGGAGGACGGCCGGTACCGGGTCGCCGGGGAGGCTCTCTCCACATCGGAGCTCATTGCCTACCTCGAGGAGCTCGTGGGTCGTTACCCGATCTGGTCGATCGAGGACGGACTGGGCGAGGACGACTGGGACGGCTGGATCGCGCTCACGCGGCGCCTCGGGGCCCGCGTCCAGATCGTCGGCGACGACAACTTCGTGACGAACCCCGCCATCATCGAGCGGGCGATCGGTGCCGGCGTCGCGAACGCCGCCCTGATCAAGGTGAACCAGGTGGGAACCGTCTCAGAGACGCTGGAGGCGGTCGACGTATGCCGGGCAGGCGGCTACGCGCAGATGATCTCGCACCGGTCGGGAGAGACCACCGACGACTTCATCGCCGATCTCGCAGTCGCCACCGGCTGCGGCCAGCTCAAGTCGGGCGCGCCGGCCCGAGGCGAGCGCGTGGCGAAGTACAACCGGCTGATCGTGATTGAACGGGAAGCGCAGCTCCCGTTCGGCGTTGCCCGCGAGTAGGGGGGTTACGCACCCGTCGCCGTGCGGCGGCCGTGGACCGGCGGTGAGGCCGGGGCGAGGATCCGCTCCCACAGATCACGACCGTGACTGGTCGGGAGCGGCGCTCCGGGCATGACGCGGAACGTTCGTTCCCCGTCCGGTAGCCGCTCTGCGCGGAGGAAGACCGCACGCGCTCCCTCCTGGCGGTAGAAACCGTCAGCGAGATCGAACAGGTGCGTTACGAAGAAGACCTTGACCCCCACCCCGACGATCGCCCGCACCACCTGGCGCGCGATCTCGGAACCCTCACGCTCGTTCGTCGATGCGAAGGACTCGTTGCAGAGCAGGAGAGAACCGGGGCGGATCGCATCGACGATCGCGCTCATGCGCCCCAGCTCTTCGTCGAGCTTCCCGCTCTCCATCGTTGGGTCTTCCTCCCTCTTGAAGTGCGTGAAGAGTCCGTCGCGCACGTCGGCGCTGAGCGTCTCCGCGGCCACGTACATCCCGGACTGCATCATGAGGTGTGCGAGCCCCACGCTTCGGAGGAGCGTCGACTTCCCGCCCTGGTTGGCCCCGGTGATCACGACGAGCGTGCGATCGTCGGCATCTACGTCGTTCCCGACGACCTTCCCCTCGACGTGCAGCGTCAAGCACGGGTCGTAGAGACCTCGGGCCGAGAATGCACGCTCACCTGGAGGAAGGGGCGTCGGGAAGCACGTCGGCTCACGCTTGTCCGTCAGGCGGTCATGGAGGTTCACGCAGCCGACGTAGAACGCGAGCTCGGCGCGCAGGGCGCCGAAGAAGCTCAGGATGTGGTCGGCCGACTGCGCCAGTGCGTTCGCGACCGAGTTCAACCCTTGGCTCTGGATATCCGCCAACGTCTGCATGCCCGCTTGGTCTCGAGGATCGACCTCAAAACTCGATGCGGAGGCGTGGCGCCACTCGGAGAGTCGGCGCTTCCAATCGGGTCGGTCCGGTGTCCGTCGAAGCACGTAGCGGACCCCCTTGTTGCCTTGCCCAAGCTCGGCGCTGTTCGATACCCCGTGGTGGAACTTCAGGTACGAGAGCTGATCCTCGATCCTCCGGAAGTACTCGTCGTCGAGCTCAGCCTGGATCATCGCGAAGAGCCGGGAGAATCCGCGCGAACCGAACGCGTGCGCCTCACGGTCCGCGATCTCCCTAACCCGCATGAGCCTCTCGACCAGGAAGTCGAGCACGCGAACGGCTCCGTAGAGGACGGTGCTTGGTGATGAGCCTGGGTAGAGCCCGAAACGCCGCTTCCTACACCCTTCGATCGTATCGACGACGGTTGAGTACAGGTCCCTTACGACCCCTGGATGGTGGAGGCAGTCCTCGAGCACCTGCTGGCGGTACAGAATCGTGTCCGTGTCGGTCAGGCTGGCCAGGATGACCTTCCTCGCGACATCCAGCAGGAACCGGTCGCCGAGCGACATCGCCTCGAAGAGCGACTCCAACTCGAGGTCCTGGACCAGGGCATCCTCGTTGCCGGGGAAGGACCTCAGCAGGTCGACATCGCGGTTGCGGTGCAGTAGGAACGCCTTCATGACCCGAGCCGTCCCTGTAAGGCTGAGGAACTGAGGCCGTGCTTGTCGGCGATCGCCTCCGCATAGGCCAAACCGTCCGCGGGTTTCCTCACGACCTTGAAAGTGCGGACGGCAGGATCGTCCGGATCGACGAGGCCGACCATGCTGACCGTCGAGGGACCGAGCGACGCCAGTTCGTCGACGAACGTCACATACACGCCGAGGACGTCGAGGCGGGTCAGCCGCTCGATGGCCTCGGTGCCGAGGAAGAGGGCGTCGCTGAGGGTCGCCGACGCGAAACTCTCGTTCATCACGACGAAGCTGTCGTTCGTTGCGTGACGGAAGATGTCCCGGACCCTCACCAGTTCGTCCTCGAGTTTGCCACGGAGGGTCGTGATGTCCTCCTCGCGCTCGAAGTGGGCGAAAATCCGATCGGGCAGGTAGAGATAAGCCTCGGTCCCCGGGACCGAGCACCCGATGCTGGCGAGGTGGTGCATCTGCCCGAGGGTGCGAGCGAAGGTCGTCTTCCCACCTTGGTTCGGTCCCGTCACGACGAGCAGCCGCTCCCTCCCTTTCAACGAGAAGTCGTTGCCGACGACCGTCCCGCCTTCGAAGAGGAGCTTCCTGGCGAGGACGAGGTCGAATGCGTCGCAGGCAGCGATCTCCTTCGACGAACGCGAGACCTTCGGGAAGCAGAAGGCCAGCCCGGAAGCGGTGAGCGGCCCGATGTACCTGAGGTACGAGAGGTAGAAGTGGATCTCCTGATCGAATCCGCAGACGACCTCGTCGCGGAACGCTGAGTATCGAGCCGAGAAGCGATCGAGAGCGTCGAACGCTTCCGGGTGCGATCGAGCCACGATGTCGAGGATCCGAGCCTCGATGTGATTCATGTGCTGTCCGGGCCAGATCCTGACGCGATAGTCCTTCACATCGCCCTGCCGGAACTTCGCAAACGTGGCCATCACATCGTCGGCGAAGTCAGGCTCTCCCTCGTACTCGGTAACCGTCACGCGATTGCCCTTGATGCGCACGATGTAACGAACGTCCTCGAGCCTCGCGAGGACGTTGCGCGTTTCGTCCGCGAACGATGCGAAGCGGTCGCTGGCCGCGTACGCGAGGAGATAACGCCGAAAGGCCTGGAGACCCCGTGACTCGAGGGGGAGATCCGAGAGCTCGACGCTGAGCCCCGCTACGGCATCTCGATAGGCGGACGCTGCATCAAGGAACCAGCGTTCCCACTCGTATCGGTAGAGGCACTTCTCGGCGACCGAGAGTCGCCGCCGCATCATGCGCATCTGCTCGGCGAAGCCTTGGATCGCTCCGATCACCCCGGGGTCCGCCAGATCGCGGAACACCTCTTGCCGGTATCGGATGGCGTCCTCGTCCCGCAATGGCGTGTGGAAGTAGCGCGCCAGTTCATACTCGGGCCAGTCGGTGACGATCGCCTCGACGAGCTGGTCGAGGCGGAGATCTGCGAAGCACGCGGGCTGCTGTCCCGCAAGCGGCGGCGTGGTCTCGGCTCGCTCGAACAGGATCCCCTCGTAGGGCAGTATCTCCCGTTCCCCGATGCCTCCGATGTTCCGTTCTTCCATGCTCACGGCCCCCGTCATACTCAGTAGGAGCCATCAGCCCTTCGGCATCGGCGAGCTCCATCGCCGAGACCATCCTAGCGCCGACCGGAGTCTTCCAGGCTGGTATCGTCTTCCGGCCGACGCAAGACACGGGCGCGGTGCACGTGAGCGCTTCTGCCGAATCCCTCGATCCCGCGGACTGCCGTCGTCCCCCCGCGTGCCTGTCTCGTGACCCGAGAAGCTCCTGCAAGGGTCCGTCGTGCCACGTGTCGTTCTCGTCGATGTAGATGCGGAGGAGTCTTCCGTTCGCACTCCGAACTCATGCCCTCCTCCTTGCAGTTGGCGATCGGTGATCGTTCGGGGTTGACTCTTCCTCGCATCTTCCCCCGACGAGCAGCGCAATCGCGCGGCGAATCGCAAGCGGGCGATTGTGCGCGTCCGTTGCCCTGCCGTCAAGACGTTTGGCGAGCGCGAGGAACGCGCGGCGCTGGGTTTCGATCAAGATCTGTCGCGATCGAGCCTCGGGCGCGAGCTCGACCGCCAACGCCAGATGGGGCCGGCACAGGCCGCTCGACGATCGGTACGCTGCGAGTTTGTGCGGTTCGTTCAGCGCCGCGAACAGCATCTCGAGAACCGATCCCTCGCGCCGCGCAATCGAGGCGCAGACGGGGCACTCCGAGTGCCGCGTCACGTCTCCAGCACCGAGGTCGGCGGCCGCGGCTTCAGCGATGCGGGAGACGACTCGCGAGCCCGATGCCCCGAGATCGCCCCCTCGTCGCCTGAGGACCTCGCCCCAGTGGCGACGGCACAGGCCGCGTGCCTTCACCAGCTTCGTGATCGTCGTCTCCTCGCGTATGTTCGTCGTCGCGAGCCAGGAAAGAACGGCTTGCTCAGTCTCGTTCGCGAGGATGCACACCGGACACTCGTGCTTGCCGAGGAGGACCGTCAGCTCTGCTTCGAGGAAGTCCTCACGATCCGAGCCCGATGCAGTCATCTCCGCTCCCTCTGGTTGCGCTTCCTATCCGCGGCACGGAGCAGGTCTTCGAGGACCGTCGGGAGTTCGAACCCGTCCTCCGTCGCCCGCAGCTCGGTGACAGAGCCAGGCGGTACGTGCGGATCCCAGAACGCGGTTCCTTCCAATCGCCTCAGCCGAACGAGGACGCTCCGGATGGGCATCTCATGCGTGATCGCAACCGCCGCCCGGCCTGGACAGGCACCGGCGATTGACTCGAGCGCCTCGAAGACGCGTCGCTCAGCGTCGATGATCTGCTCGCCCGACGGGTACGTGGCCGCAAGCGGCATGCGGAAGTACCAATCGAACGCCAACGGTTCGCGATCGATGATCTGTGCCGTCGTCATCCCAGCCCATCGCCCGACATCGACGTCGATCAGTTCGGCGAGCGTCTGGCACGACGTGCCGAGCACTCGACAGATCACATCCGCCGTCTGCCGCGCGCGACGCAGCGGGCTGGCGAACACGGCGGCCACGTTGGCGTCGGATAGCCGGTGGCCTGCATGGAGCGCATCGTTCATCCCGGTGTCGGTGAGCGGGACATCGCGGCGCCCCTGGAGTCGGCCCTCTTCGCTCAGCCGCGTCCAACCCGCTCGCACCAGGTAGATCGCCGTCATAGACTCCTGCCGGTTCGTCTTCGGTAGGAGCCATCAGCCGATTTCGGCGGTGCGGGGCGAGCTCCATCGCCTAGATGCTGGAGTCTACCCTCGGGGCCGCGCAATGCGATGCATGCTGGGAGCGCACCGCCAACGAAGCGCGACTAGACTTCGCCTCGCGTGGCGATGGAGCCCGCCCGAACCGCCGAACCGCCGAACCGCCGAACCGCCGAACCGCCGAACGGCTGATGGCTCCTGTCGTGGTTGCGACCGCGGGAGGAGATGTAATGGCCTCGACGGAGGGTGTTCGGGCGAACGGGGATGGCGAGACGGAGACTCCGTGGCCGCATTCGCATCCGCCACGAGGAACGTGTGAGCCTAGGTGCCCCTTGTACGGACGATGCCACTGTGGCTGCGGCGCCCGGCCGAAGTTCAGCCAAGTCACATTCGCATCATCCGGGCGGGTGGCTGGGCGACCGTTCACGTTCGTGCCGGGTCATCAGCTGCGCGTCCTCCACCCACGCGCCGGCACGTGGTCGCGGCACGGCGTCCCAGTCGAAGCGATTCGCCCGCTGCTCTTCTGGCTTCGCGAGCGGCATGGGTCGATCCGGGCGGTTTCGCGCCTCCTTCAGATGCCGGAGGGGACGATTAGGGGCTACGTGTATAACCGACGGAGGAAGCGGGTGCCTCCCCAGGCCGCCAAGAGGATCGCCGATCTCGTGCTCGCGCACCGAAAGCGGGCAGGCTTATTGGAGATGTGGGAGGAGGAGCCCGGGCTTCGCCCCGTCGTCAGCTTGCTCGGACCGACGCGTCGCCGGACCCCGTGAAGCACGTTGATCAGGACCTCACAAGTTGACGGCGACGTTCGACTGGCGCTCTACGACGACTCCTCATTGGGGCTAGGGGTGGGGACTGGCGGACGGGCTCGACGGCTAGCAGCGGGCCTCGGTCGCAAGTCAAGCCGCTGCCGGACCAGGTGCGAAGGCCTCCGCAAGCCCCGATCGCACAGACGGAAGGGACTCGGAAACCCTGCCCCGGCGGCGGGCTCCCGGCCTTGAGCGCGTGCCTCGTGCGCGTCTATGGGCACCGGAAGCGGGCTCGCCACGACGGCCGCAGAGCAGTCGCCGGGGAGTTCGGCAGGGAGTATGGTCGTCCCGACCGTGATCGGCCTGGGAGGGTCATGCCCTCGGACGAACACGACGCCATTCTCAAGGAGTACGCTCGAAGCCAGTTCGTGGGCGAGTGGTGCATCTACATCGCGATCCCGTGGGCGCTGCTGCGCCGGGTGCGCGTTGACCCCCTAGGCAGGCGGGGCCGTCTCCTCACGGGACTCATGACCTTCGGTTGGCTGTTCGTAAGCGCGATCGTCGTTGCCCTTGCGACCGGCACCATGCACGAGTCGCCCTTGCTTGCCTGGCTCACGGTCGCTGCGATCGAGGGCGTCGGGGAAGCGTGGGGCACGGCCGCGATAACCGCCAGCCTGGAGGAGGCCAACGTGCTTCTCGATGCGTTGACCGACCTCGAAGCCCTGCGCTCTATCCTTTCCAGACAGCGCCGATGGGGCTTGCCGAAGATCCTAACGGTCATTGCCGCCTTCGGCCTCCTGTTCGCGGCCGCCATC
>Ga0315289_10016670_pt1 | contig 10116 bp, 10 predicted proteins | sample YL17G11_40_MG_FD_203452 | JGI IMG/M metagenome (GOLD analysis project Ga0315289, IMG submission 203452) | Sediment microbial communities from Yellowstone Lake, YNP, Wyoming, USA - YL17G11_40 | ecosystem: Environmental > Aquatic > Freshwater > Lake > Sediment | place: USA: Wyoming | collected...
CAGAAAAGATGCCTGCAGGAGGGCGAAATATTTACTGCCCATATTGCCGTCATCCTTTGGAAAACGCCACCAATAAGCGTTTCGACTCACCTGATTATCTTCTTCATCAAAGAGATACTCTACTAAAACTCATGAAAGACAACAATATAAATCCGGGCTCTTCACTACATAATTCTGAACTCGAACTTATTAGTGAGGATCTCGTCGTGTGGGCTAGGACCGCTCCCACAGAAGATCGCATCGCAGCACTATGGGATTCGGTCACTTACCTTAGAGAGCTCGTGCATTCCAATACAAGCAACAAAAGCATCGAAACAATTATTAAACTTGGGAAAAAAATCGGAGAGCTATCTATTGCATTAGATAGTTACGTTAAATCCGGAGGAGTTATCTATGATAGAAAAACTAGACCCATACGCTCCGAGTTTGGAGAATCTGATTGGGACCAAGCGGCAGCTGCTCAGGGCCGGGATAGCTGAGGAAGAGTTTCCTTCCGATCGGATGATCGCATCGATTATCGCTGCCCACACCAAATGGAGCCTCGCAACAGAAGACGGACTGAAAGATTTCAGCCGTCTTTTTTGTTTTGACCTAAAGGCAGCAGAAAGCAACAAAGAATATTTTGTAGTAAATAACATCACTAAAAAAATCACCGATGTCAAAAATACTGACGTATGGTTTTTTGAGGGGGCGATTGTCCGAGGAGTTCCATTGTGGTTGGCGAATCCTCAGCGCGAAGGAGCTATCCCACCATTAGAATTAGAGATCTCAGATTGTACTAAAAATCAGTGCGAAAGTTGTGGCATATTAACTCACTGTCTACGAGAAATAACTGATCCGTATACGAGAAGACTAACGAGTCTTTGTAATCACTGCATAACATCTCATGAACACCCTAAAGTTAATGATGAAGGTTGTTCAAAAAGATGTGAAGAGTGTTCGGTGTATAGCTGTCCGCATCATTTTAATAAAATAGATGCTATGACCCATCAAGCATAAAAGGGATTAATAATGCCTAAGGCTACCATATGGAATGATAAGATAATATTACACGTTAGAAAAGACTGTATCCCTGGTGTGCTTAAAAATTATGCAAGATACAACGAAAAAATGCAGGCGTACCTAATTTGGTTTGGGCAACAAAATTTAAAAAGATTACACAGTGCTTTCAAAGACATCAATGACCCCGTCGAAATATTGCGTGGCCAAGAGCGTATAAACCAGCTTAAACTCACCCTCTCAACATTTAAAGACATCCGTGCAAAAGTAATGCACATAAAAACGACATCCACTCTACCTGAGATTAACTACAAAGTTGATCCTCTAGGTTTTTACCAACATCGGGGAGTACATTTTTTGATTAACTCTCCCATAGCACCACTGTTTGCAGATTGTGGTTTAGGCAAGTCATATCAGGTACTTACATCCTCTGAATATCACATATTAACAGGTGTTATAGCAAGGGGAAAAACTCTCATTTGCGGAAAACTTCCGACCCTTGAAACCGGATGGATGGAAGATGTCGAAAAGTTCACTAACCTCAAAGCTGTCATGGTGTGGCTGCCGCCCTCTACCTACAAACGTAAAGAAAAGATGCTGAAGCTACTTGAAGAACCAGCCGATCTTTATATTACCAATCACGAAACAATCATGACGCTTGAAGAAGATCTGGCCGCTAAAAAGTTTCAAAAAGTTGTTGTTGATGAGAGCACGATCCTTAAATCCTTTCGTGGTGAGGGTTCAAGATCCGGCGGTAAGTTTGGTAAGTCGCTAATGAAGGTTGCAGCAGAAGCCACTTGGCGAGTCATCATGAGCGGAACCCCGGCCCCTAATGGATCTGAAGATCTCTGGGGACAGTTTAACTTTCTTGACCCTGATGGTATCTTATTAGAGCCTTCCTTTAGTGATTTTCAAAATACCTATATGAAAAAGATCTATTTTGGTAAGCCTCCAAAAATAGATGCTGTGACCGGAAGATCAACCCCAGAACCCCCTCATAAATGGGTCACACCAAACGATAAGGTTCCTCTCATTAAAGAGCTGGTTCTTCCTTTTGTTTATCAGGTAAAGATCAGAGATCACCTCAAAGATCTACCAGAACGCACCATCATCAAAAGACCTGTCCTCATGTCAGCCGAGCAGCACGAACACTACATCGAAATGAGAACCGCCCTATCGACGATTATTAACGATCAGATGGTAGCGATCTCTGTAAGGATTGCACAGGTAACAAAGCTAAGACAGATCACCGGCGGGTTTCTTATTGATCAAACAGAGAAGGCACACGAAATCGAATCAGCCACTAAACTTAATTCGCTCGATGACCTTCTGGAGGAAATTGGAGATGAGAAGGTTGTTATCTACGCCCAGTACCGCTGGGAGATAAAAACGATCGCTCAGAGGTATAAGAATAAAGGAGTAGTAACTGTATTCGGTGAGAACAAGGTTGAAGACAGTCTTGAAAACATTAAGGAGTTTATCAAAAACCCCGATGTTAAAATCATTGTCCTTAACCCTAAATCATGCGCTTACGGTATCACGTTCGTAGTAAGTCATTATATGATTTTCTATTCCATCTCACATTCGGAACTTGAAAACTATCAGTGCATCAAAAGGATTGAAAGGGCAGGACAAAAACATCCGATGTTCATCTACTACCTTATTTCTCGATTTGCAAAACACGTCGAAGGAAAAAAAGGTGAGGCCGCAAAAACTATTGATGAGGCGATCTATGACACGCTCCAACTTAAAGCAAAGAACCAAGAAGAACTATTAGACCAAACTTCAGTTGATATGAATATTCTAAGGAACCTTTAACGTACTACAGGGAGGATGACACATGGAAATGAATGAGAAGGTACAGCTTTTCCGCTCAAAATTTGCAGGTAGACAGGATGTCTACGGCGTGCGGTGGGAAGTCGTATCACGCGAGGATAATAAAACAATAGGTGGCTACGCCCCGGTGTGTGGAAACATTTGGAAGGACTTTTGCCATCTTAAACTTAAAGATGGGGTTTCATGTCCTAAATGCGAACATCGTCAGTGGGCTTCCGTTACTGATGATAGCGTCAAAAAACATCTTATTGGTCAAGAGGCGCAGCTTAACTATCTTCTACTTCAAGATGGGACTATCAACTTTGGTGCGATGGACTTTGACATGAAAGAGGGGAAAGAAGAAAAGGGCTACAGCTTCGAGGATGTCCGCAAAGTTGCAGACCTTCTTCTTTCATATGGAATCAAATTTGGTATCGCCAGAAGTACAGGTAAGGGCTTTCATCTGTACATCTTTTTCGATAAACCATATTCGGCAACGAAATTCAGATCTTTTATTCTGGAGCTTTACAGTCGTGTCGGCTTTATGGCCTATGTTCATCAAGGTATCAAGGCTATTCCCGAGTACTTTCCTAAACAAGCTTATGTTGGAAAGGATGGTATCGGTAACGGCATTAAACCACCCATGATCGAACCACGCTTTGAAAAACTTCGAAATGGATGGACTGACTTAAACAATAACTTTATCGGCCAAGATCTTCCTGTTGATGCACGTATCGACGCTCAATGGGAATATTTTAAAAACATTCCACGACAAAGCACCGATGAGTTTGATCTCCTGTTTGATACCCAAGATATTCCTTTTATGGAGGAACTCGCACCGGGAGATAAGCGCTCTGGAACACCAAGAAGCGTATACGACAAACAAGGCTATGGCAGTAAGTGGCAGCCACCCATCTCTGGTTCTATAGAGAAAGTTCTCGAAGGGTGCAAGGCTTTTCGTGAGATCAAAGCTAAAGTCTGCTCTGGGGCTATCCTCGGTCACGAGGAGGGCTTCGCTCTTTATCACCTTTGTATGCACACCCTAGATGGCCTTGATTGGTTTAAAATCAATGTAAAGGGTTGGGGACAAAACGATAAAGAACTACGACAGTTAGAGCAGTCGGTAGAAAAGAACTATCTTCCGTGGACCTGTAAGACTCTTCAGGATAAAGGAGTCTGCAGGCCGGGTACTCAGTGCTTTGAAAAGCGCCCACCAAGAGAGATCGTCGATGGCACGGAAATCCTTCGCGATGATCTTCCGAAGGATAAATGGCCCGAACCCTCCCCCATTCGTTACGCGCATGGAAAGGGTGATGATTACCTCTTAAGGCTGTTTGCCGAACTTCTAGAGGTTAAAACCATCAAGTCTCAAGAAGAACGTTATGAGGCCGTTAAAAAGCTTGCCCTAAGATCCCAGGTGTTTGACGAGGGGCAGCAGAAGGAGTTTAAAAACAAGGTAAGAGAAGAAAAGCCGCTTAAACGTAACGAGATTTCAAAGATCTTTAATGAGGCTGCTGACACCTTTGAAGAGGACGTACGAAACAAGATCGAAAAGCGGGAAGATTCTGTACGATGCGATGATAACCTTTATCTAAAGGACACCTATGGTTATACTTATGTTAAAGCCGTAAAAGACGGGAAGACTAAGAATATCAAGATCTGCTCGGTTGATATCATCATCCAAGAAAAAAAGACCTACCATGATGGTGATAATGATGTGCAGGGGTTTGATCAGAAGATCGTCTATAGCGGGATCTGCCGTGCCCCTGGTTTTGAAAAGAAGTTCAGTATCGGCTACGCGGATTGGTTTGATAACCAAAAGTTTCTCGTATACTTCGGTGGCCTATTTGATCACGCCTTCTGTCCTCTTCGTCAAAACATTGAGTACATCCGTCAAGCAGTAGAGCTCTATTCTCGCGAGGCTGGTATTGAAAAGACTACGGTCTATACGATTCAGGGGTACTCGGGGGACACCTATCGTATGCCATCTTGCCTTATTGATGCGACGGGAATTCGACCAAACACTACGCAGCAGGTCGATCTGTCTAATAAGGAGACGCGTGGTATCGACTTTCAGATCCTTTCTGATAGCGAGCTCAAGGAAGTCCTTCTTCACATTAAGACGGACTTTCTTACCACCTGGCCGGAGTCGTGGACGTATATTGGACTTGCTCAGATCCTCTATCCAGCCGTCATGGGACCTATGGGATGGCATAAAAAACCAACCCTATTCTATGAAGGATTAACCGGTGGGGGTAAGAGTGAACTAACGCATGCCCTCCAACATTTCTGGGGTAACTTCCCGGCGCTTGCGAACTTCATGAGTTCTCCTAAGGGTATTCGTGATCTAGGGCATCATTTCAAAGATGCCTGTGTGGTCATTGATGACTTTAAAAATCTCAGTAGGGATCAGACGGCCTCCGTAAGGGAAACCATCCTCCATGCTTATGATGGTGCGGTAGAAAACAAACTTAAGCGCGATGGTAATGCTCGCCCCCCTAAATCAGCGCGTGGTACTTACATGATGTCCGGGGAAGAGTTCATTACTAACGATGCTGCGGTTATTGCCCGAACAATTCTTGTAGAGACTAAAAAACATAACACTAGAAATACTCAGCGTAAGTACGAAAAGGTTATGGCTATGAGGCGTCTCTATAACGGTGTGACCCCACACTTCATCAGGTGGTTTCTCACTCAGGATAGGGTAGGCATTGCAGAGCTGGTCAGCACCATAAAGGGTAACCTTAGAGAGAATTATGAAGACGCACAAAACATTGATAGGGTAACCAATAACCTTGCACATAACCATGTGCTTTGGTGTCTTTTTACCTCGTTCCTTGTTGAGTATAACGTATCGAGTGCCGCCGAAAAAGATCAGATGGACACGAAACATTGGGGATTTATACAGCACCTTTTAGTTAAAATGGTAGAGCGTTGCGCCGCTGAGCAGTCGTCTGAAGCCTTCCTAAGGATGCTTAATCAGATGATTATTGCAGGGGAGGTCAACGTCGATAAGCTGCCAGGCTGTAATGGTGGCAATAAACCCCTTGTTGGTTACATCCCCTCAACTGGCGTCGATATCATTCATATCTTTCCTAAGATTGCTTTTAAGGTCGTCATAGAATATGCCAGTAAAGGCACGCCGATCTATGGCACCGAAAAAGCTCTTACACGACAACTTCAAGACCAAGGAGCTCTCGCCGAGATCGGAGAAGATAGCCTTACAAAAAACGTGCGGTATAATGGCAAACAGGTAAGGGTATGGGTTCTTAAACTATCTGCGCTTGGACTAGATCAAGAGAACGATGACGTCGTATCAACAGGAACAGGTAAGGTGTATCCAATGACCGGAATACCTTTGAATAGATCAATCTATTCCGTGCGTATGGATAAAAACGACAGAGAGGATTCAAAGTTAAGTTTAGTAGAAGACCCCTTTAAGGAAGATGATAATGGATTGGTTTAAGATCAGTTGAACCAACCCTCTTTGTAGCGGAAAGCCCCTTGATTTATTCAGGGGGCTTTCTTTTTAATTATCACCAAAACCCCCATAAATATTGGTATAAGAGGATTAAGAGGAAATGTAGCTTCGTGTTTCTACGCAGTATACAGGTAAATGTTTTACCGCCCCTCTTATCGGTATAGGAGTTTTTATGTGTGAGTTAAACAGTTTGTGGATATCGTACTCTCATCTTGATGAAACGATTGATGGGATGGATACGTCTTGGGTCGATGAGATCTATATGAAAGATATCGTACGTGCTCTCGCTTCAAAGGACGGGATCTTCGAGCATAAATGTAGACTTATGGATAGCCCGAAGTACTGCATGGTAGAAGCCACAGCCTCTTACTTCATAACTGACTTAGGGTACCTTATACAACTTGCGTATAGCCCCCGCAAGCGTGATGGAGGTAAAAATGATGTTCATCCTGGGGTAACAAATATCCTGTGGGAATCTAAGGAAAAAGCCTTCATAGAAGTACCTTACCGCGTGAGTTTTGTCAGCGGCAAATCAAATAATGAGGAGGAGATTCCGGTTTTCAGATTCCTGCCTCACAGGGATGTTAATAAAAAGTACTTTACGTTCATTGATTACAAAGGTACGAAACGAAAAATGACGGAGGTGTTTCATAAAGAACAGTTTGAAGACTATAAAAAGCTGTTTGCTGTAAAGCTCTACAAGGACCTCTTGGAGTATGTCGCCAAAGCGGTCGACGACGTCGAAGAGGGGAATGACTTTGTTATCGGGTGGCTATTTCCTAGTCCGTGGCCCAAAGAGCTCATGCAGATCTACAGTACACTTCTGGTAGAATACAAAGACGAGAAAGAGGCTTTCAAGCACGCTGGCTACATGCTCTCCGGACTTGTCCAAACAGCTATCTTGGAAAGCGCTCACAAGTGGGAAGCCTACAAGATGCCGTTTGGTAAACGCACGCTAGTGTTTAGTCGCATCAAAGATTCTTAACTGAAGGTAATAGCCTGCGTATCAACATGCGCAGGCTATTTTTACGAAATGAATAGGAGTACACATGCCAACGATCGAAGGAAAAAAATTAACTAAAAATGATATCGGTAGGAAGGTCATCTATACCTCTCCTCACGGAACAAAAGAAGAGGGGGTTATCAGTAGCTTCATTGATGATCGTACCTACGTCTTTGTCCAGTTTAGAGGCCCTAACGGCGAAGCTTGTCCAGAGAACCATCTCACATGGAGTTTAAACCATGGAAAATAAAGCATTTGAAGAGCTACTTAAAAAACCTGTTGAAGAAGCAAGATCTTCATGGCACGGAGAAGAGGGGAATAGAAGAGCTCAGAGGGTTGAAGAATTTATTAGAGATAAGACTGAAAAGTATTCCCAGATAATCGGCTGCACCCCTTTAGAGGCTCTTATAGCCCTTGAGAAGAAAAGAAGCTACTCAGCGGGTAACTACTATCAAGAAGCGAACTTCCCTGATCTAAAAGGAGGGGTTATGTTATTTAACTCTATCCTTGAATTTAAAAACAGGTTTCCTTCTAAACAGTTTCGTTGCCCCATGTGTAAAGGTGTATCGACTAACCCTAAAACGTGTAACACAAACCTTCCTATGTCAGACGGTAAGACGTGTGACTGGAAGTCTTGGGGGCTATTTGGGACGGTGGGTAAAGGACTGCGGTTTATCGTCAAAGAAGAGTTTCTTAAAGATGGTTGTGTGTATGAGATCTTTATGCCTATAGAGTTAGAGGTTAAGGAAAATGAATGATCTAGTAAAAGAAGATATCGCAAAGATTAACGATCTGATTCGAAATAATCTTTGTGAATGCTCCTACAAAAACCATAAAATCAATGCTCAAGTCGTCGTTACCTCATCCGTATCCACCCACCCTAAAAGAAAAGCCATTTTAAATGCCGCTAGGTTTTTCAACAGTTTTACAGAAGAGAACGATCCTTATCATGAGCACGACTGTGCTTACTTCGAAGTAGATGGTGAGGGGTTTATGTTTAAAATGGACTACTACGATAACTGTTATGAATTCGGCGAAGATCCTTATATAAAGATTGACTGCAACCGTGTTCTTACCATTATGGCTGCAAGCGAAAGATAGATTTCAATACTAAGGGTGTCTCAAATTGCGACACCACGGGAAGGAGGGAACAATTTGTTCCTACCTTACGAAGGAACGCCGTAGCATCATCCGCTTATAGAGGTGCGTTAAAAAAAACTTCATAGATATTGTTATAAGCATAACGACAGATGTTATAAATATTACAATAAAGGCATTATTATGAAGTTAGAATTTTCTGGTATTGATTTCGAAGTGAGACCTACAGGCGATGCGAAGCAGTGGTATATGACGGTGGAAGAAGTGGCTCTTGCGTATGGGGTGGGAAACAAAATAGCATCGTAGTCTACCGCGACGGAGTTATTAAACTAGGCTTTTTCGTGCGAGGAGAACGTGCAAAAGCCTTCAGGCAATTTGCTACAGATCTAGTTATTCGTGAACTTGATAATACAGGATCTAACACTCCGGATGGCTTTATGTCCATGCTAGAGAAGATTAATAAAAAACTAGACCAGTTAAACGGCGTCGCTGAAACGGTCTTTGGTGATGATCAAAAAGAGATTCAAGATCTAGTCCTAAAAGTAGCTGATGCCTACAGGGTCGATGGTAGAACCGTATGGGGATGGGTACAGACCGAGTGCGATGTATCATCCTATAAAAGACAGAACATAAAGGTACTAAACTTTCTCAGAAAAAAACTTGGAAAGGGTATCAAGCTCGTTGCCTACGAAGGGGAATAATCCACCCCTCAAGAGGGGAATCCCCTCTTTTTTTACCTATTAAGACTCTGAAAAAACAGCCTAAATCTTGGTATAAGTAGTATAGAAGCCAGTTTCATTATTCTAGCTTTTGGCATAGTGCCGCATCTTGTTAAAAATAATAACCCGGAGGTGAACTATGAGCAACTTCGAAAACTTAACAAAAGAAAAGGTTCTATCAATATTTAAAGAGTGGGCACGACTTACCCTCGAAGGCGAGACGATAACCATGAGTGAAAGAACCGAGCTCATGAAGGTTTGTAGCAAACTTAATCTACTGCAAGATTATAGGGAGGGTAATAAATTATTATCCGATGCTAGTGCTGAAAAAATTAATACCGTACTCGAAAAACTCAAAAAAGATCGCGAAGACCGCCAAAAACGTGGAGGTGCTCTGTGATCAAACTATTGATTGTCGAAGATCAGAGGGAGATATCAGATCTACTCAAAGAACTACTAACACTTCTATCGAAAAAAAAAATTAGAATCGATCAGTGTAGTAACGCGAGATCTGCTGTCAGCATGATTTCTGAAAAGTCCTATGATATCGTCTTTACCGACATGGATTTATCAGACAAATTCCTCGGTGGTGACTTCGTGGCTAAGTGGGCTAAGGATTATAACTGCTTTGTAGTCCTATGTACCGGATGCGCTACCCCTGCATCGCTACTAAGAGGGGATGCTAGAAGTATCGATTACGTGCTTAGAAAACCTTTCACCGCAGAAGAACTCCGCTACATTATATCCCTCTACGATAAGTCTAAAGAAGAAAATCTATATTCGACACCGTCAATAGAAATTTTATAAGCCCGAGCTTTAAGGGCTTTAGAGGAAGTCCCTAAGCGCACAGTGCGCTCACACTTAAATTTACTAAGATTTAAAATAATCTAAACAATAAGGAGGATTTATGAAAAACTTAGTAACAATGGTTATGGTTTTTGTGATGTTCTTGTTGGTAGGTTGCGGCTCTCATCCTGTAGATTCAAATAACTTTCAAAGCA
>Ga0315289_10016671_pt1 | contig 10116 bp, 8 predicted proteins | sample YL17G11_40_MG_FD_203452 | JGI IMG/M metagenome (GOLD analysis project Ga0315289, IMG submission 203452) | Sediment microbial communities from Yellowstone Lake, YNP, Wyoming, USA - YL17G11_40 | ecosystem: Environmental > Aquatic > Freshwater > Lake > Sediment | place: USA: Wyoming | collected...
GGGTTTTTGGTGGGGGGGGGTTTTCCCCCCCCCGCGGCCGTGCGCGGGGGATAAACCCCCGCGCTACAGTCGGCAAGAGCGGTCGCCACAGCCGTAACTCACGCATTACCGACCGCGGTGGAAAATGCTGTCCGCTGCATCCCGGCCGCGCGTAGAATGACGGTGTCCTGTGGAGGCTGCTCTGTGGCGGCAGAGACCGAAACGGAGGCAAGATCCTGGTACGCGGAGGGTTTGCGCTTCGGCTGCCAGGCCTGCGGCAGGTGCTGCGGCGGCGGGCCGGGGTACGTCTGGCTGGACGAAAGCGAACTGGCCGGGATCGCCCGGTTCCTCGGCCTCCCGCCTCAGGAGTTCCGCAGCATCTACGTGCGGCGCCTCTGGCGGGGGATGAGCCTGAGGGAGAAGCCGAACCTCGACTGCGTCCTCCTGGACGGCCAGGGCCGATGCACGGCGTACGAGGTCCGCCCGCTCCAGTGCCGCGCGTGGCCGTTCTGGCCCTCGAACCTGCGCAGCCGCTGCGCGTGGGAAGAGGCCGCCGCGCGGTGCCCGGGCATCGGGCAGGGGCCGCTCATCACTTTTCAAGAGATCGAGGCGCATCGCTTCGAGATGGCGGACGAATAAGAATGGCCACGTTTGGCCGCAACGCCGAGGGCGTGCGCGTCGCCGGCCCCTGGGGCCCGCCCCCTCCGTTTCAACCGCCGTCGGCCGGGACGCGCGAGGCCATGGCGCGGCTGTACGAGGAGGTCGATGCGTCCCTTGCCCCGGTTGCCGCGCGCCGTCGCCAAAGCGGCTTTGGCGCGTCGGCGACCGCCTGCCGGGCGTGCGGCAAGTGCTGCCGCTTCAAGCCGGGCGGCATTGTGCTTTTCGCCAGCGCGGCGGAACTGGCGTACCTCGTGGCCGAGATGGGTGGCTCGCCCAGTCGAGTCTTCGACATGCCCAGGGCCTGCCCGCCCTGCGGCGGGCCGCCTTTGCCTGGGCATGCCTGCGACGCGGGGGCCGATGCATGCCCACGCCAGCAGCGGCCCGCCAGAAGGCGGGCAGGCTGCGGGCATGCCACCCGGCGTATCGGCGGACCTTGGCGCTGCCCGTATCAGCAGGGCAACCGCTGCGGCGCCCGCCGCGCGCGGCTGCTGGGCTGCCGGACGTACTTCTGCCAGGCCGAGGCCCGCGCCGAGGGTGAGCGCATCTATGCCGGGGCCCTGCGCGAGATCCGGCGGATCGCCGAAGGGCGGGGGCCCTGGTGGTACGGCCCCGCGCGGCTGTACCTTGAACGGGCGCTGCGGCACGTTTAGGTTCAATGTAGGCCGTCGCCGGTACGGCGACGGTCGTTGTCGGGCGCCCGCGTCCTTCGCGTCGCCGTACCGGCGACGGCTAAACGCGCCGGGCAGGCGGCCCGGCCCGCAGGTCACGGCGCGTACGGCACGGTGCCGTTCTTGTCGGTCACGTATTTCCACTTTGCGATGTAGTAGTCGGCGGGCCGGAACTCGTCGCGGGTCTCGCGGAGTTTCTTCTGGAGCAACTCCTCCATCTCCTTTTGCAGGGCCGCGTGCTGCGGTTCGCCGCAGAGGTTCTTCTGCTGGTACGGGTCCGCCTCGTTGTCGAAGAGGAGCCACGGCCCGGAAAGGCTGCGGACGTAGGTGTGCCGCGCGGTGCGGATGCCGCGGTACTCGCGGCCGCCCCTGGCCCGCGTCCACTCGCCGAAGGGGGCGTAGCAGGCGATGAGCGCGGCCGCGTCGCCGGGGGCGGGGCCGCCCCGGATGTGTCCCGAGAAGTCCGCCCCCTCGACGGTCTTCGGAACCTCAAGGCCGCACAGCCCCAGGAGCGTCGGCATCAGGTCCGGCGTGCCGATGGGGGCGGCGAGGCTCCGGTCCTTGCCCAGGCGCGGCCAGCGCACCAGCAGCGGCACGCGGATGGATTCGTCATACGGGCGCTGCTTGCGCGCTTGGCCGTGCGAGCCGAGCATGTCGCCGTGGTCCGAGGTGAAGACCAGGATCGTGTCGTCCTCGATTCCGCACTCGCGCAGGGTACCACACAGGGCGCCGAGGCAGTCGTCGAGCGCCTCGCAGTGGGCGTAGTAGCCGGCGAGGTCCTTCCGGGCCGCCGCCGCGGCTGCCGCAGGGACGTTCGGGCGCAGAACGAGTGCGTCCGGCGTGTACTTCTGCCTGTACTGCGGCGGGGCGGTGTTGTACGGATTGTGCGGCGGACCCCAGGAGAGGACCAACAGAAAAGGCCCCTGGCCGGCCTGCGAGCGGATGTAGCCTTGCGCCTCGCGGGTCTGGGCGATGGCATCGTACCCGTCCCACTTCAACTTGACGTCCTGGTCGGCGTAGTAGAAGGAGTTGTTGTAATCGTGTGTGCACTCCAGGGTCCGCCAGAACTCGAAGCCCTGGCGCCGCTCGGGCGGGATGAAACTGGACCGCCCGTGCCCGTCCAGGTGCCACTTGCCGATGTACGCGGTGCGATAGCCGCCCTGCTTGAAGGCCTGGGCCATCGAGACGGCCTCGTTGCTCAGGTACACATCGTTCAGGAACACACCATGCGTCAGGGGGTAGCGGCCCGTCAGGAGGCTGGCGCGGTAGGGCGAGCAGACCGGGCAGGTGGAGACCGCCGTCGTGAACCGGACGGCCTGCGCGGCCAGCCGGTCGATCGCCGGCGTGCGGACGTTGGCGTCCCCGGCGTAGCCAGCGGCCTGGGCGCGCCACTGGTCGGCAAAGACAAAGACCACGTTCGGCTTTTGCGACGGCCCGCCCGCCGCGACGATGCGCGACAGGCACGGCCCGACGGCGGCCGCCGCCGCGAGGCGCCCCGTTGTCTTCAGGAAGGTTCTTCGATTCACGAGCGTGCCTCCCATGCATCGGCCGCACGGCGGTCCGGCAAGGTGCGGTAACAGATGGAAACTAGCGAAGTTGCCTCCGGGCGTCAACCAAATAGGGCAGGGCCCAGCGGGGTAATGCCTCAGAACGTGTGAAAAAATTAAAATCGCCGCCCGAGACCCCTGTTCTCAATAGCACCACAGGGGGTCAGATGCGCGTTTTTCGCCCTGTCGGCAATTGTTTCACACGTTCTGAGGCATTACGGCGGCCGGGTGTTTACGTTTGACCGCGGCCCCGGCCCCCCTAGAATAGAGCCGCTGGAGGGAGGCAAAGCCTATGGCCGAATCGAATCCGCCGCTGGCCCTGGTCACCGGGGCGAGCGGCATGGTCGGCAGCCACCTCGTGCGGCGGCTGCTGGATGAGGGCTGGCGCGTGCGGGCGCTCGTGCGGCCCACGAGCGACATGGCGCTCCTGAAATCGTGGGGCGCCCAACTGGCGCAGGGCGACCTGGGCGACTCGCCGCCCGCCTTGGCCGACGCCGTCAAGGGCGCCGAGTACGTCTTCCACTGTGCCGCGATGGTCTCGGACTGGGCGCCGCTGCCGCAGATGATGCGCATCAACGTGGCCGGCACGCGGGCCCTGGCCGAGGCGGCCCTGGCCGGCGGCAGCCTGAAGCGATTCGTGTACCTCAGCAGCATGGTCGTTTTCGGGATGTACCCGCAGCGCAACCTGGACGAGTCGGCGCCGCTCATCCACACGGGCGACCACTACAACCTGACGAAGATCCGGGCAGAGGAAACGGTGCGGCAGTTGGTGCGCGAGAAGGACCTGCCGGCGGTCATCCTCCGCCCGCCGTACGTCTACGGGCCGAGGGACCGCCAGTTCCTCCCCCGGGTCCTGGGCAGCCTGGCGAAGGGCGAGTTCCGATTCGTCGGCTCCGGCCGCCAGCCGCTCAGCCTCACTTACGTCGGCAACCTGGTCGAGGCGCTGGTCCTGGCGGCCGTGCGGCCGAACGTGGTGGGCGAGGTGTTCCTCATCACCGACGGCCGCGCGATCTCGCGCGTGCGCATGATGGAGATCATCTGCGCGGAAACCGGCTACCCCATGCCCACGCGCCACGTGCCGACGTGGCTCGTGCGGGTCCTGTGTCCCGTGGTGGAGGGCATCTGGTGGCTCAAGCGCAGCAAGGAACCGCCGCTCGTCAACAAGTTCCGCCTGAAGTTCATGTCCACGCCCCTGACGTACCGCATCGACAAGGCCCAGCGCATCCTGGGCTACGAGCCGAAGGTGGACACCGAGGCGGGCCTGCGGCAGACGCTGGCGTGGTTCCGCGAGAACCGCCCGGACCTGATGCCCAGGAAGTGACAGGTGAAGCGCCGCGCACCCGGAGGCTGCGCCACGTTTCTCTGGCAAGCCACCCCCGTGACGACGCCGTACGGATGCGGCCCGAAAATCCTTTGCCGGCGCAGGCGGCGTCTCTATAATCGGCACCTGTTGTACGTGCCGAGGGAAGGGGACATTCCATGAGGCGCATCCTTGGGGGGCTCGTGCTGGTGGCGGCGGCGACGCTGGTCGGGTGCGTCCGCGCCCCGGATGTGCGGTTCCCGAACCCGCTGCCGCTTTCAGGCAGCGACCCGGCCACCGTCGATAAGGTTGCCCGGCGCGTCCTCCTGGAACTGCGGTTCGACGTCCTCCACCCGGACTCGAAAGACGGCCGCGTGGTCACCGCGCCGCTCGTGGGCGACTCGTGGTTCGAGTTCTGGCGCGAAGACACCGTGGGGCGCTTCCAGCGCACCGAGTCCAGCCTGCACACCATCCGCCGCACGGTCACCCTGACGGTGACGCCCGCCGGGACGGGATCGCAACTGGCCGTCAAGGTGGCCAAGGAGCGGCTGAGCACCCCGGGCATGTCGCCGGCGAGCGTCGGCCAGACGTACAATATTTTTTCGCCCACCCGGACGGACCTCGCGCGGCAGGACGAGTTCAAGGAGACCTACTTCACCTACGTTCCGATGGGTCGCGACGAGGCGCTGGAGCAGGTCATCCTGGAGCGCATCCAGTCGCGCCTGGGCGGCCTGTAGCGGCCGTCGCGCCCGCCCGGCCTGGCCGCGGCGATTCCCCTGGCCCCACCGGCCGCTTTCCCATGCGCGGAGGCTCGGAACCCGACGGCCCGCGCTGCGTCTATAGAGCGTAGAGAACTGTTTGAAGACCGCCCGTTGGATTATGATCTCGCGGCGGGCTCACCGCGCGATGCGCGGCCCCGAAACAGTTCCTTGGCCGGCAGCGGAGGCGGCAGGGCGGGTGCCCTGCACCGGCGCGCTGGAGAGTTCGGCGGCTGCCGCGCGGGTCCGCGTGACCCGCCCTGCGGCTGCAAGGAGGCAGGCAGTGAGAACGGCGACCCTGGTTGTGCTGGTGCTGGGACTCTGCGGCCCGCCGGCCGCGGCCGAGAACACCTTCAAGGCCGACCGCGTGACCGTGACGTACTCGGGCCTCGGCGATCCGTACGCCAAGGCCATCGCCCGGACGGCGGCCGCGGCCCGCGCCATCGCCGCCGGCGAGTTCGGCTACGACATGCCCGAGGCCATCTCGATCAACGTCACCTGCGCGCCGGACCAGAAGGCCCGCCTGTGGACCGATGGCCGCGACCACTTCTCATTGACTGTCCCGTCGGAGAACGACCTGCGCAAGCCCGCCGAGACCGGCATCTTTCATCTCTATGGCATATGCCACGAGGTGGGGCACCTCGGCCAGTATCGCCTGGTTCCGAAGCACGATTGGATGACCACGGCCGCGGCCGAAGGGTGGGCCTGTTACCTGGGCTCGCGCCTGGTGGACGGCGTGTACGCCCGCGAGGGGCCCGACCTCTGGCCCGACAAGTACGACTACCGGGCCGACGGCATGGCGCGACTGGCGAAGCAGGCGGCGTCGGAGAAGCGAGATGAGGTCACCGACGGGGCCGCCCTCTGGATGGAACTCGCCGGCATCGCAGGCGACAAGGGCATCCCGGCCATCTTCAAGGCGTGGGGCGCGGTTGAAGTTGACCCGGCCGACCCGGGGCCGGCGCTTGGCAGGGCGCTCCTGGCGGCCAACAAGAGTCCCAAACTGGCCGCCTGGTGGAAGAAGGCCGAGCCGGTCCTGGTCCTGAAGCGCGCCCGCAGCACGTTCGTCGCCAAGACGGCGACGGCCGCCCAACTGGCCGGCAAGCCCGCCGAACTGGCCCGCGACGACGGCACGCCGGCCGGCAAGATGAGCCTGACGGGCGGCGGCCACGCCGTGCGCTTTGAGGCGCCCTCGGCTACGAGTTACCTGGTGGGCGTCCGCATCTACGGCTCACGCTACGGGGCACAGCAGGCGCCGGCCGAGAATTTCCACGCCTGGCTCTGCGACGAGGGGTTCAAGGCGGTCGCCGATTTTCCGTTCCCGTACGCGGCGATTGATCGCGGCGAGCCCAAGTGGGTCGCGCTGCCCGTGCGGCCGACGCTCGTGCCGCAAAAGTTCATCCTCTGCGTGGGTTTCGACCCGACGAACAGCAAGGGCGCGTTCGTCCACCGCGACAAGGAATCGAGCGGCAACTCGCTTTGCGGCTTGCCGGGCGAGAAGCCCCAGCCGTTTGCCGCCGGCGACTGGATGATCCGCGCCACGCTCGACCAGGCGAAGGCGGGGGCCGTCGCGCCGCGCAAAAAGTAATGCGACAGGCGGCCCTTCCGTCGTCGTAGGGGCGTACCCGGCACGCACCCGCGCGGCGTTTGCCCCGCCACGTGGGCGCCCGTCCGGGCACGCCACCGGTTTGCGATGGCGACGGTTACTCCGCCGGCACCTCATACGACGGGCCGCGGATGTCCACGTAGGCAAACCCGGTCTTTCTTCGCTCCTCTTGTTCCTGAATCCACGCCTCGACCCCGATCTCTTTCATCCGCCGGCCGTCGGCCAGCAGGGTCACATATCCCTTGGCCAGACCCTGGATCCGGTGGCACGGGTAATCGCCGCAGAACGTGCAAATCTCGATTCCCTTCTTGCGGGCGCATTTCCTGATTCCGCAGAACGGAGGGCCGCACGTCCCCTCGCGGCAACTGCGCCGCGATTCGGCCTCGGCGAGACCCTTCAGAAAAGACCAGAACTCCTTGAAGCCGGGAATCTCGTTGCCCCACAGGTTCCACCCTTCCTTGCGCATCGCCTCCTGGAGGCTCCCGGCGCGCGCCGGAATGCGGTTTCGCTGGGAACACAGGCCGCAGTAAAGACCGCAATAAGTCACTTGCGTCAAATCAGGCATCCTGGGGCTCCTTTCAACGAGGGTTCGACAGCCTGTATCGTCCGGCAGGCGGCCCGGCCCGTTGTTCAGCCGAGGCATTATACCCGCCAGCCCTGCTCCCACGAGGGGGAGGGGCGGCGTACTTCCTCTTCCCTTTTGGCCCTTTTCGGTTATCTTAGCGGCGGCGGCCAGCGCCTGCTTTGCCGCAGGGTGCGGCGCGCCCATCGGCTCAATCTGAAATCAAGAATCTGAAATCTGAAATCGAAGATCTGAGATTTGAAATTGAGAATCTGAAATACGAAATCCGCCCCATGACAACGCCCGCGATGCAGCAATACAAGCGCCTCAAGGCCCAGTACCCGGACGCCATTCTCTTTTTCCGCATGGGCGACTTCTACGAGATGTTCTACGACGACGCCCGCATCGCCGCCAAGGTCCTCGGCCTGGCGCTGACGAGCCGATCCAAGGGCGAGGCGGCCGTCCCGATGGCGGGCGTGCCGTACCACGCCGTCGATTCGTACCTCGCCAAGATGATCCGCGCGGGCCACCGCGTGGCCATCTGCGAGCAGGTGGAGGACCCGGCCCTGGCCAAGGGCCTCGTCAAGCGCGACATCACCCGCCTGGTCACCCCCGGCACGCTCACTGACGATGCGCTGCTGGAGGACAAGGAGAACAATTACCTGGCGGCCGTCCACCTGGACGGCCAGGCCGCGGGCCTGGCGTGGGTGGACCTTTCGACCGGCGCGTTTTTCGTGCGCGACCTGGCGCGCGGGGCCCTGCTGGACGAACTCACGCGCCTCCGGCCGCGCGAGTGCCTGGTGGCCGAGGGCACGGTCGAGGCGGCGGCCGACCTGGTCCGGGCCGTCCGCGAGGCCACCGGGGCGCTGGTGTCGGAGCGGTCGGCGTTCGTCTTCGACCGCGAGGAGGCCGAGCGGCTGCTGACGGCCCACTTTGCCGCCGCGTCGCTCGACGGGTTCGGCGTGGCCGACGTGGCGGCCGGCATCTCGGCCGCCGGCGCCATCATGGATTACCTCCAGGAGACGCAGCGGACGCACCTCGCCCACATCCGCCGCATCGAACGCGTCGAGAGCGGACGCTGGCTCCACCTGGACGAGACCACGCAGCGCAGCCTGGAACTGGTGGAGACCCTGCGCGAGCGGCGCAGGGAGCACAGCCTTCTGTGGGTCCTGGACCGCACCGAGACGGCGATGGGCGGCCGGCTCCTCAGGCAGTGGATCCTGTGTCCGCTGGCCCGCCGCGAGGCCATCGAGGCCCGCCTGGACGCCGTCGGGGAACTCATGGCGGCCCGCGAGTTGCGGGGGGACCTCGCGCGGCTGCTGGCCGACACGAGCGACGTGGAGCGCATCGTCGGCCGCGTGGCCTGCAATCGCGCGGGGCCGCGCGACATGCTGGGCCTGGGGCGCACGCTGGCCCAACTGCCCGCCGTCAAGGCCCGCCTCGCGGCCCGCCAGAGCGACCTCCTGGCGCAGATCGAGGCCGACCTGGACCTCCTGGGCGACGTGCGGGAACTCCTGGCCGCCGCCATCGCCGAAGATGCGCCCCTGAAGATCAGCGACGGCGGCGTCATCAAGCCCGGCTACAATCCGGAAGTCGACCGCTTGCGCGACATCGGCTCCTCCGGCGCCAGGTGGCTGGCCGAGTTCCAGGCCGCCGAGGTCCGGCGCACGGGCATCCCCAGCCTCAAGGTGGGTTTCAACAAGGTCTTCGGCTACTACCTCGAGATCACGAACACCTACCGCGACCGCGCGCCGCCCGAGTACGTCCGCAAGCAGACCGTCCAGAACGCCGAGCGGTACATCACGCCGCAACTCAAGGACCACGAGGTCGAGGTTCTCTCGGCCGAGGAAAAAGCCAAGGCCCTGGAGGTCCGTCTCTTTGAGGACGTGCGGACCCGCGTGGCCGAGCAGATCCCGCGGCTCCAGAAGACCGCCGAGGCCCTCGCGCACCTGGACGTGCTCGTGAGTCTCGCCCGCGTGGCCTCCGAACGCGGGTACACCCGGCCCCGCATCGTCGATGAGCCGGTCCTGGAGATCCGCGATGGGCGTCACCCCGTGCTGGAGGAGGTCCTGGGCTCGGAGTTCGTGCCGAACGACGTGGCCCTGGGCGGCGAGCAGCCGCGCATCGGCATCATCACCGGGCCGAACATGGCCGGCAAGTCCACCTATATCCGCCAGGTGGCGCTGCTGGCCCTCATGGCCCACATGGGCTCGTACCTGCCGGCCCGCAGCGCGACGGTGGGGCTTGTGGACCGCCTTTTCACGCGCGTGGGCGCGGCCGATGAACTGGCCCGCGGCCGCAGCACGTTCATGGTCGAGATGACCGAGACGGCCAACATCCTCAACAACGCCACCGCCCGCAGCCTGGTCATCCTGGACGAGGTGGGTCGCGGCACGAGCACCTTTGACGGCGTCGCGCTGGCGTGGTCGGTCACGGAGCACATCGCGCAGGGCATCGGCTGCCGCACGCTTTTTGCGACGCACTACCACGAACTCACGCAACTGTCCGAGGTGCTGGAGGGCGTCGCCAACTTTAACGTCGCCGTCCGCGAGTGGCAGGACCAGGTGGTGTTCCTCCACAAGATCGTGCCCGGCGGCACGGACAAGAGTTACGGCGTCCACGTGGCCCGCCTGGCCGGCGTGCCGAAGGAGGTTGTGGACCGCGCCCGGGAGATCCTCGCGGAACTCGAGGCCGCGCACCTCGACCCCTCCGGCAAGCCGCGCATCGCGCCTGCCGCGACGGGGCCGAAGGTGCGACAGATGCAACTGACGCTCTTCGAGGGCGTCGGGTCGGCCCTGGCGGATGAACTCCGCCGCATGGACCTCGACCACATGACGCCCCTGGATGCCCTGAACAAACTGCGGGAACTCAAGGACGGATTAGGGACGTAGGGACGGAGAGGCGCCACCGCCGTGGCGGCCCTCGTGTAATGGATTAGTGGCGGCCGCTCTTGCCGATTGTAGCGCGGCCGTACGGCCGCGCACGGCCGCGCGGGGCCAAAAACCCCCCGCGACAAAAAAACCCGCCCAAACCGAAAAG
>Ga0315289_10016672_pt1 | contig 10115 bp, 18 predicted proteins | sample YL17G11_40_MG_FD_203452 | JGI IMG/M metagenome (GOLD analysis project Ga0315289, IMG submission 203452) | Sediment microbial communities from Yellowstone Lake, YNP, Wyoming, USA - YL17G11_40 | ecosystem: Environmental > Aquatic > Freshwater > Lake > Sediment | place: USA: Wyoming | collected...
ATGAGGTGACGACCTTGGACTTTGGTCTTCTCCCAGAACTTCTTCACTTCTTTACCGGACGTGGTATAGGTAGACTCGTAGGTATCCTTATCTACCCCCATGCTGAAGTACTGGTCATAGACATGCTTCTCATCGTGCCTGGCACTGCCTACGTAGAGGACATTGATGGGGAGCCCTACCTTGATGCACAGGTCCTGCAGCTCATCCATGAGCTGCTTACATAGCAAGAGTCGGTGGGCTCCGATGACGTATACTCCTGTCTGCTCCTGCTTTGTCTTGGCGATCATGTCCGCTACATGCAAGTTGATCTGGACTCGTGTTTTTCCTGTGCCGGTGGGGATGATGATCTGTCCGATGTTACTCTTTGTAGCGTCCGCTATCGCCTGAGTCTGGTGAGCACGGTGTTGGGCTACGTACTGGACGTAGACTTCTTCGTGGAGTGCTCGTGTAGCCCGTGAATCGATTACCTGGTCCAGGAGAGACTTGGTTGAGGGTTGTGTTACTGGTATGGGTGGAGTCGTTTCTTTCAGATGCTGTTCATAGAGGTCCAGGAGAGATTTGGGTTTGCTCTGCTCCTGGAGGTGCTGCTCGTAGAGGTCGAGTAATGACATTTGTTTTGTTCCTTTCTAATCCCAACAACCTACATCAGAGAAGGATAGATCGAATCTACAGCATGTGGGGCACCAATAGCCTCCGTTAGTCAGAACAAGTATTTTTCCAATTTCTTCCGAAGCATCCCAATCAAAAACTATGACATCTCCTTTTCGCATGTAAATCTTTTCATCATTGTAGAGAATCATGTTACTATTTTTACATAAAGGGCAGATTTTATGGCGGTCGAAAGCGTTAACCTCAAATAGTTTATTACAGTGAGAACAGTATGCCGGGAAACAGCATTCTGTTTTGAAACTCAACATTCCTCCTCCAAGGAACATTTCTTTTTCAAACCCACAGGCACAGTTAGCTTTTACAACTGATCCCACGAGCACCTCCTATAGTGATTTTATGCTCTTCTCAATGTGCTCTTGCTCTTTTTTCGTCAGTCCGAAATGCTGGTAGAGTTCCTCATCAGTCCAAACTTTTGAATAGTCTTCAAGGTCTGGAACCCAGGCAAATTTATCTCGACTAAATGTTTGAGTAGTTACCCTTGTGCTTAGCATAAATCTTACAAATTTAGTTTTTAAATAAGATTCAAAATTATGCGCTTCTTTCTTGACATCAAACCCTTTAACAATTATATAAGTGTTAGTGCAAAACTCGTTAGGATCTAACATAAAAGTTTCGCTTATATATCTACCAGATTTTACGGCAGCTCCATCCGCAGCTCTTATAGCTATTCTATAAAAGTTTCTTAAACTATCTCTATCTGTTATGTCGGACTCATCACACATTACCCATGTATTTCTTTTTGTTAGAAGTTTCAAAGAACCTTTTGGATTTCCTAAAAAATTATTCAATATGCTATAAGGTTTTTGGGCAGAAATTGGAGTATCCAAAGACTTATTAGTAAATTTAGATACTTTACGAATAATGTCACATGCAACACTATTTCTTACAAGAATATCAAATTCTCTAAGATTTCTATCATTCCCATTGTACTTACAAACTTTTCCTTGATTTTCTCTACTCCATAAAAAATAACAAACACCCCCCTCAATAGAAACGTTATTAAAAACTTCATTTGAATCTTCAAAATCAACGATTAGAGTAGGACTTTTATCCCCCAAAAAATCTATTCTAAACTTATTTAACCCCTCTCCTTGTCCACCGGTCATCCATCTGGATGGAATTATCATAGATATGTATTTTGGATTCAAACCGATAGCTATCTCAACAATTTTATGGTATATTGCTGGAGCTATATTTCCTTGTTCTTTTACATGTGCTTGATACGGAGGATTGCTAAACACCACATCATACACCCCCGCATTCCCCGAAGTCGCCATCTGCATTTTCAAGAGACTATCCCCAATCGAAAACGCATGCGCCCCATACACCCGCTCCGCTATCGCACCCTCAATCTCTGAGTCATATCCGAAATCCACGGTAGCAGGATCTATCCCACGCTCTTTAATCAAACACTCCAAGAACTCAATATTGAAGAGCACCAAGATACGTTTGAGTGTCTGAATCTCAGGCACCGCAGCCACCATCTCCCGCACTACCCACTCAGGAGTCCCGTTCTCTTGCCAGTTCTTTTCAATACCAGTAGCAGCCTCAGACGCAAACTGGATGAGCGCCTGCCGACCGCTTTTAGTGTTGATGATATTCCGAAGATTCATACGCGGCTCCTTACATATATGATTCAGACGGGATACAAATTTATCAAACGCGTGCACAAAGGCAACTTCTTTATCCTGATCATATACAAAAAGTTTTCCCTTGTGCCACTTGATCTGCCGCGTCCTGTGCAAACGCTCATACAGAGCCCCAACAAACTCAGTAACATTCACCCACTCCCCAAGAGACTCCAGATAATACCACACCCCACGCGCACCACGAGGTAGCTTACCTAGCTGCAGCGCGTCTCCTATTGCGAGATTAATCTGAGGAGTGAAAATCCACAACAGCTTATAGCAGGAAGATAGCTGCAGTTCAGCGAACTGGTGTCGCTTCTGAAGATAGTTTGCAATTTTAAAAGACTCACCATATTCTTTATAGAGCTTACGAAGCATGCGTATTGAAAACTGCCCGTACCCAGAACACAGATCTACATTGCTGGTCATGTTAGTCATGCCTTTATCCGGCATGATGCCTAGCATCTGATCAACAATATGTAAAGGAGTAAAGACTTCCGCGAATGCCCTCGACTTCTCTCGATCGGTATCAAAATGCACATCATCATTCTTAGTAAGAGGGTATTTAGACAAATCCCCACCAAGACCACACACTACTTTAAATCGATCTTCAAAAACCTCAAGGAGATCTTGACTGGTAAATCGGGTCCTCATTGCCTACCGCCTTTTGGTTTTATATCAACAATATACTTTTTTGTAATGTGAAACTAAAGAGATATTTTCAGGCAGGTCTAAACCGGCAGACTAGCTCCTCTACAGAATGCACCACGGGAATCCCAAGAGAGAGCGAATGCGCTACCTCACGGTCAGCTCCGGGAGACTCCCCCTCCAATCGCAACAACACATCACACCGACAAATCATCTCTAAATCTACACGCATCCAATCCTCATAGGGACGTGGAAAACAAAGGTGCTGGAAATGCGAGAGTAGCGATGCTACAGGGCAGTACCCGAGGGACATGAGACGATCAGCCATTTCTAGCTGCCGCCTCACGTTCAGGGCTACATCCCCAGTAGTGTAGGGACTCGCTATGTATACCACAACCATACAGTTATTTTTTATAGCTCCCTCAAAGAATATTTTTTCATCAAATCCCCCAACCGCTCAGCTTTCAAATACATGAAAATGAAATACTCCACCTGACCTACCTGCAGACTCCTGATAAAAAGCTCCAGAAGATCAGAGACTACCTGACCCTCCGACATAATACCACGAATGCCCGCCTGCTCCAGTCGAACAATACGAAAATATTCTACCGAAGCAGGATCAATCAAACGCACTGCCGCTTTAAAAGGCATATCGCATGACTCCCGCCTGATACTCACAGAACAATCCAATCGATCAATATCAGTACGTAGCGCATGTCGATATCCCCATCGGAAAATACTCCGGACTTTCTTCACATCAGCATCTACTAAATCATAAAAAATATCACGCATTCAAATCACACTCCCGCCATACGAGCGCACTCAGGACCAATCCCCGCCTCCACGCTCTCAGGCGTAGTCAATCTCCTACCACACCTACAACAGCGCCCCTCATGATAAATCGAATAACCAGGCGGCAGCGTAGTATTATTTGCTACTTTTTTTATCGCCCACCGTATCACTTTCACGGGGGTAGAACTTTCAAGATATTTGCTCTTAGCAGTGCGATAGACCTCACGAGTCAGAGGATTAAAAACACCCAAATAAGTGTAGTCCGCACAATTATCCGGCCCGGTCAGCAGAGACACAAAGAACGGTTTATCTTTAGAAGGTTTCACGATACGATAGGTATAGTGATCCCCTTTATCATTCCCTACCGTGAATATCGCATGCCCAGCCTCGAGGAAATGTAGATCGATATCGTGCATAAAAAAACCTCACTTCCAGACAGTCTCCTCACACTCCCACCCCGTGGGATCCGATAACTTCTCAACGGCCACTCCGAGCTTCCTCAATGTTCTATACTGGCTATAAGAGCTTCACGTGTTCTATGCCTCATCATAAAGTCACTCCCCTAAAAGTTTTTTAGCAACATATAACAGCAGCCCCGTATCATTCACATGCAAAGGCGCATCCTCCAAAGTCATTGATAGAGCCTGCCGCTCGATGTCAGAAGGCTGCTCCTCGAGGATACGCTGACGGATATGCTTTCGAGTACAACAATGCTTATAAAGAGAAAAAGGCCACGTACGCGAGGGCTGCCTCACGGAAGAACAACAGGACGCCCTCTCAGTATCCGAGGGATACCAGCGCCCACCTTTATCATTCTTCCCTACAGGCCGGACCCGTCCACCCTGATAATAATCAAGAACAAATTTCATAATAGGAGAATCAGACATAGCTGAAAAACTCCTCTCATTCTACAGATTTAATGCCCATGGAATCACTCTTGTCATAGCCCGCATATACCGAGTCCCGGATCTCACCCTCAAACTGAGCCGCCTCCTGCAGCGGACCCCGCTGATCGAACCGCTCCTCAAAAACGATATGACGGTCAGGACCCTCATGACGATACGCCTGAATAACCACATCCGAGATACGAGAGACAGGATTTAAATACTGGACGATGATACACTCCCGCCGCCCGAATTTTCCCTCCGGCAAAGTGAGAGGGCTCTCAGTAGCCAGATTGTCCATGACATAATTGATGGTCTCTTTCGGGGCGTCCGTCAGCACACGCATAGCGGCATCGGTGACCACTATCAAACCGTCACAGTGTGTGATTTTGAGAAAAGCACCCACTGCGAAAAATTTCCTCCATTTATCATTATCGGTCTCCCATCTGAGAGGAGAGATATTTAAAATCTCAGTGCCTCTCATGAAACCTACGACCATCACCAGCTGACCGTCACGCTGCAGGTTCTCTTTAGCGAGGTCCATGAATTTCAGGACCACTCCCGCGTAGGGTGCGTCATCCCTCATGGGACACCTCTTTAGTAATATTACTGTTCACGGCATCCTGGACTATACTCATGACATCATCGACTATGGATGCGATGAGTCTGCCGTCCACGTACTTATATTTCTCGCGGGAGATGAGATCACCTATGATACGGTTTGTAGATAAATGCTTTACCAGGTCGAGCATGATAGACTCCTTACTGTAGAACAGTTTATCAAAATCATCTGATGTGATACTCTCTGCACATGAGGTACACATACCGGTGACAGGGTCACAGTCTTTTAATGGGACTGTGCCGCACGTCACACAGACTCCAGCTCTCAGATGTTTTTGATAGTCTGGGAATGAGCCCGGATGCTTCTTAAGAAATGCTATGCCGGTAGTCATCACTCTATACCGAGCGTCTCTTTAACGAAACTCTGGCCCACCGGCGACCCTAGCCACTGGATCACCGTAGCCGCGACCATACGGTCCCGCGGAGTCACCTCGCCCTCTGGACGGTTGGCGTCAATCGCCAGCAGATAATCCAGAGTGCCACGACCATTTAATTTTTTAGTTGAAGCACTCACGTTTTGACGCTCCCATGCCCGTGCGAATTTCTTTTCCATGGGATTTTGTTTGAAACGATACTGGTGCAGACCTTTGTTGTACATGAGAGACTCCTTTCATATCACAATAATTATTTGCAAATGAGATCTAAACTGAAAAGAATAGTAGCACCGACCTTCAAATTCTCTACTAACGTATAACCATCAGTAGTAGGAAGAAGATGTTTGGCGGTGACACATACCATAAGATTTTTTAAAAAAGATGATTTAACTTTCATGCTTTTAGGATTAATAGTAGGCACTGTCATATACAAATCATACAACAGAGAGCCGCAACCCTGCTGACGCTTTACTATCTTTCTCACAGTGAGCTTTATTGTTTGTTTCTCCAAATTCATAAGAAAACTCCTATAATAGTTTCTGCTCTATAAAATTCTTGGCGTCTACCAAGGTCATACCAAATACATTGTTCCTGGCTAATTTTATAGCCTCGAGCTTTCTACCATCCCGCATCAGACTACGAGCCTCAGCATACCACGGGGCTTGCATGTCGATATGATATCTCTCGAAATCGATATACCGACTCCCTGCTCCGACACCCACCAGACCAGCCACCTTCACGAACGTGGCCGGATAATACTTGGCGAACGCCGTACACATCGCCTGAGCATCCAGCCTACCCGCAGTCAAAATCTCAATAGCATGAGGATAATAATTCACACGCTTTCTTCTGTCTGACATACGAAAAACCTCCACTGGTGAAAGGAAACTATCCGTTTTTAAGAAAACAATTTGGCGTAAATTTTATTGACCGCACTCAGTAAGATATCGGTACGCGACTCATGCGGATCAACAGCCTCGCAGATGCCCATGATATCTAGCTTCATCTGCGTCGTTCTTTTTGATAGCTCATCCATAGTACGCTGTGTCATGTCGAGCCGAGTGCGCAGCTCCAATGCAAACCAGTCCTCATGATGACCGCATGAGGTGGCGAGACACTGCACCATATCGCCACGCACCGTACATGTTCTACACTGATCACTCATGTGCTACCGCCTCTCCTATGTACTCCATGAAATTTATCCGCGATAACCATACCGACGAGCCGCGGCCTTCGCGGAGAGCACGTCCCGAGCGACACCCGTATGCAGCTCCCCACTCGCATCCCGATAGTCCCACTGGACCCGTACATCTTCCAGGCCCACGGGCTTGTAGACCTCACATCGGAAATAATCCCGCTCGGTCGTCGTGCTCACACCGTTTACTGAGAGTGACATGATAGAGCCTCCTGTTTATGCCAGCCGTGTGCTGGTACGTACATCTTTTTTACACCATCCGCAGATGAAATCCGGACCGAGTTTCTGGAACGAGAATGACCCGTGACAGTGAGGACAGAACTCATAGTCGGTAAAAGAAATCCCCCGACTCCAATGCCGTGGACGCTTATAGGGCCTCACCTTTTTCATCCGACCTATACGCTCGATAGTGAGCGTAATGCGCACACCCTGACAATACTCTTTTGATAGAGGCAGCACCAGTCCGCGGTCCTGCCAGCTCCCTCGAAGGTCACAGATGTCATTGTGGATGAAATCTTTTATGTGCCGGGAGAGCTCCCGTAAATCGGCGCTCGGTTTGATATGAGCTATGAAAGATCGTGTCATGAGGATTCCTTTGAATAATGAAATTCAGAGCATTTAGTTTCGTGTTCCTCATAGAAAACCTTCTAACTCCAGGGTGGATTATTCGTCCACCTAACATTCATCATCGAACAAATCATACTCCTCGTTATATTTCATTTTAAACCATCCAGGACTCTTTTTTCTAAGATAGCTACCCAATGGAGGAGTGTTAAGCTCGGGTTCATTATACTTCTCCGTAACCCACCTGGAAACATCTCCCTGAAGGACAATCTGAAGAAGAAGCCAGTTGTTACCATGCTCTCCAGAATGTTCTGTGAAAGCATCATATAATTTTACCAACCCATCACCAAAAGTGTTGAGTTCCTGCTCGAATCTATCCATTAACGGATCCATGGTATGACTCCCTCTGGATAAATTAAAATAATAAAAAAGGCACCTCTATATAGGTGCCTTTCTGAAATATTTAATGCGATTAAATTTCAGAGGCTTTTTTGATCGATACTGCTACAGACATTAAAAAAGTTACAGGGATTGAGGATAACGAGATACCACGCATACCTGAAAGCCATGGCAGAAGATAACAATTCTTCCAGAAAAGTGGATCCAAATATACGCTTTATGAATTTGCTCAGGATTCTGTTGAGCTCAGTAGCATTCACACACTGATAGGTCTCTCCTGTCCCACTCCTGGACTCATAAAACCGTACACAATACACTTTAGCTTTAGTGTCTGTCAGCCCCATATAAATATGCAAATTCTTTAATTGCTTGATGGCTTTACCATCCCTCATAGTCTGTTTCTGAGGGCCGTAAGGATCGTAATTATTTGCCATCTTTTCCGCATCAGACAGGCTGACTTTCCCGTAAAGCTCATACAAATAAAGATGCCCGTGAGGAGCTTTCATATTATCATGATACGCCTTCACATAAATTTGATTCTTGGACCGATCGTACGCTACTACTGTGATCGATGTACCCCCAGTCTTCGCCAACGCCTGCCCTCCCGCCTCCTCAGACATCACAACATTATCCGTAGACACTGCAGTAGGACTCCAATTCCCACTGCACGACAACAAAGACAAAACCACTGATAGTAAAAGTATGTATTTCATGCAGACCCCCTTTTATAATAATTATACCGCGGACAGGGGAGTAAATGCAAGCTTTTTTTGCTATATTTTTTGGGATCTACAATCAGCTACATCCTACTGTTTTTTGAAAGTACCGACACTATGAACGGAAAACGTCTGACTGAAAGGCACTCGACTGAATGTGACCGGGATGTCTATGCTGTGATACCCGAACGAGTAGTCCCACCGTCCCGCGAGTACGTCCGCGACGATCTCAGGCGCATCAGACATCTCCAACGGCAGGAGCTCCATAAAATCCGACACCCTGTGAGATCTCTGTGTCATGTGAGGGATGAGTCTCAAAACCAGTAGGCGGATGCTGCGCTGATAGCGATCACTCTGCACAGTCGGAGCGACACCGTCCCGCCCATGAAACCACATACGCAGATGGTCCTCGTAATATGTGAGCATCCTGGAGCGCATCTCCTCAGTGATAGGCTCGGGCATAGAAAATCCTTTCATATATGGGCGTCTACATTCACTCGACTACAGGGATGACTTTGTGAAAACACCATTTTAAAAAACACTCCCTACAAGCTGCATCGCTTTCTATAGGACCCCTCACGAAATCGTCACGATGCTCGGGAGAAGCATTAAGAATAGTGACCTTTATGTGACAATTGCGTCGGACCTTTTTCAAAAAATAAACAAACGATTCTTGATAATCACGATGATGAGTCATATCAAAATCCTTTCAAATCAGACATAAAAAAATCAATGACGAAACCCACGCAGAGTCGCTGCCTGCACTAAACGGCGATACCGTAACTCCTCATACACTAACCTCACCCAGGCGGCCCCGTGCGTCTGAGCCTCACAGGACACCCTCACCAACTCCCCGTTTGACATACCCCGAAGACGAAGCCGGTTGGACCTCGTGGCAGCCCACATACGAGCCCCAGAATGAGAGATAACCCGTACACGAGGCCTGTATACCCTCTCACCAGGACACGGCTCCCACCGCACCCTCATACGCTCTATCACTGCCACAGGCACCCCGTGGACAGTCTCAAACTCACCTACACAATGCACAATAGTGGGCGTGAGTCCGATCTGAGCAGCTAGATCGAGGTAGGGCTGGAGCTCTTCCATGGTAGTAAAAGTGTTGGAGACTACCACACTCTGCCTGGACATAAGACGCCACGTCACCTCCTCCAAACACCACGCATGAGCCTCACTCAAACGAGCACCATCAAACCGATACTCCCCATCTACCATAAAAAACATATCAGACTCGACATGCACATAGCCATCCTCCAACCGCCTGCGACTGGCATACGTGGACTTACCGGAACCAGGCAACCCTCGCACAATCATGAGCCGCGCTACTCGAGGAGTACGATCCCGTACCCGTACCCGTACCCGTACACGAACACGACTACACATAATGAATAAAATCCTTTCATATATGACGAAAAATCGTCAATCCTCATCTCCACCAACCGGTATCTCAGGGAGGTCAGAATCATCGGGGCCCTCGGGGCCCTCGGACTGAGGCGGGTCAATGATAGTGTCGAAACCCTGCCACAAACAACGACTGAACAGCAGCGACATAAGGGTAATCCGCAGCCCCTCCAAAGCCTCCAACGCGGTAGAAATGGAAGCACGCG
>Ga0315289_10016673_pt1 | contig 10115 bp, 3 predicted proteins | sample YL17G11_40_MG_FD_203452 | JGI IMG/M metagenome (GOLD analysis project Ga0315289, IMG submission 203452) | Sediment microbial communities from Yellowstone Lake, YNP, Wyoming, USA - YL17G11_40 | ecosystem: Environmental > Aquatic > Freshwater > Lake > Sediment | place: USA: Wyoming | collected...
TCAAGCGCCGCTCAGCCCATCTGCTCGGTCAGATAGTTCTGGATACCCATCTGCTTTATCTGGTCCAGCTCCATCTCGAGCACGTCGATGTGATCCTCCTCGTCCTTGAGGATCGAGTTCAAGAGCTCGCGCGTGCCGTTGTCGCCGGCATCCGTGGCGATCTTGATCCCCGCGTTGTAGGACTTCACCGCGCCGTTCTCGAACGCCCAATCGTTCTTGTGCTGGGCGAGGACGTCCGCGCCGATCGTGAACTTGTTGAGCTTGCTCACGGTCGGGCGCCCCTCGAGGAAGATGATGCGCTCGATGAGCGACTCGGCGTGCTTCATCTCGGAGATGGCGCGCTTCTCGTTCACCTCGTGGAGCTTCTTGTAGCCCCAGTTTCCGCACATCTCGGCGTGCACGATGTACTGGCTGATCGCGGTGAGCTCCTCGGCGAGGAGCCCGTTGAGCTTCGCGATAACCTTGGCGTTGCCTTTCATACGTCCCCCTTCCAAACGGGTTGTTTTGCTCGGCTCGAAGCCGCAGTGGTGGATCTGTGTCAGCACATGAAGTTGCAGATTGGGCGGATTATACCACAGGGAGGGGCACATGCAAAATAGTAAAACCGGCTCCGACGTGGTCTATCTCAAAAGTATGAACTTCCTCGTGAGCACCTTCTTCTCCGCGGTGAGGCGATAGAGGTACACGCCGGAAGATACACGTGTGCCTCTCGCGTTGCGCCCATCCCACGTGACCTCGTGGAATCCCTCCGGGAGCCTCGTGTCGACGAGGGTTGCTACGAGCCTTCCGTCGACGCTGTACACGGAGAGATTGACGCGAGTCTGTTCCGGAATGGAAAAGGCTATCGTCGTTTTTGGATTGAAAGGATTCGGGTAGTTTTGACGAAGGGCGAACGGGAACGCTCTCGTCGTCACCAGTTTCTCCGCCGAAGTGATCTCCGAGCCATCCGCGAGAACGACTCCGAGCATGTAGCGGTACGTCGTTTGTCCCCGAACACTCCTGTCGAGAAAGTCCTTGTTGCCCGCGGCGAGGAGGGCGTCGCCGTTGACGGGCATTCCACGCTCATCCGGGCGGGATGCCCGGTAGATATTGTACCCTCGCACTCCCTCGTCGCTCAGAATGCTCCAGGTAAGCCTGACTCCCTCGTCTCCGGGATATGCTTCGAAACCGCTTATGAGAATGCCGATCTCGGGCAGGGGCTCGATCGTTACCACCGTCCGGCACGAATCCGCGATCGACGGCTCCTGGACGGCGCGCACGTGGTACGTGACAATCTCCCTCGCCCGCTGATTCAGGAGGGGAATCAGGAGCAGCGCCGGCGGCGGCTCGTACGAAGAGCCGGGAGCGATGAGCGGCGTCGTCCCGTCGAGCGAGGCCGGGTTCCCGTTGTCGCCGAGAAGGGCCGGACCGCTCCCCCTCACGTTGTACCGGAACGAGAGATCGAAATCGGCGTTGTTTCTGATCGTGAATCCCCTCAGCACATGGACCGGATTATCCGGGAGGGGCGGGATGATGGAATCGCACGGCGCACGGAGGGAGAGGAGCGGGGGGGCCGCCACGTCGAGGACGGTGATGGTCTGCGGCCCGGCGTTCGTGACGAACGCGAGACCCGATCCGGAAGGATCGAACGTGATGAATTCGGGATCCTCTCCTGCGTAGACGGTGTCGACCGGCGTGATGACGACGCTTCCCGGCGGGAACGGGACGTTCGGATCGATGGCGCCCACCGACCCGTACGTCTCGAGTGACAGCACGATGATTTCGTCCGACTCGTCCTGGATGAGGTAGAGGAGAGCGCCGTCGGGAGTGACCGCCACGCTCTTCGTCGAGGAGCCCATACTGATCGTCGCGACGACCTGATTCTCGCACCTGCCGCCCGGCACGATATTGAAGAGCATGAGCCGGCTCTCGGTCGTGAGGAGAACGAGCAGCGCCCCGTCGGGTGTGATCGCGACGCTCTTCGTGGACGAGCCGGTCGATACGCTCGCGACCACGCTGTAGTCCGCGGCGTTGATCGCCACGTAGCCGGCGGTGGTTCCGATGTAGATCCTCGCGCCGTCCGGAGTGATCGCCACGCTCTTGACGGAGGAGCCCGTCCCGACCGATGCGATGACCTGATGGTGCGTTGCGCTCCGTTCGTCCCCGTCGATGATGTCGAGGTCGTTCGTGCCGGCGTTCGCGACGTAGATGCGGTTCCCATCCGGGCTCACGGCGACATCGATGGGATTTCCGCCGACGATCGAGGTCCCCACGACCCTGCTGAACGATGATGCAGCCGCCTTGAGATCGACGATGGAGACGCTGCCCGACTTGAAGTTGGCGACGTATGCGTACGCCCCTTCGGGGTCGATATCGATCGATATCGGGTGGGTGCCGACCGGGATCGCGGGTTCCGACAGGAAATACGCGACCTTGATCGGAATCACCTTGGCGCTCTGCGGGCTCACCGCGTAGAGCCGCGAGCCGTCGGGCGTGATCGCAGCGCTCTTCGTCGCGTACGCTGTGCCCACCGTCGCGATCACCGAATCGGCCGGCGAAACAGTGGGCATCAGGATCGTAAACGGCAGGGCGTTGGACGGCGAGCCGTTGACCTCAACGGTCACGGGGCCGGACTCGGCGGTGGGGGGGACCATCACGCGGAGGTAGTTTGTCCCGACCTCCGCAGGGATTGAGGGAATCTGGTTGAAGCGAACGACCGTGTGTCCCGGCAGCTTATCGAATCCCGATCCCGCGAGCGTGACCGTCATTCCCCGGAGCGCGCTCGGCGGGCTCAGTGACTGAAGCACGAGGGGGGGCGCCACGGACTCGGTCGTAAAGCTCACGGACGCCCCACTGGCGATCGGATTGCCGCCGGCGTCGAGCAGTCCGTCCGTGACGTATACCGTGTACGTCGTGCCGGTTTCGAGCGGCGAAACGGGCGTCAGCGACAGCGTGCGGTCGTTATCCGTAAAGCCGTGGACGGTCGCGACCGCCGCCGGGTCCCCCGCCTTGCGCAGAAGGAAGGTCGAATCGATGAGCGCGGTGTCGTGTGTGACCGGGCGGCTGAATGCCGCAAGGATGGAAGTCGTGACGCCGACGCCGGAGCTGTTCTGCGCGGGGAGCAGGCGGACGATTGCCAGTGGAAGGGCGTCCGGATCCCCGGTCGCTTCGGCCGAGAAGATGCGCGGCGAACCGGCGAGGCCGCCTGCCGCGGCTTCGACGGTCTGGGCTCCGAGCGCCGCCCCGAGTGTCCACGCCACCTCCGCGATTCCGTTTTCGTCGGTGATGACCGACTGCCGGGCAGCGCCTCCGGCGAAGACGCCGCCCCCCGAGACGATCCGAAACGTAACCGATACACCGGAGGCGGGTTCGAGCGTCTCCGTCATGACGCCGACGCGGAGAGGCAGGCGGAGAGGCCGGTCCACGGGGCATGTCTGTCCGTTCCCCGACACGATGAGCATCGAATCCGGTTTGCTGAGCTCATAGATGATGAGACTGTCCTGCGTCGACGATATGGCGTAGATGCGCGTGCCGTCGATCGAGAAGTCGTAGTCCATCTCGCCGGATTCGGAGAGGCCATCGTACAGCAGTGTCCGGGAGGAGGAGATCAAATCGATGTCCCAGAGCCCCGTCGTGGGCTCGTTCGCGATCGCCCGGTCGCCGCGGGGGGAGATTCTGATGCGCTCTCCCACGTATGAGAGCTCCATCGGACTTCCGATGTGGTCGAACACCGGGGCAGGGGGATCGGTCGGATCGGCGCTGTCGATCGAGATGATCGCGGCGGCGCCGTCAGTCGCGCGTCTCGCGAGCACGAGGCATCTGGAGCCGTCGGGAGCGATCGAGAGAGAAACGGGGTAGTGGCCGACGCCATCGGCGGCGAGATTGAGCGTGTCAACGACGCTGCCGAACGTCGGGCTCAGGACGTCGGTGTCGATGACGAGCAGTGCATTCGCGTTTCTCGACGCGGCATACGCGAACCTTCCGTCGGGGAAGAACGCGATCTCGTTCACCTGGGATGCCGGCACGGTGCGCACGGCCTTCTGCTCCGTGGCCGATCCCGACTTTGTGTCCACGAAGTAGATCTCGTTTCTGGAATCGTCGTGGATGAGGAGAAGCTCTCCGTCGGGTCCCATCGCCATTTCGCGGGGTCTCACGAATGTATCGAGATCCGGGATAGTGCCCACGGCGCCGATGACGCTGCCGTAATCGACGCTCGTGCGGTCCGTATTGACGATGCGGACGACCAAGCTCGTGGGAACGGAAACGTACGCCCTCTTCCCATCCGGCGTGAAGACGACGTCCTCCACCGCTCTCGAGTCGGCCGTCACGCTGCGGACCACCGTGCCGTAGGCGGGGCTCTGCGCGTCGGTGTCCCAGAACAGAAGCTTGCCGCTCTGCGTTCCGATCAACGCAAGGTCGCCCGCCGGCGATACGGCGAGCGCGCTCTCGAGGTTTTCGGGCACGCCGGGTCTTTTCCGCTCCGCTACGCGGAGGTCGCCGAGACTCGCCGTGCTCCCGAGAATATCGAGGTGCATCTGGTTCGACGTCTGCCATCTTGAATTCTTATCGAGAGCGATGGTGACAGGCCCGCTCACGGCTCCCGGGTGAACCGTGAAGACGCCCGTCGTGGGCGTTGACCGGTCGACGTGGTCCCAGACGGTGGTCCCGCCGGCGCCGGTGAATACGGCGCGGTCGGATTCGCTTCCCCATTCGAAACCCGTCCCGGCAAACACGATCTTCGCGCCGACGGGCGCCGCCCTGCGGGACATGCTCATGATAACGGGGCCGACACCGATCGAGGTGACCGTGAGCTTCTTCTCGGCTTCGATGATCGTATACGCGTAGAGGCCGTCGGGGGAAATCTCCACGTCGACCGGATTGATGCCGGTCTTGATCGTCGCCACGACGCTCCGATAGGTCGCCGCATGCTCGTCGAGATCGATGACGTCGAGGACGTTGAGCTCCCGGTTGGCCGCATACAGATACCGCCCGGCGGGCGTGAGCGCGCAGCCTCGGAGCGACCCTCCCGTCTCGATGTCCGTCACCCTGACGAGACTCGCGAGCGATACAACCGTGACGAATCCGACGGCGTCCGTTACATAGGCCCGCTGTCCTGTGGGGTCCACGACGACGTCCCGCGGATCGCTTCCGACCGGTATCGCGGCCTCGAGCGCGTTCGAGCCGAGATTGAACACGAGCAGTCTTCCCTGGCCGCTCAAGGCGAGGAGCCGCCTGCCGGCGGGGTCGATCGCCATCTTGCCGCGAAGGTTCCTGTCGGGGGACGCGATGAGACCGATGGGACTCATGAACGTCGGACTTCCCTGCTTCACGTCCCACACTTGGATCATGCCGTCCATGGTCGAGAGATACGCCCTGCCCGCCGCGGGGTCGACCACGATTCCGAGCGGTTCGCCGCTCAGCTGGACCGCACCCAACTGCTGAAAGTGAGTGGCGCTCGCGGGATCGTTGTCGATGACATGGAACGTCCGTCGCGTGCGGCTCACCGCGTACACGCGCTTCCCGTCGGGGGTGGCGTCGAGCTCATCCAGTCCACCGCCGGTGGCTATCGGCGTGATGTCGAGGAGGCCGGCGGAGGTGAGATTCACGGCGAGTGCGCCCACCGCCGTCGCGAGAAAGGCGTAGCTTCCATCGGGGAGGACCGTGAGAGCGCGGGGAAGATCGCCGAGGTTTCTCGCGTCGGTTTCGGCGCCGCGAGCGATCTCCGTCGACGAGAGGAGCGTATAGGTGAGGCCGTTGCTGACCGGACCGGCCCCGACCTGGACGGTCACCTCTCCCGATACCGCATCCGACGGAACCGTCGCGATGATTTGAGTCGGCGATACCGAGGTAACGCTCGCCTCGACGGTGCCGCTCGGGCCCTGGAAACGCACGACGTTGTCGGGTACGCTCTCGGCGTTGAAACCGCTGCCGTTTATGGTGACGATCGAGCCCGCAGTTCCCCGATCCGGCACGAGGCTCGTCAGGCTGAGCGCTGGCGCGGCCTCCGTGATGAAACTGGAGACAAACGGCGCGGCGAGAGTGTTGCCGTGCCGGTCGGAAAGGGCCGTGCCGAGCGTGAGGGTATAGGTGGTGGCGTAGGCGAGCGGTTGTGAATGGGTGAACGCGACCATCGAGTCATCGCGCACGATGGCGGCGTACCCGCCGACGACCCGCGAAAGGGGATCGACGAGGCTGAAGCTCCCCTGCAGGGTCGCGGGATCGATTTCCTCGGAAAACCGTATCAGAACGGGCGCATCGATCGAGACGTTCATCGCTCCGGTCGCCGGTGAAATCGACGTCACCGCGGGCGGCTCCTCGTCGATATTGGTGATGATATCGAAGCTCGGCCCCGTCCCGCCCCAATTCGCGTCGATTCCCAGTGTGTCCAATGGGTTGTCGTGAGCCGATTCGGCGCCGTCGTAGAACTCGGGCACGAAGGAGGTCGCCGCGGTGGAATCGACCATCCAGTTGACGTACGGCGGCTGGAGGTAGCCGACCGATGAGCTTCCGTCGATGGGGTGTATCGCCACGTAGTAGGTGCCTCTCGGCAGCGCGAAGGTATACCGGCCGTCCGGCAGCGTGATGTCGCATGCGACGGTGTCGTATTTGAACGAGGGGCCGGCCTGCAGGGCAAACACCAGAGCTCCCGGCACCGGCGCGTTCGTCAGGCCGTCCCGCACGATACCGGAGAGGATATTGAGCTGAGAAAGCGGCTCGGCGACGGCCATCGTATCGAGGTATGCGTGGCGGAACGCGGAGATGTCGTCTTTCTCGAGGCTCCGCGCCTCCGTTCCCCGCTGCAGCACGAAAAACATCGTGGAGGCTCTTACGGCCGAGTGCGACAAGCCGAACAGGTGACCGGCCTCGTGCGTGGCGACGCTCCGGATGTCGGTGCCGGCGCCGCCGACGGTAGAGGTCGTGAATTTCTTGTTCGGATTGAAAATCAGATCGGCGTCCACGATCTGGCCGGGGAGGTAGTACCTGCCGTTCACATAGGTGCGCTCGGTGAAGGAGGTCGTAATCCCGACCGCCAGCACGGCCGGACCGAAATCGTACTCGGTATCGGTGAAGGTCACGGTGTTCGTGAAATCGAGGGCCCTCGCCGTGTCCTGCCCGCTCGACGTGACGAATGTCGGGCTCGCCAGATTGAAACCGCCGGGGATGTTGTACCACTCCTGGATGCCGTCCATGATCGCCGTGATAGCGCTTCCGTCGGTTATGTACGGCGCGCCGATCTCGTTGATCGTAAAGGTGAGCGCGTCCCCGTACGGCCAGTATTCGACATGCCGGCCGCCGGCCTGAATGTCGGTGCAACCGTCGCGATTCTGGTCGAAATAGGAGCTGCTCTCGGTGCGGCAGCGATCGTCCTTGTCGGGAACGCCGTCCCCGTCCGTGTCGCGCGGCAGATACTGGAGCAGCCAGAGGGAACCCACAGGCCCCCACGTGCCTCCGTCGGGATCGCCCCTCGTGCCGACGATCAGGGTTACGAGGCCCTTGTTGAGGGCGTTGTCGCACGCGGCGACGCCGCTGCCGAAATAGTACCAGTTGCCGAGCGTTCCCGTGAAACCGCCCGCAACGTCGTTGATCTTCTGGGACGCCTTCACCGTCCCGTTGGAGTTGAGGTAGAGAATCCAGACGGCGCCATGGGCGTAGTCGATTTCGTGATCGCCTTCAGATCCGACGACGATGTCTTCCACGCCGTCGCCGTCGAGGTCGCCGCACGCGGCGAGCGAAGTGCCGAACAGGGCGCTCTCCTCGAGGAGGCCGGTGAAACCGCCCTCCGTGGCGCTGATCTTCTGGTGGGCTTTGACCGTCCCGTTGGCATTCAGAAAGAGGATCCAGACCGCTCCCCGGTAGTGTTCGCCGGTCTCTCCGTCATCGTCGTACCACGCGCCGACAACTATGTCCTTCACGCCGTTGTGATCCAGATCGCCGATAGCAGCCATCGATTTGCCGAACTCGTCGCCGGCGTGGAGGACGCCGGTGAACCCCCCCTGCGTAGCGCTGATTTTCTGGTGCGATTTGACGGTGCCGTTGGCGTTGAGCAGCAGTATCCAGCAGGAACCATTCAAAGCGGCTCCTCCGTCGCTGTTGGTCATCGATCCCACGAGTAGGTCTTCCACTCCATCGCCGTCGAAATCGTCGAGGGGAGCGAGCCCCGAGCCGAAGTAGGAATACATGATGAGTGTTCCGGTGAAATTGCCCTGCGTCGCGCTGATCTTCTGGTAGGCTTTGACGGTGCCGTTGGCGTTGAGAAAGAGTATCCACACGGCTCCGCGGTCCTGGGAGCCCCCGTCGTCGTCCCCGATCGCACCGACGGCGATATCATTGATGCCGTCGTTGTCCAGGTCTCCCAACCCCGCCACCGAATAGCCGAAGTGATCGTTGAAATCGAGGACGCCGGCGAAATTGCCGGCGGTCGTGCTTATCTTCTGGTTTGCCCGAACGGTTCCGTCGGCATTCATGAACAGCACCTTGACGGCGCCCTTGTAGGATCCTCCGTCAAAATCCCACGGAATGCCGGCAACGAGGTCGCCGATGCCGTCACCGTCGATGTCGCCGACGTACGCGACGGAAGACCCGAACTGGACACTGTCGCCGAGCGCTCCGACATTACCCCCCTGCGTGGCGCTGATCTTCTGTTGGGCGAGAAACTGGCAGGAGGCCCTGCCGGGCAGCGCGCCGATGAGCGCGAGGGAGAGCAGCGCGAAAAGTGCCGCATGAGCCAACGCCGCCTCGTATCCGCTACGGGAGACGCTGCGGAAAGCTCTGCTCGATGGGTCGTGATATCCGGTATTCATCGTGATCGCTCCCTTTCGCTCATCGAAGGCCGAGGGCCTGGTTAACGAACGTTCTCAGGGGAATCCTCGCGCCGCCGGATGCTTCCGGAGCGGTCTCGTCCGCGGCGATCCGGAGGACCGGTTCGCTCTCGGAGTGGGGCTGCGCCACGAATGCATCGCCCGTGGCTGGATCCCGTTCGACGCTGAACTTTCCTTGCGAGAACCCCGCAACCCGGTAGGTGCCGCCGCGAGAGGGTTCGAGGAAGAGCAGCACCTCCTCGCCGGGCCGCCACTGCAGCGCCCCGTGTGCCGTCATTCGAACGGTACCGACGACGCCGCCGATCTGGACAACGCGGAGGAGAGAACCCCCGCCGCCCTTATAGGTCTCGGCGACGGCGACCGTGGTCTCGGTGAGGATTTTCGTTCGGGTCTCGTTCCAGAAGGATCTCACCTCCGAGACCGAACCGAGGATCACGAGTGAAGATTGGGCGCCCAGCTCTCTCACGGTCATACGCATGATCTGGGTCGCATGCAGAGAGCCTGCGAGGGGCGCCAGGGCGAGAAAAACAGACACGCATAGCAACGCGGTCCGCTTCATGGCCGAACCTCCTCCGGTGGCACGAAAAGTGCGATTTAGTTTGTCTGCGTAATCCCCTAGCTACTATTTCTGGGACATGAATGCCTCAGAATCGCTTTTGTCGAAAGATTATAGCAGATAGCGCACGCCCTGTAAATCGGATTCCACTGATTGGTCCCCCCTTAATTGATGGAAATTGCCTCTGGCGCGTCGTCCGTTTCTGGGGCACAATTACCGTCATGCGACAATTCGATATGAGCCGAGTGGCGAGAGTGAGAATCAATTTCCTGCCGACCCCTCTCGTCGAGCTCAAGGGGCTCGCGCGCGTCCTCGGGGGCCCGAGGATTCTCATGAAGCGAGACGATCTCACGGGCGTCGCGCTCGGTGGGAACAAGACGCGAAAGCTCGAGTTTCTCCTTGGCGAGGCCCTTGCACAGGGCTGCGACACGGTGATAACGGGCGGGGCCATGCAGTCGAATCACTGCCGGCAGACGTCCGCCGCGGCCGCCGCCGTCGGGCTCGAATGCCATCTCGCCCTCGGGGGCACGGCCCCGGCCGTGGCGAGCGGGAACCTGCTACTCGACCATATCTTCGGGGCGACCATCCACTGGTGCGGTGAATGCCACAAGGGGGAGCGGATCCCCGAGATCACCGACGCTCTCCGTGCCGAGGGCCGCAAGCCCTATGTCATTCCCTTCGGCGGGTCGAACGCAGTCGGGGCTATCGGGTTCGTCGAGGCCATGCGCGAGCTAGACGAGCAGCTCGCCGCGCGCGGCGAC
>Ga0315289_10016674_pt1 | contig 10115 bp, 6 predicted proteins | sample YL17G11_40_MG_FD_203452 | JGI IMG/M metagenome (GOLD analysis project Ga0315289, IMG submission 203452) | Sediment microbial communities from Yellowstone Lake, YNP, Wyoming, USA - YL17G11_40 | ecosystem: Environmental > Aquatic > Freshwater > Lake > Sediment | place: USA: Wyoming | collected...
GCAACTTATAGCGCTCTCTTCGCCTTATCTACTTGCTGCGCGATGTATATGGACAGATTCTCTCCGATATTTTTTATCCTTGGTCCATATCTATATATGCTGCTCAAGACCAAAGATTTCACCAGGATTAGAATTGGAAACCTGCTTCTTGCTCATCTCATTATATTATTAATATTATTTCCGTTCTACTCGAACTGGATCCATGCCAATATTTTTGATACTACGAGAATCTTTGATTCCGGAGGTTATGATTCTCGAAAAGATTTCATAAATTTTAATTCGCCCTATTTTGTACAGACATCACTTTTTTATCTGCTAATTATGCCGCAATACCAACTAGGAATATTTTGGTTTATTCTATTTTGTTTAGCTCTATTAATATTGATCAAGAATAAAAAAGCTTCCGCCGGACTCCTGCTTTCATGGATAATATTGCCTCTCTTGATCTATACCGTTCTCCCTAAAAAGAATTTTTCATATACCTTGCCCCTATTGTCTCCGATAGCCATTATAACTGCTTATGGGATCTTTGAGATAAACAGGGATAGTTTAAGAAGATTTTGCATTTTTACTGCCTTGATGATCGGCTTAATAAGTTTCACGCTATTCTTAATTAAGCCCAACGATGCGAATAGAATATTTTGCTATAGATTGTCCGAGGGATATGAAAAAAACACCTTGATCGCACCTAGTGAAGTGATACCGGAATATCCTTTTGAATATAAAAATTATTTCCATTGGCTATCAGACTTTGGAATAAAAGACTTTCTCAGCCAAAAAGATGTAAAGATCCAGCTGTTAACCATGCCCAGTCCCGATCAAGTTTATCCTAACTGGTGGGACATTATATTTAAGATAATGATCCTTTTAAAAAACCCTACAGCTGTCGTTTTTGGCAGCTCGTTACCGAATGAGCTTAATAGAGCTTGTCTTTATAGGCCCTCCTATTTTGTATTCCAAAAGAATATTTCATCTGACATCACCCCTGAGTATGCGCTAAAAGAAATGGATAATCTCTATAAAAAAAACGGACAGATATCCGATGACTGCAAGATACAAATCCCTTCGTTAAAATTGTATATGAAAAATGTCTTCCCTGAAATAAAACAAGAGATCTTTTTCTATAGGGTTTTGGATTAATTTTATGGGCTTACGTTCAAAAATATTGATGGTTTATCCTAACTCCGGGTTCGCGGATGCTTTAGTAGTCCACGCTCCATGGGGGCTTCTGTACGCCTCTATTGATCTGGCAAAAAATGGGTACGATATTGAAATCATAGACACTCGCCTGGAAGTAAATTCGTGGAAGAAGAAAATTAAAGAAAATATAGAACGGAATAATATCTTTGCCTGCGGAATCAGCGTTATGTCCGGATTTTCAACCAAACATGCAGCCAGTATAGGCAGGTTTATTAAATCGCTGGATAAAGAGATCAAGGTGGTCTGGGGAGGCTCCTTTGCTTCCTTTTTCCCTCAGGTTATCCTCAAAAATAACTGGGGGTGCGATTATGTGGTAAGCGGAAACGGTAGTAAGCCATTTTACAGGCTTCTTGAATGTATCCGCTCCAGAAATGAACCCAAGGGAATCAGCGGTATCTCCTATTGCCGCGATGGACGAATAATTCAAGAGAAACCCGAACAAAAAAAGCTTGAGTTTTATAATTACCGCGAAATACCCTATCACTTAATACGGGATTATTCGGATTACGGACAACTCGATCAGGATAAGCGCATCTTTTCAATCTATAGTTCCCTGGGGTGTCCTTATCAATGCTCGTTTTGCGGCACGCCTGCTGAGTGCGCCAATATTGAAGGAGCCAAATGGCTTTCCCTTCCTGCCGCCGAAGTCGTTGATCATATAGAATATCTGGTAAAGAATTATAGTGCTAACTATATCTATTTCATCGATAACGACTCCTTTGTAGACCTTAGTCATGTGGAAAATATCTTAGATGAAATCCGGCGCAGAGATATCAGTATCGGCATTGGTTTCCGCGGCGCAAGGATAAATGAAGTCAAAAAAATGGACGCAGCGTATTTAAAGAAACTTTCGGATTGCAATGTAGACATCCTGCACATAGGCATAGAAAGCGGAAGTAACAGAATATTGAAGCTCATGCGAAAAGACTGCGATACCGAAGATATAATCAACTGTAACTTAAAATTATCCGGATATCCCCGGATCATGCCCGCATACAACTTTCTACTCCTCACCCCCACAGAGAATATCGATGACTTAAGGTCGACCAGGGATTTAATGCTGCGTCTTGTGCGCGATAACCCGCGCTGCATAATTTTTGCGCCCAACAAATACCGCCCCCTGCCTGGCACTGAACTCTACAGGCGCGCCCAGGAAGAATGGAAAGGCATTGATTTGGAGAGTGATTTCCACTCTATGGTATTCCCGAAAAAAATTATCCGTTATTTTAACATGCTTTACCTATGTTCACATTTTATCGACGGAAAAGTCCGTAAGACAACCTGCGGCGGCACTCTATTTTATAAAGTTGCGCGCATAGTCTGCGCGATGTATAAACCGATTGCAGATTTACGTATCAGGCATGAACTTAACCGGCTCATGATTGAGCTGTGGCTACTTAATATATTTTCAAAATTATTTAGAAATCCCCTTTCAAAAAGGACTAATTCTTAAAATGTGCGGAATTTTCGGTTGGGTGAATATTGCAAATGATTCCCGCTATAGCCGCGAATTACTAAAGGAGGCCACCGACGCGCTCTCTCACCGCGGCCCGGACGCAGAAGGATTTTGGCAGAATGAGAAAATTGCTTTCGGCCACCGGAGATTAAGTATCATAGATCTAAAAACCGGGCAGCAGCCGATGCAAAGCGCCCGCGGAAACTGCGTAATATTTAACGGGGAAATTTACAATTACTTGGAATTGCGCGAAGAATTGCGCGTAACAGGAGAGATATTCTCGACAAATTCTGATACTGAAGTATTACTGCGCGCATATGAAGTATGGGGGATCAGCTGCCTTGAGAAACTGGTGGGAATGTTTAGCTTTGTGATCTTTGACCGCTCAAAAAATCGGCTTTTCATAGCCCGTGACCGCCTCGGTAAAAAACCGTTCTTTTATTATTCCGGCCCCTCTCTCTTTGCTTTTTCATCAGAGATAAAATCTCTTCTGGCTTTGCCTAAGATCAGGGATTCCATAACTATAGCGCCGCAATCAGTCAGTGATTACCTTTCCCTTGGATATATCCTTACTCCAAAAACTATTTTTAAAGAAATATCCAAATTGCCCGCAGGACATTACGCTATATTTGATTTAAGTAAGAATGCGCTAACGCTGCATAAATATTGGTCCCTGGAGAGCTTTTTTTCATCAGATAAGATTTCCCTGCCCCAAAAAGAGCTTAATAATCTTTTTCTAGAGAAATTTAACGATGCTGTCATGCTGCGGCTTCGCTCAGATGTCGGATTCGCGGGCTATTTAAGCGGAGGGATTGATTCCTCGTCGGTAATCTTGTCTGCGCGTAGGTTCGCAAATAAAACCATTGATACCTTCACAATGGGTTTTCACAATAAGACTTATGATGAATCGGATTATGCTGCGGTAGCGACAAGATATTTAAATGTCAATAGCCGTCTCGCATTCTTTACCCCGATCACAAAAACTGAGTTATCGAAATTAGTCTGGCAATGCGATGAGCCTTTTGGCGATAACTCTACAGTCCCGACTTATCAACTTAACAGGCTGACAAAAGATTTTGCGAAAGTCGCCCTGTGCGGAGAAGGGGCTGATGAGATATTGGCCGGATATCCTACCTGCGCAGCGGACAAATTTTATTCATTGTATTCCCGTATTCCATATTTCATTCAATCACAATTATTCGCCCTGGCAAGAAACTGCTTAAAACCTTCCTATAAAAAGCTAAGCTGGGATTATATCCTGATTAAGTTCCTTGGTAGCAAGAAGCTTTCCCCTATGCGCGCCCACTACTGGTGGAGAACCATATTTTCAGAAGAAGAAAAATCACAAATCCTTAACGAAGAGATTCAAAAAGATTGCATCGGCTATGATCCGTTTAACACATACGCGGAATACTTTAATGATGTCAAAAAAGCTGGCTTTTTGGATCAGACTCTATTTGTAGATATTAAAACCTGGCTCCAGGATGATATACTGGTAAAAGCAGACCGTATGAGCATGGCTAATTCTATAGAAGTCAGATCGCCTTTTCTCGATCACCGACTGGTGGAATTTGCAGCTAGACTCCCCCAAACTCAGAAGATTTCGGGTTTCCGGCAGAAGATACTATTAAGAAAATCCATGAAAGATTTGCTTCCACGCAAAATAATAACCAGGCAAAAAAAAGGATTCAACGCGCCTTATTCAAAAGAACCGATATCCACAAGAGAATCACGCCTTCTTTCCGGTAGATTCTCCTTAAGTCCGGAAAAAGAAGACATTACTTTTAAAGCATTTAACCTGAGCGTACTGCAGGCTTGGCTTGATATCTACGAAAGCTATAAGAAAACAGGTAACTGGAGGGCTTTACAATATGATGAAAGATAGCCCTGGTATTTCATTTATCGTCCCTGCTTATAATGAAGAAGAAAATATCCGAGAAACACTCCTGGGCCTGAAACAGGCGCTGGATAAAGTTAACCTGCCTTACGAAATCATCCTGGTTGATGACGGTTCAACTGACCAAACGGCTAGTATCGCAAAACGAACCTGCGACACCATCTTAATCCACCACCCAACAAGAAAAGGTTACGGCAACTCCATAAAATCCGGGGTAGTAATAGCGCGCTTTGACTGGATTGGTATTATTGACGCGGATATGAGTTACCCGATACAAGACATCCCTGTCTTTGTGGGAGAAATAAAAAAAGGGACGGATATGGCAATCGGGAACCGTTATAATATTCTTGCTGTAGATAAAGCAATTACGAGAGTGCCGCGCCTGATATTCATTACGCTAGTCAGAGAGCTTATTAACGGGGACATTCGCGACCCCAACTGCGGAATGCGCTTATTTAAACGCACGATGGCCTTGGAGTTTATGCCGGATCTATGCGGAACATTTTCTTTCACCACAAGCCTTACGCTGACCGCCAAGAGAAAAGGTTATTCCGTAAAATATATCCCCATAGAATATTCTCGCAGGCGCGGAAAAAGTAAAGTGAATTATGTTTGGGATTCTTTGCGCGCCGCACGGATAGTCTTTTGGGAAGCTTTTCTTTTCTACCCTGTAAAGCTGATAATTCTTCTCTCGGCAGCCATGATTATGCTGATTTCAGTTACCACGCTATACCTGAGCTTATCCCGGATTTTTCTACGCTAGAGAAATCTCTTGAAGTACCTCAAAATACCCTGATCCCAAGGTACGCGGTGCGTAATTCCAGTCTCCCGAAGCCCATCCTTATGATCAAGATACCACTGGTAGGATCTTACGATAGCCTGAATATTGCTATAGCGGGGCGACCAGCCTAATGAACCCCTGAGTTTAGCAATAGACACGAAAGAATCATTTGCTGCAGTCATGTAAATCCATTTGTAAAGTGGCGAGATTCCCATTTTGCGCAATAAAGCCAGTAAGAAGATAACTGGATATTTCGGAGTCCGGAGCACTCGCGCCCCGCTTGCGGCATATGCGCATAGCGCGCTGAGGTCATCATTTACCGTACCGAAGTCTGCAGCGCCGACATTAAAAGTATCATTTGCCTTTTTATGCGGCGCCATAAGAAGTAAATATATCGCATCTACCAAGTCTTCGACCTCCAATAATTGAAACCGATTCTTACCGTTGCCAATGATAGGTATGCGTTTTCCGCTCTCTATCCAATCATAAAGTATTTGAAAAACGCCGAGCCTTCCGGTACCTACAATACTTTTTGGCCTTACTATCGAAACGCAGGCGCCCTTTTTACGGTATTCTTGGCAGACCTTCTCTGCTTCTACCTTACTTTCTCCGTATGGGCCGACGCCGTAAAGAACGTCATCTTCTAACGAAGGATGTTTGTCATTTAAACCATATACCGCTGTCGATGAGACAAAAACGGTCTTTTTTACACCTTTATTAATCGCTGCTTCAAGTATATTGCGAGTACCACCGACATTAACAGCAAAAATATCCTCCTTCTTCCATAAAGGGAGCGCTGCCGCCGCGTGAATAACTGAGTCGATATCCTTAAGAGCGCCGTTTAATGCTTTCTGATCCCTCACATCGACTTGCAAAAACCTTACGTTGGCCGGATATTCCTTGGGATCAATAGGAACAATATCCAGAACATAGATCTTCTCGTATTTATCAGCGAGCTGGTGACAAATATGGTACCCTAAGAAACCCGCTCCGCCGGTTACTGCAAGTTTAATAGCTCCCACCTCCCCATACTATCGGTACAATAAAGTTACGCATGTAAGCATCCAGAAGAAAATGTTCACCTGTATTATCCTATCCGTTGAGGCGATTTTTATAGGATCTCCGCAGTTGCCCGGGAATTGCACCAGATACAAATATCTCCACACGCTAAAAATTACAAAAGGCAGCGCGAAAATCAAGAACCGCGCATCCATAGCGCAGTAGATATAGGCGACAAGAATGAAAAACACAAGCGCGCCTATCGCCCAGTCAATAAGGCAAGAATCGTATTTTGCCAAAACCGATCGAGCCACTTTTACATCGGTTTTTAAGAACTTTAGCTCCTGTCTCCTTTTTACAAGTCCAAGAAATAAACACAATAATATAGTCATGTAGAAAACCCACGGCTTTATAGGAGCCTCCGCCGCAACTCCACCTGCCATCAGGCGAAAGATAAAAAAGACCGTCAAACAGATAATGTCTACCACGAAAACGCTTTTTAGGCATAAAGTATAGAGAAAATTAAATAAGATGTACCATGTCAGTATCCATCCAATATTGATATTCATCAAGAAAGCGGGTATCAATGATACCGTGCCAAGAGCAAAAGAAACAAAGAGCGCGCTGCTTACGCTTATTTTCCCGGAAGCTACAGGCCTTAAGCGCTTAAGAGGATGGACTTTGTCATACTCCCTGTCCAAAACATCGTTAACCAGATAAATTGCGCTAGAAGCGATCGTAAAAAGAAAGAATACAATGACAACCCTGAAGTTGTCCGGAAAAATAAATAGCTTTCTGCCGAATATTAGGGGAAAAAAGATTAATAGATTCTTAATCCAGTGTTTAGGGCGTATATATAGAAGACAATTTTTCATGGGCTAATAACTGAGACCCCAAAACTACAATAAACAGGCCTTTCTATCCCCTCGCCGTCGCTAGGAATATTAACAATCCCGCCTTTTGATCTAAGATACATGCATGATGACCCTCCCTGGTCGCAAAACATGGCATTCCAGGCACCAAATAACTGAAGAAGCTTTACCGTAAGACTCGGATCAAGGCCCATGCTGTGACCTGGACGCCTTCCGTCAGCCACAAGCAGAATCAGCCTAGTTGCGTCTTTATTGATCCCCATGCACGTTCTTGGCTGCAACATGTCGTTGATTGTCGAGGTAACCCTTCCGTAAACGATTGCATCAAAACGGCCCCAAATAGTATTATATTTATCTGGTGTCAAACTTACATCCCTGACCTCGCTTTTAAAATAACTTGGACGGTTATCCTTATCAAAAGAAATAAACGGGCGTTTGTCCTTATTTTCTGACATTACAGATTTACCTTTCACAATCCACACCCCTGACCAGATTCCAAGCCCAGGGTCAAAATCCGCGACTTTACGCGCTTTTCCATAAGACAGCGATTCATCGAAGAACGGACTCCCGCCTGCCTCGCCATTGATTGCAACAACACAGTTATTGATTCTGGCAAATTCGCTGGTTAATCCCTTTTTGCTAAGCTTCGGAGTGATAGAAATTTCAAGCCCAGGAGTGCCAAGATCAATCACCGCTACATGGACCTTAACCTCATGCGGATTGCTGATTTGTATTAAAGCATAATCTATGCCGGGTTGCTGTGATTCTACTGATAAAGAAAATTCGCCAAAGATATCTCTTAGGCCGCCCCTAAGCCTAGCAACATCAAATAAAGAACTATGATACGAATTATTTGCCTGGGCGGTATTGAAGTACTCTTTTCTTACCCGGCTGACCTTTATATCGAAAAATAAAGAAAAAACCAACAAAGTCAACAAGATTAGACCGTATTTTTCCGAGAGAAGCCGTTCTTTTTTCGCATTGCATGAGCGCACAATAGTATAAAACACTATTGAAATAATGACCGAGACTACTAACAAGATTACTAGCGGCAAGGAAAAGAATCTTTCGGATATAATGATAAGCGCATCGATTATAGCGTTAAACCAGTTTCCTATTGAATTTATAAAAAAACTCATACTGTTAATTTGATATGATGACGTGCATCGCTTGCCGGTTTGCGTCTATGGCTATCTTATCTGATTTAAACCGCTCGATCTCTTTTTTATAGTGTTCGAGGGCGAGCTTTTCGTTCTGATCATTAGATGCGGCGTACAAGGACTTTAATTTCCTTATTTCTTCATCGCATATCTGGTCAATAGTCTTATCTTTTCCGTAAGGAGAGACATAGCCCGGTTTATCGTGTAGAAACGAATAAATGCGGAAGCTCCGCATGATCTCAGCAGCATCAAAAGCAACCGCTGCTTTAATGATTGGCTGATCAACTTTTTTGCCAAGCAAGATATCCTGCTTTCCGGGCAAACCTTTGATCTTCTCAAAATACTTTTTTCTTAAAGAGGCGCATTGATCTTCTATTTTCGATAAATCTACGCTTTCTTTAAAATCAATACGCCTGTTAACTTTACCTTCCAGATCTTTATAAAATCTTTTGAAATCAGGGAAAAGTCTTTGTTTTCTGACTATTACTTCTTCTATCACATTTTTGTTATCCCGGTATACGCAAGTAATGACTTCTTTAAAATAATTAACAGGGAATCCATGGACAAATTTTATAAATTCAAGATTGCCCGCTAAATCCAGCTTTATCTCCCCGGACAGATAGGCTTTCCAGAGGCGATCGTAATAACTTACATATGAATTCCTTTGTTGGGATTCCGTAGTCAATTCGTCTTTTCCCAAGAGCTGAAATGCTGCGTCATGATCGATCCGCTCAAGCGTATCAACCTTTTCCTCCTTTATGGCAGTGATCAGAAAATTAGAAGGAGTAGCATCATAATCGGCGCAAATCCAGGTTAAAACATGCGTCCTCAATAGATAATTAGCCGCTTTTTCAGTTAAATCATCGGGCCGCGTATTTCTATCCACCAATGTGCCTAGGCTATCGACGAAAAGCTGAACGCTCCCGCTAGTTTCTTTTCCGTTAATGTTTAAGGTTTTAATGTGCGTTTCCGGAGTGACAAGGCCGAATAATGAATATAGCCGGTATACGGCGACCAGATTGCCTGCCTGATCTCTATCGGCTGGCTTAAATATCCACTTCCTGCCAAACTGATCATCTAAAATAAGCTTTAGGTTTGTCCCTTTGTTGAGCTGGAACGAAGAAGGCTTGAACACAAGCATTCTAAATATATTTTCTTCCAAATCCATCCATTCCCTATAACCCTCCATGGACTTCGCGTACATATCATTCATCTCAGCAGAAGTCTGAGGTGAAGTCATCTGTCCCAAAAGCTCCCTTGCCTCATTATCAAAGGGGTAATTCTGGATAGATTTATTGAGGAGATCTCTTGCTTCTTTAAGTTTTCCCTGCTTGATGTAGATCTTGGCCAGGCCGTTGTACTTCCTGTATTCGATGTCCGGATTGATCTGTATGGCCTTTTTGAAACTTTCCTCGGCTTCTTTTGTTTTTCCCTCTTTTAAATATACCAAGCCCAACCCCTCATAAGGACAGGAATATGTTTTATTATTGATCTTGAGGGACTTCTCAAGCAGCTCTTCTGACTTTTTACTGTTACCCTTATTCAAATAGACTGTCCCCAGCTCAGCCAAGGCATATTCATTATCTTTATCTATCTCAAGCACCCGGCGAAAATACCTTTCGGCTTGATCATAATCCTTAAGCCAGTTATAGGCATTGCCCATACCCAGGAGGGCAAGGGTATTCAAGGGCTCCTCTTTTAAGACCTGCTGATAATATCTTATGGCATCCTTATGTTTTCCCTCGTTAGC
>Ga0315289_10016675_pt1 | contig 10115 bp, 8 predicted proteins | sample YL17G11_40_MG_FD_203452 | JGI IMG/M metagenome (GOLD analysis project Ga0315289, IMG submission 203452) | Sediment microbial communities from Yellowstone Lake, YNP, Wyoming, USA - YL17G11_40 | ecosystem: Environmental > Aquatic > Freshwater > Lake > Sediment | place: USA: Wyoming | collected...
ACGCTCCACTCGAGCTTGGCCAGTGGACCCTTCACATACAGCCACCCGGAGCCGGAGTCGATCGGCTCCCACGCGAACTGCCCGTCTTGCAGATCCTGCGGCTTGGGGTACTGGTCCATGAGCGCCTTGCGCGCGGCCTGCCAGCCCTTGCTGCGCTGGATGCCTCGGATGTTTCCGATCATGTATTTTGTTCGGCCCATCGTCGTGGCCTTCCCGTTGACGACGAGCAGATGCCGATCCTCGGTCGTGCGCTTGAGCTGGATGCGATGCAGCCCTTCGCCCACCTTCTCCCATGCACTGTTGTCAGAGGGCAACTCATCCGCCGCCGTCACCGCGCAGTTGTGGCCCTCGATCGTAATGCCCTTCTTGTCCACCAGCGAGATCATTTCGCGATACACCGCCGAGTCCGGCAGCAGGTGGATGACGTCCCCTTCGACAGCCATCGGGACGGCCCTGCGGACCGATCGCAGCGGCGACTGGGCGGTACCGGGATTCTCGTCGCGACCCGTCTGATTGTTGACGAAGATCTCCTTTGCTTCGACGGCGTGCGCCGCAAACAACGCCGTCAAGAGACAGGCCAGTGTAATTGTCCCGAGCCCACAGCTCCGCCAAAGTCGTGTTGGTAGCGTCGTCACGGCCATATTACTTCCCTCGGCAAGGCGCAGAACCGGCCAAGGCCGGCCCGGGATGCATCCGACGTTGTGGGAGCCGCTCCAGGCTCACGACGCTGACCATCTTACCAAGTCGCGCCCCCGTGTCCGGCGCCCGGGCCATTTTGCTTCCCGGGAAAGGCAAGTTCCTTGGTTTCCATGGCCTGAGTCATACTCGCGCAAGGGGCTGTAGTGATTGGGCGCAAGTCGCTGGCGGACTGTCGCCAGTAGCCGTGTTGAGGGTGCTGTTGCAGTTGGACTCTGATTGGATTAGTCTGTGAGAAGATTCCGCGGCGACAACACCGTCCAAGACGGAACGATGCATCGTCTTGACGATCGTATTCCAACCTCGAAACGCCAGACGAAAGGAGCAGAAAACATGAAGCGCATTCAATGTCGATTGGTCGGCCTTCAGGCGATCCTCCTGTTGGTCGCCCTTGCCACGCCGACCCTTGGTGCGGATAAACAGCGATCGGCCCGCAAGAAGTTGCAGGCGCCAGATCGAACGACGACGAGTGTTCCCGACTCTGTTCAACTGCTGACCGAGATCGCCTACCGCGAGGGCAAGGAAAAATGGCATTTAGACCTCGCGATGCCCAAAGCACCAAGCGATCAGCCGCGCCCGGCGATCGTCATCGTACACGGCGGAGGTTGGCGCAGCGGCGACAAGGGGGGCGGCCTATGGCGCGCGCTTCCGCTCGAGTACGCAGCGAAGGGCTACGTCTGCATCTCGGTCAATTATCGATTGACCGACGAGGCGCCGTTTCCCGCCTGTGTCGAGGACGTGAAGTGCGCCGTGCGCTGGCTGCGCGCCAACGCCGCGAAATACCACGTCGATCCGAGACGGATCGGTGCCTACGGGAATTCGGCCGGTGCTCATTTGGTCGCCATGTTGGGACTCGTCGGGCGCGAAGCAGGGTTGGAAGGCGACGGTCCGTTTCAGGAACAATCGAGCCTGGTTCAAGCCGTCTGCTGCTCCGCCACGCCGACGGATTTCACCGATTGGGGCGGCAGATCGTTCCGCGGCGAATCGACGTTCCTTGCGGGACCGGCGGAATCGCTCGGCGAGCGAAAGAAGAAGGCCTCGCCGGTCAGCCATGTTCGGCCCGACGCGCCGCCATTTCTGGTAATTCACGGCACAGCGGATGCGACCGTGCCGTTCAGCCAGGCCGAGAAGTTCGTCGAGGCGCTCAAGAAGGCCGGCGCGCAGGACGTCACCTTCAAGAAATACGACGGCGCCGGCCACGGCGTCTTCGAGCAGAATTCGCCAGAAACCTACCCGCTGATGGAAGCGTTCTTCGCCCGTACGCTCAAGTTGCCCGGGGCGAACTGATGTTTTTCTGCTCCATCGATGCCCGCCCGCTGAAGGACTGCGCAGGAATAGCTTTTGCAGGTGCTCGAAGTGGGGCAGGCATTCCTGCCTGCCCTTTACGGGGCAGACAAGGATGTCTGCCCCACCAGATTGCGGAACCTGTTTCGGCGCAAGGCCTGAAGGAGAAAAACCAGATGTGGGCATCGCTCGCCGCTCAAAGCGCACCGGGTCATCAAAGATGACGGGTGGCAGACCACGGGCGCGAGCCATCAGGCTCTCGGAAAAGCCAGGAGAAGATCATGATAACGCGAATGGGTATCTTCTGTTGTGCCGCTTGGCTCCTCGGTGGAGTGTGGGAAGGCGCGCACGCGCAGCCGGCCGGGCCTCTCGCGCGATTCGAGCAAGGCACGCGGTTGGCGAGCATCGAATCGGTCAGGCGGGACGCCCGGGGCGTTGTTCTGAATGTGCTCAAGAGCAGCGGGCAGCGCTGCTCCGTGCGGATCGACGTGCTAACGGACCACCTGGTGCGGATACGCGTCAGTCCCGCAGGCGATTTCCGGCCAACGTTGCAGGAGCGCGACGGGTTCATCAAGAGCGACTGGCCGGAGCCCCGATTCACCCTCAGCGATGGGGGGCGTCACTGGAGCGTCGAGACTGCGGGTGTGGTAGTGCGCGTCCGAAAGAACCCCTTCCAAATCGTTGTGCTCCAGGAAAACAGGCTCTTGCTGCAGACGGTGGAGGATGGAGGAATCTGCGTCGACGCCGACCAGGCGCGATTGACCATCGAGAGCCCGCCGGAGGAGCACTTTTACGGCTTCGGAGATCAGGGCGTTGGACGCGAAGCCCTTTATCCCCCTGACCGCGCGCCGCTCGATCACCGGGGCAAATCGCTGCAGATGACCGGTCTCAGCTCGAACCGTTGCTGGAGCATGCCGGTGTTTCTCGGCTCCCGCGGTTACGGGTTTTTTCTGAACATGCTGGAGGAATCGTTCTGGGACATGGCCAAAACGCGCAAGGACCGCTACACGGTCTGGGCGGCGGCCAACCGGCTCGACTTCTACGTGGTCGCCGGACCGCTGCTGAAAGACATCCTTGCACGGTACACCGAGTTGGTCGGCCGGCCGCCGCTGCCGCCCCGCTGGCACCTGGGCGAGGAGGTGGACGAAAAGCTCGCCGGATTGGAGTACGATTTTTTCCATGCCTGGGCGGATGCGAGGCCGGAGTGGTACGAGCAAGCGCGCGTGGAGGCCACCGCCCATTCGATTCGCCGGCAGCACATTGCCTGCGACGTGTACTATTTCGGCCCTCGATGGGAAACCATCGCCAACTCCTTCGAGCCCGCGCCGTTGATCAAGGATTTGGAGAGAATGCTTGCGCTGCTCAACCGCCTCCATTTCAAGACGTACTTCTGGCAGCGCCCAACCCTCTTCCAGGGTGACTGCGCAGTTTATCGAGAAGCCGAGGCCAAGGGGTATCTGGTCAAGGGGCCGGACGGCAGGCCGTTTGTCTGCGACGACAAGTGGCGGCAGCCCTCGGTGATGGTCGATTTCACCAATCCCGCCGCGGTGCGGTGGTGGCAAGAGAAGGTCGAGCACCTGGTATCGCTCGGGATGCGCGCCTTCCACCTCGATTCCGAGAGCGCCTCGTTCATCGAGTCGTATCCCGAGGCGAAGAACTTGGTGTTCCACAATGGGATGACCGGCAAGAATCGCCGCCGTGGCGGCGGTTTGGGCGATCGGTTTCGCCGCCGACCACGGCCGACCAACGCCGACCAACGCTGCGCGTCGGTGCCCGGTCGGTGCCCGCGCGGTGCCCGGCGCCGATCTGACGCTGGTGGACCACGGCAAGCCGGCGGCGACGATCGTTGTGCCGGATCAGGAAGACCCGGTCTCGAAGATTGCGGCTGAGACCTTGGTCAAGTACGTCAAGCTGACCTCCGGCGCCGAGCTGGCAGTGGCCAGGGAAAGCGCCGCTCCGGCGGGAACGAAAATCTATCTCGGCGCGACCAAGGCCGCCGAGAAGACGGGGCTGAAACCTCATGAGCTTAAGGGCATGGAATGTGTGTTGAGGGTCGTCGACGGGAATCTGTATCTGGCCGGCAACGACATCGCCGTCAACGTCGGCCGTCCGAGAAGGTCCCATTGCGAACCCAGCCGCAAGGCCGTCCATATCCTCCTGCACGATTACGTCGGCGTGCGCTGGCTGATGCCCAACGACCAGGGCCACGGCACGTGCGTCCCGAAGAAAGCGACCCTGGCGATTCCCGCCGGCCTCGACCGCCGCTGGGCGCCGGTCTTCCAGTGGATCCGCGCCGGAAATCTGGAGGGAGTCGAAGACTGGGGGTTCCTGACAAGCTCTGCCAGCCCCGACCGGGTCAGCGGCGGGGCCCATAGCTACCCCAAAGCCGTGCCGAAAGAGATCTATGCCCACGAGCATCCCGAATACTTCGCGCTTTTGAAAGGCGTGCGGACGCCGGACGATAACCACCTTTGTATCAGCAATCCCGACGTCCAGCGGTTATTCAAGGAAGAGATTGTTCGCAACTGGCAGCAGGGATTCGACATCGTTTCCCTGGGCCAGACCGACGGGTATAAGCCGTGCGAGTGCGACAACTGCCGGGCGATTCATCCCGATCCGGCCGAGCGGATCTGGATCGTCCACGACCAGATCGCGCGCGACCTCCAGCAGGATCATCCCGGCAAGATGGTGATGTTCGTGGCCTACTCCCCCAACTGGAACCCGCCCAAGACCATTGCGAAGTTCAGCGACAACGTCGTGCTGATGCCGTGCTCGTATTCACGGGAAGACTTTGCGATGTGGCGTGGGCGGGTCAAGGCGTTCTACGCTTACGTGTATAACTGGGGTCCGTACCACGAAATGGGGTTTGGACCGAAGGTCACGCCCGCGATGGCCGCGCTCGAGGTGCGTCTGTTCCGCGACGAAGGGGTGCGGGGCATCAGCGTGTGCAACAGTTACGGCGCCAGTTGGGGCCTGGAAGGGCCCGGCAACTACGTGTTCAAGCGGCTGTGCGAAGACCCCGACCTCGAATATCGTGAAGTCCAGGACGAGTACTATCAGTGCGCCTTCGGCGAGGCCGCCGCGCCGATGAAGGAGTTCTTCACTGCTCTTCATCTTTCCATCGATTTCCATGCGCAGTACGGCGACTGGGACCCCTGGGGCCCGGAGATGGCCGCGTTCAATCCCGAAGCGCACTACACCTTCTTTTTTCCGCCCGTGCTGATTGCCAAGCTCGACGCGCATTTGGCCGAGGCCAAGGAACTGGCCAAAGATCACGAGGTCAAGCTGCGGCTGGCCCAGCTCGAACGCAACTACCTGTACAACCGCGACATCGCGACCGTGTTTCATTTCTCCCGGGCCTATCAGATGCAACCGTCGTGGAGAATCCCGGTTCTCCCTGCCAGCAGCCGTTAGGTTGCTGCAGGGCGAGCATGCTATCGACGATTTTTTCCCCGCGGGGAGGCATGCGACCGGTGGCCCGGTGCAGCACTGTATAAGCATACGTGCGGCTGATGTTTATTTTCACGCGAGGAAAACCGCCGTTTTTCGGGTGCTGTTGCTCGGCGATCTTGCGGTAAAAGGTGTCGGTCCATGCGGGGTCGTCGAGATTCGCTAACAGCGGCACCAGCCCCAGCACCTCATGATGGTTCGACCGCCGGCCGTCCCAGTCCACGGCATCGAACCAGGCTTCCAGGCCCTTATTGCTCATGGCGCTGCGAAGGTAGTGCGGAAAATGGAGCAACTGTGCGCCGAGGATGTTCAGCGCGCGAACCGTGTGCCACATGGCATGTCCGTTGCTGTGGACGAGCCCGCCGTCGCGCGGGTCGTAGCGGATCATGCCCGTTTCGGGATCTTGCGCTGTCAACCATCGCTTGATAAATCCCCGATACTTCGCGATATTGATTAGTCATGGGACGCCTCCGTGGACTGGGCTATACCCCAATGCTGGATTGCGAAGGAGCAGCACGTGTCGCCATATTCGTACGCCATTCGGTTCGTGCCGGTGCCCCGGTTGTTCGTTCTTGTCGCCGCGGGAAGTGTTCTTTTCGCGTCTGCGGCTAGCGCCAAGGTCCGTAAGGAAACTTACGCCTACAAGACGGTGGGCAGTCTGGAGATCAGGACGGACGTGTACCGGGGGGACAGCGACCTGGAACGACCGGTCGTGGTCTGGATTCACGGGGGCGCTTTGATCAACGGACATCGAGAATCCATCAACCGGCGGTTGAACGATGCATTCCTGGCAGCCGGCTATATCGTGGTGTCGATCGACTACCGGCTGGCCCCGGAGACGAAGCTTCCCGAGATCATTCAGGACGTTGAGGATGCGTTCCGCTGGATACGGGAGAAAGGTCCCGGATTGTTCCACGCCGACCCGAACCGCATCGCTGTCGTGGGAGGGTCGGCCGGCGGGTACTTGACGCTCACGGCCGGATTCCGCGTCAAGCCGCGGCCGGTTGCGCTGGTCGCGCTCTGGGGATATGGCGACTTGGTGGGACCGTGGTACAGCTCGCCGAGCCCCCACCCACGGCATCACGGGATCAAACTCACACGCGAGGAAGCATTTCGGCAAGTGGGAGGCCAGCCTGTCTCGGATGCTCGTGATCGCCGGGGGGATGGCGGAGCGTTCTACCAGTTCTGCCGCCAACAGGGGCTCTGGCCGAAGGCCGTTTCAGGCTGGGACCCGCATGCCGAGCAGACGAAGTTCGTCCCTTACATGCCTGTCAGGAACGTCACTCCGGACTACCCGCCGACGCTGTTGATCCACGGTGAAAAGGATACGGATGTTCCTTGCGAGCAGTCCACCATGATGGCCGACGAACTGCGGCGCAACCAGGTGGAACACCGGCTCGTCACCATTGCCGACGCAGAGCACGGCTTAGCCGGAGGCGATCCGGCGAAGGTTGACGAGGCGTACCGCCTGGCCGTGGACTTCGTGCGGAAGCATCTTGACCGCAAACCCGTCGCTGTGCAGGGTCGTCCCGACCTTGAATACCAACTAGAAAACCGATCCAAGTGAGATAGGATTCTACGCGTTCTTGCAGCGGAAAAGAGCCTTGCCTTCAGATTACAGCAGAATGCAAAAAAAGGAGACAGCGAACATGGACCGACGAACCTTTCTTGGGGTGAATGTGCTTGGCCTGGCGGGCGGGGTCTGCGCAGGGCCGGGAGGTGCGGCAGCGGCCGACCACCAGCCCGGCGCGAAAGACACCATGCCGAACCGGCTTTCCTGCGAAGTTCAAATGCAGTTCATGCGACCTGCCCAGTTGGAGGCCGCCGGACGGAAATTTCCCGTGGTGTATGTGCCGTTCGGCCTGATCGAGTGGCACGGTCGCCACCTGCCCTTGGGCAACGACGCGATCAAGGCTCACGGCATTCTGGTCAAGTGCGCCGAGAAGTTCGGCGGCGTGGTCTACCCGCCAGTGTACTTCCATGCCGGATTCCCGCAGGAGCACCTGAAGCCCGTCTTGACGACCCTCTTCACACGGCTGAAGCGAAGCGGGTTCCGAGTGATCCTCGGGGTCTCGGGGCACAACGTGCGTCAGCAGATCGAGATGATCGAAGCGGCCCTCGCACCCGTCCTTGCCGACGGCACCGTCGCCGGGCTGGGGCTGTGGGAGATCACGCTCAGCAGGGGGCCCGAATCGGCCTCCGATCATGCCGCCAAATGGGAGACCTCGAACATGATGTTCTTCTATCCCGACCTGGTGGACATGTCCGAACTCGGCGAAGGGCCCATCAACCTGGACATGAAGCCTCCTTCCGGCATTGGCGGTTTGGATCCCCGGAAACACGCTTCGGCCAAGGTGGGCCAACGCAATGTGGAGCTGGCGGCCGAGGCCATCGGCAGAAAAGCCCAAGAGCTGCTGGCCTCCCTGCCGGAGAATCGGCGATCGTTCAACCTGCCGGCCGTAAGCCCGGAGCATTGGTGGATGGTGTAGCCATTGCTTCTGTCGATTTCGCCACCAGCAAAGTCGCTACTTGTTCTCTTCGTCTTTCCAGTTGGCGTTTAGCTCTGTGCAACACCTTTACGCCGAAGTGTCTTAGCGATTTCCGGCACCAGCCCCGGGAGGCTTTTCCAGATACCTCCCGTCTTGGAAGTCTACGATGGTGCCGACAGGCTGATAGGCAATCGGCTTTGGACCGAGCCACTCAACCACCGCATTCTTGATCGCAAAGGCAAAGAACTGGTTGCCTTGCGGGCTGTAATGCCCGTGGTAGTATCGCTTCACGTACGCAGACGGAGTGATGCGAAATTGTGCGAAATCCTCTTGGTGCGCGTCGAGGGAATCGAGACATGGTACGTTGCGCTCTTTCAGCCACTCGACGAGCGCCACGTCGGCCGCAGCTTTAGGCTGGCCCGAACAGGCTTGCAGCACGGTGCGGCTCATGCGGCTGAGCACGACCATCAGCTTGTGGCCATGCGGCTGGGCGAACTCCTGCAGCTTTTCCAGGACGTGGGACAGTCCCCGCCTTCCGGTGGATCGTTACGGGTTAATGCCTATCCCAAGAATCATCCCCGGAGCGCGGCCGTCTCGGCCGCATCAAGCGGGCAAGATGCCCGCGCTCCAGAATTGAATTAGGCTCTCAGCACACGGGTTATGGCTTTCCTTGGCCGAGTGAGTGGGGCATCTGGCGGTACGGCCGGCCGGCGCGGTACAGTTCCAACCGCGATTGGATGTCCCTGGCTAACGCTGCCTGCCCGGTCAATTCGGCCAAGCGGACGCCCTTCTCCGCGATGCTTACCGCCTCGGGAAATCGGCCGGCGGCAGCGTATGCAGCGGCCAGCACGTCAAGGTGCTGAACATTCTGTTGACGGCTCAACTGGCAGGCGCGCTCTGCCAACTGAACCGCCCGGATCGGGTCGCCGCCTGCACCCGGCTCCTGCGTCGCCAGCAGCCAGGCCAGGTTGGTTTGGGCCTCGGCGTAGTCGGGTTTCAGCCGCAGGGCTTCGCCGTACTGTTGGATCGCCTCGGCGGTCTTTCCCGCCTGGGTCAGGGCAGCACCCAAGTTGTTATAGATCGGGGCGTAGTCGGGCTTCAACTGCAAGGCGGCGCGGTAATGTTCGATCGCCTCGTCGGCCTTACCCAGCCTGGCCAGGGCGATCCCCAGGTTGTTGTGGGCGTCGGCGTAGTCAGGTTTCCCGAGCAAGGCCTGGCGATAATGTTCGATCGCCTCGTCGGTTCTGCCCAGCCGGGTCAGCGCGTTGCCCAAGTTATTGTGGGCTTCGGCGAAATCGGGCTTCAGCCGCAAGGCTTCGGTATAATGCTCGATCGCTTCCTCGGTTTTACCCAAGCGGGCGAGCATGGCGCCGAGGTTGGCGTGGGCCTCGGCATAACCGGGGTTCAGCCGCAAGGCCTCTTGGTGTTGTCGGATCGCTTCCTCGGTCCTGCCCAACGTTGCCAGGGCGAGGCCCAGGTTGGTGCGGGCGCCGGCGTAGTCGGGTTTCAACCGCAGGGCCTGCTCCCAATGTTCCAGGGCCGGTTGGAGCTTTCCTATCTTGGACAGGGCAATGCCCAGATTGTGGTGGGCTTCAGCGAAATCGGGCTTCAGCCGCAAGGCTTCGGTATAATGCTCGATCGCTTCCTCGGTTTTGCCCAAGCCGGCCAACGTGGCGCCGAGGTTGGTGTGGGCCTCGGCATAACCGGGCTTCAGCCGCAAGGCCTCCTGGTGTTGCTGGATCGCTTCCTCGGTCCTGCCCAACGCGGCCAGGGCGTTGCCCAGGTTGGTGCGAACTACGGGATTGCTCGGACTGAGCCGCAGGGCTTGGTGATACTGTTGAATGGCCTCGCCGTTTCTGCCCAAATCGGCCAGGGCGACGCCCAGGTTGGCGTGGGCATCGGGGCTATTCGGACTTGTGCCGACGGTGGCTTGCCAGATCGCGAGCGACGTCCGGTAGTCCGAGTTGCGTGCGATCGTGGCATTTCCCAGGGCCAGCAGCACGGTCGCCAATACGGCCGCGGGTGCCACCCAGCGCACGGCCGTAGCACGGTGGCCAGATCTTGCTCGCTGGGGCACTACCTCCTTCCATAAGGCATATCCCCCTGCAACCACAGCCACCGCGACCGCCCCCAGCGATAGGTACATCCGATGCTCAAATGCCAGTTGTCCTAAAGGTATAAGGCTCGATGTCGGCG
>Ga0315289_10016679_pt1 | contig 10113 bp, 8 predicted proteins | sample YL17G11_40_MG_FD_203452 | JGI IMG/M metagenome (GOLD analysis project Ga0315289, IMG submission 203452) | Sediment microbial communities from Yellowstone Lake, YNP, Wyoming, USA - YL17G11_40 | ecosystem: Environmental > Aquatic > Freshwater > Lake > Sediment | place: USA: Wyoming | collected...
ACTCCTACCTTGTCCTCGAAAAAGAGGGCCACGTCTGGGAGCGCCTTGCCGCCGCCGGCGGCCACCCGCTTGCCATCGCCCGGCAGGGGTGCGGCCGCCAGGACTGCTTCTTCCGCAGACGCATCCAAATTGCGGCGCCAGGCCTTCTTGCCTTTACGGGAAGTCTTGGCGAGAACCATTAGGAGGGGAAGAGTTGACTGGGGGGGGGGGGGCCGGCGGACAGACTTTTTTTTGCTCGGCGGCCAGGGATAAATGCAAACGCTTCTCTTGGTGGCTACGAAAAAGGTGGAATACTCTGTTGCCGCAAGATCTAAAGTTTCAGGCAGAAGTAGGTGGTTGGATGGGGCAGGCTGGGGTGGGGAAAGCAGGTCGAGTCGCGGCGCGCGTCACTAGGCCAGCAATTGAAAGAATGAAGAAACCAGTCGACCCGAAGAAAAACACACTCGTCATTTTTTACACTTCTCCCGCCCCGCGCACGCCTAGGTGAGCTGATGGGCGTGCCCCATAATTAATGACACCAGCCAGGCGCCCGGTGTTCAAGTGCCAGTCACCTCGTGCATTCTTTGATGTTCTGGCCTCTCTCCCGCCCCTCACGCCGCCCCGTTTCGCAAAGGGGCATGGCAATGCCTCCCTTAGAAAAACGCACATAACCGACCACCTCTCCCCTCTAAAAACACAACGACCACCCCACACAGCGCATGACCGCCCGGGCTCGGGCCCTGTACCGCCGCCTGCTACGCTCGATCACCACGCTGCCAGAGTGAGATATTTATAGTGGGAAAAAAAAAATGCCTGCCGCGCGGGCGCTCTCTCAGTCATAAAGGCCCGGGCTCGATGGGTTTTCCTCACCATTCTCCATCACATATTTCCATCCAGGCCCGCCCGCCCCTACTACCTGGCCCACGTCCGCCAGGGCTTCATCGCGTTTGGGGACGAGGTGGACGAGGAGCGGCTAGCCCAAATCGAAGCCCGGGCGGCCCAGGACGCGGCGTGGGTGTTGAAAAAGGTAAGAGAGATGGGGTTGAGAGGGGGGGGGCGCGTAAAACACAAGGGCGCAAATCTTCATCTCTCCCTCACACACACACACGCCAGTACGCCGACACGTCCACCACCCCGCCCCGGTCCTGGCCCTGAGGACATATAAGGGTATATTAAGAACCAAGACACGTTGAGATGGCACCCGCCCCGCCTCCCGCGCACGCCTCCTCGGCCGCGCTCGCCGCCCTGCTCGCCTGGACGGCAGCCTCCTCCACCCTCATCGTCGTCAACAAGCGGGTGATGGTGGACGACGGGTTCGCCTACCCGCTCGCCCTGACGGGCCTGGGCCAACTGGTGTCGGCGGGGCTGGCGTGGGCGGCGGCGGGCGCGGGGCTGGCGGCCCCGCTCGGCCGCCCGCCCGCAAGCCGCGCCGACCTGGCCCGCCTCGCCCCCACCATCCTGTGCTCCGCGGGGACGCTCTACTTCGGGAATGCCGCCTACCTGACCCTGTCCGTGTCCTTCATTCAAATACTCAAGGTGCTCATGCCGGCCGCGACCCTGGCGGCCGGGGCGGTGGCCGGCCTGGAGGCGGTCACCCCCCGCCTGGCGGGCGCGGTCGCGCTCATATGCGCGGGCGCGGCCGTCGCAACGGCCGAGGAGGTCGGCCGGCGGGGCGGCAGCGGCAGCGCCGCTGGCGACCACTCCCGGTTCGCCTGGACCGGACTCGCCTCCTTCCTGGTGTCAGTGATGCTGGAAGCCGGGCGCGTCGTCTGCATGCAACGCCTGATGAGCCCCTGCGCGAGTGGTGGTGGTGGTGGTGGGAAGGAAGGCAGCAGGGAGCGGCCGGCCACCCGCGCCTCCAGCCGGGCGGCCACGGGCTCGACCGCCCTGAAGCCTCCGCCACCCTCTCCCCGGGGACCGCCTCGCCCCTACTCTCCCCTGGAAGTATGCGCCTTCCTGGGCCCTCCCACTGGGCTGGCCCTCCTCGCCGCGTCCGCGCTGTTCGAGTGGCGGGCGGGGCTGAGCAGCGCCGGCCTGGCTACCGCGGCCGCCCACCCCGCCCGCCTGGCGGTCGCCCTGATGATGGGCTTCGCCGTCAACGCCTCCACCGCTGCCGCCATCGGGGCCACCTCCTCCCTGACCTTCAAGGTATGGGGCACGGCCAAGAACGCGGGCGTGGTGGCCCTGGGCGTGGCCCTGGAGGGCGAGAGCGTGACGGGCCCCCAGCTGGGCGGGTACGCGCTCTCCATGGCGGGCTTCTGGCTGTACGTGACGGCCAAGGCCGCCCAGGCCGCCACCGCCGGTGGGCAGCACCGCCCACCGCCACCGCCGCCGCGGGCAACGCGGGTGGTGGTGGCGGGCTGGCGCCCCATACCCACGCAAGGACGGGGCGTCTAGGGCTGGGGATACGGAGCGCCCGTCGAACGGGAGAGAGGAGGTTGGGATGGAGAGAGAGAAAGAGAGATGGAACGGAAAGGAAATGCAGGGACCAACACCCCCACGGCCACTACCACGGCCCAGCATGCACGCCATCATGCTCAAACATCGACGCCCTACACAAAACCCCGCGAAAAACGCAAACCATTCCTCCATCATTCCCTGACTTTCAGGATCCGCCCCCCCGCCGCCCGGACCCGCTCCTCCAGGGCCTGCAAGTGCTGGCGCCGGTCCTTCCCCGTCGCCTTCCGCGCGTCCGCCTCCCAACGCCGCCGCTCCTGGCGGCTGCGCGGCTGGGGCGGCGGCGGCGGCGGTGCCCGCTTATGCTCGCCCAGGCGGCCGAGGAGGAGGACGGTTCCGAGCGCAGAGCCGTTGAAAAACAGTGTGTTCAGCAGCGGGGCGGCTGTGACGGCGCGGAGGTAGGTGCGCCCCATCCATGTATAAGCCAGCCAGGAGGTGGCCCCTAGGTCAGTCTGCAGGAACGTGCCCAGGACGCCCGCACAGAAGAAGCAGAGCACTGTCAGCGGAAGGGCAAAGGTGGCTCCAGCGTAGGCGCGAGGAGAGAGGCGGCGGAGAGGTTTCTTGGCGGGCCCCTCGCCTCCTGGGCCGGGTGCTGGGCCTGGCCCGTCCGCCTCCTCGCCGGGTATTATCCCAGCCGCCATTTGGCTGGTCATCGACGAAGAGAGGCGTGCGCGTGTGTGGAGAGGGAGCCGAGCACGAAGAAGAATGAAACACATGCAACATCTTCTCACACCTTCACACACACCTGCTGCACAGGCGCGCTCACCGTGGGGCTCGACCGTACCCCAGCGTACATTCTTCGACTGGGGTATTCGCAACTCACACCCCAAGCTCCTCCCGTGTGCCTCGCCCCCTCGCTCTTCCTGCCCCCAAAACAAAGAAATCTGTGTGTGTGCGCTTACAAATAGAACAAATAGACTCCCCCCCCGCCATCATTGCTTCCACGCCCATCCCGGCTCCCCCCCCCTCTAACGCCCTGCTCACCACCACCCGCCGAATCCTCGCTCGTCCCCGCCCCGATCACGCACAGCTTCGCATCCCGCAGCGGGCAGCCCGTGGGGCAGGCACAGATGCAAGCCACGTTGCTGCTGCCGCCCCTCAGGACTTGCTGTCGTCAGAGTGTGCTCAGTGCACAAAGAACGAGCGCGCACAGTCGAGCAGTTCCTCGCCCCGCGTCTTCACGCACTCTCCCGGCGTGTCATCCACCTTGAGCTTCAACAGGATGCCGTCCTCCACCAGGGCGGCGTACCGGTGCGTCGCGTAGGGCGCCCCGGGCGGCGCCTCCACGCCCAGCATGCGAGCAAAGGAGCCGTCCCTGTCCGCGAGGGCCGACACGCCGGCCGACCCGTCCGCGCCCGCGGACGCCGCCCAGGAGAAGACTTCGACGGGGTCGCCGTGGGCGACGCAGATGACGGAGTCGACGCCGGACTTGCGGAGGGCGGCGGCCTGGCGGTGAGAAAGGAGAGGGCGTGAGAGGGGGTGAGGGGGTGAAAGAGAGTGGGCGTGGAAGACAGAAAAGGACGACAGAAAAGAGGTGCCTTGGCCGCTCCCGCCCCTTTCGCGCCCCGCTCTCTCCATCTCTTCTCCCCTCTCTCACCTGCTCCAAAAAGGAGGGCACGTGCTTGTTGGTGCACACGTCGCCCATGTCGGGCACCCCGAAAATGACGGCGCGCTTGCCCTGGCGGGGGCGGGGTGAGGGTGAAAAGGAGGGTGTGAGCGCGGGAGCGGGAAGAAGAAAGAGGAGCGCGCGCGTGCGTGGAGAGGTTTGCGCCGTGGTAGACGGGTCGGAGGAATTCGGCGCTCCTCCGTCCCGCCCGGGCACATCCCTGGCGCGCCCAGACAAGACCCGCTCCGCCGGAGCGTAGGGACATGCACCACCTCTACCCATAGAGCAACCCATTCCTTCCTCACCTTCAGCAAGGCGCTGAGCGGTTGGCCCGCACCCGCCCCCGTCGGGCCGTGCAGGCGGACGTCAGGGCGCAGGGTCAGGTCCCGCCGCCGGCCCAGCCCGATATTGTTGACGTGGTGGGACAGGTCGGACTCCTTGTGGCCTTCCGGCACGTCCCCGCACTCCAAACGGGCGTTGAGGGGGCTGGATGAGGAGGTGGACGCGGCATCCGCAGCAAAGGACGAGGCGGAATGCCCAAACGCGCGGTGGGCTGAAGAGACGCCGGGCAAAGCAGCCGCTGAGAGGGCGGCCAACGCGCCTGCTTCCCCAGCCAGCAAGCGAGGGGCAGCCTCCAGCAGGCGCCGGGCCAGAAGGGAGGTGGACTGGCGCATTGGTGAGGGAAGGGTGTGTGGAGAGAGAGGGGCGCGGGGGGGAGTTTTCGTGTTGGAGGGTATGGTTACGTCCTGGCGCTCCCAGGCGCTCTTTCAACCTCGTCCCCTTTTCTTTTAGACTTTCATCCACAATTTTCATCCACAATCTTCAGCGCCCACGCTCAACGCGAGCGCACTCACACGCAAGCACGCCAGGTACCGTACCCACAATCTCGGCGTATGAAACGAGACCCCCAGCCCTGAAAAGTATAAAAAATCAGAAAAAAAAAAAGGGAAACAACACACCACCACTCAATCCATCCATCAAGCCGCGCCGCCTTCAGACACCGGGCAACCCTCAGCGCGACCCTCTGAGGAGATGGAGCAGCACGGGTGCCCCGTCTCTGTGAAAAAAGGAAAAGGTCGTGCATGGCAGAGGAGAGCACACACGGCACAGCCCACACCAAAAGTCCCCACCCCACACACACACTGCCCTCACTCGGGCAGCATCTGCTCCGAGTCGACGTTCCCGCCGTCGTCCGCCACCGGCCCGCGCGGGCCGGCCGGCCGCCCCCCGCCACCCGCCTTGCGCAGGCCGGACAGAATGTCATCAATGCGGAGGAGCAGGGTCGCACACCCGAACGCCGTCTTGAGCGTCGCCTCCTTCACCGCCAGCGGCTCCCACACACCGGCTGCCCGGGCGTCGACGATCTTGCCAGTCGTCCCGTCCACGCCCGCCGGGCAGGCCGCGGGCGCCTTGCCCGCCCCCGCCGCGGCGGCCGCGGCCTCCGAGTGGCGGGCCCGCAGTTCCGTGATGGTCCGGATCACGTTGGCCCCGCAATTGCTGGCCAGCGTGCGGGGGATAGCCTCCAGCGCGGTCCCCGCCGCCCGCACGGGGCCGGCCTCCGGGCCAGCCAGGCCGACGGCCGCCCGGTCCAGCGCCACCGCCGCCGCCATCTCGGCCGACCCGCCGCCCGGCACCAGGCGCGGGGACCGCACCACGTTGCGGGCCACGCCCATCGCGTCCCGCAGGTTGCGTTCCACCTCGTTCAGCACGTCCCGGGACGCGCCACGCAGGACGACCGTGCAGGCCTTGGGGGCCGCACAGTCGACGATGCAGGAGTAGAAGTCGTCGCCGATCTTGATGACCTCAAAGAGGCCGGCGCCCGTCCCGATGTCGGCGTCCCGGATCTCGTCCGTGCTGAAAACAAATGTGAGAGAAAATGGTTGTGTGAGTGAGAGGGGTGAGGTAAAAAAAATGGGAGGGGTGAGGTATTTCACTCGCTTCGCGGCGGGCGTGGCGCCCATTTTCGAGCACGCCAGGGAGAGCGTGATGAGGGTCCAGGCGACGACGGGAGGGCGAGGGAGGAAGAGGCGACGCGAAAAACTCAACCCTGAGGGGGACAACCCACCCCCGCCACCCCTCTCCCATTTTTCTTCCTCTCTCCATGCTTACCGGTGCACAATCGTCGCGCCCGCCGCCCGGGCGATACGGTTGTTATCCGTCTTGCGCACCCGGCGGATGGCGACGATCCCCGCCTTGGATAGGCAGTGGACGGCCAGGTCGGAGATGCCCTTCTCCGTGATCACCAGGTCCGGCTTGGCCGCCGCCACGTCGGCGCACATGCGCGCGACCGCGTCCTCCTCAGCCTGCAGCAAGGCCGCCCAGTCCTCCTCCTTCGTGACCTCTACATTCGTCTGGGACTCGCCCTTCTTGTACTCCAGTGGGCAGTCCAGGAGTAGGATGCGCGGGTTGCGCAGGGTGCGGGCCATGCGGCCGGGCGAGACGACGTCCTTGGCAAACATGACGCCCGCCAGGACGCGCGAGTCGCTCAGGTCGCCGCCGGGCAGCTTCTCCACCTTGGCGTACCGCTTGATGTCGACGTCGGGGGGGCCGCCACCCGGGACGGGGACGGCGACGGTGCGGACCGCATCCAAGGCCAGCTCCGCGATGAGCGGGCCGAAGCGGGAGGAGAACTTTGTGCCCAAGCAGGATGTCAGGACAGAGAGCATGCCTGGCCGGTCCTCCGGGTCGACGTCGAAGGCGACCGCCCGGACGGCGCCCAGGGCGGCTTCGAGGGCCAGGGTGTAGCCCCGGATGATGACGGTCGGGTGCATGTTGCGGGCCAGGAAGGGTTCTGCAGCAGCGAGGAGCTCGCCGGCTGGAGCGGGTTGGAGGGGGTGGTTGAGAAAAAAAAAGGTGAGGGAGACGGATGGATGGATGCTAAGGGGCGCACACGCACACAGAACCACCCGCCCACAACACACCACGCACCTAAAATGATGACGGACGTGGTGCCGTCGCCGACCTCCTCGTCCTGAGTGCGGCTGAGCTCTATGACAGACTGAGAGTGTGACAAGGAGAGGAGAGAGCAGTGAGGGATGGATGGGGGAAAAAAGGGAGCGCGCACGTGGGGAAGGTGTGCGTGTGTGTGTGTGCGTGTGCTCAGCCTCTCTCACTCTCTGCTTATACCTTGGCCGCCGGGTGGGACACGTCGATCTCACGCAGGATGGCATTGCCGTCGTTGGTGAGGACGATGCCTGTTGAGGAGAGAAGGATGGATGAGAGGGGGAGGTTTTTTTGTTTTCCTCGCGCCTGGGCGCTCCCCATCCCTTTTTAATCTACTCACCGCCCCCCGCGTCCAGCAACATTTTGAGCATAGCCCGCGGGCCCAGGGTGGTGCGCACAATGTCAGCAACGGCCTGGGAGGGGGTAGGGTGACGTGTGCCGGTGAGCCAGTGTGTCCAGGGCGCGTGCTAGTCGAGCCGATCGGAAGGGAAGGAGCGCCGGACGGCAAAGCGCGCTCTCCCCCCGTCTCTCATCTCCCCTCTGTTATACCTTGGCGGCCGCGATGTTGCCCATCTGTGCCTTTTTGCCGGACTCCCGCTTGGCGCCCGCATTGATGACGTGGACGGGCAGGTTTTGCATGGCGGTGTGTGCGCGGGTGTGGTGGAGAGAAAGACGAGAAGCGACGACGAAAACCGCAATCGGTTTTTGCGCTGTCTACTAGTGGCAAAGGGACGCGAGCGGGGGCAGCCTCAAACGCACAGAGGGTTCAAGTGAATGCAGAGGCAGCCAGCGCGATGGATGGGGTATCCTTGTTCGTGCGCGACGCGGGAGAGGGAGGAGGCGCACGCGGGAAAAAAACGGAGTCGATGAAATGAAGATGAATAGTTTTTTTTTTTTTTTTTCTGCTCATCACTTTGCTGTCTTTGCCTTCTATAGAACGCCACCCCCGTGTGTGTGTAAGGGACGTGTGCGTGGGTGTGTGTGTGTGTGACTGCCAGAAACCCTCACACCATGTCCTCCCTCCTCGCCGCCGCCCGCACCCGGCCGGCGGGCGGATCCGGCCGGGCAACAGCAGCGTCTCCAGCCAGCCAATTCGGCTGCGGCCGTCGGCGCGGGGGTGCGCCGTCGCGCCGCTGGTTGGTGAGTCACTTCTTGATACATGGGGTTCGGTGGGCAGTGGACGCTGCTTGACGGGCCTCCACGCGGCGGTGTTGGTGGTGTGGGGAGAGCCCGCCCCGCGCCCAGGGGCGTGGCTAGGGGACAGCGACCGAAACCTCACCCTCTCCTCATTTCATTTTGTTTCATCCACCCACAGCCGCCCGCCGCCACGCCCACCGACCAGCCAACACCTTTGCCGCCCACCGTCGGCCTGACCCTGGCCGCCATAGCCCTGACCGCGGCCCTGGCCCTCACCCCTCCACCCGCCCATGCCGACCTCCCGACTGTCACGCTCGAAGAAGCGACCGCGGCGGCCAAGCCCTTGCCCCAACAGACCGTCCGCACGGGCCGGGTCTGGGCGCTCATCGGCCTGGGCGCGGCCGGCGTCTTTGGCGCCGCCATTGCCGTAGAAAATAATGCGGCCTGGTTCCCGGCCATCGCGAAGGCGAACAAGGCCATGGCCGCTACCAAAGCGCGCGCTGCCATAGAGGGCGGGGCGGCCCGGGCGGAGGCGACTGGGAGTGGGACGGACGCGGTCGCGGCGGGCATTGCGGAGGCGAGCCGGCGGGCCAGGGACAAGAGAGAGGAGGAGGAGAGGAGTGGGTGAGCGGAGTGAGTGGGCGGGGGCGGAGGCGGAGCTTTTTCTTGTCACAATGAACCCACGCTTTCCATCCATCCCCCCCTTCCACAACCCCGCCCGCGCCCGACCACTTCCCACTCCGCCGAAAAAAAACCACCGCCAAACATGGGGACGCCGCACCACCCTCAGCTCGCTAAATGCAGTATTCTGCATGCTCCCTGGGATGCGGCAGAGTGTGTGGCAGCAGTCCGTGTGGCTAGTTTTTCCGCAGTGTTTGCTTTTTGCACCCCCGCCTGCGCATCCCTTGCCCCTCTTTTTTACCGGGCTGCCCCTAGGGCGATCGAGGGTTGTCTACGCTCCTTGCTGGCGTGCGTGGAGAGGCCGGGCGCCCCCTCGAACCCCATGAAAATGGCCGAGGCGGGCCACCCTTTCTTGTCTATGCCCCGCCCTCGCCCGCTTCGCCGCTTTCGCGCCTGGCGTTGCACGCAAGTCCCCGCCACGGCCACGAGCCCGCCTCCAGAACGCCGCACTAGCCTCCCTCAGGTCTCACCCTGATGTTACGCCGCATGCGCCCTAGAGGGCAGCGGATGAGCATGTGGGCTGTGGGGCTGCGGAGTGTGGTGCAAAAAAGCAAATGTCGGGGAGTGGGGACACGTGGGGTGGAAGGCAGAAAATATATATTGGGGGTGCTTCGTAGTCTATTTGGCGGTCAACCCAGCACTGTGGAGAATTTTTGCAATGTTACTAATCGGCATTTGTTATGGTGGGCTTACCCCTGGGCGAGCGGGAGAGGGGGCGGAGAGAGAGAAAAAAAGAAAGAGTGTGTGAGGAAAACTGTCTTCAACGATGGGTTTGTCCCATCAACAAGCAGAGCTAGCCGCACCGCTAGCTCTGCTCTCTTTGTGGCGTCGACGCCTGCCGCCGGCATGCTCGCGCTCGCCCGCCCTCGCCCTCGTCCTTGCAACAGCTCCGCGTTGGGCTGACCCTGTTACGTGATTTCCAAGAATCAACGGTCGAAAGCCGGGCAATGGCAAGGAAGCGGCGGTGAAGGAAAAAAGCTTGGAAAAGCTGCGCGCCGTTGTTTCGCGTCTTCTCGTTGCCGCCGCGCCCACAAAGTGGACGTGCACCGCCTTGCCACTACGGACGCAGCACGAAAACACATACTGGCTGTAGAGCTGTGTGTATGTGAGGGCAAACTGGGGCGCAGGCCGGACGGGCGTGCGTCCAAAAAGTGTAAAAATCTCCCCGCGACAGGATTGAACTGTCGACCTCTCGATGTCAGGATGGTGTGGAATAACAGTCGAACGCTCTAGCCAGCTGAGCTAGCGGGGATGGACTAACCGCGTGCTGGGCGCTGCGGCAGCATGTCTGAAAGGCAATTTCTAGCCAG
>Ga0315289_10016680_pt1 | contig 10113 bp, 9 predicted proteins | sample YL17G11_40_MG_FD_203452 | JGI IMG/M metagenome (GOLD analysis project Ga0315289, IMG submission 203452) | Sediment microbial communities from Yellowstone Lake, YNP, Wyoming, USA - YL17G11_40 | ecosystem: Environmental > Aquatic > Freshwater > Lake > Sediment | place: USA: Wyoming | collected...
TGAAGGATCCGAAGCACATTCGGAATATCGGTATTGTGGCACACATCGACCACGGTAAGACAACCCTGTCCGACAACCTGCTTGCAGGTGCCGGCATTATTTCAGAAGAGCTCGCCGGCAAGCAGCTCTTCATGGATTCGGATGCAGAGGAGCAGGCACGGGGTATTACGATCGATGCCTCCAACGTCTCGATGGTGCATGAATATGAAGGCCAGGATTACCTGATCAACATGATCGATACGCCTGGGCACGTCGATTTTGGTGGCGACGTGACCCGTGCAATGCGTGCTGTCGACGGTGCAGTGGTCCTGGTCGATGCGGTTGAAGGCACCATGCCCCAGACCGAGACCGTGCTCCGGCAGGCATTAAAGGAGCAGGTGCGCCCCGTCCTCTTCATCAATAAGGTCGACCGTCTCATCAACGAGCTGAAAGTCGACGAGATGGAGATGCAGATCAGGCTCGGCAAAGTGATCGATAAGGTCAATAAGCTTATCAAGGGGATGAACGAGGAAGCCTATAACAACGGTTGGAAGCTCGACGCTTCGAAAGGTACCGTTGCGTTTGGCTCCGCACTCTACAACTGGGCAGTCTCCGCACCCTTCATGAAGAAGAGCGGCATCTCGTTTAAGGATGTGTATGACAAGTGCCGTGAAGGGGATATGAAGTACTTAGCAAAAAACAGTCCACTATCAGAAGTGCTTCTCGATATCGTCGTTCACCAGCTGCCCGATCCTCTCGAAGCCCAGAAGCGCCGTATCCCGGTCATCTGGCACGGGGATAAGGAATCCAAGGAAGGCAAGGCCATGATCACCTGTGACCCGAACGGTCCGGTTGCACTGATGGTCACCGATATCTCTTTTGATCCCCATGCAGGTGAAGTCGCAACCGGCCGTCTCTTCTCCGGGCGCATCAGGCGTGGTGAGGCCCTCTATGTTATGGGTTCAGCCAAGAAGGAGAACCGTCTCCAGCAGGTCGGTATCTTCATGGGCCCGAAGCGCGTCGAGGTTGAAGAGATTGTCGGGGGGAATATCGCCGCAGTCACCGGCCTTAGGGATGCGATGGTCGGATCAACGGTTACCTCGCTCATGGAGATGGCACCCTTTGAGTCGCTCAAGCACTACAGTGAACCGGTCATGACCGTAGCTGTCGAGGCAAAGAACATGAAGGACCTGCCCAAGCTCGTTGAAGTGCTGCGACAGGTTGCAAAGGAAGACCCGACACTGGTCATCACAATCAATGAAGAGACCGGTGAACACCTGATTTCGGGTATGGGTGAATTGCACCTCGAGATCGTTACCGGTCGTATCAAGCGCGACAAGGGTGTCGAGATCGTCACCTCGGAACCGATCGTTGTCTACCGTGAGACCGTAGTCCAGAAAGTTGAGTCCGTGGAAGGCAAGTCCCCGAACCGCCACAACCGGTTCTATTTCGATCTTGAAGTGCTCCCCGATGAAATTGTCGACCTGATCAAGAAAGGCGAGGTCTCGATGAACCAGCCGATGCTCGAGCGCCGTGACATTCTCATGGAGGCTGGTATGGGAAAGGATGATGCCAAGAGCATCAAGGACATCAAGGGAACCAACATGCTCATCGACAGGACTAAAGGTGTCCAGTACCTCAATGAGACGATGGAACTGATCATCGAAGGTATCCACGAGGCACTTGCCGGTGGTCCCCTTGCAGATGAACCGGTCCAGAATCTCAAGATGACACTCGTCGATGTGAAGCTTCACGAGGATGCGATTCACCGGGGCCCCGCACAGGTTATCCCTGCTGTCCGTGGTGCGATTAAGGGCGGCCTTTTGATTGGCGGGGACTCACTTCTCGAGCCAGTCCAGAAGATCCAGATCACGGTCCCGATGGACCAGATGGGGGCAGCAACCTCCCAGATCCAGGGACGGCGCGGCCAGGTCTTTGATATGCAGAGTGAGGGTGACACGATCACCGTCATCGGCAAGGCACCGGTTGCCGAGCTCTTTGGGTTTGCTGGCGACATCCGCTCTGCAACCGAAGGCCGTGCCATGTGGAACACGGAGTTTTCAGGATTCGAACTCGTCCCCAACAGCATGCTCAAGGAAGTTGTGGTTGCGATCCGCAAGCGCAAGGGACTCAAAGAAGTGCTCCCGACCCCGTCTGACTATCTTTCGGTTTAAATAACCCCCCCTGTCCCTTTTTTTATTTGTTTTTTTTAGTTCTTTGTCCGGTAAGAAGAGAGTATCAAAGGAGGGGATCATGCCTGTCTTTCTAAACCGCCCCCGTTTGTTGGGATAAGTACTCATCAATGGTGTCTGGATGTAATGCAAACAAGGAGTATGCGGGATTAATATCCCCCCTCGGTGATCGTTTCCGCTGGGGCATTTCTTAAAAAGAGCCGTATTTCCGGTAACCTTATTGCAATTTACCGAAATGGTAAAAACGGCCGCCGCTAAATTTTATCGTGATGACTGAAGAGAAAAGATACAAGATCGTTATTTTCGGGGCATTCGGGGCGGGAAAGACTACGCTGGTTAAGACACTTGACCCAAAATCCTGCCATGTGGAAGCCGATTGTGCTGGTGGTACTACCACTGTCGCTCTCGATTTTGGGCGGGTAATAATGGACGGGAACCATATCCATATTTTTGGTACCCCGGGACAGGAACGGTTCGAGTTTGCCCGGGAGATTATCGGGAAAGGGATGGATGGAGCGATACTGGTTATCGATGTAACAAGCCCGGTCGACGATTTCATCCATCAACTCTACAATTCGCTCACTTCTGCACAAATCCCGTTTGTTATTTTTTTAAACAAGTGTGATTGCATCGGGGCACGACCAGAATTAATCGAAAAAGAGTTCCGGGCTGCAATCATAACGAAGGTCTCGGCAATAGACAGGAAACAATCCCTCGAGGCATTGTGCACATTTGCACAGACCTTGTCCCCGCACCTGACCGGACACACGCACTCATAATTTTTTGCACCTTTTATCCCGTCATCGGTGTCCGATGGTGTAGAGGAGTTTTCATGTGAGCGGTTACCCAAGACAAGACAGATTCCTGGGAGGAGGTTTTCAATTTCACCAGGGCCCGGTAAGACATGCCATATCCTTCCGATGCCCGGATCCATCCCTTGTCCTGCCTCCTTATAAAAACCGGATGGGCAACAACACGTGATTCTTTTGTTCAATAAACTCTTTTTAGGATCATCGATGAATATGGTTACTGTACTTAACCCTGCCAGGAGACAATCAGGAGTTCAGGTAATAAAAAGGAGATTCAATGATCTCAATTCTTTATGTTGATGATGAAGAAACGCTCCTTGATATCGGTAAGTTGTTCCTTGAACGATCGGGTGATTGTTCAGTAGATATTGCCCTATCCGCTCGTCAAGGAATTGAACAGATGGGAATAACGAACTATGATGCGATTGTCTCCGATTACCAGATGCCTTCGATGGACGGGATCGAATTTCTCAAAAAAATCCGTGCAACAAGCACTATCCCGTTCATCCTTTTCACCGGGAAAGGGCGTGAAGAGGTAGTCATCGAGGCAATTAACAGCGGGGCTGATTTCTATTTACAGAAAGGCGGGGATCCCAAGTCGCAGTTTGTGGAGCTCAAGCATAAAATTGTGCAGGCAGTGAACCGAAGGCGTACTGAAGATGAACTGCGGAAGAGCGAGACAAGATACCGGCAGCTGGTTGATTTATTACCCCAGACCGTTTTTGAAATTGATCAGACGTTCACCATTACTTCCATCAATCCTGTTGCACTGAAATCCTTTGGATATACAGTGGAGGATCTGGAAAAAGGAGTGAATGTCTTCCAGGTGTTTTCTGGTGAGGACCATAAGCGGATAGGGGAAAATATCCAGAAAATTTTACGGGGGGAACCGACCGGGGCTCTTGAATACACGGCAAAGAGAAAAGACGGGAGCACATTTCCTGTTATTACCTATTCAGTACCAATTATTCATGAAAATATACCGGTAGGACTCAGGGGAGTACTCGTCGACATCACTGAACGTAAAGCGGCAGAGCAGGCTACCCTTCAGGCACTCTCATTATTAGAAGCTACCCTTGAATCAACCGCTGATGGTCTCCTGGTAATCGATTGCGGGGGAAAGATTGTTAATTTTAATCAGAAATTTGCCCAGATGTGGCGAATTCCTCAAAATATTCTCGAAACAGGTGATGATGCCACCGCAATCAACCATGTGCTCAGTCAATTGAAGGAACCGAATGATTTTGTATCAAAGGTTCATGAATTATACAAAAACCCCTTTGAGGTCAGTTTTGATGTTCTGAGATTCAAGGATGGACGCATTTTTGAACGGTACTCCCAACCGCAGAAACTCGGGGATGAGGTTGTAGGACGGGTATGGAGTTTCCGTGATGTAACCGATCGCACACGGGCTGAAGATGCCCTGACGGAAAGTGAAATCCGGTACCGGACCATCTTTGAAAACACCGGCACCGCAATGGTGATCATCGAAGAGGATACTACGGTTGGTTTTGCCAATAAAGAATTTTTCCGGTTGACCGGCTATTCTCAGGACGATATTGACAGCAGAAAGTCCTGGACAGAATTTGTGTATAAAGACGACCTTCACCGCATGATCGAACAACACCAGATCCGACGGTCAAGATCCGGTGATGCTCTCCGGCAATATGAGTTCCGGCTCCTCACAAAATCCGGTGAGATCCGTAACATGCTGCTGACCATCGAAATGTTTCCAGGCACAAAAAGGAGCATAGCATCCCTGATTGACATTACTGATCGCAAACGGACTGAAGAAGCATTGCGGGAAAGTGAGGTGAAGTACCGCAATCTTTCAGAGACTACCCATGATGTTATAGTTACTACTGATTTTGAGGGGAAAATAACCTATGCAAATCCCGCTGCCAAAAAACTGGTAGGCGTTCAGGAAATTATCGGAAAGACCATGAAAGATTTCATGCACCCTGATCTGGTGCAGAAGCACCAGAAGATGCTCGAAGCTCGCCGACAGGGATTCTCCGATATTCTCTCGTACGAATGGCATTTTATCTCACCGAAAGATGGATCATCCGTGTCATTGGATGTCATATCATCCCTTCTCCTGGATCAGGGGAAGCCTTTTGGAGTTCTTTTCAATGCATGGGACATAACTGATCGCAGGCGGGTGGAAGAAGCGCTCCGTGAGAGCGAGGAAAAGTACCGTGTAGTTGCAGAAGGCGCGAGTGATGGGATTGCTATCATTCAGGAAGGGAGATTGGAGTATGTCAACCCATGTCTTGCCCATATGGCTGGATATTCCGTAGAGGAACTTTCAGGGGCTTCGTTTATTGAGTTTATTTCTAAGGAATCTGTTGTTGATCTGCTCGCGGTTGTGAAAAAAGCGTTCACCGGGGAACCCGTTCCATCCATCTTCAAGACCAGAATTCGGCACCACGATGGTCACCTTCTGGATATAGAGGTAAGTGGCTCTCCCATAACCTGGAAAGGCAAAAAAGCGCTGCTCGGGTTTATCAGAAATATCAGCGTGCGGACAGAGACAGAAGAACGCAGGAAGGGAAAGAATGATACCTGATTTCTATACAGTCATTACCTCTTCGTCAGCATGTCACATGGATGATCGCAACAAATGACCGGCGCTCTTTTTTTAGTATATCCAGGATCTCTGGGGTTGGCAGGATGACGGTTTCAAACTGGCTGAGTACCATTCTCGCTTCTGGTGTTATCGGGAGATCGCCATACTGCCCGGTTCCGATATAGACAATTTGGGTTTTTTCCTTTTTTATCACTTCGAGTTCGTGATCCGAGAGCGGAGTGTGCCCGTATGCATCTTTCAGTTCTTTGGATCTTTTCTTAGACCGTTTGGTAACAGAGCCATCACGGTGAATAATTACATCGTTTTCATACCGAACTTTGTCGATCTCTATCCAGCCGAATTCTGATTTCATATCTGCATGGTCATTTGCATAATCAACCATAAAAAGGAAATGGACTGGCATAAAAAAACGAATGCCCTAAGGGATTAAAAAAAAAATTTTCAGACCATCACTGCGCGGATAATGGTAACGTTCTGAACCGGGCGGTCACCGGCACCGGTTTTTGTTTTGCCGATTTTGTCAACGACATCCATGCCCTCGACTACTTTCCCAAAGACCGGGTGTTTGGCATCAAGGAAGTTGTTGTTGATAAGGTTGATGAAAAACTGGCTGCCTCCTGTATTGGGGCCGGCATTTGCCATGGAAATCGTTCCACGATCGTTCCGGTTGTTTTTCGTAAACTCATCCTTGATGACGTACCCGGGCCCGCTCATGCCGGTGCCGGTCGGGTCGCCGCCCTGGATCATGAACTTGTCAATGACCCGATGGAAGATTATGCCATCATAGTATCCTTTCTTCACGAGCGATTCAAAGTTGCCTGCGGTGATAGGCATTGCTGGGTCGAGCGCAATGGTGATATTACCCATGTTCGTCTCAAGCTTTACCAGTTTCTGAGATTCGGCAGATGGTGTCATAGATACTGTCCCGGCCGTTGTTGTGGCCTGATTTGTCGCTGGAGCGGACTGTGTGCACCCTGCACAGAGAATAAAACCTGCAATAAGGAGACCTGACAGGATGAAGGTACGCAATGGTGACATCGTTATTAATGTTAGTGGGGAAAGAAAATAAAGATTGCAGGAAGGAAAACCTCCCGGGGATGATATGATTCTCACTGCACAGGAATAGTACCGGCACGTGACAGTACCTGCCTGTGTCGGGCGGTACGCTCAAGCGATCGAATTCGTTGGCCGCGCCCTTGAATGCGATCCCGTTACAAGGAAGTGCTTGTTGCCTTGCCGTAGCTGTGGACCGGCTCGGTCTTTTCCAGGAAGCGGTCCCCAGCTATGACCGGGCGCTGGACATAGATCCCCGTGATGTGACTGCATGGACAAACCTGGGGCTCTGTTTAAACCGGCACAGATGTGAACACGAAGCGATTGCCTGTTTTGAAAATGTACGTGAACTCTCGGGTGTCGATACACAGCGGGATATAGTGCGGTGAATGCCTGCTCTTTGTCAGGCTGATGTTATTTCACCGTTTTTCTTTTCTCCAGAAGTGAAGATCACCGATGATACCCCCTTTTAAGTCTCTTATGTTGAAAATGAGTGAAATAAGCCCTATATGGGCTCCGATTTCTCCCGATTTTTTCACTTTCTATAGAGAAAACCCCGCAAATCCCTCTTTTTCGGTTCGTGTGGAGAATATGCTCAATTATCGCTCTGTTTATCAAAATACGGCAGATATGCACCCCATATAAAGCCCGCCAAAGGCCCTGGAACCGAGGCAGATTTCACGATATAGTTTAGCTCATCCGGACCCCATAAACCCTGCCAGAACACTACTATAAGGGTCATTTTCTCCGACGACAATAGTATAAAAATGACAGATGGAAAGGAGCCAGGAAATGGTAAGATTGTCGTGTCTTTGGGGTAGATGCATCAAGAGTGATAGAATCTCCTCAATTCGGGCATATTTTGGTAAAAGGACTGGATCAGGATCCGGGCAGGTCGCACAAAATCGCGTATTATCGATCACTTTTTTTGTGATCTCGAATTTTTTGAGTTTTTAGTGGAAATTGGCTTTATTACGGGCCCGAAAAATGTCTCTAACAGACCCTTTTAGCTGGCAAATCTCCACTTTTATGGCCTTGGAGTATGGAGGAGGGGGAAAAAGGGCTGTTTATGGGTCCCGGTTTTTTCGGGGTAAGGCTGGTGCAGCCCCGCAAAGTATCGGTTGCAACCGGGAACCTGCGGACGGTGAACAATAAGATGAGGATGTTTGAGTTTTCCTGTTGATCGGGATAACGGTAACTTTTTCCCGGGGCCGGTTGGTGAACCCTGCCCTGTCTAGGGTATTTTCCGTACGGGCATGAAAATCAGATTCCAGAGAAATGTGAGATCCTCAGGTTTTTTTAAAAACACCCCCCTATACCCCCGAACCCTCACTCTGCTCCCTATAGCGTGAACTTCCACGAACAGTACGGTGTCCAGGGCAGAGTTTCCGGTGGACAGGACAGGCAGTTTGTCACTATCCGGGCATCAATAGTGCGGGCAAAAACGGGGAATTCGACCATTCCTACTGACTTGCAGGGAAACAGTGCCATCCCCTTTCTCGTTCGGGAGGCCTGTACGCGGCACGTTTTTGTGGTAACGATAAGAGTATTTTCATCGGGGCGGAAGATCTCCAGCTTGTTGAGAAGGGAAACAAGCCGGTTGTTAAAAGCGATCTCCAGTGCATCCAGCCCTCCGTTCTGTGGCAGAGCAAGCCGCTCTTTTATACGCTGGGCCTCAATAATGGCAAACTGCTCCCAGACCCCCCTGTCTATGGCAAGAGCTGCATCCATCCCATATGCCTGCTCAACTGCCTGGAACCAGAGGCCATCAATGGCAACCCAGTTCTTTGCTGCGTCAGTGAGCGTTTGTGACGCATCTTCCTGCACTGGTCTCATTCATGGTGCATGGACTGCGGCAGAGCAAAAACATGACGGCTGGTTGTAATCACCAGTCTGCGTCCAGCTGCACCTGGATCCTGCCTGCGACAGACTCAGCGGTCTTATCGAGTGGGAAAAGCTTGATATCTGCTGCAGATGCGACACCTATCCCGAGTTGGGCAGCCCTGGCAATCTGCTCCTGCTCAAATATCCTGCCTGCCGTCACATCACGCATGGTCCCGTACGAGCGGAGCAGGGCAACTCCCACCGCGTCGATAGCGACCCGGTCACTACCGGCAATGATCACTTCCGGGTGAATGAGCTTACCCTTGTCCGGCCCACCTGTTGCAAAGCCTTCCGTTGCATCCAATACGACGAGGTCTGTGCGGTAAAATTTGTTGATTTCTGCGATCATCAGCCGCTGGTGGGGTGAGCTGTGCAGTTCACCCATGAAATCATAGTTGACCCCGGGAACCCGTTTTGCGACAAGACCAACAGAATTTTTCAGTGCTAGTGTGAAATGCCCGCCGAACCGGTGCGTCTTGAGGCAGCAGGTTTGAACAACCCTGTCAGCCCTCGCTACAATGCTCGCAATAAAAAAACCACGGGACCAGTGCAGCCCGGGAGCCTGGATCTCTTTCCAGCCGGTGCGCTCGAGCTCATCGAGGATTACCGTTGAAAATCCTCGATCCTGTGCCAGTGCAATGACTCCCAGCGCTTCCAGCACGCCGCGGGTGTTCCCCATCCCGCTGCGTTCGGCAAGGGTGAGCTTTTTGGGTTTTTCTGCAAGGATTGCAGTACAGAGAGTGTCCAGTGTGTCGATATGAGTGGATGCAGGTGGAGGATCTGCACTGTTGTAATTTGCCTTAAGGGTGATCTCAGAATCCGAAAAAACCGACAAGTCAAAGTCCTTCAGGACACGCTGCACGCCAATGGTGCGATCCGATGCACCGGCAATGAATATCTCCGCATTCCCTCCCATAGGTATCCCTTGAGTATCGGTAACCTTCCTCAGGATATGAAATCTTTTATCATGCGCTACTTACTTCCAAAAAAACAGCACACTCTTGCTGATGGAGAGAACTGTGAGATTGAATGCGGCAACTGTCACTACTCCTTTTTACCTTCTTTTTCTATCCTGGAAACCGCAGTGTCACAGTAACCGGGATCGATCTCGATGCCGATGCCTTTCCGGTTGCACTGCGATGCAGCAACAAGCGTTGAACCGCTCCCCATAAACGGGTCAAGGACTGTGTCCCCGATGAAAGAAAAAAGTTTCATACACCGCCGCGGTAGTTCGACCGGGAACGGTGCGGGGTGACTGGTCTTTTTCTTCCTCTCACCGTTAAAAGTCCATAACCCGTTCGTCCACTCCATGAACTCCTTCCGGGAAATATCAGATTCTTTTGATCCGCTCGTTTTCTTCCACGATTTTTTGTAAAGTATCACGATGAGCTCTACCGGGGCAATTACGTACGGTGCCGATGCACTTGTCCAGGACCCCCATGCCGTCCGACGCGAGATATTTCCCTCGTTCCACACAATCGTCGAATGATACGAAAACCCGATCTTTTTTGCTATGGTGGTGAGATCCGCACCGACACTTTGCTGCCCTCCCTTGTTCTTGTCCAGAGGTATGTTAAGACAGAACCGCCCATCGTCTTTAAGCCAC
>Ga0315289_10016682_pt1 | contig 10113 bp, 12 predicted proteins | sample YL17G11_40_MG_FD_203452 | JGI IMG/M metagenome (GOLD analysis project Ga0315289, IMG submission 203452) | Sediment microbial communities from Yellowstone Lake, YNP, Wyoming, USA - YL17G11_40 | ecosystem: Environmental > Aquatic > Freshwater > Lake > Sediment | place: USA: Wyoming | collected...
GGGAGTGTATTTCCAGTTGGGAGTAGTCGATGGTGATACCTTTTTTATGACACGACTCCTGTTTTGTTTGCTTAGTATTAGTCTACAAGTCCTAATCTGGTGCTGTCAAAATCACTTAAGAACGATAAATAGCATGTAGTCCTTAATCTATACAATCTATTTTGCTTATGATACCCTGAAACCACCAAGACTCTGGAAGTGTTCGAATAAAAGTAATAGTAGATAATACAGACCTCAGAATCCAGAGGCTACAATTAAGTAGCTATCCGACTAACGCCTATATTGTTGTCTGCCCACAGACCGGCAAAAGTGCATTAATCGACGCGCCTGCCGGAGCGCGAACGATTGTCAAGAACCTGAAAGGAACTCAGTTGGAACTAATACTTTTGACTCATAATCATATTTATCATACTCAGGGACTACGAGCTACCCGGAAAAGGCTGACGGCGACATTGGCAGTTCATGAAAGCGATAATCAGAAATGGTTGCCATTTCGTCCGGACATGATTTTGAATGATAAAGATATTCTGACTATCGGTAAAGTCAAAATCGAAGCTATATACACTCCTGGTCATACGCCCGGCAGCATGTGCTTCAGAATAGGGAAATATCTGATGGTCGGAGACACCCTACTTCCTGATGGACCCGGGAAGACGACAGATCCGGAAGCCTTTCAATTGATAATCAAGTCTATCACTGAAAAAATCCTTATCTTACCGGATGATATTAAGATATATCCCGGGCATGGCAGGCCAACAAATCTTAAAAAAGCGAAGAGGGGATACAATATTTTCGCTTCCCACCAGCACTCTCCCAGCCTCTGTGGGGATGTGCGGTGGGCGACATCGTGATTTGTGATTTGCTTCTTGTGTGCCAGACAGCTATGGGAGATCAGCCAGGCAGAGGGCTGTGGTCCCGGAACTTGCCGGTGTTCTGCAGCGCGATGATGAATCGCCTCAGGTCATCGGCTGTTACGGATGAGATTTCGGGATCGCCGCCCGGGAATCTGCCGAAGTATCCCACGCTCGAGGTCACCCAGCCGATTGTGCAGGGGCTCTTGCCTTCGGTTCGGGCACAGATCCTGTAAGCTACCAGGGCATCGGAGAGTCTGGTCACAACTGCCTCCCTGTGCTTACAGTTTAGTGGGATTTGAGCGGCTTTCATACGATTTTGTGCGACATTCGTTGCGCCCGGATTTTATCTGCAAAAGCAGTTGGTCTGGCCAGCTTGGTGGAGTCCCTGGAGGGATTCGAACCCTCGACCCGCTGCTTAGAAGGCAGCCGCTCTGTCCAGCTGAGCTACAGGGACTAAAGCTAAATCCTAGTTCGGACTCGACATAATGCTAGGAGTTGACGTTAAATTGACGTTATTTCTTCCAGCGCCGGTGATGGCAGCCGGTAGAACTTGGTCGAGCAACGTCATGGCGTCTGATTGCATCCCCTCTATTATATGAGAATAGGCGTCCATTGTAAACGCTACGCTGGCATGGCCTAGAGCCTCACTGATAACCTTTGGTTTGGCTCCCTTGAGTAGCATGAGACTTGCAAAGGTATGCCTCAAATCGTGGAACCGGACACCTTGAAGGCCAGCTCTCTTTGCTATTCTGGCAAAGTTATGAGTCAGCACGCCAGGGTCAACGGGCTTGCCCTCATGATTGGCAAATACTAGGTCATCAAGGCCGATGGTCCTTCCTATTTGGTGATAGAGCCGCTCACGCTCTAGCCTATATTCTGCTAAGAACTCTGCCAACTTAGACGTCATTGATACACGGCGGCGGCTATGGGCCGTCTTGGGTTCAATGAATTGGCATATACCACGCCGCTTATAGAGTGCCCTATTGACCGATATTGAGCGGGACGCTATGTCAATGTCACGCCATCTCAGCCCAAGCAATTCAGCTTGGCGAAGCCCAGTAGAGACAGCCGCATAGATTACGGGATAATGGCGGTTACTGCTGGCAGCCATAAGCAAGTCTGTGACCTCGCTCTGCGCCAAGGTTCGCATGGGCTTGCCCTTGGGTGATGGGGGATCTACCAGTTCGCAAGGGTTGCGACCCAAATAGCCTTGCCTGACAGCGTATTTTAAGGCCTGTTTCAATATGCGATGGTGATAGTGCACTGACCGGGCTGCCAACCTTTCGCATGCTTGGCTGTAATAGCCTTGTATCATCGAAGGCTGAAGCTGTCTTAATGGAATGTGCCCTAGCACTGGTATTAAATGATGCTCTGCTATGCTCTGAATAGCGTCCAGCGTCCTGATACTACAATTAGTCTTAACATAGCCCTGCAGCCACTGATGTAACAGGTCTGCGACTGTGAGCTTGCCCGGAGGCGTATAGAAGCCCTTGTCAAGGCTGGCTAATAGCTCAGTCAACCTTTTCTGAGCATCACTCTTCCGGCCTCTGATTGTCTCAAGGTGACGCCTGGGCTTGTCGTCTGGCCCCTTGCCAGTGTAGATTTGAATTTGCCAACTATTTTTGCCTCTTTGCCTTATGTTGCCTCTCATTGGGGCCCCCTTTTCGCGTGGATTCTAGTTCCCCAGATGTCTCGTAATCTGTTCTGAACCTCTCCCAGTCTCCCTTTGGTACGTTAGCCGAAAGGGACAAAACTATACCTATTCGCCTGGGACAAAGAGCTGTCTGCAGCTCAAAAACTGACGTTCAACCTGGCGTTGAATTGTGTACTCAGGACTTGCTTCCTGGCTCCCTTCAGTTTCCACCAGTATCCAGTTTGGTATCCACTCGAATTGGTTCTATTTCTAGCTCCATACACAGTTCTATTTCTACGTCGCCTGCTGCCTTTAGTCAGTTCTATGCGTCCCTCTATAGCTAGTTCTACGTCCTTCTGGCTCACTTAGTTCTATGGTGATTCTAGGTTTCAGACGCTAGCTTTCCTTTGGCTACAGTTTCTGGTTTGAAGAACAGAACCGTAGAACTTAGAACCTGGAACTGGAACAACAGAGCAAATCCTGAAAGCGTGGCGTCGGTGATTGCTAGGTCACAAAACGATGGATTGTGACTCACTAACCAAAACAGGCTTTTGTTTGGTGTGTATTCACCTTGGATTCGCACCAATCACTTCTTCCTGATTCAGTTTCTGCTACAGCATTTATTCTGAAGCACAAAGGCTGCATAATATAGGCAGATGAACTATGAGTAACTCTCACGATCGCGCTGCCAAGCTGATAGCCAAGAAACTTTGTGGCAAGTATAACCGAACTGGAAGTCCTGATGTAAAGGGTAGGCGTGGGTCAGCCGAGGTCAAGTCAACTGCTGAAGAGATCCCGCAAGCTCTTCGCCAACTGAGTGGACCCAAGGGGCCTGCATATATTGCCTTGCCAGAACGGGAGCAGAACCAAGCGGTTAGACGCCTAGCAAGGCTCAAAACGGGGCTGATGAACTATCAAGGTAAAGTTCTAAAGTCATCGACTAGGAAAAAATAGACCAAAGACTCGGGGGCACCTACTCGAGAATCTGGACCATTGTTCAGTTAGGCAACAAGACGCTACATCATGCAATACCTGCCCCTTTAAGACTGGAATTGGCCCACCTATGTGGTCGGCACAAGGAGTTGGCCCATGGGAAACACCCATTTATTAAGTCTCGGAAGTGGATACTTGGCTTTCAATTTAGGATTTGATGCGCTAGACGGGTACAGGGTATTGACTTTCTCTCGAGGAAGTGATATTCTTAAGTTAAGTAATCGAATTAGATAGGGGAAGAAGTGAGAGTTCATAAGTTGTTTGGGGTGTGGCAAGTAGACCTACAATGGCCCGTGCTGAGAGGGACGGGCCTCGCAGGATAGCTGGTCGGTAGAACACCTTAATTCATTATTGCTACCATAGCAAAACCCAGAAGGACGAAAGAGATAAAATATCAGTCGTTTATTTATAGAATGAATAACGGAGGGAGATGAGAAATGAGAACAAAGATAAAGCTAATTTATGGTATTGGGGCGCTCTTCGTAGTGCTTGCTGTTTTTCTATTAGTAAGTCTGCCAGCTTACAGTGGAGGAACGTCTGATTCAGACGCTTATGATTATCCAATCAAGGGGGGTACCGAAGAGTGGAAAGCATTTGAAACCCACGATGATATGTTAAGAGCCTGCCAGATACCCCAATCAATCCTTAAGTCGATGTCAACAAAGGGTTTAGTGGAGACTGTTCTGGAGTACCCGCTTTTTGGGAATATGAGGCTGTATGATAGTATACAGCAGGGCTTCGAGGCAGTGGCTTCTCAATTCAACGGTTTATCAGAACTACTCAATCGCAAAGATGCCGGAACAGAACTGTTAGCTATATACAGCAAAATGAATCCACAGGATATTGAAGATAATTGGGGGGATTTACAAAGAGGTATTTATGCTTTTAGTATAGCTAAGGTCGAAATCCTATTAACGCAGAATGAGATTTTAGACGACTTAACCGAGATTCAATTGGAGAATCTTATACTAGAAGCGAGGTTAAAGTATACAGCAAAAGAACAGTCAGCAATATATGGGCAAACTGGCTTGGATAGTACTCAACAATTGATAGAGCGGGTCTCCCAACGGCATTACACGATGCGAGAATATAACTCCTATGTATTGACCCCTAAAGGGACCCAAGTCGCAGTGATAGTTGATCAAACTGAAATGTCTCCAGGGGATATAGATTGGTATAATTGGTATGTAGCTTATTACTTTCCATATGCGATTCGATTGACTAATGCCACAAATAAATATAATTGCCATTCCTATGCTTGGTATAACCAGACAACTTCCAATAACGCATGGATGCCTAATCCAAGTGCCTATTGGACTGACGGTAGCTATGCAAGATGGACTGGTGCTCCATATGTTGGGTTAAAAGTCAGGTATGTAGTTGGTAATGCTCACTCTGCGATTATTTACAATATTTCGAATCACCAGTATAAGTCAAAATGGGGTCCGGGACCGTTGATGATTCATAGTCCATCATATTGCCCATACATTGCTACAACTCTGTATTATTATTACCGCGTGTATTATTAAAGAATACCGGGGGTGATAAACAACCGTTTTCACCCCCCCCCCTATTCACACAAGGAATGGTGAAATGCTATTATCAAGATACAGGTATTAGGCATGTGATTTCGTGCGAAAAAATATTGTCCTCTATAAATTATTGTTTTTGATAGCGGTTTCGTCCATACTGTTATTTTCTGTGGTTTATGAAAGTGGGGCCATGCTTGATATATACGATTTCCCAATAGAACCGGGAACGGATGAATGGAAAGCGTTTACCACGCACGAAGAAATGGTGAAAGCTTGCCGGATACCAACTAGTGTATTAAGACAGTTACCCACGGACGGATTGATCGAAACAGTACTAACTTATCCTCTAATAAACGACGTCTGGGCTTATAATACTCCTCAACAAGGCATAAGTGCAGTTATTAGCCAATTCAACGGCCTACAGGAGTTGCTTATCCGTCATGACAGTGGCGCCAGATTACTTGCTAAGTATGCGTCAATGGATATTGAATCAATGAGAAAAGGTTTATCCGACCTGGAACTCATTGATTATTATCATAAAGTCAAAATAGTAGAGATGGTAATCGCACAGCAACCAATAGTCTCTAATTTGAGTACGTATCAAATAGATGATCTGGTAATCCAAGCCTTAGCTAAAGGAAAGCAAGAACAACAAGAAGATGTTTTTTCTGTGTCATCTGGCGTTCGAATAACAGCATGGCTTATTAGTAGAACCTTAAAACAAGCCAATTATGAACCTTTTTTAGAGACATTTAATGAAGATGATGACGTACGAATTTTCGTGTCAACGGGTTTCTTCTATAACAACTACGATAAGTTATTTGAACTAGCCAACTGCTTTACAGCTAATAAATAACGAAATCTTCCATGAAACTCGTGGTAAGATTCGCTATATACAGGCCGGTTATCCTTACAATATGTTTGATTACTAGTCTAATAGCTTTATTCTTACCCTGTTTTTCTTATTATGAAGACCCAGAAACATCAGTTAAGTACTATAGTGACATTTCCATCAGACAATGGGCTATAATCGTAGGTGTAAGCCAATATGAATGTTACAATTTGGATACTCGTTACGCAGATAATGACGCAAGAGACCTATACACTAGAATAGCCCAGTATTATTTAGAAGACCACATTAAGCTTTTATTAAATTCTGAAGCTACTAAACCTGAGATCCAGAGTGTAATATGCAGTTGGCTTGCTTCACGGATAAGTATAGATGACTCGGTCCTAGTATTCTTCGCTTGCCATGGCAACTGTAATTATCTCCAAATGTCTAATTCAATTCAGGGGAATAGTAATGATGATATCGCTCCTTCAGAATTAGTTTCCTGGTTAGACACCTTGAAAACAGAGAATGTGTGCCTAATTATGGATGTATGTGAAAGCGGTTGTTACTGTCAAAATATCCAAAAGAATGGATATACATTGATAACTGGAGGAACTGGAAACGAAAAATGCTGGCAAGAAGCAAAATACAAACATGGTATTCTTTCATATTATTTGATAGAGGCTTTCAATCATTTTGAGGATGTAAACGGCAATAATGATAATGAAATTTCTGCCCAGGAGCTTTTCTACTATATACAGGCAAAGATGACAACCGAATTTCAAAGTTATCCACCTCCGTCGCCACAGCATCCTCAAATTATGAACTATCACATTGGGGAATTCTTACTTTTTGTATTGCCTGCACATTAACCTGTCCTCGTCCGGCAGACCGAGTAGTCGCTGCTATTATCAAGGTAACAGAATGACGTTTTGTTAGGCTAGAGGCGACAAAACAAGGTGATGTGCAAGAATGATATTATTTCGCTATGCCGCTGAGAATTACTCTTGACACCAACTGCTTCTTTGAGTATTTCGAACGCAATCCTAAGTACATAAAGGAGCTGATCAATCACTCGGAAAGGGGCAATATTGAAATGGCTATGACTACCCGAGTAATGTCTGACACTCGGGATAAATGGTGCGGCAAAGGCGAAAGCCTTATTTGGAACAAGATTCAGTCCCTTCCCTCGATAGAAACAATAGGTACGGCATTTCGACTGGATGTGTCCTACCTCGGCTCTGGAGACTTTCTCATCTCTGAAGATGACTCCAAAATGATCGATGACCTTAGTGCGCTTATGAAAGAAGCTGAAACCCAAGATATCGACCATATTTTTGGACACATAGTGGGGAAGCGTGACATATTTGTCACCAGTGACGCTCATTTTCTGAACCATCACGAGGAACTTCTGAGTAGGTTCGGCGTATTGGTCCTCAAGCCAGAGGATGCCGTCAAACAAATCGAGGGGAAGTCTCCAGTATAGGGAAAAGAACTCAGAACTATGTCAACCATTCGGGATTGTACGCAGGCTCTTTCTAAGAAGATGTCTTCCCACGTAGGCAGAAACCCTGCTTGATACAGGATATGACAATCAGCCAAATTTCGTATTCCAGATTCAGTTCCCAGTTCTGTTCCAGTTTCCACTAGTATCCAGTTTGGTATCCACTCTAATTGGTTCTGCTTCTGTGTCCACTTCTTTACCTAGTCCTACGGCCACCTCTTCACGAACTTCTACGTCAACTACTTCTACGTTGGTTCTAGGTACGACGTGCTCGTCTCTTTAGTTACAATTCCCAAGGTAGAACCATAGAAGTATAGAAGTGTGTGAAGTACTAGCTCACAGGTCAGAAGGTACAGCCTGGAACTTGAAACCCGTAGCTAGTAAGGTAGAAGTGTAGAACGGTTCTTGTGTCATTCCATAATCAAGAATTGACGTTATTTTGACGTTAAAATGTTTGGGACGGGTCGGGACATAATGGGACTTCACGAACAAAACGAGATTTTGGTGATTGACACGAAGGTTCTATTTCATACGTAAAGGGGACCCTTGGGACAACTGGCTTGGAATTAGAAGGCAGCCGCTCTGTCCAGCTGAGCTACAGGGACAATCAAATTAAGTATAGCATTACAGGGCTGGAATGATAAGAATAGAAGGTTGAGCTAGTCTTTGTGAGCCTGTGCTACGTGCTTTTGCCAGCATTTCTCGTGTACATAAACGGCACACTTGGCACAGCAATAAATACGAACCCTGGCTTCTTTGCCACAGACAGGACATTTCATGACCTGCCACCTCCGTTATCTTTTTTCCCTGATCCTTCAGGATTCGTCCCTTTTCCTATTTCATTTCTGGAGTCAGTTACATAAAAGCCTGGTCCGTTGAATATGATAGGGACGGGACAGAAGATGCGGCGGGCAATTCCATGGCAGCCAGGACAATCAGCTACGGGCTTATCACTGAAGCTCTGCTTGACCTCAAATTGCAGGTCACAGTTCAGGCAACGATATTGATAAGTAGGCATATCTATTCTCCGTTACTTCAGAAGAGGTGCCCTCTGTTCTTCCGAGCTCTGCTTGCCAGAGACTTGCACCCTGGAGACCTGTTCCTCTTCCCTGCTCTCTCTGGCTTCGAATTCACCATCTAGATTGACGCTTCCTATCTCAAAGGACGGGCGATGGGCCTGCAATACGTGCTCATCCCAGCAGTACGCGTGCACAAAGGCACCACAGGAACAATGGAAAACAGCCCTGTCATAAATCAACGGATTTCCACACACAATGCAATTCATCTAGTCACCTCCTATGACATTACCCCTGAAGAATTTTGTCTTTTCAGAGGGCCCAGATTCATGCACTGGCACTTCCGGTATCCCCGAAAAAACAAAGTGAATTTCCTATTAGACATTGATTAGCAGTCTTCATATCAAACTGCTAATTATAGCGTGCTGATAGAGTTTCAGCAAGCTTTCTGTTGGCAGCTGTCTTTGTGGAGTTATTGTGACCTTTGGTCATTTCTCCAAAGACTCTCCAGAAGGACACAAATCCCACCTAGTTGACAATATGTTTTTCTAGCCGTTAATATGGACTCATTCCCATGGGCGCAAAACATAGCTTGCCCAGATCATTCATGTCCTATCGCAAAGCAGTGCGAGCTGAGTTAAGGAAAGTCATAGATAGTTGTCCTTCAGTTCTTGGCAGTATGCTACGATATCATATGGGTTGGCAGGATGAGCAAGGACATCTTTGTAACAGAGAATCAGGCAAATTTATTCGCTCTACCCTCTGCCTTCTTAGTTGCGAAGCGGTGGGAGGTGATACGTCGCAGGCGATACCCGCCGCCGCAGCCATCGAGCTCATCCACAATTTTTCCTTAATCCACGACGACATCGAAGATGCTAGCTATGAGCGTCATCACCGGCCAACTGTGTGGAAACTATGGGGTCAGTCCCAGGCGATAAACGCTGGCGATGCCATGTTCACTCTAGCCTATTTAGCGCTGCTTAGACTGAAGGAGAAGGGAATAGCTGATGAAAAGATCACCAATTGCGCTGAAATGTTGAGCCTGGCTTGTCTGGAGCTTTGTGAGGGGCAGTACCTAGATGTCGAATATGAAGATCGTCTGGACATCACTGTGGAGGACTACATTGACATGGCAGCCAAGAAAACAGCAGCCTTGTTTGCCGTATCAACTTGTTTGGGCGCATACCTGGGCAGCGAAGATAGTAAGTTGGTGGATTTGTTTCACTTGTTCGGGAGGGAGTTAGGCATGGTGTTTCAAATTCATGATGACATATTGGGAATCTGGGGAGCGGAGGACACTGTTGGCAAATCTGCTGGCGATATCTGTCAGAGGAAAAAGACTTTGCCGGTGGCTTATGGATTGCAGAATAGTGAGGGTGCAGCAAGGAAGAGCCTCGGGAAGTTTTATTCTCAGAAATCTATCAGGGGCGAAGCTATCAAAGAAGTTACCAAGATTCTGGACAAGTTAGGGGCCAGAAATTATGCTGAAAGTGTGGCTGAGCAATACTACTACAGAGCTCTGGCACATCTCAGGGCCACTCGCCTGGACACATCCAGTGTGGCTCCGCTTAAAGAAGCTGCCAGCTTTCTATCGAAGCGTGACTTCTAGGAGGGAGAATGCCGAAAAAGACCGTTGAAGATATAGATGTCAAAGGCAAGAGGGTTCTGGTCAGAGTCGATTTCAATGTCCCGATAACCGAGAATAGTGGCGTTATCAGCGATGATAGCCGAATCCGAGCTTCGCTGCCT
>Ga0315289_10016683_pt1 | contig 10113 bp, 7 predicted proteins | sample YL17G11_40_MG_FD_203452 | JGI IMG/M metagenome (GOLD analysis project Ga0315289, IMG submission 203452) | Sediment microbial communities from Yellowstone Lake, YNP, Wyoming, USA - YL17G11_40 | ecosystem: Environmental > Aquatic > Freshwater > Lake > Sediment | place: USA: Wyoming | collected...
TATACGATCGCCTGCCCCAAGGTTTGCATTTATCTGGGATAATAATGATTTTAGAACTGCATTTTGATCTTGTGATAATGCTTTGGTTGGGAATAAATAGAGTGCAGTTGCATCTTTATTTTTGAGCATGCAATCCAAAACCGGTAGGTTATAGCATAAAGTCTTTCCACTGGCAGTGCCGGTGACTACAACGATGTTCTTGCCCTCTTTTATCCGCATGAAGGCAGAACTTTGGTGAGAATATAGCGAATGGATCCCCCGGGCTTCTAAAGCTTCCTTAAGTGTTTGATGAATGTCGGGAGGATAGGGTTCAAAGCGTGCTACCTTTGCAGGCAAGACGTGCCATTCGACTAGATTTGGTCCCACTTGAGGATCGGACCTCCAATGAGCTAATAATTTGGATATTGTCATATGCCTGGTATTATACTCAAATGGAATTGGTAGTCACGGTTGGCGTGTATAATTAATGTGAATGGTTAATCCGACACGCCTCCGCTGGGGTTTGTTAGGTACTGCTCGAATAAACCAAGCAGTATTTGATCCAATCCGCTCATCAAATAACAGCCAACTGATGGCTGTTGCCAGCCGTTCTCAAGGAAAAGCAGCCCAATATGCCGAAGCCTGGGGAATTCCACACTTCCATGCGAGTTATGATGCCTTACTTGCAGACCCAGAAATTGATGTAATATACAACTCTTTACCGAACGGGTTACATGCTGAGTGGTCCATCAAAGCCATGCAAATGAGAAAACATGTGTTGTGTGAAAAACCATTAACCACCAGCACCCTTGATATGGATACGGTGAAAGAAGCTGCAATGAAGACCGGTATGGTGATTGCCGAAGCATTCATGTACCGCCATCATCCCCAAACTTTACTCGTTAAAGAAATGATTGATAATGGAGAAGTTGGAGACCTGCAACTTATCCGCGGTTCATTCTGTTATACCAGTACTCGGCCAAATAACCCACGTTTTGACCCACAATTGGGTGGTGGGAGTCTTTGGGATGTTGGTTGTTATCCGATTAGTTATGCTCGTTATCTGGCAGGAAAAGAGCCAATTGAAGTATACGGATCTCAGGTATCTGGTCCAACTGGGATCGATTTACTGTATGCGGGGCAATTGTGTTTTCCGGGAGGGGTAATATCTCAATTTGAATGCAGCTTCATAACCCCATCCAAATCTTTGATGGAAATAACCGGAAATAAAGGCAGGCTCACTATCCCTGAGCCGTATAAACCTGGAAAAAGAACTAAAATCCTATTGGAAAGAGGTGGACAAACACAGGATATCTGGATAGATGGAGCAGATTTATATCGAGGTGAAATCGAAGATCTCGAAAATGCAATTTTATTAAAAAAGCCCACACGAATAAGTCTTGATGATAGCAGGGGTAATATTGCGACTATAGAAGCATTGTACCAATCGGCTCGATTATCAAAACCAATATCTGTTCAGAATAATTAAGACAACAATTTAGGAGCATAAAAAATGATTTTCTTAAATAGAGATGCAAAACCAATCAATGCACTACCAGGACTAGTTCGGAAAACATTGGCACAGGGTCAGTCCATGATGATATGTGAATTTAAATTTGATGCGCATGTCGAGATTCCCATTCACTCTCACCCGAATGAACAGGTTGGATATCTGGTTGAAGGACACGTGGAGATGGTCATTGATGGAAAGAAATACGAGCTTAAGAAAGGCGATAGTTACTATGCTCCCTCCAATATCCCGCATGGCGTCTTTATACTGGAACCATCTGTGATCGTCGATACATTTAGTCCACCAAGGGAGGATTACCAATGAATATCCTCGTAACTGGTGGTGCAGGTTATATTGGCAGCCATACTTGCTTGGAATTGCTCCATGCTGGATACGAGATCATCGTAGTAGATAATCTGTGCAACAGCAAGGAAGAATCTCTCCGACGGGTTCAGGAGCTTACTAACAAGAAATTGATATTTTACAAAGTCGATCTGCTAGATCGAGATCATTTGGAGGAAATCTTTGAAAATCATCCTTTCCATGCTGTTATTCACTTCGCAGGCTTAAAAGCGATGGGAGAATCTGTAAATATCCCACTGGAGTACTTCCATAACAATGTATCAGGGACTCTGAACTTGCTGCAGATAATGAAAAAGCATAATGTGCGAAATATTGTCTTCAGCTCAACTGCAGGGGTGTATGGTGAAGTAAAAATCGTACCCATCACTGAGGAATTTCCGTTGTCTGTACTCAATCCCTATAGCAGGACCAAGTTGATGATCGAGGATATCCTGCGTGATCTGTTCGTGGCCGATCCGGAGTGGAATATAGCACTCTTACGCTACTTTAACCCTGTGGGTGCTCATCCCAGTGGTCGAATTGGCGAAGATCCGAACGGAATACCTAACAACCTCATGCCTTATGTCGCTCAAGTGGCAGTTGGCAAGCGACCGTTTGTACGCGTTTGGGGAAATGATTACCCAACTCCAGATGGAACGGGAGTCAGAGACTATATCCATGTCATGGATTTAGCAAATGGTCATGTCAAAGCACTAGAAAAACTAATCACGAATCCAGGTCTGGTGACCTATAACCTGGGTACAGGTCGTGGTTATAGCGTCATGGAAGTACTCAATGCCTTCGAGAAGGCTTGCCAGCATAAAATTCCTTACAAAATCATGGACCGTCGACCGGGTGATGCTGCGATCTCTTATGCGGATCCAACCAAAGCCAATCGTGAATTAAAATGGTTCGCGCAAAATACAATGGAGGATATGTGCATGGATGCATGGCGGTGGCAATCTCAAAATCCTAACGGTTTTTCTTAGACTCCCTTATGACTATCTTCGATAAAATTTTACGCTAATCAAATCTACCGAAAAAAAGTACCATCTCAGAAAAAACACATCTTTGCTATGGTTTACTAGACACGTTAGGTCACTGACTCTAAGGCATTTATGACAAAATTCATCGCAGCTATTGATCAAGGGACTACCAGTACGCGCTGTATGCTTTTTGACCATGATGGTAATATTGTTCTTTCCGCACAAAGAGAACATCGACAAATATATCCCCAGCCGGGGTGGGTTGAACATGATCCTTTAGAAATTTGGCAGCGAACACAGGAAGTCATCCAAGAAGTTTTGGACAAGGGGAATATAAAACCGGGTGATATTTTGGCAATCGGCGTGACCAACCAGCGCGAAACGACCGTTCTTTGGGATCGCAATACTGGAAAGCCCTATTACAATGCCATCGTCTGGCAAGATACCCGAACTAAACAGATCTGTGATGAGCTTTCATATGATGGTGGTCAGGATCGTTTCAGGGGTAAAGTCGGTTTGCCACTCACCACTTATTTCTCCGCTCCAAAAATCAGCTGGATGCTGGACAACATCCCTCAATTACGATCAGCTGTCGCTCATGGAGAGGCATTATTTGGAAATATTGATAGTTGGATTATTTGGTGGTTGACGGGCGGTCCGCCCCATGGTGTGCATATTACCGATGTTAGCAATGCTAGCCGTACAATGCTAATGGACCTGGAAAGTTTGGATTGGAATGATGATATTCTCAATACTTTCAAAATTCCAAGAAAGATGTTACCCCATGTTGTCCCTTCCAGTGACAAGCATTTTTATGGAACAACCTCCAGAGACGGTCCTTTTAAGGACATAATACCCATCTGTGGTGATCTGGGAGACCAGCAAGCGGCCTTGGTAGGCCAGACGTGCTTCAACCCTGGTGATGCAAAGAACACCTATGGCACAGGTTGTTTTATGCTACTTAACACTGGTACTAAGGTTATCCAATCCAAAAAAGGATTATTAACCACCCTCGGCTATAAAATGGATGAAATGCCTGCTGTGTACGCATTGGAGGGCTCGATTGCCATCACGGGAGCATTAGTCCAATGGATGCGTGATAACCTGGGATTGATCACAAAATCATCTGATATAGAGTCGCTTGCCAGAAGTGTGGAAGACAATGGCGGTATTTATTTTGTCCCGGCATTTTCAGGCTTATTTGCTCCGTATTGGCGGTCGGATGCTCGAGGGGTAATTGTAGGCATTACCCGTTACATCAATAAAGGGCATATAGCTCGTGCCGCTCTCGAAGCTACTGCGTATCAAACCCGTGAAGTTCTGGATGCGATGGAAGAGGATTCTGGGGTAAAGCTGCGAGACCTCAAGGTCGATGGTGGAATGATTTACAACCAGCTACTCATGCAATTTCAAGCAGATATCCTTGGGGTCTCGGTTGTCCGACCAAAAATTGCTGAAACCACCGCTTTGGGTGCTGCCTACGCAGCTGGGTTAGCTGTAGGCTTTGATGAATTGCGTGAAAACTGGCAAATCAGCCATACCTGGAACCCGCAAATGGAATTGAGTCAACGAGAAAAATTATTCAAAGGTTGGTTAAGGGCAGTTGAACGGACACTTAATTGGGTAAATTAGGGTTCGTTTGCCGATATTATCGAATCTAATTGATAAATCCCCTATGGATGATTGAGGATATTCCATGCGTCGTGTCCAAACAGATATTCTTGTGATTGGTGGCGGTTCGACTGGTACAGGCGTCTTACGTGACCTCGCCATGCGTGACTTTAGATGCATCCTGATCGAACGACGTGATCTAGCTTACGGAACTACAGGTCGTTTTCATGGTTTGTTACATAGTGGCGGGCGTTATGTCGTTAACGATCCTCAAGCAGCCAGGGAATGTTTCGAAGAAAACCAAATCCTTCGCCGAATAATGCCTCAATGCATTGAGGACACAGGAGGATATTTTGTCCTTACACCTCATGATAATTCTGCTTATGTTCCACAATTTATCGAAGGGTGCCATAAAGCAGGGATACCCATAGAATCTATTCCAATCAGACAAATGCTGAAGGCGGAACCATTACTTAATCCGAAGATTCAGCAATGTTTACGAGTTCCTGATGCTTCAGCTGATTCATTCCTCGCAGCTGATTTGAATGCTGAATCTGCTTGTCAACATGGGGCACAGGTTTTAACATACCATGTAGTTCTTAACCTATTGGTCACCCGAGAGACTCCCTCTGGAAGCCCGGTAGTAGCCGGGGCGTTATGCCACGATCTTATCAAGGACGAGGATGTACAGATTGATGCCGGCATGATTGTCAATGCCTCAGGAGCCTGGGCGGGAAAAATCGCTCATACTGCTGGGATTAATCTTGTAATGGTCCCAGGAAAAGGGATCATGTTGGCTCTTAACCATCGAGTAGTAAATACCATCATTAATCGTTGTAAGCTTCCTTCAGATGGTGACATTTTGGTTCCTGCCCATACCGTTGCTGTGATGGGTACTACGGATATTCAAGTGTCGGATCCGGACCATTACTCAATAGAGCCTTGGGAAATCCGATTGTTGCTGGAGGAAGGAGAAAAAATCATCCCTCGGTTCAAGCAGTTCCGGATTCTGCGAACCTGGGCTGGTGTTCGTCCATTGGTCCAAGGAACAAACTCCACCGAAGACCGTGATATCAGCCGGGCATTTGTCTTGCTGGATCATGCTAACCGTGATGGGATTGAAGGCATGGTCACCATAACGAGTGGTAAATGGACGACATATCGTAAAATGGCCCAGGTAACAGTCGACAAAATATGCGAGAAATTAAAAATTAGTCGCTCATGCCAAACCCATCTTGAACCCTTGCCAATGCAAGCAAGAAATAAAGAGGCGCACCATTTTCCAGGTGCTCGCTTGGAGAAAATCGAACAAGAATCGACCTATGGTCAGTTGATTTGCGAATGCGAGCTCGCAACTGAGCAAGATATTGAACATGCGATCATTCAATCTAATGCCACAACTTTGGATGATATTCGCCGAGATACACGCCTGGGAATGGGACCATGCCAAGGAGCATTTTGTACTTTTCGTGCTGCAGGGATGTTGCATACATTACGGCATACAACAGTAGAGAAGACGAATGTATCATTGCGTGATTTTCTCCAGGAACGTTGGAAAGGGAATTTAGCCATTTTATGGGGTCAGCAAATACGACAAGCGCGATTTAATGAGCTCATATATGTCGATGTACTCAATGCACCAAGCTTGCCCGGTGAACAGTCATCCAGACTGGCAGCTGATGAGTACACAAATCCAATAGCAGAAAACTTTCACGGACACTCTATCAACTACAACATTGAGGTAAAACCAACATATTCAAATCAAGCTCAGCCTCAAGAGATAGTGGTGATTGGCTCGGGCTTGGCAGGAATGATTACAGCGTGGTGGGCTGGTTTACATGGTCACAAGACAAGCGTCATATCTAAAGGCTGGGGAGCTCCTTATTGGTGTAGTGGAGCTATCGACATATTCGGCTATCAACCACCCGATTACCTGAAAATGGTTGAATCACCTTCGGTTTTCTTGGAAAAATTTATAAAATCCAATCCTGATCACCCTTATGCGCTCGTTGGGTTGTCTGCGCTCGAAAAGGCTGTTCAGTCATTCCTGATCCTGTGTGAGGAATCCAAATATCCTTATCACGGATCGCTTGATGCAAATATTTTGTTACCAACCTCCCTTGGAACACTCCGACCGACTTGCCTGGCTCCGGAGACAATGATCGCTGGCGATGCAGCTCACCGCTCCCCGATGCTAATTGTTGGTTTTAGCCAGTTTCTTGATTTCTTCCCGGCAATGATTGCTGATAACCTCAGCGCTCAGGGCATTTTGGCACGGGATATCACACTCGAGTTGAAATCTTTACAAAATCGAAAACTCATTACCGGGTTAACGCTCGCCCAGTTGTTCGATGATCCTGAGTTCCGCCAGGAACTGATCGATGCACTAAAACCGGATCTAGGTAGAGTCGGTAGGATCGGTTTCCCGGCCGTGTTGGGATTGCTGCAACCTATGAATGTAAAGCGTCATCTGGAATCATCATTAGGCTTACCGGTGTTTGAAATTCCTGGATTACCTCCCTCCATTCCTGGTATTCGTCTACAAAATCTTTTGGTCGCAGATATCCAACGAAACCACGGTTCTGTTAATAATGGAATGGAGGTTACGAGAGTGAGTACTGATGGCAAATTTATTAATACAATATGGTCTGAAGCAGCCGCACGACAAAAACCTCATACCGCCAAGGATTATGTCCTTGCTACAGGTGGCATTCTTGGTGGCGGGATCATCACCAACGAGGATGGCTATGCGCGTGAGCCAATATTTGGTTTGCCTGTAAACATCCCTGAGGACCGTACTCAATGGTTCAAGAATGAGTTTCTTTCAAAAGGTAGTCATCCAATATATAAATCAGGTTTGCGTGTCGACCCTGCTTTCCATCCAGTTGACAAAATAAATCAGGTTATCTATCAAAACTTGTACGCGGTCGGAGGTGCACTTGGAGTTTGTGATCCTATTCGTGAACGCTCTCTGGAAGGGATTGCCCTGGCAACTGGCTTTACCGTCGCTGAGATTTTATCTGCAAGTGAAATAATATAATGCTGCGCTCTGTTATAACGAAGCAAAAAATAGAAGACCAGGAAAAATCAGTCTCACCTGAATTTTCACTCGATCAATGTATCAAATGTAACATCTGCACAACCGCTTGCCCGGTATCAGCGGTCACCGACCTGTTTCCAGGACCCAAATACGAAGGACCACAAGCTGGACGCTTTCGCGGGCCGAAGCAGCCGTCACCTGATCAGTCTGTAGATTATTGCAGCGGTTGCCGGGTATGCAATATGGTTTGTCCCAATGGAGTAAAAATTGCGGAGATTAATGCCCGGGCACGAGCTAAAATGGTTATTCATGGAAATATATCATCCAGAATACGACTGAGAAATAATCTTGTCGCTCGTCCTGAGTTTTTAGGGAAAATTGCACATCCAATCTCACCTTTAGCAAATTATGCACTAAATCTTAAACCAGCTCGATGGCTGGCTGAAGTAATCCTTGGTATACATCATTCTGCCCCCCTACCAAAATTCAGTGACCAGCTTTTTACTTCCTGGTACCATAATCATCTCAAACCCACAAATTCATCTCGCAAAGTTGTCTATTTCCATGGCTGTTCGACTGAATATTACGAACCTCGTATCGGTCGGGCAGCGATCCGCGTCTTAGAAGCCAATGGATTCGAGGTTATCGTTCCTCCCCAGAACTGTTGTGGACTTCCATTGCTTTCCAATGGTGAGTTTGAAGCTGCCCGCACGTATCATGAAAATAACGTTCGTAATCTTGTGGATTATGCCCGTCAAGGTATCCCGATTATAGGGACGTCGACTAGCTGTATATTGACGCTAAAGGAAGAAGCTCCAGAATTGTTGGATATGCATGACGAAAATTCACGGTTAGTTGCGGCAAATACCTTTGATTTTAATGAGTTTTTACTGATCCTTCTCGAGGAAGGCACACTTAACCTAAACTTTAGTCCATTACCATTGACGCTTGGCTACCATGTGCCCTGCCAATATCGCGCCCACCGCATCGGCAAACCAGGGCTTCAAATTTTAAACCTCATTCCTGAACTGAATATCATCGATAGCCAGGCTGCTTGCTGTGGAATCGCAGGAACCTACGGTTATAAGAAAGAAAAATATGATATCGCCATGGAAATCGGGCAGTCATTATTTCAGTTCATATTACAAGATATGGCTGGCAGCCCGGTTGTAGTGTGTGATAGTGAAACCTGCCGCTGGCAAATTACACATGCCACCGGTATACCTGCAATTCACCCTGTAGAGATTATCGCTAAATCGTATGGACTCCCCATTGAAGGCGCACTAACAACAATTTAGAAATGTTTAAGGAATTTTTGTGCTTACCAACCCCTTACACCTATTAAGAGAATATCCCAAACAATTACGCTTAATGTTTTACGGAATGTTAATCAGCACGATTGGATCATCGATGATTTGGCCATTTTTGATGATCTATGTTCGGCAACGCATCAACCTGCCGTTGACCCAGATTGCCAGCTTGATGACGATCAATGCCACTGCTGGCTTGATTGCCGCGTTCATTGCAGGCCCGATCACTGATCGGGTTGGGCGCAAATGGGTGATGGTTTTTAGCCTGGTGGGTAATGGTTTGGTGTATTTTTTCATGAGCGGTGCCCATAGCTATCTCAGCTTCGCATTATTGATGACTTTGAGCGGTTCATTTAACCCCCTTTACAGGGTTGGCGCAGATGCAATGCTGGCTGACCTGATCCCATCTGAAAAGAGACCGGATGCTTATGCCCTCATGCGCCTTAGTAACAATGCAGGTATCTCAATTGGACCCATGATAGGTGGATTTATATCTTCATTGTCATTTACCATTACTTTTTATTTTGCTGGTGCAGGGATGATCATCTACAGTTTACTTCTCGCCTTCTTTGCACTTGAAACATTGCCAAAGCTTGTAACCTTATCAAGTGAGACAACAAAGCCATTTGGAGGTTATCTCCAGGTACTGCGCGATTCACAATTCTTAACTTTTATTGGGGCATTCATCTTGACCCAAATGTGTGCGACGATGATTTGGATTTTGATGCCTGTTTATGCAAACGGCATTTACAATGTTCCAGAAAGCCAATATGGTTTTATCCCTACCACCAATGCATTAATGGTCGTTTTCCTACAAGTCTTCGTCACACGAATCACCAAGCGATACCGCCCTTTGCCGGTGATGACGGTTGGCACAATCTTCTATGCCCTGGGTGTGGGTAGTGTCGCATTAGGTCATTCATTTGTGGGATTTTGGATCAGTATCATCATCATGACTATCGGCGAGCTAATATTAATGCCGACCTCTTCAACCTATGTTGCTAGTTTAGCGCCACCTGATATGCGGGGACGGTATATGAGCGTTGCAGGTCTAACCTGGAGTGCTGCGGCGGGAATTGCCCCACTTCTGGGTGGTTTCTTGAACGATAATATTGCTCCGGTTGCGACGTGGTACGGCGGCTTTGTTATCGGTACCGTCGGAATCTTGGGATTTTTTATCTTATCCAGAAAGCGGCCAAATCTTCAACCATCAATAGTGGCAGACTAAATTCAATAAATAGTGTAAAATTGCCCAATTATCTAGTCTCATATGTCGAGGGTAAGTTATGAAATCATCATCGCGTTACCGTTGGCTCGTGGTTGTGATCTTCTTTT
>Ga0315289_10016686_pt1 | contig 10112 bp, 10 predicted proteins | sample YL17G11_40_MG_FD_203452 | JGI IMG/M metagenome (GOLD analysis project Ga0315289, IMG submission 203452) | Sediment microbial communities from Yellowstone Lake, YNP, Wyoming, USA - YL17G11_40 | ecosystem: Environmental > Aquatic > Freshwater > Lake > Sediment | place: USA: Wyoming | collected...
CAACCGCGCAGTATATTTCCGTTTTTCAAATACAACGTATCCTCGTTTAAGAGACGCATAACATATGTCTTAAGTTTAGAATCTGTCTGGAGGTAGAAAAAGGCTCCTATTAAAAATATGCCGGCGCTAAAACAAAACATAATTCTTTTCATAACAATATAACCCTTTATTATTTTACCAGAGATTCTCTTTAACCCAACTATCGGCTTTGCACATTCCGTGCCAGAAATTAGCTGTGTCCTTGGCAAGGCCTTTAGCGGTCTCGCAACCAGCTATTAATACCATACTAAACAAAAAGAAAATCGGTAAAACAGCTTTTATCTTGGACATCATGCTACCCCTTTTTTATAAATTTACTGAGCCTGTCTTTAGTTTTCTCCTTACCCAAATAATAGATTACCTCAAATAAACCCGGTCCGATGGTCTTACCTGTAAGGGCTACCCTGATAGGATGAATCAGTGTTTTTGCTTCGATGTTTAATTCCTTTACCAATTCCCTGAATGCCGTCTCAATCGTGGCAATGTCAAATTTACCCAGTCTTTCCAATCTTTCTATAAGAAGTTTAAATTCTTTGGAAAGGTCCTGTGTCAAGAACTCCTTTTCCGCTTCCGGGTCTATCTTTAATTCTTCTACAAAAAAGAAGTCCGCCCACTCAACAAAATCATTCAGCGTGGTCAGGCGCGCCTGAAATAATTTTACTAAAGAAACGATGTAATTTCTATCAAAATTTTCCTCTGGGATATATTTTTTGTCTCTCAATAACGGAATTATCTCATCAGTCAATTTTTCAGGGTTTATTTGTTTAAGATATTGATTGTTCATCCAACCCAGTTTTTTTAAGTCGAAGGCGGCAGCGGTTTTATTCACATCTTTTATAGCGAATAATTTTATTGCCTCCTTTATATCGATTACTTCGCGATTCTCTCCGGGAGACCAGCTTAAGAGCAATAGATAATTAACTAAGGCTTGCGGTAAATACCCCATCTTGCGGTAATCGGAAATTGCGGTAGCGCCTGTCCTTTTAGATAACCTTCCGCCCTCTGCGCCTAATATGAGGGGCAGATGCGCGAATTGAGGCAGCGTAAACCCTAAAGCCTTATAGAGAAGGACCTGCTTAGGGGTGTTGGAGATATGGTCATCCCCCCTTATCACATGAGTAATATTCATGGCGGCATCATCTATAACGCAGGCAAAATTGTAGGTGGGCGTTCCGTCTGATTTTATCAACACCTGGTCTTTAATATCTTGCGCATCAAACTCAATCTCGCCACGGATCAAATCATTTATTTTAATCTTCTGCGGCGTAACCTTAAAGATTATGGCCTCACCCTTATCAACTAACTTTTCTGTATAGGCCGCCCCTTCCTTCAGTAATTTGTCGGCATATTCTTTATAAATGTCGACCCTCTTACTCTGATAATAAATCTCATCCCAGGAAAACCCCAGCCAATCCAGGCTATACAATATCTCATCCAGATATTCTTTTTTTGACCTCTCCCGATCAGTATCTTCTATCCTTAAAATAAATTTACCTTTTTCTGCCTGGGCGTAAAGCCAGTTAAACAAGGCAGTGCGCGCTCCGCCGATATGCAGATTCCCCGTCGGCGATGGCGCAAAACGGACCCTGATCATTTTAGCCCTGCTCCTTTTTCCAATGCCTTTTTATTAACTTCAATAAGGTATTTTCTATCAGAAGGCGCAAAGTTTGTGATAACTTCAAAAACATTTTTTAGTTCTACTGTGTGTTTCTTGGCAATAAGACAACCTAAGGCCAGCATATTAGCTACTTTTATATTTCCCAGCTCTACTGCCATATCAGTAAAGGGGTATTTTAGTGTCTCTGCATTGCGCTTTATATCTTTTTTAGCCAGAGAACTATTTACGATTAAGAGACCTTTATTCTTTATCCTATGTTGGAATTTCTCTAAGGAGGGATTATTCATAATAATCAGAGTATCTGCCTGCTTAACATAAGGAGAACCGATTTCTGTGTCCGATATCACTATCATACAATGGGCAGTGCCACCGCGCACCTCAGCTCCGTAAGCAGGAAGCCAGGTAACATGTTTATTCTCTCTCATTGCTACCTCTGCCAGAATCTTACCTAAAAGCATGATGCCCTGACCACCAGCACCTGCGATTATAATGCGCTCTGTCATTTAATCCTTCCTAAGGGAAATTCCTTTGTCATTACCTCCCTTATCCAATCCAGTGCTTCTTTAGGTGACATTTCCCAATAGATGGGGCAAGGGGATAAGACCTCAACCAAAGAGAATCCCATATTATCAATTTGGTTCTGAAATGCCTGTTTTATGGCCCTCTTGGTCTTTAAAACCTCTTGAGGCGAATACAATGAAGTCCTCTCAATATACTTCACTCCAGCTAACTGTGCCAACATCTCTGAAATCTTTAAAGGCCAACCTTGTACTTGAGCCTCTCTACCTTTGGGTGTGGTAGCAGTCTTCTGACCTAATAATGTCGTAGGCGCCATCTGTCCACCGGTCATGCCATAGACTGCGTTATTAATAAATATCACAGTCAGATTCTCTCCCCGGTTAGCCGCGTGTATCGTCTCATTAGTACCTATAGCAGCCAAATCCCCGTCGCCCTGGTAGGTAAAAACAATATTTTCTGGTCTCAGCCTTTTTATAGCAGTAGCCACAGCCAGGGCCCGGCCATGCGCTGCCTCTGAACAATCAAAGTCCCAGTAATCATAGGCAATCACTGCGCAGCCAACCGGCGCAATAGCGATGACCTTCTCCCTTATCCCTAACTCATCCACCACCTCAGCAATAAGCCTGTGTACGATACCATGGCCACAGCCGGGGCAGTAATGCGTGGATTGGTTTCTTAATGCCTTTGGACGGCTAAATATCTTTTTCATAAGAGATTTTTAACCTTTTTAATTATTCCTTGTTCGGTAGGTACCCCTCCTCCAGCACGACCGAAAAATTCAACAGGACACCTTCCATTAACCACCAGCTTAACGTCTTCAAGCATCTGACCGTAAGACATCTCTATCACTAAAAATTTTAATTGTTTATGGGCAGTGGTCAATCTTCTAAAAATATTGGTTGGAAAAGGCCAGAGCGCTATGGGACGGATGAGTCCTATCTTTTTACCTTTTGCCCTTAATTGTTTTATCGCAGCCTTGGCAATGCGTGCCATGGTGCCATAAGCCACCAAAACAACTTTGGCCTCATCCAAGAACATCTCTTCCCAACGCTGTTCTTTTTGTTGTATGAGCCTATATTTCTTTTGTAAAGCGAGATTAAGTTTTTCTAAACCGCCTTGTTGCATAAAAAAGGATTTTACAATATTGGGTTTCCTGCCACGACAACCTGTTAATGCCCAAGGTTTTTTGATTTGGGATTTGGGATTTGGAATTTGGGATTTGATAACAAGGGGTTCCATCATCTGACCCAGCATACCGTCTATCAATATGATTGCAGGAATACGGTACTGGTCTGCTAAATCAAAGGCCAGTTGCATAATATCATAGGACTCCTGAACTGATGCTGGCGCCAGAACTAGAGAATGATAATCTCCGTGACCGCCGCTGCGGGTGGCCTGAAAATAGTCTGATTGCGCAGGCCAGATATTGCCTAAGCCAGGTCCTCCGCGCATGACATTTACAATTACAGCAGGCAATTCTGCGCCAGCAAGGTAAGATATGCCTTCCTGTTTAAGGCTTATGCCTGGACTGGAAGAGGAGGTCATCGCCCTTACGCCTACAGCTGAGGCGCCAAAGACCATATTTATTGCAGCTAATTCTGCCTCTGCCTGAATAAATATCCCGCCGACTTCCGGCATGCGGCCTGCCATATAACCAATCAACTCGTTCTGGGGAGTAATGGGATAACCGGCATAGAAACGACAACCTGCCTGTATGGCTCCTTCGGCAACTGCCTCATTACCTGTTATTAAAATTTTCTTGCTCATCATCCTGCTAACAATTCCTTATTTATATACCTCTATGCAGCAATCAGGGCAGATAATTGCGCACAGCGCGCAACCTAAACATTCCTTGTCAGATTTTCCCCCGCCTTTGGCGGGGGATCCCGCCTCATCCTTATGAATTACTCGGCGGGAAAATTCAACGCTGGTTACGCCGAGCTTATTTAACTGGCTACTTTTTTTAATCAATCCCTTAGGACAGAAACTGATACAGAGAAAACATCCTTTGCATTTATCTTTATCAATGGTTATCTTAGCCATTTCTTTTCAACGCTTCCCTAACCTTAAGAGAAATCCCTTCTGCAGTTAAGCCATATTTATCTAATAATAGCTCTCTCTTGCCATGGGTTACAAATTCACAAGGTAGGCCGATTCTGGTAACCGGCACCTCTATCGCCTCACTTACTGCACTGCCAAAGCCACCCCCTATAATGCCCTCTTCTATAGTAAAAATGAATCTTGTTCTGGAAGCCAGGGCTTTAAATAAATCCTTATCCAATGGTTTGACAAAGCGCGCATTAATTAAAGTGCCTGAGAAACCTTCTTTCTGTAATAATTCTATTGCTCCCAGCGCAGCTACAACCATACTGCCTAAGGCAATGATGGCGAAATCTTTTCCTTCTTTTAATACCTCGGCTTTGCCTATCTCCAATCTAGAGACGGCTAAATTGCCAGACGGACAGCAGGTTTTAGGATACCTGATTGCTACAGGCGCCTCTAAACCTAGAGCAAATTCCAGCATCGCTTCTAACTCTTGACCATCTTTTGGCGCCATGAGCACTAAATTGGGGATACTTCTTAAAAAGGCAAGATCAAAGATGCCTTGGTGTGTGACGCCGTCCTCTCCCACTATTCCTGCACGGTCAACAGCTAAGATAACCGGCAGCCCCTGCAATGCTATGTCTTCAATTATCTGGTCGTATGCCCTTTGTAAAAAAGTAGAGTATACTGCCACTACCGGCTTAAACCCTCCCCTGGCTAAACCAGCTGCAAAACAAACTGCATGCCCCTCGGCAATACCCACATCACAGAATCTTTCCGGATACAAATCACGGAATTTATCCAGGCCCGTCCCCTCTGGCATAGCGGCAGTTATAGCTATAATCTTACTATTATTTTTTGCTAAACTTACTAACTTTTCACTAAAGACTTCTGTATAGGTCTTTGCGCCAGGCTTGACACAGACCAGAGATTCTCCGTTTGCAACTGTAAAAGGCCCTATGCCGTGGAATTTTACCGGAGCAGTCTCAGCAGGAAGATAACCTTTGCCCTTTTTTGTAATCACATGAAGCAGTCTAGGGCCTTTGATATTCAAGATATTCTTTAATGCAGGTAGCAAAAGATCTAAATTATGCCCATCAAGAGGACCGAAATAACGAAATCCTAATTCCTCAAAGAATATCCCTGGGATAAATAGTCCTTTTAATCCCTCTTCAAATTTACTGGCCAACTTTACCAGACGACTGCCCTTGGGCATGCGCGATTTCACAAAGCCTTCCAGAGAACTCTTAAAGCGATTATATATAGGTAAAGAAATAATCTTATTCAGATATGTGCTTAAGGCACCTACATTGGGAGCAATACTTAACTCGTTAGTGTTTAAAATCACCAATATATCTTTTTTGAGGTGTCCGGCATTATTCAAGCCTTCAAAGCACAGGCCCCCGCTTAAAGAGCCATCTCCGATTACAGCTACCACTTTAAAATGCTCTCCTTCTGGAAGGCGATCCCTGGCGCAGGCAAGACCTAAGGCTAAGGAGACCGCATTTGAGCTGTGCCCTGTGGTAAAGGTATCGTATATTGACTCATCCTTGGAAGGGAAGCCACTTATACCACCGTACTGTCTGAGGCTGCTAAAATTCTTATTTCTTCCAGTTAAGATCTTATGCGCATAGGCCTGATGCCCCACATCCCAGATAATCTTATCCTGCGGAGTAATGCAGTGCGATAGCCAGTTCCACCGCACCCAGACTGGAGGCAAGGTGCCCGCCGCAAGAAGAAACAACCTGTATCATCCTCTCCCTGATTTCTGAAGCAAGCCCTGGTAATTGCTCAAGACTTAAGCCTTTTAAATCCTGCGCTGAATTTATTTTTTCTAACAGCATTCCTATCTTTCTATTATTCCTCTATCTTGGTTTCATCTAAGGGCCTTAATTCAAACTCGCCTTTTTTATTCTTGGCCAAGACATCTATTTTTTTCTTGGCGTTCTCCAATCTGCTGTTACAAAGACGCGAAAGCTCAATTCCTTCCTGATATTTTTTGAGCGCCTCATCTAGAGTGAGGTCTCCTTTTTCTAAATCCGCTACTATCTTCTCCAGTTTCTTTAATGCCTCCTCGAATTTTATTTCAGCCATTACACAAACCTCCTTAAAATTCTCGTCGACCGGCCAGCCTCACCGTCTCATCTGGCGTCGCTAAACGTGTTGCTCCTTATTCGTCGCAACAGCGACCCTCGAATTTTATTTCAGCCATTTTTCTTAAACCTCCGTAACCTGACTTAAAATCTCTCCTTTATGTAATTTGGTTTTAAGAGTATCTCCCACCTTAATAAGCTTCGCATCTTTCATAATCGCCCCTTCAGGCATTTTAAAGGTGATACTATAGCCGCGGCCCAGAATATTTAAGGGGCTGAGGCTTGAGAGTTTTTCCGCAATACCGCTAAACTCCGCCTGTTTTAATTTTAGAAAATGGCCTATCCTCAAACTAAGCTGCCTGGTAAAATCAATTATTTTCTCCTGATAGCGCTCCAGCATGGCCATAGGGTTAAGTAAGAGTAACTTCCTGTAGGTACCGTTAAAATCTCCGGCACTTAATTCTAGCGTATGGGCCGCAGCCAAATTCAGGCGGTGGGCTAAGTCAGTGAGGTCATCTTCCCAATCCAAGGTAATCTCTTGACCCGTTCTTTTTAAATCCTCAGCCAGCGTAATCAATTTATCTTTCAAATCTTCTTTCTTGGGTACGACTATCTCTGCCGCAACCGAAGGGGTAGCTGCCCGGATATCCGCCACCAGGTCGGCAATGGTGACATCGCGCTCATGGCCTACCGCTGAAATTACAGGTATTTTGGAATTGTATATGGCCCTGGCTACTATCTCTTCATTAAAAGACCATAAATCCTCAATGCTGCCGCCGCCTCTGCCTACAATCATTACCTCAATACGCTCTGGAGGAGGAAGACTCTCATTGTAGTTATTAAGGTCTTTTATCGCCTGGGCAATCTCTTGCTTTGCACCCTCACCCTGCACCTGTGCCGGTTTAATAATGATGTGCACATCACTGAAACGCCTATCCAGAACTTTTAAGATATCTTTTATCGCAGCACCAGATAACGAGGTAACGATGCCGATTCGTGAAGGTAGATACGGTATGGGCCTTTTATGCTGCGCAGAAAACAGTCCTTCTTTTTCCAGCTTCTGCTTTAGTTGCTCCAGGGCCAGCTGCAGACTGCCTATCCCCTTGGGCTCAATCTTCTCTATGATCAGTTTATATTCTCCGTGCGGAGGATAAACATCGATCCTGCCAAAACAGATGACCTTGAGCCCGTCTTCGATTTTAAATTTAACCTCCTTGTTCGCCCAGTTAAACATGGCTGTTTTTAGAATTGCTTCCTTGTCCTTTAAAGAAAAATAAAAGTGCCCTGAGGGATGCGCCTTAAAGTTAGAGACCTCTCCTTCAATCCAAACTTCGCCAAAAGTGTTTTCTAAGATTAATTTTATATCCTGGGTAATCTGTGAAACTGTGTATATATGCCTTTTGTTATCTAGGCCCATTGGCTCTTTAAATAAATCTGGCGTATCTTTTGCGGATTTAATCATTCTCTCTTCTTCTCTGGCTCCTTGGCATTCTCGACCTTCGGTTCACCGCTCGTCTCTGCTTTAGTAACGTTTGCCTCTTGCGGCGCTGCTTCTGTTTTGGTCTCTGGGACAACCTGCGGTTCCGGCGGTTTCTTCTTAAATATAATCAGGTTTAGCGAATATGGACTTAGAGTTAATGTTTCTTGATAGAGGTCTTGCGCACTAACTTCTTTTTCCTCTGTTGGAGAAAATGCACAGTTTGCGCTACAGGACGAATCCAGCGTATATCTTTGATATAGATAATTTTCTTTCAGATTTTTAATCATTATCTTTAGGTTACGCGCTTCTGACTCTAACCTTTTGGCTAAGCCAGTTAATTCCCCTGCCTTCTTTAAGGTGGCCTTTAATTTATTACTTTCGCGCAACTTAGAGATATCTGTTTGGTTTAACATAATTTTTTCTAATCTATTAGATTTCACAATATTCAAAATGGACTTCCTTTCTGCGCTATTTAAGCTGGATATATTTTTGGAAAGATAATTGGTGCTTATTTCAGGATCGATATAATTATAAATAAGTATAGCGATGTAATCCTGGGCCTTTGTGGCGATTACGCCTACAAATTCATCATCGAGTTTTGTCAAAAACATATCGGGGCCTAAACTAGCCAGCATCCTGAAGGCATTGTAAATAGACTTGGGGGAGCCTTTGTATTCAGAATACTCAGGGTCGAAAGAAAAAATTCCTACATTTCTGACTATGCCTTCTTTATTGTTCTGGAAATCTTCCAGGCAAAAATAGAGTTGATAGTCAACTCCTGCTTCATGCATATTTTTTATACGGCTGGGAATGTAGCTGGCAGCGATGAAAGACTTTTCTTGCCTCTCCGGAAAGACATTGAGATTCCTGTCATAATTCCATTCATCTACAATCAGGGTGGTATTCCTATCAAAATGAAAATAGGTTAACCAGTCCCGTATAAGACTAACAGCGATTTTCTTATAGATAGTATTCTCTTTTTCTGCGCCAGGGCTAGTTGAATAGCCATGCCAGGTAATAAAATCTAAAGGCAGGCGATAATGGTAACAGAATTTGATGAGTTCGTAGATAAGGCTCTTTTCCGGAGTAAGGATGGTGTTGGTGTCAAGATTTTGAAACCACCAGCTACTGCTGGGTCCGCCCAGAGGAATGTGTATTTTGGTTTCATTCTCCAACTCTCTTATAGCCGTTGCCACCGCACGGTATAAATTAAAATATTCCTGCTGCCTCCCCAAAAAGAAACTATCCAAATCAGGCGCATCCCAGATTTCATACCAGATATTATATCTTTTATTACAGCTTAAATCGCGAATTGTACTCTTTACTAATTCCTTAAATGCCTTTAAATCCCAGGGGGGGCTTTTTTTATCCAAGACCTTGCCCAAACCCGCTGGCGTTCCGAATATATCCAGAATAACTATGCCGCCCGCATCGCTTATATTTTTAATAATATTATCATAATTAGTTAACAACTTACTTTGTGCATCTTTATCCTTCGAAAGCTGGTTTATCTCCCAGAGACTATACTGCATACGATACAGGCCAGCAAATCCGATATCCTTCTGCCAGGTATCCAGAACCTCTCCTGCCGCCATTCCTTGCGGCCAGGTAACCTCGCGATGGAAACCGCGACCGCTCAGATCAATATTGGGTTTAAATATTTTTGGCAGAGGAATTGTGTTGGAGGTGACATCCAAAGTCAGCTCAAGGTCATCTGTTCCTTTGGCAGATAAAAAAGAAACCCCAAATATCAAATTAAAAATTAAAAACAAACTACAAATTATAAATCGCAAATTACAAACCGCTATTCTTGGATTTGGCCTGCCTGTCCGGTAGGCAGGGATTTGGGATTTAGCCATTGAGCTTCTTCTGTATCCTTACAATTGACTTCGCCTTTCCTGTATCCTCATCTATATCTAAGACCACACCTTGTAACTGTATATTCTCGCTAGCTACTTCAAATCTGCTGGGGATAGCAGTAATAAATCTTTCTAACACATCCTCTATCTTTCTGCCGATAACAGAATCACATGGCCCTGTCATACCTACATCTGTAATATAAGCGCTGCCTTCTGGTAAGATTCTTTCATCAGCAGTTTGTATATGGGTGTGAGTCCCTAAAACAGCAGAAACCTTTCCATCCAGATACCAACCTAAAGCGACCTTCTCTGAGGTAGCCTCGGCGTGAATATCCACAATAATTATCTTTGTCTCTTTAACTAAAGTCTCTTGCGCTGCCAGGGTCGTCTTAAAAGGGCAGTCCAAGGCCTCCATAAAAACCCTGCCATTAACATTGACTACGCCTACTTTTAGCCCCTCT
>Ga0315289_10016688_pt1 | contig 10111 bp, 8 predicted proteins | sample YL17G11_40_MG_FD_203452 | JGI IMG/M metagenome (GOLD analysis project Ga0315289, IMG submission 203452) | Sediment microbial communities from Yellowstone Lake, YNP, Wyoming, USA - YL17G11_40 | ecosystem: Environmental > Aquatic > Freshwater > Lake > Sediment | place: USA: Wyoming | collected...
ATGCCTGTAGCTGAGGCATGTCACCTCCGGAAGGTGGTTTTGCCTCGTCTTGCCGACCTAGTCTTGGCGACTAGACAAGGCGAGACAAGGCAGGGCCCTAGGTCCTGGGGCCCGCAGTGCGCACGTCCGCCGAAACGTACTGGGCGAACACCTGGAAGTTCTGCATGAACTTCTGTGCAAGCAGAGCTGCCTGGCGGTCGTAGGCTTCGGGATCGCGCCAGGTCTGGCGCGGCTGCAGCAGCTCGGATGGAACGCCTTCGCAGGCGGTGGGCACCTGGATGCCGAAGGTTGGATCGGTGCGCAGGGGCACCTCAGCCAGCTCCCCGTCCAGAGCCGCCTGCACCATGCGGCGCGTGTAGGCGATCTTGATGCGCTGGCCCACGCCATAGGGCCCGCCATTCCAGCCGGTGTTGACCAGCCAGCACCCGGCCTGGTGCTGAGCTATTCTCTCACCCAGCAGCTTGGCATACACCGTCGGGTGCAGTGTCATGAACGGCGCCCCGAAACATGTGCTGAACGTGGCCTGCGGCTCGTTGCCTAGACCGCGCTCCGTGCCCGCCACCTTGGCGGTGTAGCCTGACAAGAAATGGTACATGGCCTGGTCGGGTGTCAGCCGGGAGATGGGCGGCATCACGCCAAAGGCATCCGCCGTCAGCATGATGATGTTCTTGGGGTGGCCCGCCTGGCCGGTGCTCATCGCGTTGGGGATAAAGTCCAGCGGGTAGGCGCCACGCGTGTTCTCGGTGATGGAGCCATCGTCCAGCAGGAGCGTGCGTGACTCGGGGTCCATGACCACGTTTTCGAGCAACGCCCCGAAGCGGTGGATGGCAGCGTAGATGTGCGGCTCGCCTTCTGGGGAGAGTTTGATGATCTTGGCGTAGCAGCCGCCCTCAAAATTAAAGACGCCCTGGTCGCTCCAGCCGTGCTCGTCATCGCCGATCAGAGGGCGCTGCGCATCGGCCGAGAGCGAGGTCTTGCCCGTGCCCGAGAGGCCGAACAAGAGGGCCGAATCGCCGGCCTGGCTCACGTTAGCCGAGCAATGCATGGAGAGCACGCCCTGCCGGGGCAGCAAGTAGTTCATGATGGTAAAGACGGATTTCTTGATCTCTCCGCCATAGGCCGAACGCGCGATGAGCGCCGTGCGCTGGCCAAAGTGGATCACAATGGCCGTGTCAGTGTCGGTGCCATCGATGGAAGGCACCGCACTAAAGCCAGGCGCGGCGATGATGGTGAAGTTGGGCACAAAGCCTTCCAGTTGTTCGGGCGTGGCCCGGATGAAGAGGCTGTGGGCAAACAGACTCTGCCAGGCCGTATCCGTGATGACCCGCAGGGAGAGGCGGTAGCGCGGGTCCGCCCCCACGTAGCAGTCCTGCACAAAGAGGTCCCGCCGCTGCAGGTAGGCCAGCATGCGCTTGCGCAGCGTGTCGAAACTGGCCTCGGCAAGCGGCCGGTTGACCTTGCCCCAGGCGATGTGCTGAGCGCTGGACGGTTCGCGCACGATGTACTTGTCGCTGGGCGAGCGGCCGGTGTGGCGGCCCGTGCGCACTACCACCGCCCCGCCGGCTGCAATGGCCGCCTCACCGCGGCGAATGATGTGTTCGTACAGTTGCGGCGTGGAAAGGTTGCGGTATACTGTGCCCGCGTTGAAGATGCCGTGCTGTTCCAGTTCCTTGGGGTCCCATGTTTGGCCTGGCAGTGACATTGTGGTCGCCTCTGTGGTAAGATGATGTGCTCGGGTGCTTGGTCCTACTTCTCACAGTCTGAGTGAGCTGGCGGACGGTCGGGGTCCTTGTCCGCCTTGTCCAACATGGACAGGATGCGCGCCGTGACCAGCTCCAGCGCCGCCACGTTTTGGCCTCCGCGCGGGATGATCACGTCCGCGTAGCGCTTGGAGGGCTCCACGAATTCCAGGTGCATGGGGCGCACTGTGGACAGGTACTGCTCGATGACCGATCCTACCGTGCGCTCGCGTTCCGAGATGTCCCTCTCGATGCGGCGGATCAGGCGCAAGTCGGCGTCGGTATCCACGTAGATCTTCAGGTCAATCAGGTCGCGCAGCTCGCGCTCGGTGAGGATCAGGATGCCCTCTACGATCACGACCGGGCGAGGTCGCACCGCACGTGTTTCTGGCAGCCGACAATACGTGGCAAAGTTGTAAGTGGGCACCTCGACACAGCGGCCCTGGCGCAGCTCCTGCAAGTGATGAACCAGCAGAGGGGTGTCCAGCGCATCGGGGTGGTCGAAGTTAAAGGTCCGACGTTGCTCCAGGGGCAGGTGGCTGAGGTCCTGGTAGTAGGAATCGTGCTGGATGTAGGCGATGCGTTCCCGTCCTACGCGGTCCAGGATGGCCTGCACCACGGTTGTCTTGCCTGATGCTGTGCCCCCTGCCACGCCGATGACCAGTATCGGATTCGCTGAGGCATCTCTCTCTTTGTCCGCCATCACAGCACCACCCCAGTCCACGTTTCACGCACCGACCGACCCACCGTCTACCGCTTGTGCATTGTAATTGCTTTTGACCGGCTGTCAATTCGAAAACCATCCCCAAACGCGGCGCCGTGATGCCTGCTGGCGCTGGCCGAAGCACTTGGCGGGAAGGTCCCTCCACGCAGATGTCGCTCGTCAGTTGACCGCGCCTGCGGGGAGTCGTATAATCGCGCACAAGGCCATGCGCCTGCTGGCCCGCGGCACGAGGCGAAGGGTGCTCAAGGGCTCTTCTCTGGCTGGAGGGTCCGCGCCATTCAGTCGGCAAGTGAGGAGTGATGTTCAAAGACAAGCAATCGGAACAAGACTGGCCCTGGCTAGGCCTCGTTCTGGTGGCAGGGCTGTCTCTGCGGCTGTGGGGCATTGGCTGGGGCCTGCCGAATCTCTACCATGCTGACGAGGGCCTCACCGTCCGTCAGGCGCTTGCCTTTGGGGCGGGTTACCTGCAACCGTACGAGTACGTGCATTCTCCTCTGCTGCCGTACATTGTGACTGTGCTTTATGGGCTCCATTTCCTGCTCGGTTTGGCCAGCGGGCGCTTCCACAGCCCGTCCGATCTCGCCGTTTCGTTCTTCAATAACCCCACCCCTTTCTACCTGCTGGCGCGTCTGACCAGCACTGTCTTTGGCGTGGCGGCTATCTTGGTAGCCTATGCTCTGGGGATGCGGGCTTACGGTCACAGAGCAGGACTGGTCTCAGCGCTGTGCGTCGCTCTCTCGCCAGCGCTTGTGCGTCACGCACACTATAGTCAGTATGATATCCCCATGGCCTGCTTGGTGTTGGTGGCGCTCACCCTCTTGTGGCGCTTTGCCGAAGAGCCCGATGCGCGGCGCTTCCTCATCGCAAGCGTAGCCGTTGGCCTGGCGATAGTAATGAAGTATGCGGCGTTTCCGCTAGTGGTTCCGTTCGTCGTGGCGGTGCTCTGGGTAGCCAAGCACAGACACTGGTCAAGACGACAGGTCTTGAGCTACCTGGCATGGGGTGGTATTGTGGCAGGTGGCACTTTCGTCGCAGTGTCACCCTACACCGTGCTGGACTTTCACAACTTCTGGTCAGACGTAGTCCTCTTTCAACTCGCCACACAGGTGGGATACGGTCAGGCATTCAGCAAGATACTGGCCTATTACGCTTCTGCCTTGACCTTTGAAGGATTGGGGCTTCCGCTCATGATTGCCGGATTGGCCGGACTGGCCTATGCCATCTACCGGCGCCGCTCTGCTGACCTCCTACTGGCTTCTTTCGCCGTATCTTACCTGGCAGTGTTGCTCCTCCAGAGACTGACTCAGCCGAACTACATTGTCGGTGTCGTTCCCGTGCTAGGTATCCTGGCTGCCCTGGCACTCGATGCGATCTGGCACGCACTGCCGGCCCGCTGGGCGCGATGGTGGCCAGCCGCGCTGCTCGTGTTGGGGGTCGCAGTCGGGCCGATGGCTTATCGCGCCTATAGGGTTGGGCAGTCGTTCTCCTGGCCGGACACCCGAACCATGGCGCGCGCATGGATTGAAGCCAATATCCCGGCTGGAGCAAAGACATTGTCAGACCCAACGTGGACTGTGCCTCAGCTACGCGAAAGCCGTGCAAGCCTCACGCGTTCCCTGGGCCAGCGCGCGGTATCGAAGAAGATCGAGACGCGAGCTGAGAGTACTCAGGCAGCCTACGGCCAGTACGCTCGCTATCAATTGGCGGCGCTTGACAGCTACTCGGGCCCCACCTACGACATTGAGTACATACCACACCTATCGTGGCAGGCCGACGAAAGCGCGCCAGACGTCGAGGTCTTTCCGGTGTGGGGGACGTTTCGGGGCAAAGTGTTCTCTCTGGAAGAGCTGCGCGCACAGGGTTTTCAGTATGCAGTGGTCTCCAGCCTGAAGTATGCCCAGTACCTACGCGAGGATGGCAAGCAAAAGTGGCCTTCCTACTATGCCCTGTACTCATCACTGGAGGAGCAATGCCGGCTGCTCAAGGAGTTCGCGCCCGATACGCGCGTTGTCGGTCCGGTGATCAAGATCTATGATCTGCGCAGCCCCGCCTGTGGCGGGACGCTCCGCAGCCCACCGTAATGGGGTCCGTCGTCGTGCGTCGCGTGGGGCAGGGCAATGGCGCACCAAGCCACTCTTCCCGCGCCCAAGAGGGCGCGCCAAACCGGTGATATGACCTGCGTGGCCCCACGGGGCACCACCTTGCAGGTGGCAGCGCATATACGATCATCATCTAAGGAGGTTACCACAATGAGAAGCTTTCTGGGCCGTGACATACTGTCACTCAAGGATTTTGAGCGAGAGGAGTTCTTCCGCGTCTTCCAGGTGGCCAAGGACCTGGAGCCCATCGCGCGCGATCGCCGCAACAGCGACATGCTCAAGGAAAAGACCCTCGTGACCGCGTTCTACCAGCCATCCACGCGCACGCGTCTGGCGCACGAGGCGGCCATGCACCGCCTGGGCGGGCACGTCGTGGGCTTCTCGGACCCCAAGATGACCCGCGCGGGCGACTGGTATCAGGAGTCCATCAAGGACACCGTCAAGATGCTCGAGTACTATGGCGACGTGATCGTCATGCGCCACTTCCAGCAGGGCGCGCCGGCAGAGGCTGCCAAGTGGGCCTCCATCCCGGTGATCAACGGCGGCGACGGTTGGGGCGAACACCCCACCCAGATCCTGACGGACCTGTACACCGTGCTGCAGGAAAAGGGCCGCATCGACGGACTCACCTGGCTGGCCGTAGGCGACATGCGTATGCGCACCATGCACTCCCTGGCCTACGCACTCACCCAGTTCGATTGCCCAATCACCTTCGTGGCGCCTCCGGACATGTCGCTCACCGCAGAGTTCAAGGACGAGATCAGGCGCTATAGCCTTAACTTTGCCGAGGCCGAGCACGTGGAGCAGGCCATCCACAAGGCCGACGTCATCCTCGTCGAGCCCGTGGTGCAGCCCGACTACACCAAGGCCCGCCAGGAAGCCGGCGAACACGGCATGACGCCCGCCAACTACAGGATCACGCGTGAGCTACTCTCCACCAAGGCCAAGTCGGACGCGATCGTGTTGCACTCGCTGCCACGCATGGACGAGATCCCCTCGGACGTCGACATCACGCGCTGGTCCCGCTACTGGCAAGAGGCATTCAACGGCGTCGTGATGCGCATGGCGTTGCTCGCTCTCGTGCTGGGCGCAATGGAATAGAGACGCTTCGCGCCGCTAGGTAAAGACTCAAGGAGGCAGGGTATGCAGACCGATCTTCGCGGCCGAGACTTGATCGGCGACCTGGACATGAGCAAAGAAGAAGTCGAAACCATCCTGGACGTGGCTTTCGACCTGAAGCGTAAGAGTGCTCTCGGCGAGCCGCATCCCTATCTGCGCGACAAAGTGCTGGCCATGCTGTTCTTCTTCAGCAGCACGCGCACCCGCGGCTCGTTCGAAGCCGGCATGGCCCAGCTTGGGGGGCATGCTGCGTTCATCGAGAGCAAGACCACGCAGATCGCCCACGGCGATACGGCCAAGGAGATCGGCGAGATCTACGGTCGATACTTTCAGGGGATCGCCATCCGCCACGTAGACTGGGGCGTGGGCAACGGCTACCTCAACGAGGTGGCCCGGCACTCGCGTGTCCCCGTGCTCAACATGCAGTGCGACATCTACCACCCGTTCCAGTGCCTGGCAGACCTGATGACAATCATCGAGAAGAAGGGCCGCGACCTACGTCACAAGAAGATGGTGGTTTCGTGGGCCTACGCTGCCTCGTACCAGAAGCCCATGTCCGTCCCGCAGTCACTGATTCTCCAGATGCCTCGCTTTGGCCTAGACGTGGTGCTGGCCCATCCGCCGGAATTCCGGTTGATGCCCGAGATCATGGACCAGGCGCGCGAACAGGCTCGCAAGTTCGGCACCAGCTTTGAAGTAGTGGACGACATGGAAGCAGCTTTCCAGGACGCGGATGTCGTCTATGCCAAGTCCTGGGGTGCCATGGTCCACACTCCGGATGCCGAGCAGGGCGCCAAAATCATCGCCAAGTATGCGCACTGGATTACCGACGAACGCAAAATGGCCCGCGCCAAGCCGGACGCGATCTATATGCACCCGCTGCCGGCCGACCGCAACATCGAAGTCACCGACGCCGTGATGGACGGACCGCAGTCCGTGGTCTACGACGAGGCGGAGAACCGCCTGCACGCACAAAAGGCCGCGATGGCACTCACGATGTAGGGAAAACGTAACGAAGGAGGATCGCTTTGACTGACAACAGAGTCGCTGTCGTTGCCATTGGTGGCAATTCGCTCATCAAGGACAAGCAGCACGAAGACGTGCCCTCGCAGGTCAGCGCGGTCGAGGAGACCTGCAAGCACATCGCCGACATGGTCGCCCGCGGCTGGAACGTGGTCGTCACCCACGGGAACGGCCCGCAAGTGGGCTTTATCCTGCGCCGCAACGAATTGGCCCACCCAGAAGTGCACACGACCCCCCTCGATGTGATCGGGGCCGACACCCAGGGCTCCATCGGCTACATGATCGCCCGCACCCTGGACAACGAGTTCAAGCAGCGCGGCATCCAGCGCTCCGTAGTCGCTGTGGTTACCCAGGTTGTGGTAGACCGGGACGATCCAGGGTTCAAGAACCCCACCAAGGGCATTGGCGGCTTTACCACTCGGGACAAGGCGGAACTCTTCGCCAAAGAGGGTTGGACCATCCGCGAGGATGCCGGTCGCGGCTGGCGGCGCATGATCGCCTCACCCATCCCACGCAGGATCGTCGAACTCGATGCCATCCGCACACTCATCGACGCGGGCTTTGTTGTCGTGGCCGTAGGCGGCGGCGGCATCCCGGTGATCGAGGACGAAAACGGCCTGCTGAGAGGCGTCTTCGCCGTCATCGACAAGGACCGCGCCAGCAGCCTGATCGCGGCCGATTTGCAGGTGGACCTGTTCCTGGTGTCAACGGCCGTGGAGAAGGTGGCTCTCAACTTCAACCGGCCCAACCAGCGCTGGCTGGACAAGATGACCCTGAGCGAGGCCAGACGGCTCTACGCCGAGGGCCACTTCCTGTCTGGCAGCATGGGCCCCAAGATCGAGGCGGCCATCGCCTTCCTGGAAAGGAATCCGAAGGCCAAAGCGCTCGTCACCAAGCCGCAGACGATCATCGACGCCCTGGACGGCAGGACGGGCACCTGGATCGTGCCTGACTAGACGGTGTACCGAGAACAAACAAAGAACGTATTGAGGGAGCGCGTGATGGACCACGTCAAATCTCTGAAATGCCTGATCTGTGGACGCGAGTACGCCCCGGGGGAAGTTGACTATGTCTGCCCGCTGCACGGCGACGAGGGCATCCTAGATGTACAGTACGACTATGACCTGATCTCGCGGCGGGTCAGCCCGCGCAGCCTGGCCGAAAACCGTGATCTCAGCATCTGGCGCTACAAGCCGCTGCTGCCCGTGGAGCCGGAAAGCCCTGTGCCTCCACTGGCTGTGGGCTGGACACCGCTCTACCGCGCCGACCGGTTGGCGGCCGACCTGGGGCTAAGGCACGTCTGGGTCAAGGATGACGGACGCGAGCCCACGGGCTCCTTCAAAGACCGTGCCAGTGCCATCGCCGTGGTCAAGGGCCGTGAGCGCGGCGCCAAGGTCATCACCACCGCCAGCACGGGCAACGCGGCGGCTGCGCTGAGCGGCCTGTGCGCCAGCGTGGGCCAGGCCAACGTGATCTTTGTGCCGGAGACGGCGCCGCCGGCCAAGATTGCACAGTTGCTCGTCTTTGGCAGCACGGTGCTACTGGTGCGCGGAACGTACGATGACGCCTTTGAGCTTTGCCTCAAGGCTGCCAAGGAGTTCGGCTGGTACAACCGCAACACGGGCTACAATCCCTACATGACGGAGGGCAAAAAGACCGCGTCGTTCGAAATCTGCGAACAGCTGCACTGGGATGCCCCGGACCGCACCTTTGTCTCCGTGGGAGACGGATGCATTATCGGCGGGCTGCACAAGGGGCTGAAGGACATGCTGGCCCTGGGCTGGATCCAGCGCATGCCCCAGCTCATGGGAGTGCAAGCAGCCGGGTCGGCCGCCCTGTTCGAGGCCTGGCGCACGGGCACAGCCGCCCTCGACATGCAGCCCATCGAAGCCCACACGATTGCCGACAGCATCTCGGCGGGGCTGCCCCGCGACCGCATCAAGGCCTTGGCTGCCGTGCGCGAGACAGGCGGCGCCTTTCTCAAGGTCAGCGACGATGAGATCCTGGCTGCCATTCCCACCCTGGCCCAGCGCGCGGGCGTCTTTGCGGAGCCGGCCGGTGCAGCGGCGTTGGCCGGCCTGGTCAAGGCCGTGACCGACGGGCTGGTCAGCCCAGAAGAGCGCATCATCGTGGTGGCAACCGGCAACGGATTGAAGGACATCGCGTCGGCGCGTAAGGCGGTCGGCGAGCCCTTGGTGGTCGGCCCGGATCTGGAAGACGTCAAGCGCGTCTTGAAGAACATGCAGCGAGTAGGAATCCGTGATTGACCTGGACGGGTGCATAACCTAAAGCACCTCACCTGGCTCGTCTGGGCCTACTGCGTAAGGGTGGATGCGACCAAGCCGTCACATGCACTCGCCAAAATCACAGCGCCTGTTGCCATTGGTGTCCCTATAGCGACCGCAGCGCCCTGGGTACGAACAACCTCCCGGGCAACGTACAACGCACGGACTCGAAGCTTCGCTCGTCACAGGGTCGCTTGGGGTGGGCGATTCGAGAGACGAGTCTTGTGCCAGTGATTCTGGGCTGGATTCCTCCACAGAGGATGTGCCCGTCAAAGCACCGCCAATCCGCTGCAGCGCACTGCAGCCGGTGACCACAGTTGCAGCTCCCACGATGCCCATCAATCTCAGAAATTGCCGCCGCACCAACGTAGGTCGAGCAGGGGCTGGTTGCACCCAATCGACATTCCCCGTGTCGACGGTCACGTCCGTCTTTTGGTTGTTCATAGTCACAGTAGTCACCTCCTTGCGAGGATCAGCCATTCCTTGGTCCACCTGTCTCACGTCTCGCTGTCAGGTGCAAGTGGCTTTCCGATTATGCCCATCACTATAGCCAGAAACGATGATGATCGAATGAAGAAGTGGTCAGGATTCGATCAAGTCTCGTTCTAACGGGCAGAATCCGCGCCACCCATGGTGCGCCTGATCCCGGTCCGGTTCACCTAGTCCAGTAGCCCAACGGTTGAACCCACCGCAACATCCCTCAAGGGCCAACCCTGACTGAATCCTGGCAATTCCTTCACCAGTTCCTCAAAACCACGCGCTATAGTAAGTGTGCTAGTCGGGAAACCGATCTAGCACTACACGAAAGGAGGTGAGACAAGACAACCAAGCAGCGGCGTAATGCCAGCCGCCCATGTCCAGAGCCGCTGGCTGCGGCGAGCGCAGCCCGGAAGGGAGTTCAGCTCGCCAACGTGGAACGATCACAACTCTGACAAGAAAGGAAAGTGAAGGATGAACAGAATGCAAGGAAAAGGATTCTTGGCCGCGCTCGTGGTGTTCGCCCTGAGCTTGAGCGCCATCGCTGCGGCACCGAGCAGCGCCGACAAACCGCAGGCGCTGAAGAACGAACAGCCGGTCAGTGACGTTCTGACCGGCAACGCAGCCGGCGCTTTTGCGTAGTAT
>Ga0315289_10016689_pt1 | contig 10111 bp, 7 predicted proteins | sample YL17G11_40_MG_FD_203452 | JGI IMG/M metagenome (GOLD analysis project Ga0315289, IMG submission 203452) | Sediment microbial communities from Yellowstone Lake, YNP, Wyoming, USA - YL17G11_40 | ecosystem: Environmental > Aquatic > Freshwater > Lake > Sediment | place: USA: Wyoming | collected...
GAGGACCCGTCGGAGAGCCGGATGCGGCAAATCCGCACGTCCGGTTCGATGAGCGGGACCTGGAAACGGAGTAGGGATAAGCGCCCTTGTTTATCCTTATCCACCGCGCCAGGTCTCGACTCTACCAGAGTATTTGGGTCCATAATAGGCGGCTATCCCCGTTCTTCCCCAACGGCAGCAGCGGCTTACAAGTGGAGGAACTTCGAGACGAACGGCGACTCGCCCACCCGGCGGCGCCGGAAGTGCCCGGAGGGGCCCTGGGCCGGGAACTCGGCAAACCAGGCCTCATGCTCGATTTCCTCGTTCAGAATGGCCAGGGCCAGATCGTAGGTCCGATGGTCCTTCTCCACCATCTCCCTTGATACCAGCTTCATGAGCAATCTCCTTGTCCCATTTGTGGTTTCTCAGTCGGATGATCTGATTTCCTCATAGGTGGTCCGAAGGCTCAATGGGCAGAATCCTATTTTTCATCGACGAACGGCTGAAGCGCCCGACCATTCCGGGGAGGTCGTACACGGCGGTACGCGGTCCTCTTTCGAGGGTGTGACCATTCGAGGAGGCCATCGGTGGCGACGAAAAGGCACGTCGAAGTGACGAGAGACAGGTGCTAAGTGGCAAGCCGGAGTGCGGCCCGAGGCCGGGCCTGATGAGAATTCCGGGGGCCGCCCGGGACGAGCGATGAGGTGGACGCCGAACGAGAAGACGAAAGGGCTGCGAACGATCGTCGCAGCCCTCTTGAATACCGCCTTGTATATGACTGCCGCCGCGGTTGCCTGGTACCATGAGGGCAGGCACGGGGGCCTGCCCCTACGCATTGGTCAGGGTTTGGTCAGGTAGATATCATCGATGAAGACCACCCCTGTGCCACCGGCCGCCGGCTTGGCCCGGTTGCCGACCCCGATCATGATCTTCTGCACGGCCGTCAGCTTCACGCCCGCCTCGGCAAAGGCGCTCAGCGGGATCTTCCACTCGACCCACTGCTGCGCCTTGGCGAGTTGGGCATTCGGATGGGTGACGACGCCCACGTGCTTGGCGGCATCCTGGAGCGCGACGTACATCGGGTCCGCATCCGGTTTGACTCCCGGCGGCGCCAGCAACGCCGTGCCCCAACTGGCGGGCGTCTCCCAATCCGGTTCCACCTTCGAGTGCCAGGCGACCTGCGACTCCTGCACGCCGGTATTGAGGTCATCGTCGTCGTAGAAGCAGTCGATCCCGATGAGCTTTCCGACCGGGGCGCTCGTGCCCAGCAGCGACTGCCAGGGCAGCTTGATCTCGAGACGCCAACCGGTGGGCGTATTCATCTGGGCGAACTCGACGCCCGTGAGATTCGTGTTGGTCCCCTGAATGTCGGTGGCGGTCCACCCGAAGGTGTACTGGCGATTGTTGCCGTCCAGTCCCGGGCCCTTCTTCGTGTTGTCGCCGTCGACGTAGAATTCGACGCTGTCGTCGTACCAGGCTTCCGGGGAGTCATTGCGGAGCTTATCGTCGTTGATATCGACGATGGCATAGAGGTTCGTGGCATCGTACAGGACCCGGAACTGGGAGGACGAGCTGAGGGGCCTGGTGCTGATAATCGGAGTCACGATCGGCTGCGCGGACGCGATCTTCCAGATGTCGTCCACCTTGCCGTCAATGACCGGCGGCGTGCTCACGCTGAGAATCTCGAAATCCATATCCCGGCCCCGGAGGTGGAGGGTCAGCATGTCGGCGCCGCCGGCCGTCCAGTCCTGCGGCGTGTCGAAGGTCCGCTCGGCCTCGGAGTAGAAGGGCGCATTCACGTTATTGTACTCCACCGGCATGGACTGCTTGCCGCCGTAGATGATCTTCTGCTCGGCAAAGGGGGCCGTGACGTAGCCGACGGTCGAGCCGGTGTTGTTCGTCCAGCCGTCGATCCAGGTCTCGTAGAGCCGGCTGCCCTCGTCGTCCGTGTAGTTCTCGAAATCATCCACCGGGACGATGGTGGTGAAGCTCCAGAGGGGGCCCGCTTTGAGGGTCCCGTCCCCCAGCACCTCATCCACACGCCAGTAGTACGTCGTGGCCGCCTGCAGGGCCCCGGGCGTGAACGTCTTGGCCTCCAGCGCCTGCAAACCCTTATCCGCCGGGGCGGCCGCCTGGCTGACGGCGTCCCGGTTATCGCTGAAATACACGTGATGCTTCGCCGCGCCCACGCCCGCCCACCACGTGAGGACCGGGGCGACGGAAGCGTTCGTGGCGCCGTCCGCCGGGTCCGGGTTGTAGGCGGTCAGCGCCTGCGTCCAGAAGGTCCAGACATCCCCCGTAATGACGGTGGTCCCATCTTTCTCCACTTCGTCCACGCGCCAGTAGTACCTGACCCCCGGCTCCAGGCCCGACACATAGTAGAGCATGGCCAGGACTTGATGCGGCCCGACCAATTGCTCCGGCCCAAGCTCCGGCGTCTTGCCCAGATAGACATCATGGAACATCGCCGTGCTGCCGGCGGTCCACCGGAACAGGGGCATCGCCACGTCCCCCGTCCCGTCCGCCGGATTGGGGTTGCCGGCCTTCTTCTGCCCCCACGACACGCCGCACACGCCCAGCACTGCGGCCACGAACACGAGACATGCTACGCGCTTACCCATGCCGGTCCTCCTTCCAAACAGATGTGATAGCCGGAACTGCTACGGCCCCCGCGTCCACACCCGGGGCGGCCGTCACCCGCCGGCTCGACTGCTGCTTTGCCGCACCGTTTCGCTCACCCTTTCCACCAGGCCGTCACCGGCCGCGAACCCCGTCGATCCCCCCTCGCCGCGATCCATATTACCAGACCTCTCCCATCACTTTCAACGGAATTCCCCCGCAGGGCGCAGAAGTCGTCTGGGTCCAGCGAAGGCCGGAGGCGGTAGGCCATAGGCTGTAGCCCATGCTGGCTTTGGTCCTTATCGGCAGATCATGTCATTGCGAAGGGAGTACAGCAATCTTCGCATCTACACAGATTCGATCCCAACCGGTCCCCGTCCGCCCGTAGGGGCAACCCCCTGTGGTTGCCCTCTTCCCGCCGTGGTTGCCCGATATCATTGAGGCAAGCACGGGGGAGGGACCCCAAACGCAAAGGCGGGCGTTTGGGAACCCGGCCTGCCCCTACATCGTCTCATTCCCTTCTTCGACACGGATTGCGTTCGGAAGAACCACCGTACCCCTTCAGGTCCCCGATTCTCCATCGCAAGAGCCTGAAGTCGTCCTGTTCCTGGACCTGCGCCCGGCGCGGCCAATAATAGTAAACATCCGTATTAATACTTATTTTTCCGCGATTCCGACATTCACCCTTCCCGCGCGATTGACAGATCTCCCGGGACTGCTATATTCGTAAAAGGGTCAGAAACGGATACAGGAAGTCCGTGATGACGACATGCTCCGGGTGGAAGGGGCATTGTGGCAGCAGCACCACGGAGTGCGGTGCGCAGGTGGGAGAATCGAGAAGTGTGGCTGGGAGATTCCTCGTCCTGAATCCAGATCACTTGCTCAATAAGGAGTCTGTCATGAAGTCTTACGTTCCAACTCTCTCCGTCCTGGTGTTATCCTGCCTGTGGGGATGTGCGCCGCAGCCCCCGAAGACCATCACATGGAATCGGGACTCGAAGGAGGCCATTTTGGCCTTCCAGAAGGAGGTCGTGCCGCCCACGGACCTCAACTATGCCCTGTGCGAACTCAATCGCGGGCTGCTGTTCTACAACAATGGGGACTTCTTCCATTCCGATTCTCGTCTTGCCAACGGTCTGAAAGTGATGGACCGTATCCGCGAGGACCAGGGGAAAGAGACCACCGCCGTGGTCTGGGACGAAAGAGCCAAGGTCTTCAAAGGCGAACCCTACGAGCGGGCCATGGCCTATTTCTGCCGCGGGTTGTGCCATTTCAACATGGGGGACTACTCCGGCGCCTTGGCGGCCTTCCGCAGTTCGCTGGCGGCGGACGCGGAGACCCGGAATAAGGAGACCCGCCTGCTGGAGGATTTCACGATCGCTCATTTCATGGCCGCGCTGTGCTATAGCCGGCTTGGGGAGCCCGAAAACGCGGAAGCGGCTCTCCGGATGGCCCGCGCCGCCAGCCCCGACAATCCGTTCCTGACTTCGGCCAGCCTGGGGCACAACTTCATTGCGCTTGTGGGGGTCGGCAACGGACCGTACAAGATTGGAGCCAGAAAATGGGCCATGGTGAACGCGCCGGAGGCCCGGATCGAACTGGCCGTTGATGGAGCGGTGGGAAATGAGCCTGCGGAGGCGGTGGACCTGCTGACCCAAGCCAAGAGCCAGACGTGGGGAGAGGCCGACAGCGCACGCGCTGCTAGGAGGGCAGGCAAGTTTGCGTTGTCCCTTGCCCTGTCCGTGGCGACCGGAGTCAATATCAACATCGAGGACTACGAGGACATCCGAAGCTGGCGGGGGTTGTCGCTGAAGTACTACCTTTTCACAGCGGCGGTGCAGCCGGGGACCCATACCATATCTTTGAAAGCCTTCGACAAGAAGGGAAAAGAACTCGAGTACTACCGGCAAACCTGGTTCGATGTGCCCGCCCCGGCGGAGAAAGCACCTGTGCTGTGCCTGACCAGTACGCCGTACATTCAGAATTGCCTTGGCCTGCAGTTGGTCGAGATCAAGCCGCAGGATACCCAGACGCAAAACGCGGACGTAAAGGGGAAGTAAAATGGAAAAGAAGCTCTCGCGTAGGACGGGAAGAAAGGATGGCGTTGCCGTGTATCCAAACAGGCTTGTTTTCTCGGCCCTGCTGGCGTGCGTGGCGGTGGGGTGCGCTACGCAAAAAGTGGCCCCGTTTGCCGCCAAGTCGGAGACCGCCCCGACGCCCGTCTACTGCTTCGATTCGGTAGGACATACGCCGGGCAGCAAGCCCTTCCTCATGGGCGGAAGCTGTTGCTGTACGCCCACCCAGGAGTTGATGAACAGGTACCACAAAGACGGCCTGCTCAAAGAGATGCAATTGAAGGACCTGCTGGCCCTTTATGAACAGAAAGGGATCAAGACGGCGCTGGACCACAAGGGCTGCAACAACCTGTGCCAGTGGGGACCGCATGTTATCAAAGGCGGGCAATGCATGGCGCCGCCCACGCCGGCCACTTTCAATTTCGAAGAGGTTCGATTCGGCATGAGGTACGTGCCTGCCGAACCGGTAAAAGAAAAGGGCAAAAAATAGATAGGCAGACGAGGATGGCGTCTGGATAGGGAGGACGCTATGAAACGCTGGCTGACGGGTTTCACGTGTGTGGCGCTGGTGGCGCTGGGGCAAAGAGCGACCCGGGCAACCGAAGTCGCCGCCTCCCCATCCGCGCTGGTCAACGTGGTTCTCATCGAAATCGACACCACGTCCGAAGCGGTCGCGGCCCAGCGTTTCGAGACCGGCGACTGGCGCTTTTGGGAGGAAGCGGCGCCCCGATTGCTGCAGCGCCTGGAAAGCGACCTGGGGCGCGTCCGAGTTGGCGCCAACATCGGTCCGGAAGCCTCCCTCTACAGCGTTCGGTGCGCGGCAGCGAGTCTGGATGACGGGCAGCAGCTCCGGCCGCTGGCAGAGCACTTGGACGGCATTTCCCAACAGACCAACCGCCCCAGTCTCCTGGTGGTATGGCTGGCGAATCAGGGGTGTGTGCTCCTGGCTTCGCACGGTTCGCAGGAGCAACCAGCCACGGATGCGCTGGCGACTTTGGCTCGTGTTCGTCAGGCCTGTGCGCACGAGGCGCTCGGCGTCGCCTCGTCGGCAGTTGCTCCCCCGTGTGTCATTGTGCCGGAAGGCCAAGCGACGCGACCCCACGGCGCACGTCTTGATCAGACGCTCCGCGACAGCGGCATCGATGCGCTGGCGCACTGTGTTGTTCTGACCGAACTGCAGCACGCGAGTTCGGAAATCATGGGTGGGTCGGGACCCGATCTTGCGCCGGGGGCGGAGTTTCGCCTGGAAACCCTCCAGACGAACGTGGACCGGTTCTATGATGCGACCAAGACTCTCTACAAGGTGGCCAACATCGAGCTGCCCGCTGAGATGCAGGTACCTTTGGCATTTGCGGCTCCAGTCATGGGGGATATACGTTCGGCCGGGGAGGGCAGATTCCATCCGCTCACATCCCAGAGTCTGGAACGAATCGGCAAGTTTGGCATGGGCGAACTGCCAAAGATCATAGCCACGTTGGAAACCCAAGGCCGGCTGCCCACAGGCTATTTGGCCAGGGTGAATCCATTTTTGGCCGCGGCACCTGACATCGTTGCAGGGGCGGCTTCTCAGATCGGTCGAGGCTCGCGAATCCCGTCGGTTTCTGAAGTCACCCACTACCTGGATGGGGTGAACAAGGCTTGCTGGGCGACCGTGGGAGCGCTCGTGGCCGCCCCGGGTGGCCCGGCGGCAATGGCTCGCGGCGCCTCCATCGCATCCACCACCGCTGGGCTTACGGCGGACATCGTCCGGGGACAAACCTACACGTTTTTTGAGAATGCGGCGCTTGACCCGGTAAGGAAACAGATGGTCAGCGACTTCAGAATCCACGTCGAGGCTGCCGTGGGACATGGGGTCGATGCCAAAACCTTCTCGGATATGTTCACCCCCGCGACCGTGAGTCGAATGAACTTCAGCCCGAAGCTGGTCGCGGAACTCGATGCTTCTGCCAGAATGGCGAACAGCCTGCGCTCTTCTCGCGGATCTCTGGTGGATGCCAACATCCGGTTGCCGGATAGGCCGCCCATCCCGGACGACCGCATTCGCGTATACAAGCGGCCAGATACGCTCTTTCCGCCGGGCGGTGGACCACCGCCACCGGGGGGCGGGGGCGCCGTGCCCGTCACCAATGTGGATCGCATCATGCGAAACACGTTTCCGCGCACCTATGGTCTCAGCGATCCGATGTTGCGTTCCTACCGGCCGATGGTCACGGCCCGGCCGGCGGGAATCTTGTTCCACCCGGAGTTGGAGATCGTGGCTGACGAAAGCGGGCTGACGGCGGCCATGGCCCAGCAGGCCGTCGCGGCGGTGAAAGACACGAAGGCGGGGGGCGAATTCCGCTTCGAGGGCCAGTCCTACCTGGCCGTCAAGGCGCCGGGGACCGCCAACCTCTTTCGAGTGACGGCCGGCCGTTTTCAGTTGACACACCACGATCTGTGCCTGCGCTTGCCCAACGGGTCCAGTATTGAATTGAATCGCTATTACGATTCGGGCAACGAGGAGCGATCCGTACTCGGACAAGGCTGGACGTTTTTGCCCCTCGCGCTGCGCGTGGGCCAGACCGCCAAGGTGGGCCAGGCCGGCGCGGAGTTTGCGAAGAAACCGGTCCTCGTGGATAGTGAACGGGCCGTGGAGTTGGCCTATCAGATGGAATCCCCCGACGAGGCCGCCTCCGGCCCGGAGACGGAGGCTTCGTTGCCGCAATACCGACCGGTGACTTCCTCGTTTCAACCGTGTTTAACGGCGCGCGCCGACGGGGGGTACCTGCTCCTCTACGCCCATGGCCTTCAGGCCGCCTTCGATCGCAACGGGCGGTTGGAGTGGATGGGCCCCTCCGAGGCCGGCCGGGTCCGCTATACGTTCGCGTCAGAGCGTCTGACGGAGATCGCCACGGCGGGGGCCCGCGTGTCGCTGCAATACGAGGAGAACGGCCGGCTCTGTGCGGCGGTGACCTCCGACGGCCAGCGCGTTGCTTACGTCCTGGACGATGCACGCCGCCTCGCGAAGGTCTCCGGGGCGGCCGACGGGTCGTTTGTGTTCACCTACGACGCCGACAACCGGCTGTCCCGCGTGCAACGGCTGGAGGAGGGGGCGCCCGCGACGACCTTGGCCCAGATCGTGTATGATGCCAAGGGACGCATGCTCTCGCAGCGGACCCCGGCAGGGCTCTGGACCTTCCGCTACGACGATCGCATCGGGTGCGTCATCGCGACTCTGCCGTCCGGAAAGGACGTGTCCTATTACTACAACGGCAAACAGCAGCTCGTGGCGTATGGCAGCCCTCCTGACGATGTCACGCTGTTCAACTATGACGCCCTGGGCCGGGTTTTCCAGGTGGCCTCCGGGAAGTTGCTGAACCCCACGTCCACGGGCGAACGGCCGCGCTTCAAAGTAACCAAGATGATCACTACCGAGATTTGATGTCAACAGGAGCCGCCAATGATGATCGAGGGCACAACGATGCGAAAGACGAACGCGCCTCTGGGTACGCGGAGGCAGTGGGTCCGGGGACTCACGATGGTATGGGCTCTTCTCCTGCTCACCGGCGGCTGCGTCGGAACGGTGAGCCGGGTGCACGTCGATGACGAGCCCATTACGGACGTGGAAGCCAGTGATGTGGACATCCGGGCCATGGCCCGCGAAATGGCGACGGCGATTATCGAGCTGCCGTTGATCACGAACGCCAAGGAACCCGTGCATATCGCGTTTCTGACTATCGAGAACCGGACGCTGACCACCGATTTCGATTCGTACAACCTCCTCAGCAAGATCCGGCAGGAGCTCATTGCCAACGCCCAGGGCAAAGCGGTGTTCCTGGACAAAGAATCCATGAATGCCATCTATGCCGAGCGCGATGCCAAGCGCGCGGGCCAGGTCACGACCCCAGGACACAAGGACCTGCCGGGCGTCGACTGCTTCCTGACGGGATACGCCTACTCCATGCGCAAACCCGGAAAGGGAGGCGTCATGCTGGCCTCGCACCGGTACAGCTTCCGGCTTACGGATGCCGAAGATAGTCATGTCATTTGGGAGAAAGATTACGAATTCAAGAAACTGGGGCAACGGGGAACCGCGTACCGTTAACCGCACTGCAGGAGCCGAACCGATGAAAGCCATGTCGCGATTTCTCTCTCTCGGGGCCGTGTGCTCGGGATTGACCGTGTTGTTGTGGGGCTGTGCCGGATACCGCGCGAGCCAGACGGGACCGACGGTCCAGGATACGGAGAACCTGGTCTACCTCGACTTTGCCCTGACGACGTCGATCCCCTGTGAAACGGTGAGCGCGGAACAGTTGCCGAGCGGTCGGACGCGCGTCCATGCGCGCTTTCTGAATCAGCAGAACCACACGGCGGAATGCCAGGTCAAAGTGCGGTTCAAGGACGCCGAGGGACGGATACTTGATGAGACGGGATGGATGCCTCTGCTGCTGCCGCGCCGCGAAGTGACGCAGTTCGAGCATACCTCCCTTTGCACCGGCGTAAAAGACTTCACGATTCTGCTGCGGGCAGCCAAGAGCTGAGCGCGCGCGAGAGGAACTCCATCATGAGCCTACACGCTCGACGATCACGCGCCTGGCCGGCGCTCACCGCGATCCTGGCGGGCAGCGTCCTGTGCTCCTGCACCCACCCGGAAAAGGCCTCGATCCGACCCGCGGCTAGTCCGCCCGCGGCGAACTCCCAGGAATCCCTCGCGCCCGCGACGGGCAAGCTGGATCCCCTGCCGCGCTACGGGGGCTATGTGCTGACGGCCACCGGGATGCCGCAGGACAGGACGGCGGCGTACTTCTGGGGCAAGAACACGGGGACCCTGGTCGCGTACGAGACGTTTCTCCGGAAGTACCCGGAGGGGCAGGAGGCCGCGTATTTTCGCGAGCAGATCCGCGCGCGTTTTCTGCCGCAAGAGAAGGAGTGGCATGAGGCGTGGCTGCTCTACTCGAAGATGGAGATCATCGAGGGGGCCATCTGTGACCCCAACGAAGGGTTCATCCTGCTGGGACGCCCCGGGACGGGGCGACTGCCGCCCTTCTTCTACGAAGACCTGGTCACGGCCCTGCGGTGCAGCGTCTCCCAGGAGAAAGTCGGCGTCACCATGAATCGCATCTTCCGGGCGCGCTTCGCGCAGCCGGACGACCCGCGGAAACTCCCCTACGAGGTCTACGAGACCTCGGTGGATTTCTATTCGACGAAGCTTTGGAACACCCATCTCGCCTATCTGTTGTTTGAAGGGGACCGGATGCTGAAGACCCTGGCCCACGGGTACGACATCTTCCTGCGGGAGCCGGTCCGCAGTCACGTCCCGGGCTTCGCCAGTATCGTGGCCATGGCCGCCAATGAGCCCCCCGATCCGGGGCGCGAGACGGGCAAGTACGGACGGATCTGGATCGAGTTGACCAGTGTCAAAATCAACACCACCGAAAAGAAGAACGTCGCCATGTTCT
>Ga0315289_10016690_pt1 | contig 10110 bp, 16 predicted proteins | sample YL17G11_40_MG_FD_203452 | JGI IMG/M metagenome (GOLD analysis project Ga0315289, IMG submission 203452) | Sediment microbial communities from Yellowstone Lake, YNP, Wyoming, USA - YL17G11_40 | ecosystem: Environmental > Aquatic > Freshwater > Lake > Sediment | place: USA: Wyoming | collected...
TACTAATTGTATTATGTGTTGTTGTATGTGGAATATTAGTTGCATTAGGTTTTTATGTATTTACTATGGAAAGAACATACCATAACCTCCCTAATTTAACCTTATCCGAAATTCAATCTAATTTAGGGAATTGGTCAAATGAAGCAACTATATATGATGGTGAAATGTGGTATTGTTTTTTTAATTTTCCACCTAATAATGGAACTTCATGCTTCCCTTACACGGCACGTATAAAACAAAAAATAATAGATAGCGAGAAAATAAATCACTACCTAATATGTAATATTACAGCCAAGAATAGAGTAAAGGGAAAGGGAAGATGTCTTGAATATCATAATGTTCAAGAATTCAATGTTTCACTAACAATAATATAAAGGAGGTTAATAAAAATGGAAAACAATGAAGAAGGACAAATACAATCAGATAGACAAGATTCAATAAAGGTAAATAAGACAACAACAGGAAAATATAGTTTTGAAGTAAAAAGATATTACAATAGAATCGAGACAGAACCAAATACAGTTATAAATGATATAAAAAATATATATATTGAATTAGGAGAAAAATTTAAGGAGGAATAAAAAATGAAAATAGATGCAAAAGTAATTAAAGATTTTATTAGAGGTAGTACAATAAACAATAACATAACAGAATATAGATTATCATTTAAAGAAGATGGGTTATATTTCTGGGAAATGGAAATATCTAATGTCATGGGCTGTAAATCATTTTTAAGTAAAAAAATTTTTAGTCAATATGATATTAAGGAAGATATCGCAATAGGAAGTGGAACACTTCTATCAAAAATACTTGGAAGATTTGAAGCTGAACTTGAAGCAAAAATAAAAGATAATAGATTGTTTTTTTCGGGGATAGGAAGAAAAGGAACTTATACTTTATCATCTTTAGACAGGGTACCAGAAGCTGGTAAATGTGACATGGAAAAAATGTCATTTATCCAAAGTATAACACTTCCTACCAGTGTTTTAAAAAATGCTTTAGAAGATGCAAAGAAAATGGATGAAACAGGAAAAGAAACGTGCCTTATATTTGAAACAAAGAAAGGCGAACTAACGATAACAACAGAAGGAGATGATGGTTTGGTTGAAATCTTTAAACACAAATCAATTACTAAACCAATAAAAAGCAAGTTTGGTAGTCCACTAAAAGATGTTATTGCAATACTTCCAGATGAAGAATGTATAATCTCACTTGGTACAGATTACATGATTAAGATTTTAATTAAGAGGGAGTTTGACACATATATATATCTTGTAGCACCCAGAGTTGGTACAAGTGATAATGTAAGTGAAGAGAAGGAAGAAGATAAGTCTGAAGTAGATGAGGGGAAGGAAGATGAAGAATGAGGTTTGGACTGAAAAATATAGACCCAAGAAGATAAGTGAGATAGTAGGTATTGACCAAAAACTTTTCAATACTTATATTTCTGAACCAAATAAAATGCCTCATTTACTTCTTGAGTCGAGAAAACCAGGAACAGGAAAGTCAAGCATAGGTAAGGTTCTCATTAATGAATTAAAAGCGGATAACCTATTTATCAATGCTTCAGATGACCGTAAAATAGAGGTTATAAGGGATAAAATCAAGCGTTTTGCCCAAACATTATCACCATACAATGCAATAAAAATAGTGTTTTTAGATGAATGTGATGGTATGCTAAAAGCAAGTCAAGAAGCATTACGAACTATAATGGATATTTATCCTACTAAGTTTATAATCACATGCAACGATATAAATGATATAATAGAACCAATTCAAAGTAGATGTAAAGGTGGAATTATACATTTACAATTTCCCAAAAGAGAAGAGATAGAAGAGAAGTTAAAATATATCTGTCATAAGGAAGGAGTTACTATATCTCCACCAGCTCTAAAATTAATAATAGAAGATAACTACCCTTCTATTCGTGATATGATTAATGGACTTAATAGATTATATTTACAAGGAAATAAAAACATAACTGAAGAATTGGTAAAAGGATTACGAATTGCATACGCAGAATTATATACCATGATAAGGGAACATAAACTGCTTGAAGCACGAAAAATATGGGTGGAGAATGGTTATCCACTGAAAGACGTTTTAAAATATTTTTTTACATTGTATATGAAAGACCCCCAAGGTGATGTGGAAGAAATACTTGGATTATTTTCTGAATCTTCATATAGAATGGCAGCTTATGCAGATAATGATATTGTATTAACCAATTTTTGCGACAAATTAATAAGTTTACTTAAGGAAGAATAATGATAGAAGGAACAAATATATTAACTAAAAAATGTCCGGCATGTGGTTATAAAGGACAACTGATTGATGTAGTTGGTTATCTTTTACAATGTCCAGAATGCGAAAGAGTTTTTAATGAGGATGAGATATAATGCTTCTTCAAAATGTAATAGAAGAGTTTAAAGAACCATTTGTAATTAATAAAATTCTTGGTATGAACTTAATGTATATCAAGATAGCTGATTACATTAACAGATATACGTTTTATTTGGATAAGGATATTTGTCTTGCATTAATACGAATTAAATATCCTAATACCATTCCATTCGTACCATATATTAAGGAAATTAAAAATAAGAAGGAAAAGCAAATATATGTAGAGTTACAACGATACTATAAATGGTCAAATAGAGAGCTACAAGAAATGAAAACACTATATGAATTGATGTTTAAAGACCCAATAAAGGAGGAAGAATATAATGAATTCTTCGGAATCCAAACCTGAAACTTGCAAACATATTCCATGTTATAGATGTCCTTATCATGATACTTGGGATTGTCTAAAGAACCAAGGATGGAAGGGAGGTTAATATGAAAATAGTTAATAATACAGGAATGAAGATATGTTTATTATTTGGTGTTAAAAAAGAAGAAGAACCAATAGGTATAGTTCATTTGAAAAATAATAAATCAACTAAACTAACTCAAGATTTAATAAAAGCATTTGATACAATAAGTATAGTTAAGGATATTGGTTGAAATGAAATATCCAAGATATAGAGCAACAATCTGTGAAGTATGTAATAAACCAATGGTGACAAGAGAAGATAGTAAGCAGTATGTTTATTTTGAATGCCTTTCTTGTCACAAAACAAAAAGGTATTAAGGAGGGAAAAGAAAAATGAAAAAAATATATATGTATTTGGCAATGGTATTGGTATGTATAGGTTGTGTGATTGCAGGGAGTTTAGATGATGTACAATACTATGATAGAGACAGGAATGTGTTTTTTAATAATGATGCGATTAGGACCATTTCAGATTCAACTGCAACAATAGACGCTGATACAATACAAGGGCAAGATGTAGTAGCAACAATAAATGAAAATAGTCAGTCATGGCTAAAAGATGATGTTGGCGGCGGGATGAGTATGTTTGAATTGGCTGATAAATTGGGGGTTCCTGATTTATATAAAACAGGAAAAGAGACATTTGTTGATAACTATTTAAGTCAAAATTATCCAACATTTAGAGACCTTGCATTGATACAAGCACAAATAAACCTTTTGGTATTTGGTGAACCACTTAATAAAGAGTCAGTGACAAAAGAATTTAATATCATTATGGAAAGAAATGTAAATTCGGGAATGGGATGGCTTTGCTATTACCATCAGAAATGTTTTAAGTGTTGGTAGATAAGGGAAAAAAATATAAAAAAGCAAGAAAATAAAGAAAAGTATTTTTTTTTATTTTTAACAAAGGAGGTAGAACAAAATGGAATTAATATTACATACAGAAGGATGGTTTGATGCTGCTCACCATTTAGAAAATTATGAAGGTAAATGTAAAAATATTCATGGTCATACATACAAGGTTGAAGTTTGGATAAAAGGAGATAGTTCACAATTAGATAAAGCAGGAATATTATGGGATTTTGGAAATCTAACTAACAAACTAAAAGATTTAGACCATCCAAAAGAAGGCGAACTAAATAATTTACTAGGAATTAATCCAACAGCAGAAAACATTTCAATGATTCTATTTTATGGATTAAATAAAATTAATCCAAACCTAAAATATAAAGTAAGGGTTTATGAACAAATCCAACCCAAAGAATGCTGGTGTGAATGTGGTGATTTCTAATGGTACGAGTGTGGAAAAAAGAATTAGATGAAATACGATGTCCTAAATGTAACAAAAAAGGGCATTTAGTCAAGATTATAAAACATAGACTAAATTATCCACATGGTAGAAAATCAAATGTTGTAGCTATTCCAATCATAATAAAATACTTTTGCAATAAAATGCTACCAACCGAAAATAAGAATGAAGAAAAAAAGAAATGTGACTTTAAAGAAATCATTAGGCTTAATCATGGAGAAATAGATTATATAGGAGGTTAAAATGAAAATAAACGAAATCTTTGTAAGCATACAAGGAGAAGGGCAGTATGCAGGATACCCAACATTATTTATTAGATTGAGTGGTTGCACACGAAATTGCTTTTTCTGTGATACCAACTACCATAAAATGGGGTATAACTTTTCATATGAATATATAGTTAAAACAATAAAAAAAGCAAATAAAAAATTAATTGTTTGGACTGGTGGTGAACCACTATTGCAATTAAAACAAATTAAAGATATTATTAAATTGGTTGGTGAAGATTATTCACACCATTTAGAAACCAATGGAGACTTAATAAAATCACAAAAAGAATTTAATGAACTTTTTCAAAAGGAACGAAATTGTAGAATAAGAGGAATAATAGAAGAAGATAATTTTGATTATATTTGTGTTTCACCAAAAGATTTACAAACAGCAAGAAGAATAAATAAGTTTTCAAAAAAATCTCCATACAGAAGTGATATTAAAGTAGTAACAGATTTAACTCTAAATAAAAAACTTATTCCTTATGCAACTATCTTAATGCCACTAACAATAAATACGGAAAACGATTTAAGAAGAGATACACCTTTAGACCCAAATAAAGAAATAAGACAAAATGTTTGGAATTATTGTGTAAAGCACAACATACGATACTCATCACGATTACATTATGAAGTGTGGGGTTGGAAAAGAGGTGTATAAAAAATGAACCAAGAAGAAATACGAAATAATAATTGTAAAGAAGACAGGGAGGTTATTAAAAAAGGTGTTGACTGTTTACTTAATGGAATAGGAGAAGACCCCCTTCGAGAAGGATTGATAAGAACACCCGAACGAGTTGCAAGAGCGTGTGAAGAGTGGTATGGTGGTTATTGTAAAGACCCAAAAGACGTTTTAAATAGAACATTTCCAAGCAAAGGGTATAATGATATGGTTGTCATTAGGAATATTAGGTTTTATTCTAATTGTGAACACCACATAACACCTTTTTTTGGGTTTACACATATTGCTGTAATTGCAGGAGATAGAATAGTAGGTCTTGATAAATATATTAAATTAGTTGATATATTTGCAAGAAGATTGCAAACGCAAGAAGTTATGACAACAGAAATATGTGAAGCTATAGTTGATGTTTTAAAACCCAAAGGTGCTATGGTCATAATTGAAGGAAAGCACTTATGTGTTGCAAGCAGAGAAACAAAAAATGATAGTGCAGAATTTGTAACCACACATAGGTATGGATTATTTGAGGAAGATATATCATTGGAGAGTAGGTTTCTCCAATACATAAATAAAACCTTGAGGTGAATTGAATTGGCAGAAAATAAGAAAGCAGAAAATAAAAAGCCAAAAGACCCAAATGCAATAACTTCAATGAAGTTAAAATGCAGTATATGTGGTCAAGTTAAAGCGGCTGGAAAGAAACGTGTTGAATATAACATAAAGAAGTACGGAAGCAAAGAAAAACTTATGGAAAAATATGTCTGCAGGACATGTAGAAAAAAAGCACGAGATGAAGAGAGGAAGAAGAAGGCCGTAGAGAAAGCTAAAAAGACTTCCGAAGCTAAAAAGAAAGATGGAACCAAGAAGTAAGATAATACTATTGGGGGGTGGATTAGATTCCACTGCCCTTTTGGTTCATGAAGTGAAACAAGGAACCAATTTATACGGACTTTTTTTTGATTATGGTCAAAAGGCTGTAGAAGGGGAGTTAAAATCAATAAAATATTTTTGCACCAAATATGATGTTCCCTATAAGATGGTATTTGTTGGAATAGACAAACTTGCAACATGCTCAATATTGCGAGGAAGCAAAGTTGGTTTAAATCCAAAAGAAAATATATTAGAAGGACGTAATGCTATCTTCTTAACAATGGCTGTAACATACGCCTGTACTAAAAACATTAATGAAATAATAGTTGGATTTCATAAAGAACCTGAAAATTCACAATTTGAAGATGCCAAACAATACTTCATACTAGAATTTAACCAACTTATTAAATCATATTTACGAAGTCCATATGATTGGAGAGTAAATGTTGATTGTCCATTTAAAAATTTAACAAGACAACAAATAATTAATAAGGCTTATAAACTTGACCCTGAAATCTTAACCAAATCATTTACTTGCTATGAAGGATACGAAGAAGAGTGTGGTGTATGCGTACACTGCAAACTAAAAATAAAAATGTTAAGGAGGTTAAATTTATGAATAAAGAAAAAGTAGTTTGTTTAATGAGTGGTGGAATTGATACAACAGTATTAGTAGTTAAGTTAATAGAAGAAAACAAAGAAGTATATGGAGTTTTTTTTAATTACGGACAAGAAAATAAAGAGGTAACATTAAAACACGCAAAAAAAATAGCAAATGAGTATGGAATTAATTTGAAAACAATTAGAATACCAACAGATTGGGTACAAAGTTCCATATTAAAGGGTCAGAAGAAAGATGAAGGAATTACTGATGAAAATATATATATAAAGGATGTTAAGGTCATGAGTTGGATACCAGCACGAAATAATTTATTTATGTTATTAGCAGGAAGTTATGCTAATTCAGTAGGTGCAGAAAAAGTTTATTGTGGATTCCAATTTGATACAGGAGAATGGGAGATTTATGATAAACTTCCAGATAATACGAAATGGAATTTTGGAGGTTCTGACTTAACCCCCAAATTTATTGAATTAGTAAATGAAACAACACTATTTAATTTCAAGAAACCAGTTAAGTTTATAGCACCATTTATAGAACAGAAAATGAATTGCTATGACGTTGTAAAGTTGGGGAAGGGTTTGGGTGTAGACTTTGACTTAACTTATTCATGCAGATATTACCCACCATGTGGTCAGTGTGAACAATGTATAATACGAAAGAGAAGGTTAGAGCAATGAGTAAAGCATTTTTAGATATGAGAAGTAAGTACATACCAGTTCAAAGTAACTATGGATATAGTAGGTGGATTCATTGGTGGAAACCCGACAGTCCATATTACTATCCTTATGTTCTTGTCAATATTGAACAAGAAGGCAACGATAATATTAGAGAGAAATTTGAACTTTCTAATGATGTACAATTATTTAGGGATAGTGGAGGATTTCAAGTAATAACAGGAACATGTAAACTTAATAAATGGGACAGCCTAACCAAACAAATAAAAACAGGCGCTAACAAGCTATTTGCTTTTGATACTCCACCAGTAAAGCAAATAGCACCAAATGTTTATAGTCAAATTGAAGGTGACGAATACTACAAAATACTGGAAAGTAATTTTAAGATTGCATTAGAACAATCAAATTTTTTAAAAGAACATTTTCCAGAACGACTTAAAGATTTTTATTTTGTACTTCATGCAAAAGATAAGTTAAGTTTAGATTTCAACATGAATTTAATAAAAGAAACATGTGGAGACTTTAAAAAAGACTTTGGTGGTGTTTGCTATTCAATTAAGAAAGATAATATTTTTACGTTTGGTGAATTTTGCACACATGCTCGAATTAACTTTGAAGATAAAGGAATACCTGCTCACTTTCTTGGTGCAAGTGGTTCGTTTAAGATGATATATATGATTAAGGAAAGAATAAGTACTTTTGACTCAACGGCAGTACTATACGGATTAAAGCGAAATGTAATTTATATTCCTATTGCAACAAACAGAAGAATATCTAATCCAAGAGATGAACCATTATTTGATAAGCAGTATTGTGATTGCCCTGCATGTTCAAGACCAGAATATTATCCAAAGGAAGAGTACTTGTATGTTGTTCATAATTTATATGCTAAACTACGAGAAAACTTATTCCTTTGCGGAATAAAGGAAAGTAAGTATAATGAAACTGTTATAGACATTTACAATTTAAAGGATGAGAAGAAAGAAGTATTTGAGTATATGGATATGATTAAGAAAGATGGTTTTGAAGAAGCACAACATATTTATAGACATTCTATTTCAAAAGAATCTAAAAGTACGCAGAAAAGTGTTTGGGACATGATGACATGAAACATGTAGACTTTTTTGGTAAAAAGAACTTAATTACATTTCATGGTGATACTTCTAAAATACATTCAAACTTCCTTCCATATTTTTATCTTAGAGATGATTGTGGTGAATTTGTAGATTGGAATGGTAAACATTATAAAAAGGTTTTTATGAAAACACCGAAAGAAGTTGGTGAAAAGGTTAAGGCATTAGAAAAGAAAGGCATAGAAACTGGAGAAGGAGATGTCAGATTTATTCAACGCTTTTTAATAGATATGTATAAAATACCATTTCCACATGAGAACTTTCACAAACTTTATTTAGATATTGAAACTAATTATAGTGTTGATACATTAGGGACACCGGAACCCATCATTTGTATAAGTGCATATTCAACTAAAACAGAACATTATTATACATGGGTATGGAAAGAAGGGTTACCTGAATTATCTTATCTAATAAAAAGTAATCATACATTAAACTCATATGATAAAGAAACTACATTGTTATTTAATTTTTTAAAAACAATAAAATTACTTAACCCAGATGTTTTTATAGGATGGAACGTAGAAGAATTTGATTTACCTTATATCATAAACAGAGTGAAATATTTAGGATTAGAACGTGAATGTTCAATGCTTTCGAGAACTGGTGATATATACGTCAGTAAAGGATTTAATAGAAAGGCAGTGGTTGGTGGTAGAGTTATTTTTGATATGCTAAAAGCTTGGAGGATTTTATCACCAAATAAATTGGAGAGTAAAGCATTAGCAGTTGCTTCACAAAATTTATTAGGGCGAACTAAAATTGAAATTGATTCCAAAAAATTGTGGAACGACATACCAAAACTTATAGAGTATAATAAAGAAGATGTTGCTTTATGTGTTGATATAAATAAACAAGAAGGATTCTTTGATTTTTTTGATGAAGTGAGAAGGGAGTTTGGTTGCACATGGGAATCCATCTATTATACATCTGGTTTGCATGAAGTTTACGCATTACGAAAAGCTAAGGAGTTAGGAATAATATTACCAACAAGAAAGATAATAGAAAAGAAAAGTATTAAAGGTGCTACAGTATTAGAAGCAATTCCAGGACGATATTATTGGATTATTTGTGAAGATGTAACAAGTTTGTATCCATCCATTATATCACAATTAAATATTTCACCCGAAACTGTTGGTAAACCTGGATATTTTCTACCCAATGGTGTAACATTCAGTTATGATAAGAAAGGATTTGCACCTATTATTATTGAAGATTATATAACTAAAAGAAAATATTATAAACGATTAATGAATGAGTGCGAACCAAAAACATCATTATGGAATACATTTTTTAGAAAGCAATGGAATTATAAAATAAGAGCAAATTCATTTTATGGATTTTTAGGATATGTTAATGTTTCAAAGAAATCCAAAATAAAAATAGGAGTAGCAAGTAGATTATATAATTATGATTGCTACAGAAGCATTACATTCATTGGTAGAATGGCATTAAATCATATTAAATCAGTTGTAGAATCTAAGGGTTATGAAGTTATTTATGGTGATACAGATTCAGTTTATATAAAAACTTCTTCAACAAATAAGGAAGAAGTAATAGAAATTGGAAAGAAGATTGAGAAGATAGTAAATGAAAGTTTTATTGACTTTGTAAGACAATTTGGTTGTGAAAGTAACAAATACTTATCTATAAATTTTGAAGGCATTAATAAGACCATGTTCTTCGGTACAAAAGGTGCAGAACAACAACGAGGAAAATTAATTTATTTAAAA
>Ga0315289_10016691_pt1 | contig 10108 bp, 6 predicted proteins | sample YL17G11_40_MG_FD_203452 | JGI IMG/M metagenome (GOLD analysis project Ga0315289, IMG submission 203452) | Sediment microbial communities from Yellowstone Lake, YNP, Wyoming, USA - YL17G11_40 | ecosystem: Environmental > Aquatic > Freshwater > Lake > Sediment | place: USA: Wyoming | collected...
AGCTTCAGTTTTCCGGCGGCGGCGATGCCGTTGCCGTCCAGACCGTGCACCGCGGCGAGAAGATCGGCCGCAACGAGCCCTGCCCCTGCGGCTCCGGCAAGAAGTACAAGAAGTGCTGCGGCGCCGGGTAAGCTTGCTTGGCGGTGAATCAGTGCTTTCAGCAATCAAAAGCGAAACAGGTAGCTGACTTTGACGAAGAACTGGCGCCCGGTTGAGGCGCCCGGCGAAGCGGTGCGGACCAGCGCCGGCGGCGCACTGCCCACCAGCGCCAGGTTTTCCCGCGCATCCGTATATCCGGCATAAACAACGGTGCCGGGGTGAACCAGGTAGGTTACAAGAAGGTCGGCCGCCAGGCGCTTGCTGCGTTCCTGGTTGATGAGCGAGGAATTGGGCAGCACGGCGTTGTAGTCGAGGATGACCCTCAGCGAAAGCTCCCGCGTGAACTGGTAGTTCACCTTGGTGCGAAGGATGTGGTTGTTGTAGATAGGCGTCGAGGCGGGTAAGCCGAGCCGGCCGGCATCGGCCTGGGTCGCCAAGCGGGAATATACGTAGGCTTGTTGCAGGCGCAGCTTGGGCGCCGGGCGCACGGTCAGGGCCGCCTGCATTTGAGCAACCTTAGCGGAGAAAGGCGGCCGCCCGCCGGCGGGGTAATAGTTGATCGCCGTGCCGAAAACCGCGGGTGCGTCAATGACCAGCCACTTCCAGCGCGCCGTGGTGAAATAGAGGTTAGTGTACTCCTTCTGAAAGCCAGCCCCCTTGAACAGCTCGAATCCCTTGTTGCGCGTGAGAAAGAGCCTCGTGTTGCCGCGGAACGAGCCCATCGTGCCCGCCGACGCGCTCCACTCTTGCAGGCGGCCGCTTCTGTTCCAGTCGGCAAACCCGGCAACGTTGACGCGCCACGCCAGCACCCGGCCATGCTCCGGCCGAAAGACGTAGCCTGCCCAGTTGGCAACTCGGCGCAAATCGACGCGGTTGAGGAACCCGAGCGGCGCGCGCACATCCGGGCTGCGGTCGATGTAAGTGGTGGAGTAGTCGAAATGCTTGCCGGAGTGGGTCAGGTCAGCGTAGTAGAGAGGTCCGGAAAGGCGCCGTCCGCCCGGCTGCCGATCGTAGGTGCGCGCCGCCTGCCCGCTCAGCACCCAGTTCGGATTCAATTTCAGCCGCGTGTCGAGGGCCAACACGCGGCTGGACATGGAGCCAAAATCCCGGCTGGTCATCAGCACGCCAATGTTCGATTGCCTGGCGAATTCCCGCTGCACGCGCACCACCCCGATGGCGGCACTGCGGCCGTGCAGCGGGTCGTTCTGCGGCACGCGCCGGCCCGCAGCCCGGTCGTCGGCTCCCAGCGCGCCCAGCGCCCAGCGGCCCAGCTTGCCGGTCAGGCGCGCGCCCAGCCGCGGGTCTTGAATCCGGCGCGAGAAGAACAGCTCCATCGGTGTTTGGAAGAAGCCGGCGTTTTCGATGAACAGCGGCCGCCTCTCTGGATAGTACACTTCGTAACGCTGGTTGACGGTTACCTGCGGCTCGTCGGACTCCACCTGGCTGAAATCGGGATTGGCAGCCACATCCAAAGTGAGCGCGTCGCGCAGCACCACCTTGGCGTCCAGCCCAAGGCGTCCCTCGTTGCTGGTGTAGAAGCCGGGGGGCTTGGGACCGGCGGTGTCCAGCAGGCGGGCGCGGCTGAACACGCCGTAGGGGATGAATTGCAGGTTTCGGCCGGGGGAAACATCGTCCAGCCCCTCGAGTGTCGCAAAATGCGGAACCAGGCCTTCCACCTTCTGGCTGATGAACGGCCAGTACGTATCCTCGCTGGCGTGAAAGATGACCCGGTTTAGCGCGATGCCCCAGGTCTGCTTGGCCGAGGAAGAAAAGCGAAGGCTTTTGAAGGGAATCGCCATCCAGACGATGTAGCCGTCTTTGGTCACACGCCCCTCCGAATACCAGAGGGTGTCAAAGCTGGTGTCATAACCCTGGCCCTCGGTGAAAATCGCGTCGCTTTGGATGCCAAGCGGGTTGGCCGCGAACATGTAGGCGCGTTGGCGATCGTGAAACGTATCGAGCAACACGGCGACGCTGTCGTCCTCCCCCGCATCTTCGCGCTTGGAGAGCCGGGCGCGGATTTTGCCTGGTTCGTCTCGGCAGTCGAACGCCACGTATAAATTTCTTTCGTCGTAGGAAAGGTAGGCGGTGGTTTCCCTGCTGGCGGGCGCGCCGTCGCGCGGATATTGCTGTCGGAAGCCGGTCACGCGCGCTTCGGCTTCGCGCGGCCGGCCGCGCAGGAAGTCATCCAGTGAGGGCGGGCGTGAGACACGCGGCACGCGCAGCACGGGCGCCGGCGTCTGCGCCCAGGCTCCCGTTGCCAGGCAGAGCAAGATTGCCACGGTTCCCGCGAGAGTCACGGCTGGCGTATTGAATCACAAAAGGCGCAAAAACACACCTGTCTCACCGACCGCGGGCACAAGCTCCATCACTTGCCTCAGTCGCTGATTGCATAGGCGCGAAAGCGGGGCGGCGGGCGAGCGCATGGCCGCCGATGTAGACTTCTGGAATGACCGTGGCCGGCCGGATCGCCAGCCGCGTTGCCCAGGGCCGCAATGGCGATTTTAGATCGGGATGAAGATGCATTTGACCATGGTCATTGACCATGGTAAATTGTGCGAATGGAAATGGAAACGGTCAGCGTCTCGGAATTCAAGGCAACCTGTCTCGAACGCCTGCGGAGAGTAAAGCGGACTGGCCAGCCGATTCTGATCACCAAGCGGGGAGAACCCATCGCTCAGGTCGTTCCCCCACCGCCGCCCAAGAGACCAGAAGACTGGCTGGGCTGCATGAAAGGTACTGTTGTTATCCTGGGCGACATCGTTGGACCTGTGATGGAGGAGGAGGACTGGGAGGCAGCGCGTTGAACCTTTTGCTCGATACGCACATCTGGATATGGAGCGTTGACGACCCGAGCCGCCTCACCGAGCGGGTAGCGTCTGAGCTGCTCAATCCTGACAACGAGTTGTGGTTTTCCCCTGTGAGCACATGGGAAGCGATTCTGCTCGTCGAGAAGAAACGTATCCAACTGCTTCCGGATGCGGAGCGGTGGATGAGCCAAAGCCTGAGAATCCTCCGGCTCAGAGAGGCGTGCATGACACACGCGGTCGCTGTGGAAGCGGCACGAGTCGTGCTTCCCCATAGAGATCCGGGCGATCGGTTGCTGGCAGCCACGGCAATCGTTTACGGGCTCACGCTGGTGACAGCCGACCAGCGCCTGCTGGGGTGCCAGGGTCTGGCCGTGCTCCCCAATCGCTGACTATTACCCAAGGGCGCCGCGCCTTGCGCGCACAGCCCTGTTGCCGCAACCCCGCGAAACGCGTCCCGCCGCACGGCCCTCGTGATAAATTGGGAAGGCTGGATAGCTGGCGGGCCCGGAGTATCGACCGATGCGGCGCCAAGGGTTTCTGCCGGTTTCGCTGCTCGCAGGTCTGTTCCTGCTGTGGGGTGGTGGTGTCTGCGCGCAGGTGCAGGTGGGCGAAACCTTCGGCGTTGCCTTGGACCCGGCCCAGAAAACCGCGCAGCAGTTCCACGGCGGCTTTTACCACCTGCTGCGCTCCGATGTGCTGGATGCGCGGAATTACTTCGCGCCCCAGGTTGCTCCCTACCACTACCAGGATTACCGCTTCTCGTTGGCCGGTCCGGTGAACATTCCGCGCCTGCTATCGCGGCGCAAGAAGTGGTTTTTCGCCTTGGGTGTCTCCTGGAACAGTGACACGCGGCCGGAATCCGGACAGGGCATGGTGCCGACGGCTGCCGAGCGCAGCGGCGATTTTCGCGGCTCGCCGCTGTGCACCGATGCTTTTCGGGCGCAGTTTTCCGACTGCCGCGTGGCCGAGTCCGCCTGGTCGCGCTACGGGCCGGCGCTGCTGGCGTCCTACCCGCTGCCAAACGCCCAGGGACCAGGCTTCAATTATGCTGGCTCGGCGACCCGGCGCAACTCGGCGCGGCGCTACTCCGGGCGGCTGGAGTGGACGCCGCAGGGACGGTGGAGAGCCGGGGTGCGGCTGTCACATGAGGTCGCGCCGCAGAAACTCCCGTTTCAGGGATCGCCACTCGGGAACGCGCCGATCCTGCGCCGCTGCACGAATGATGCCGCCAACCTGCGCCTCACAACAGCCATCAACGTAAAGACCTTCAACGCCTTCAGCATGACCGTCTCCCGCGGCGGGCAGACGGATCGCGCCGCGGCGCCGCAGAGGCGCCGCAATGCCGGCTACGATGCCCCGGAGCTCTTCCTCGACAACCCGGACGGCCTGTTGCCGGCGGTAAGCATCGCCAGCCTGACCAGCTACAGCGCCGGCCGCTCGCCCGGGTATTTGAGCAGCAGCGTAATCGTCCGCGACGACTACGCGCGTTCCGCCGGCCAGCACGAGTGGCGGCTGGCAGCGCAGTGGGTGGGCAGCGCCCGCACAGTGGAAGTCTCCTCGCTGCCGGCCGGCTCGATCTCGTTCGCCCGTGGCGGCAATTCGACCGGAAACCCGGTGGCGGATGCACTGCTGGGCCGTTTCTCGTCCTACCAGGAGGGCCGGGCCATTCCGGTCTTGCTGGGACTGAATCAGCTCGAGCTTTCTCTCGCGGATCGCTGGAAGAAACACGCCCGGTTGGTGCTCGATTATGGGCTGATCTGGCTGTGGACGCCGCTGGAGCGCCGCCTGAACGGCCCGCTGGCGAATTTCTCTTCCGATCGTTTCGCCCCCGCCTCTGTCAGGGAAGTCGCGCGTGACGGCACGCTGGTGGAGGGGCCGGGCGATCCGCGCAATGGCGTGGTCACGGATGATTCCGGCCGCCTCGTCCGCGCCCCCGCAAACAATATCGTGCCGCGACTGGGCGCGTCCTGGCAGCCGTTCAAGAAGCACAAACTGAACGTGCGCGCGGGCGCGAGTGTGGCCATCGACCGGGCGCGCATTGACCCGGCGTTGGCCAACAACCCACCCGAAGAAACTGTAACGCGCCTGAACGGGCTGCTGCAGAACCCTGCGGCCGCCACTCGGGTGGCTTCGCGCCCGCCATCGTTGCTGGCGCTGCACGCCGGGTTCCTGAATCCGAATGTGTACAACGCGAACGCGCGGGTCGAGCAGGACTGGCGTCGCCATCTTTGGGCTGCCGAGTACAGGTGTTCGCTGGGGCGTCACCTGGTGAGGCAGAGGAACCTGAACCAGTTGCGGCCCGGCGCGCTGTCAGGGGTAAAGGGCATCAACGCCGACGCGCTGCGCCCCTACAAGGGTTACGCAACCATCACCTTGCGCGAGACGGCGGGCAAGTCCAGCGCGCACGCCATGGAGTTCTCCGTCAGCCCGCGCAAGCCGGTTGCCGGCATCTCCTATCGCCTCCGATACACCTTCTCCAAGGTGCTGACCGATTCGGCCGGCGAGGGGGCGCTTCCCCAGGACAACTTCAACCTGCGGAACGACCGGGGCCCGGCCGGTTTCGACCGGCGGCAGGCACTGATACTCGAATACAGCTACCAGCCGAAGTTCGGCGCCTGGATGCCTCCCTGGGCGGGGCTTCTGCTGCGCAACTGGGAGATCTACGGCGGCAGCACGCTGACCACAGGAGTCCCCTTCGATGTCGTGCAGCCGGGCGACCGGGCGATGATGGGCGGAGGCGTGCAGCGGCCCGACGTGGTTGCCCAACCCGCGCTGAACCGCGGCGACCGCAGCCTGCAGCGCTACTTCAATGTCGAGGCCTTCCGCAGCCCCGCGCCCGGCGCCTTGGGGAACGCCGCCCACTTGTTGGTGTACGGCCCAGGCACGAACAACGCCAACCTTTCCCTGTCGCGCATTCTGGCGTTGACGAAGCGCCTGCGTGCGCAGTTACGAGCCGATATTATCAATGCCTTCAATCACCCATCTTTCAATGCCATCGGCACCGTCTTTGACCCCGCGACCTACCTATTGCCGTCGAGCACTTTTGGGCGGGTAACCGCCGCCGGCCCCGGCCGCTCCATCCAGCTCACGTTTAAGCTGGTTTTCTGAGCCGGGGATTGTGCAGATTCTCACTGATTAGTCTGGACCAGGCGCAGACCAGCGCGTCGTCAGCCGAGTCCACGTTGACCCGCACGCTACGGTTGTCTGGCGCGCTTCAGGCTGAGCAGGTTGTCGGCGCGGTTCAGGTGCTTGTAGCTGTTGTCCATGGCCGCGGGCAGGCGGACGGCGAACAGGTAGGCAATCACGCCGAATTCCACGAGTACGGTGGCCGGGAGCGTCAGCCAGGCGAGGCGGAAGAACCAGATTGCCAGCTCATTCCATGCTCGAAAAATGGCGTCCATTGCCACATTGAAGGATTGGGCCACCAGGTAGGCCGCCAGGAAGAAGACCGCAAAGCTGTAGCGCCCCATGAACTCCTCGGCGCGGCCGAAGGCCGCGTACCGGGCAGCCCGCAACTTGCGGATCAGGCCGAAGCGGCGGAGGAACCCCGGGCCGTTCTCGACGTGGATCTCGGTGGTATGAATGCGCTTCCAGCGTTGGCCAGGCCCCAGCACGGCTTCGAGTTGCTGGTCAAGGGAGGTTTGCACGCCCCATCCGGCCACATCGACAATGCGAACGCGGGCGGCGACGTCCGGGCCGCGCTTGCCGACCTGGCCTTCCACCCGATATACCATGTTTACGTTGCGGCGGTTCGGCTCGATGGCGTCCTTCAGCGCCAGGTACTTGCGGTCGCCGCTCTCGTACAGCCGCGCGTAATGGCAATCGGCGGGGGCGCGCGGCTGCCGCGGCCGCGTCCCGCCCTCCATCGCGTAGAAAAAGTAGTCGACAATCTGGAGCGTCTCGGCCAGCGGCTCGGGATAGATGCGGTCGGGCGTGTCGTTGGGGGTGTGCAGCTTGCCCCCGAACACCACCGGCGAGACCTTGCCCGGCGCCATAGCGATTATCGCCGCGGCCGGAATCTTCGGTTTCGGCTTTCCCGTGATGCGCTCGGCAATGCGATCCAGCAGGCCGTTGTTGACTTCCAGCCAGGAAACATGGTCGGTGGTGCCGCCGGAAAGAAAGCTGTTGTACTTGATGCCGTGCAGGTGGGCGGCTTCTTCCAGCAGGTCGTCCAGGCGCTGGTCGCCTGCGAAGGGGATGAAGGCGCGAATGAAATCGGCGCCCAGCGTCTCGCGCAGGATATAGAGCCGGCCTTCGCCGACGGCATCGATGGCCAGCACGGCTTTCGTTTTCGCCAGTTGAACGGGGGGCTGGGACTTGACGTAAAAGCGCGACCCGGTCACGCCGAAGCGATACTTGGCCATGGGTATGGCCAGCAGCGCGACGCCGACCGCCGCCAGGTTGCCGGAGTTCCAGGCCATGTTGGCGGCCACCAGGCCGGCGGTTAGCAGGCATTGAGAAAGGAAACCCACCATGCCGCATTCTTCGGAGCCGGCGAAAACATAGGTGTGAGTCAGCGGGGGCGGTTCCTGGCGGCGCAGGTCGCCCAGCAGATACTGCTTCAAGATCTCTTCGCCGCTGGTGTTATCGTCGGCGCCGGGGCCCCGCCAGGTGTCGTAGTGGGCCACCAGCACCAGTTCCTCGGTGGAGCGTCCGGGCACGGTGAAGATGTAGTTGGCGTCGGTGGTGCGCAGGTGGAAAATGGGAAGCCGCTGGCGGCGCGCCAGGCAACGGCCCGGCCAGTCCCGCTCCACACGCGCCAGGAACTCCTCGGCGGCCCGTTTGTTGGCCTGATTGTGGTCTTCGCCCGACCGGCGGCGGCAGGCCTCACCGATGTTGCGGATCAGCTCCGCAACGCGCGCCTCTACGTCATCGCGCAGCGGCAGCCGTGCGGGCGTGGGTTCGACCGGCAAGCTGGAGGCAGTCTATCGGCTCTCGGGGGACTGTTCAATCACAAAGAGCACCAGAGCGGCGAAAAGAAAGCCGGTGTTTCTTTGTGTCTTTGCGCCTTTGTGGTGAATAATGATGCGGCGGAGGAGACATGAACCGCAGACAAGTGTTTCGGCGCCTGGGCGGCCTGGCGCTGGCGGCGGGGGCAGCGGGGTTGCGCGCGGCGCAGCCGCCGCGGCGTCCCAATATCCTGCTCATCGTCGCCGACGACATGGGCTACAACGAGCTGGGCTGTTACGGCGCGGCCAACATCGAGACGCCGAACATCGACGGGCTGGCCCGGCAGGGCATGCGCTTCACCGACTACTACGTGGCCACGCCGCTGTGCGCGCCCACGCGGGTCAGCCTGATGACCGGCCGCACCGCGCTGCGCACGTCGCTTTCCTGGAACCCCGATTTCAAGGACCCCGAGGATGGGCTTTCGCCCGAAGAAACCACCATCGCCGAAGTGCTGGGCAAGGCCGGGTACGCGACCGGCCTGGTCGGCAAGTGGCACCTCGGCTATGCGCCCAAGTTCTGGCCGCGCCGGCAGGGTTTCCAGGACTATTTCGGTTTCCTTTCCGGCAATATCGGCTATTACGAGCACCTCTATCACGGCGAGAAGTTCATGTACCGCAACGAGACGCCGGAAGATCCGCCCGGGTACATGACCGAGTTGCTCACACGCGAAGCGCTGGCCTACCTTGAGCGCCACCGCAGCCAGTCGTTTTTTCTTTACTTGGCGTACAACGCGCCGCACGCGCCTTTCGAGGCCCCGGAGCAGTGGGTGAAGAAGGCGCGCGGCGAGATGAAGCCGGCCATGATCGAATGCCTCGATGACGGCATCGGGCAGGTGCTCGGCCAACTGAAGAAACTGGGACTGGAGGACAACACCCTGGTCTTCTTCATGAGCGATAACGGCGCGCCGCCGGACGCCAACGGCAGCAACAAGCCGCTGAGCGGCTGGAAAGGCCAGGTGCGCGAAGGCGGCATCCGCGTGCCGGCCATGGCGCGCTGGCCCGGCCGCATTCCCGCCGGCGTCACCTGCCGGGAACCGTTTGTCAGCTACGACCTCTTCTCTACGTTTGCGACGGCCGGCGGCGCCGCCCTGCCGCCAGGCGTCCGGCTGGACGGCAAGAACGTCCTGCCGGTGCTCGAGGGCAAGGGCAAGTCGCCGCACGAGGTGATTTGCTGGGGCTATCGCGGCGCGTTCGCCGCGCGGCGAGGCCGCTGGAAGCTGCTGGTTGAAAAGGGCAACCAATCGCAGTTGTTCGATCTGGAAACCGATATCGCCGAATCGAAGGACCTGTCGGGCGAGCAGCCCGACATGGTCAAAGAGCTGAGCGCCCGCCTCGCCGACTGGCGCGCCGGCCTGCCCGCCTCCGGCCTGGCCGACGTGCAGCGGAAAGGGACAAAAGCAAAAGCAGGGAAAAAGGAGAGCTAACCACGGCTAAACCGAGTTATCGCGAAACCCCACCGTTCAATTTTCTCGGCCTTCCGCCGGAGCTGGCCGACTACGGCCGATCGGCCGCCGTGGTGTGGCCGGTGCCCCTGGAACGAACCACCAGCTATGCGGCGGGGACGGCCGGCGGGCCGCAGGCCATTCTCGACGCTTCCCGGCAAGTCGAAACCTACGACGACGAACTGGAAAACGAACCCTGCCGGCAAGGGATTCACACGCTTCCCGAGATGGATACCCGCCACGGCCAGCTCGAGGAGCTGCTGGGTTCGCTCCGGCGCGCCGCTGCCGACCTGCTCGACGACGGCAAGTTCTTCCTGGCGCTGGGCGGCGAGCACTCGCTGACTCCGCCGCTGGTGGCCGCCTGTGCCGCGAAGTACCCGGGGCTTTCAGTGCTCCAGATCGATGCGCACGCCGATCTGCGCGACCAGTACGAGGGATCGCCCAACAGCCATGCCTGCGCCATGCGCCGGGTCCTGGATGTCTGCCCGGCGGTGCAGGTCGGCATCCGCAACATATCGGCGGAAGAGGCCGAGGCGCTTCCCCGCCTGGCCACCCGCATTTTTTCGGCCCGCAGCCTGCACGGCCGGCCGGCGGCCGAGTGGGTTCCCCAGGTGCTCTCGGCGCTGACCGACACCGTTTACCTGACGGTGGACATCGACGGGCTGGACCCCGCGCTGGTGCCGGCTACGGGAACGCCGGAGCCGGGCGGGCTCGGCTGGTACGATACGCTGGCGCTGCTTCGTGCCTTGTTCGAGCGCAAGCGGGTGGTGGCCGCGGACCTGGTGGAGTTGATGCCCCGGCCCGGCCA
>Ga0315289_10016694_pt1 | contig 10107 bp, 5 predicted proteins | sample YL17G11_40_MG_FD_203452 | JGI IMG/M metagenome (GOLD analysis project Ga0315289, IMG submission 203452) | Sediment microbial communities from Yellowstone Lake, YNP, Wyoming, USA - YL17G11_40 | ecosystem: Environmental > Aquatic > Freshwater > Lake > Sediment | place: USA: Wyoming | collected...
TGATGGAAAATATAGCCGCATTTGATTCACGCGGAACAGATAATGAGTACCTAAGTCCTCTAATCCGCCGGCAGTGCCGGAACTCCCCGCCAATCGGCTGGATGATTGCGTTTTGCCCGGTAATCCGGCGATGCGGATTTGGCAGGCAAAGCATCGTAGAGGACTTGGATACCCTGACACCCGCATTTGGTCTGCTATATTCGGTATTGATATCTTAATGAACGGGATTCTTCTCATTGATTTACGGTTCCGACTGTCCCGGCAAGACAAACCCCAACCCGAAGGAGAAGCCATGCGTAGTGCCATCGGTGTTGCATTGATTCTTCTCACGGTTTTCGCTTCCGCACCGCAAGCCGAGAACATCATTTTCCCCCCCAACACCGCCGGCGTCTTTGACATCACCAAGCCGCCCTATAATGCCGACCGCACAGGCAAAACCGACGTGGCCGCGATTATCACACGCGCGTTGAATGATAAAGTAGGAGGCGGGGCGACTGCCGGCGGCTGGGGATCGATAATCGTCTATCTCCCGAATGGAACGTATCTTGTCAAGTCAAAAGTATTCTGGAAACTTCCGCCCTATGCGCTTGGCCCCCACTTGCAAGGCCAGAGCCGCAAAGGCACGGTGATCAGGCTGGCCGACAGTACGTATCGCAGCGCGTCGCAGGCCGGCATTGTCGTCCAGACCGGCGGCGATGTAGCGCAGAATTTCAATCGTGGGCTGTTCAATGTGACGGTGTATACCGGCAAAGGCAATCCCGGCGCGGTTGGCGTGTTCTGGTACGGCAACAATGAATCGCTCATGTCGGATGTAGACATAATTTCCGGAGACGGCCAGGGGTTCGCGGGATTGGAGGTGGGCACGGTGGAGGAGGGACCGTGCATGGCGCGTCGTGTGTATGTCAAGGGGTTTCGGTTCGGGGTGCTTGCCCGCTCGTCGCTCAATACCACGACGCTCTCCGAAATCTCCCTTGAGGGCCAGACGCAGTATGGCGTCCATCATACCGGGAATTTCCCTTTGTATATCGACAGTCTTTACAGCCGCAATTCCGTGACCGCCGTCTATAACGGCGCGCAGAACGCCCAATTGGTGCTCATCAACGCCAATTTGCTGGGAGGAAACGGCGGTCCCGCGATAATCAACGAAACCGGGGGCATGCTTTTCGCCCGTAAAATCGTGGCCCAGGGATACGAACGCGCTTTGGCCAGCACCTCGGGAACCACCCCCGTCCCTGCGGGATTATCGATCGATGAATACTCCTCGCATGGTTGCATCAGCCTGTTCAACGCCCCGTCCCGATCGCTGAATCTTCCCATCAAGCGTCCCCCGGAACCCGAGTGGGAGCAGGACATGAACAAATGGGCGAACGTGGCTAACTACGCGTCGCTGCAGGCGGCGATTGACGATCCTGCGAAAACCGTGGTCGTGCTTCCCATGGGCAGGGAATGGCCGATCAACGGCACGGTGAATGTGCGGGGCAATATCAAGATGATCATCGCCACGGGATCGCAATTCACCGGCGGCGGCGCCCTGGCCATTACCGACGGCGCGGCTCCGGTTGTCAAGATCATGAAAATTGCCGGCGCAATGTCGGTTGTCCAGCGATCGGGCCGGACCGTGGTCCTCGAATCGACCTCGCTGGGACTTACGGAAATCCGTGACGAAGGGAGCGGCGACCTGTTCCTTACCGACATCGGCTGGTGCCCGCTGCGGGTGACAAACCCCGCGGCCCATGTCTGGGCCCGGCATTTTGACGCCGAGTTCGCCGACAACCTGACTGTTTCCGCGGGCACCGTATGGATTTTCGGTTGGAAAGATGAGGGCTACGGCATATCCGCCACGCAAACCGGCGGCGTCCTGGAAATCATAGGATACTATAATTATGTCTATGGATCGAGCTCAACCACCTCAGCCGATCAGGTCCCCGGTCCGCAATTCGTTCTTTCCGGCGGTTCATTCTCGCTTGCAAGCGGCGTCCAGGGCCAGAAACTCGGCAAATGCCCCCAGCTCGTGCGGCAGACGTACAAAGGTGTGACCAGGGAACTTCTGGCAACGGCCAATCCGGCGGGATATCCAACAAGCTACGACATGCCGATGTTTACGGCGTATGATCCGGTTTCGGTGCAACCGGCGTCCGCGGGCGCTGCCGCGAACATCGAAGACGCATGGTTCGGCATATCGGCGGGCGCCGGCCGAACGGCAGTGCTGCGCTGGTCGCGGCCGTTCGAGACTATCGCGATTGTCAATTCGCTTGGACGCACGGTGCGCATGGTCATGTCCGATGGTTCGGCGGCCGGCCGGACGGAAATCGGCTTTTCAGGCCTGCCCTTTGGATCGTATCGGGTTGTCGCGGAGTCGGCCGGCCGGCGGGTCGCGGAATGTCTGACGATTGTGCGGTAAGGATGGTCCAGCCGGATCCGGCGCTCTGCTCATTGATCCGGATCAAAGGGCCGGGTGACAATCGGAAACTGGCACGCGATATCGCGCTTTACATTCCGACCAGACAATACACCGGCGAAGCGGCCACCGTCATTTCATTAGCCTTTGTTAATGATCGTCCCCACATGTTCAGCACCGTTTCCGTTCCCTCCGGTATGGTCACACGCGCCCGCCCGTCCGGGCTCCATAGCATGTGGACCATCTTGCCCCGGCCGGAAAACATCAGATGCACCACACCGTCTTCGGCATGTTTCCGCCCCTTGTAGATAAGGCCGGTCAGCAGACTGATCGCCACGGCCATTGGCTGATACGATGGTTTCATAAGCCGGCCCACTTCGGCGGCGCAGAAGGCGGCGCCTTGTCCCGGAGCGGTTTGATCAAAGCACCCGTAATAGAACCATCGATCAAGTCCACTTGCTACTACCGCCGCAACGGCCTTGGTCAGGGCCCTTCCGGCTTCATCCGGCTGCGCATCACCCAGGGGCATGTTATGTTTTGTCAAGGAAGAGCGTATAATAAAGCCGCTTTCCGTATCATATACCCGGACATGCGGCGTTCCCGCGGCTGATAACGCGGCCCGGATCCGTTTCACGCATTCAATAAGCGGCTCAGGCCCGCGGTTCTGGGCATTGTTGGTGAAACCGTATCCATGGAATGAAATGGCGTCGCACCATTTCCCAACGCCAAGTTCGATGCAGCGATACATCCAGGGCGATTCCTGAGGCACGGCGCCGCCCAGCCCGACAATATGCGCATCCGGATCGCCGGATTTGAGACCATCATGGGCGGTTCGAAGTATCGCAAGATAGTCCGCTGCAGGGATACCGCTCAGGGTTACCTCATTGCAAATCTCGTACTCATCGGCCAACCCCTTTGCGTCGACCGCCAGCCGGCGGCAGAATTCCCGAAAAGCAGGCGAGGTCGCATCGGTAAACAAGTCGAATGAACCGCCCCGGCGCGCCTCCTTTTTAGGCGCCCAACCCGGGATATCATCGATATTGGTCAGGACCGCATGTCCTGCGCTGCGCAGAAATTGCCATTGCTGCGGATCGAAGTTCCAATCATCGGCACTGCGCGGCTGGACTTGCGCCCATTTCCCATAGGTCGCGCCATCGTGCTGACGCGTCCAGCGCCAACCCAGTTTCCAACAGGCGCTTCGTAAATCCGCATCCTCGCGGATGTGTCCGCCAAAGGGCCATTTTGCCAATGGCACATCAGGCATTGGCGGCACTACCAGCAGAAATGACTCACCATCAATGCGCCCGGGTGCTTGCGCTCCCTCATGGGCCGCGCTGGCGCCGGCAGCCGTGGTCAAACGCCAGGCGCCGCAATCGGGCGTGCCCAGGTCGATCTTGGCGCGACCATCAACGGTCTTCACATCCCACGCGCCGGTTTCGCGGCCTTCTTCGTCGAGCATGCGCATGCGGCAATGCGCATCTGGCTGCGATGAGAACAGCGTTGCGGCAACCCGCTCGCCTTGAGTGGCAACGCCAAACGGCATATCCGTCCGGATCGCGAATTCAAGTGCGGCGCGGGGAGCAAAGGGCGCATCGGCCGCATCCATACTCTCTCCGAGATGACGGACCGCCACTGCGTCAACCAATAACTCACCCTTCGTACAGTCTATCGTCCCATAAAATTGCAGCCACGGTTCAAGTTGACCATTAGGGCAGCGCGGCCGAAAAGAGGTTTCGACGCGCTTCCAACCCTCCTCCGGCGCTACCGAAAACTCCCGGCTCGGGAATTGGTCCCCCCCGAAGAAGTCAATATAATTGCCGAACCCAATTGCTCCTTCCGCTGGGCCGCCAACCGCTTTGACCCGCGCAATAATTATGCTTTCGCCGCGAAGAGGCAGATGAATGAAGGGCGTAGCGGTCCCGAAATTCTTTTTCATCCGGAGCACATACCGGCCATCATACGCATCGTTTGATGGCTCCGGCGCCCATGCGCCCCATGCGCCCCGATAAGGATACCATCCGTCTATGCCGACCTCAAAGCTGCTGTTGGCCAGAAGGTTTCCATGGGGCCATTCCGGGTCGGGCAGAAGCATGGCCAGCGGATCTTCGGAATTCGCAGGAGGAAGATCGCCGGTCACTTCCTCAACCAGGACATCGTCGATGGTCAGCGTTGTAAAGCCGCGCATTATTATTTGCACGCGCACCGGATTGGCCGGTTTTGCTTCCCGCACCAGAAACGACAGCCGACGAGGCGATTCGAACACCTGTTGCCGGATGCTCCCATGGACGGTATACGGCTCCGGTCCTTTCCGCAGTTCGACATCAACCGTCTGGGTCCCGCGCGCACTGAGCGTTATTGAAACCCGGTACGCTGCGCCCGGCCTGACGTCAAAGTGCCCAAAAGCAATCTGGCAAAATCCTGAAACCCGGGCCTCAAGCTGGTTCCCGCGAGCAGGATCGCCGCTGTCGATGATACGCAGATCGGCCTGACCGCCTGCCCATCTGGAATCGTCGATGGCCTGGGTCACCGGACCGCCGGGGATGGAGCTGTTGAAATCGCATTGATAAATTATGGTGTTTTCCGACATGGCTGGGCCTTTTGTGGAAGTGTTGAGCATGGCTGTGCAGGTGATCAACCATGCCGGCAGCCCTCCAAGGAAAATCAGGTGTTGTACGCGCGTTGGATAGCTCCATTCTCCGATAAAATGCAGGCGGATTATCGCTTCCGGTTCTTGACAATCACGATGCCGGATCCGGCGACGCCGGTGTCTTTTACCTGGCGGCCCCGTATATCATACACCACGCCGCGTTCCGCAAGGCCATAGAGTGTTGCCCGGCTTGCAACTGAGGAATTGACGGCCTGGATGGCGGGCGTTGCCCGTTTAAAGCCGGGTCCTAGTAATACAATGGGATTTCGGGTGCTGCTGTTCTGCGCGCCATCAAAGAAGAACTGGATGCACTGGTAATTCCCGCATCCGGACACGCCGCAACTGAACTGGATGAAAAGCTTATGCGGCCCGCTGGTAAAGACGGGCGCGGGATCCGACGGAAATTGTGAATAATCGATCCCGCAGGTATCGGAAAAAGACAAAGGATAATATGCCGCGCCGGTGGCCGGCAGCGCACAACTCCAGAAATAAAAGCCGGTTTGATTGCTGTCAAGGAAGAAATCAATATTCGAGGCATTCGGGCTTCCATAGCGGACGACAATTTTGGTCGGCCTGCCCGGGAAAACAACGTCATACCAGGCCGCGTGGGTTTCATCGCCTACAAAGCCAAGGGTACTGCCCCAGCCCAGGGCCTGCGGATCATCGGCATAGGGAATGCGCGAAGGGAAGATACCGGCTGCACCGCCATTAAAATTGGGGTAGGTTGAATCGAGATCTTCTGTGCAGAGCTTGAGCGAATCCCGTGCCCAGAGATTCGAACTCAGACCAAACAAGCATAGTGCTGCCGCAAGCACGCTCGAATACCTGAAAAGGCGTTTAATCATAGACCCCTCCTGATAGAAAAATGTAGGTGAGAAAATATAATGCTCCTGAATATTCGATCCGGTTCCGCTCTCCATACCGCGGATGGCCATCCTTATTTAAAAACATGTCTCGGCGCGGACAAAGGGAGGAAGGGTCCGGCGCCGAGAACATGTATTCGCGGTTTCCCGCGAAATGGTGAAGGCGGTCAATCCGTCCGCCCTTCATTCATCGCTTGAAATGATGTCTTGCATCCATCGCCGCAATCGGCCAGTGTCCCGTGGCGCATTTCTATTCGGGCATTTCACGCAGCACCACGCTCTGGCTGTACAATCCGCCGTTATTCTGAATCTGCAGGAAATACAATCCGGCTCCGATGTTCCGGCCGCCAAAGGAGTGCACGCCGACACCCTCCCCAACCGATTGACAAACCACACTGCCCGCCGCGGACAGTAATCGTACGGTATGCGCGCCGGCCGCATCGAACCTTACCATTATATTTCCGTTTACCTGCATCACCCGCCACGAGGGCCGCCGTGCCGATGGTGCCGGCCAAGAGGAGGCCGGTCTCACAGGTTGACCGTCTGAAGCATGGAACAGCATGTCCGCGGGTATTCTCCTGCGGATCCGGTCCGGCCCTTCGTAAGCGATATACAGGACATCCGTGTTCGCGGTGACCTTGAATGGCACGTACCCGGCGGCAAGATTCGTCTTGTTCCATGTCATCGAATGGTCCCATTGTTCAGCGCCGTAGCCGAAAAGCTTGACATTGTTCACATACACCGCGAACTCATTGAACGAACACCCGAAGAACCGGTACTCGCCGGGCAGGGCGATCTTGAGCAGGCCGCTGAATTCGATCCCCGCGCTCATTCCTCCGCGGAGGTTGTTATCGATCACAGGCGTGATACCCGACTTGCCCAGTGTCGTGGTGTACTTCAGCCCCTGCACAATTCCCTCGTAGGTGAATGACTTTGAACAGTTCGCCGGATTTTTCGCGGCACTTCGGTCCGTGACCCCGTTTGCCTGAACGGTGTATTGCCGCGCGACGGTCATGGACGAGACGGTGAGTTCCACTACGTTCTCTTTGACAAGTGCAGCAGACGATACCGTGGTCCCGTTGTTTACCGAATAGTTGGTTTTGACCTGGGCGGAGGTCGCATCAACCGGTTCGTCGAAAATAATGCGTATACGCGTGGGGCCGAACACCTGTTCGATGCCGATCATCACCGGCGCCGTATTGTCGGCCGGCGTTGTCGCCAGCGCGGCGGCCGATTTCTGCGACTCGATGCCGTTTCCGTTGATCGCGGACACCTGCCATGAGTACTGGTGTGATTCGACAAGTCCCGAGTCGGCATAGCCGGTCGTCATTGCCGTGTCGACAAACACCCCGTCGCGGAAGACCGAGTAGCAGAACACACCCGATTCCGCGTCGGCGGCCGCGCTCCAGGTCAGTTGCGCGGTGTGAGGTCCGGTTGCCGAGGCCTGAGGCGTTGCGGGCGCTGTTGACGGTGTGCGATCAAGCGGCCTGGGCGGCTGCACAGCAATCCAGTTGCCGTTCCAGTCCTGATACTTGCCGAAGTTGGTCGACGACGTCTCGATCCAGAAATCCCCGGCGGTATTGTCGCGGCCGGCGCCGTTGGAGGAGGTCTTGAATTTCTCTTTTGTCACCGGATTGGCAATGGACTGGTTCACGCCGCTGGCCCACCCTTCGGTAAGGACCTTCCCGTCATTGCTGGTGGACTGCATGAACCACTGGTCGGAATTGACCGACCAGCGTATCAGCTCGGAGCCGCAGTAGGTTGACGTTTGATAATTCTGGGCATTGATACCGCCTGCCGACGTTCCGTCCCAGTAGCGAATCTCGGCGGCGCAGTGGCCTGCCCATAGATAGTGACCGTAGTAGTGGCCGCTGGCCGACACGGAGATATTGCACCCCGCAACACCGCCGTCGCTCGGGTCGCACTGGCTCTTGTCTCCGTTGGGAGGCGGGAAACAGAAGGCGGTGTTGTTGACGTAGTTGATCATCTGTGCGGCGCAGAGCTTCGAGTCAAGGCTCAGGCTGAATCGCCGCAGAAAGAGGGGAACAAGGTTGCCGAAGTTGGAGTTCTCGGCGCTGTCGTCGCCCTTGAGTTTGACCACGAACTCGTGAAGCAGCGGATTGTTCACGTTCACCCGCCAGATCTCCGCGCTTTTGGTCGGCTTTTCGTAGTATATCCAATCGCCATAAGGCCAATCCAGCGCGGCACAGCACTCGCCCGGCTGCAAATCTGGCCAATCAACGGCCACAAGGTTCCGAAGCCCTGTGCCGTCGATATTGACCACCGAGACCCAGTTGCTGTCGGAGAATTGTATGGCCGTGTATTGATTTGCGGGACGGTCCGGGTAGCTGTATTGGCCGTTTTTAACGATTGGAACGATCCCCCACCGGAAGAAAGCGACCTTCGTCGCGTCGAAGTTCAATGCCGCGTACTGTCCCATGCCTTTGCTGTAGGGGAAGATCGTATCGCAACGGGTGGCTGCGTTGTTCTGCACGGTAAACATCACGATCGCGCCCGCGGGCCTGTTCTGCCATCCCGGAGCGCCGTTGGGTCCGGTGGGGTAATGAGCTTCGGATATTGAAATACCGTTGACTGTCAGGGCGGGCTGCACCGCACCAAGGACCATCATGAATAAGCCTAGTATGGCACGTATCCTGTAAATCGACATACAGCACTCCTAATTTGAATTCCCAACTCCCAAACGATATTCGTTGATCGCATCAAGCATGGCTTTGTAATTGCGTGCCGGTACATAGTCCGGAATGGAGTTGCCCGATCCGCATGCAAAACCGCCGCAAGGTGCGGAATAGTCGATTATCTCTCTGGTATATCGCCGTATTTCCGGCTCGGTGCCCAGAACAAGCATGTTCATGTCAATCCCGCCGAAATTGCCGATCCGCTCTCCATACTTTTGTACCCAGGTTCGGAACGGAGCAATATCGTCTTCGTTCGAATGCTTGGCATCGATCCGACCAAGGTTGATCAAGTCATCCATTACGCCGAATATATTTCCGCAGGAATGAAGAAGAAAGGGTTTGCCGGCTGCATGGACCAGATCGATTATTGTGCGGTATCGGGGAACAATACGTTCGCGGATTTCTCTATCACTGATGAGCGTATTGGTTTTGAAACCAAGATCATCGCCGAATCGCAGCACGCAGAAGGCATCCCCATATTTTTCAAGAAATGTTTCCCAGATAGCCGCGAGAGTGTCGCCGATTTTAGATATCAGATCATGATAGAGTTCCGGCTGCTCGAACATCAGGATGCAAAGCTCGCTATACCGGACGCAATCCTGCAGCGCTTCGAATATACCGTTGCCGATACCGCCGACGGCCTTCATGCCCGGGGGCATGGTTTCGCAGAGGAAGGAAAAATCTTCATCGTAAAGAGCGAAAAAGCGATCAGGCAGTTCTGCCCAGGGAAAACGCTCGAAATCGTTTCTGTTCTGAATTGGTCCGATTTCCTTTCCGCATAAAGATTTGCTTCGGTTAAGCACATTCGTCCAGCATCGTTCGAATAGTACCACGTCATACCCTAGCGATCGTAGCCCAATAGCATATTTCCGCGCGTATTCCCGGCGGTCGGCGCTATCTTCGCTGTTGTGGAGATATTCGAATTTATAGCCGAGTAACTCCTCCATGACTTTTGCGTCGATGAGATGGTCGTATTGCGGCAACCTTGCCGCTGTATGGTTAAATGCCGCATCTACGACGTTTCGGTAATCAGGTTCAAAAGAGTTCATTCGATTTTCCTTGCCTTGATAAATGCCATTGATGGTCACAACCGAGGTCCGGCCGTCGGAGACGTTGGCCGCGGGAGGTTTTGCCATCGAAAAGGACACAACACTATCGTACCGCGGTGATTAGTCGACGGATGGTACGTTTTCCGTCCGTTGCCCGCAGAACCATTGAATTCGAAGGGCCGGCCCTGAAAGGTATTGCGATATCGCCGGTCATCGGACCGCGCAGCACGGTTTTTCCATCTATAGTTGTGATCTTCACATCCCAGGAGCGGTCTCCGCGCAGCCGGATCCGGATTGCATCGCCGCTCCGGTCCACCCGCGGGTCCTCCGTCGCGCTTCCGTTGCCGCGCCGCCCGACTGCGGTGCCGCCTACGGGAACCCAGTTCCCCTTGACATCTTCATAGCAATTGGCCGGGCCGCTCATCCAGAAATCACCGCCATAGTCGCCATAGAA
>Ga0315289_10016697_pt1 | contig 10107 bp, 6 predicted proteins | sample YL17G11_40_MG_FD_203452 | JGI IMG/M metagenome (GOLD analysis project Ga0315289, IMG submission 203452) | Sediment microbial communities from Yellowstone Lake, YNP, Wyoming, USA - YL17G11_40 | ecosystem: Environmental > Aquatic > Freshwater > Lake > Sediment | place: USA: Wyoming | collected...
CCGAGGTAAGGGTCATCGGGATAGGAAATAATGGACGGCTGCGCCTTCCCACCAGCCCGGCCCGGCCTGGAGATCCTGTTTTCATAGCAGACGAGAAGCTAATCACGGGCACCTTGGGGTTGTCAAATGGAGAGATGTACATCGGATTGCTGGGAGGCTATGACATCAGGGTGGAGCTGGATGCCAACACCCTGGTGCAGAAGCACTGCAGCGTTCTGGCCAAGACGGGAAGCGGGAAGTCCTATACTGCAGCGGTCTTGCTTGAGGAGCTGCTGGAGAAAAAGGTGGCCCTTATGATAATCGATCCCCATGGCGAGTACGCATCCATGAAGGAGCCCAACCGGGAGGGGGATTTCGCCAGGTTCAAGGTCAAGCCGCGAGGCTACGATGTAACAGTCTATACGCCGGCTGATATGGCTGTAAATACCCGGGCTGACCGCCCCTTCAGGTTCAGCGGGCTGAACCTAACCGCAAGGGAGGTGGCCAGGATGATTCCCCACGAGACCACCTCTGGCCAGATCAGTTTATTATACGAGGCCATCAGCGCCCTGCGCGCCGAGACCGACGTTTATTCTTTGGAGGACGTAATCGATCAGGTGGTCAAGAGCACCTCCAAGGCGAAGTGGAACCTGGTGGGCAACCTCGAATCTCTCCTGGATCTGGGGATCTTCTCGGGAACGGCAACGCCAGTGGAGGAGCTGCTCAGACCGGGAAGGGCTGCAGTAATGGATATGACAGGAATCCTGCCCGAGCTTCAGGCCATGATCGTCTCCAGGCTTCTCTCGGAGATCTTCGAGGCCCGCAAACGCAGGCGCATCGCGCCTGGAATGGTGGTCATCGAGGAGGCTCACAACTATATTCCGGAGAGGGGGACAGGGAATGCGGCCAGCACCAGCATCATCAGGACCATTGCGGCCGAGGGCAGAAAGTTTGGCCTGGGGCTGATGGTCATCAGCCAGAGGCCGGCGCGCGTCGATAAGAACGTCATCTCCCAGTGCAACACCCAGATCATCATGAGAGTCACCAACCCTAACGATCTGAAGGCCTTGAGCAAGGGGCTGGAGGGCATGACCTCTGAGCTCGAGGAGGAGATCAAGAGGCTGTCCCCGGGCGTGGCGCTGCTGGTGAGCAATGAGATCGAGCGACCCATCACTGTGAGCATTAGGCCCAGAAAGTCCCGGCACGGCGGCGTGAGCACCCCCATTGTGGCCAAGGCGAAGAAGCATCATGCGCCCGCTCCTGGGCAGAAGAGGCCCGAGGTGACGGCCAAGATGCCCAAGAAGGAGGAGAAAGGAAGCGGTCTGCTCAGGAAGGTCTTCGGAGCTAGAAGAGCTTAGATCCGGACTTGCCTCTCCTGCTTTCTCGCGAGCTTTTTTTCGATCGTCCTGCGGAGCCTCTCTTCTTTTCTAATTCTATTGCACCATCTGCACATCTTTCTTATCAGATCATATGTTGATTCTGCTCGCAGTTGAACCTTTGGCAGCTGGCATTCTTTGCCGGAATCCTCGTCAGCGAGGGGGGGAGCGAAGAGATCCTTTTTCCCAATTCTGCTAGTCGATAATTATTTATTTAACCAGAGAGATATTTATTGGCAATGAAGCTTCTGCTGATTGCCATGGTAGTGGCGATGCTGGCTTTTATCGGTGCAATAGGAGAGGAGACAGAGATGAAGAAGCTCGAGGTCAAGCTTGATTTTTCCCAAGTGCCAGTGGACAACACCTGCCAGGGCAAGGATATATCCCCCAAGATCACGCTGGAGGGGCTGAACGCAACCTCCCTGGTCATAATAGTGGATGACGCTGATGCGCCTTCGGGCGCCTTCACCCACTGGATCATCTGGAATATTCCGCCACTCGAAGAGGTGCCGGAGGGCATTCCCAGGGTTCCTGCCCTGACCAGCCCCATCAAAGGGTCTCAGGGCTTGAACGGCTTTGGGAGAGTTGGGTATATGGGCCCTTGTCCTCCGCCGGGAAGGCCGCACAGGTACAACTTCCGCGTCTATGCGCTGGACACGATGCTGGATCTGCAGCCAGGCTCCAGCCGGCAGGCGCTGGAGAGGGCAATGCAAGGGCATATAGTGCAGCAGGGAGAGGCGATGGCCACCTACGGGAGATAGGACTTGCTGGGAGGCAGGCCGGGATAATGAAGGGCCTTATGAAGAAAAGCTGCTCAAGGTAGTCTGCCTGGACCTTAGCACATCTCTCAAGAGGGTGCTCTCCTCAACAAACCTCCCGGCTGAAAGCGCAAGCCTGGCGGAGATGTAGGACATGGCCTCCTTCAGGCCCTCGAACTCCTTGAAGGGCTGTACCATGGCACTTCTGACGTTCTCCCTGACATTGAATACCCCCAGCGGCACATAGCCCGGATAAGCTTCCCTCAGGATAATGGCTCCAGCCTGCCTCTTCTGGCGGGCCAGAGCCTCGAGGACCGCCATCTTGCAGGCATAATAGCAGCCGCCCACAGTAGAGTAGCCTTTCTTTCCATCGCCCCCCTCGTAATCAGAGAAAATCATCTCCTCACGGCCTAGGATATGCAAGAATGCCTCCATCCATTCATACTGCCAGGCGGTAGGAAGCAGCAGCACAGCATAGTAGTTGTTGAGGCTGCCGAACTCATGCACCCGAAAGCCCTCCATTACCTCATAATGTCTGACCTGCTGAAGGAGACGGCTGGCGATGGTGCTGTCGCAGGCAGTGATGGACCACCTGGTGGGAACAAGACGACGCCTCTTGCCCCAACCCAATGATCCCACAGAGAAGGCCTTTTGGATGCTGGAGACGGGGATGCCTTTTAGATGGAGCTCCATCACAGCATCGGCGGCCTTAAGATCGCCATCATAATAAACCTTCTCCAGCGCTGGATTCCAACAGGCGTTCTCCGCTTCGAACCTCTCCAGCACGGCACTGGGCCCAAAAGGGGAATGGTCATCGCTAAAGGAGGCACCCCTAGGAACGCTTTCAAACTGCGCCTCGCTCTCAATGGAGCTGCCGGAAAGAGAGATATCCTGAAGCTTCTCCACAAATCTATTATCCAGATCATTGATATTCACAGGCTTCTTTCCCCTCACCAGATTGAGCCTGTAGCCTATGATCTCCTCCTGGGTCTTTCTCCCGCCAATCCAGGATTCAGGGGTGTCCATGATGGCCGTATCACCATGCATAGGGGCGATCATGGGTCCGGCATAGACCTTGGGGTAGTTCCAGCTCCCGATAAAGACCGAAGGCGGGGTGCTGCCCTCCAGATCCTTGCCCACCTCTATAGAAGGCATATTCATTCCGGCTGTGATCTTCTTGAGATAGGCCTGCTTGCCCTTTATCACAGTCCAATGTCGGCTAGAGGGGATAAATGCTTGACGCGAGCGGGGAGAAAGTAATCCAGGAGCGCTTCATTCGCAGATGGACGATTCGCAAATGCAGTCATTGCAGGATAAGCTATCCTCGAAGGATGTATCTCAGTTTCTATCTGCGAATTATCATGTTCCCTTCATCAATCCTTTTAGAAAAGATCGTTTGCCCATTGCAGACCGCTTGCCTACTGCAAAACCAGCTTTCTATCGCAGCCAGTTCAGCTTGTAAAAGGCATAAGACCCGAGGAGCATGAGAGAGAAGACCAGAAAGAAGACCTCAAAAATGGTCATCTGATATGGCTCGTCCATCAGATTGACGCCCAGCAGCCCTCCGATTATAGCGGGAATGAGCCCCAGGCAGGTGATGACCGCCAGGACCTTCATCACCCTGTTAATGTCGTAAGAGACAGTGTTGATATGCAGATCGATCAGGGAGTGGAGGCTTTCTCTGATGTTCAGGGCGGTCTCGTACATGTAATCGGTTTCTCCCTGCAGAATATCCAGGTATGCCAGGTGTTCTTCTTTGAACCCCTTTATGGCGACTTTATTCAGCTCGGCGTATTCCAGGACCTGTTTAAAGTGCCAGAGGTTGTTGACAGTGTTCTGGATCTCTTTTCTGAACTGGAAGGTCTCCTCCAGGAACTTGGGATAAGTCTTATTCACGGGGATGGCCTCCAGCTCCAGGGTCTTGGTTTCAATGGCCCGCACAATATCCTCGTAGTCCTTTATCTTGCAACGCAAGATGGCGTAAAGGGCCGTCAAGGAGAGATCTCCTCCTATCGGCCATCCCTCGCCTCTAACCCTGTCGAATAGATCGCTCTTTCCCGTGCTTATAGTGAATATTTTCTTATCTGCATAGATCACCAGCATGCCATTCTGGAAAACATCGACCTTCTTGTCAGAGCTCAAGGGCTGCAGCCGGGAGTCCCATAGGAAGATGGCTGCATAATCCTGGAAGCAATCGATCCTGGGGAAGGATTCCTTGATCAGCTTGCTTTCCAGGACATAGCTTGGAATATTCAGCGCCTCTGCTACGCAGTCCAGTCTATCTTCTCTTAAGTTTTGAATATCAATCCAGCGGGCTTTGTCATCTCTTGAAGAGATAGAAAGGGCGTCCTTGTCTGAGAGCCTGCTTACCTGTCCTTTCTCATCCAGTGCGGATATCTCCAGCCCCGGCAACTGCAGCTGTGCTGGTCTTTGCGGCGGCTCTGGCATGGCCCTCTCTACCGTACGACCCGCCACTACGAGGGCGAATAAGAGTCGCGACATCTTGAAAAAAGGTGAGTATGTACCCTGTTCAATCTCGATGAAGGGGACGTATCCCGATTCTACGAAATCCAGAGCGGCAATGGCGATGATCGCCACATCTAGAATATGCCAGGGATTGGCAATGTACTGGAGGCGTGACCTGGCCACGAAGAGCTTGAGAAGGTATTCGGCCAGGAAGGCAGCAACCACCAGGTAGTTAACCCCCTCGAAGATGAGGAGCATGGTGGGAGTGAAATCAAATACCAGGGGCAAGATCACGACCGCTGCCAGTACTGCGGCCAGCCCCATCATCAGGTCGTCGTTTAGGATCCAATAGACTTCAGGCCTCAGCCTTTCGCGCCACTGCTGTAGCCTCGTGCCAAAGCTGCCCTCCATTTGTCTGTTTGCAGCGATTCTTGAGAAGATATATCTTTGGATCTCTGGCCTGTGATTTGCCATTAGAGGGATGGATATCCGATCGATGATGCTACTGCCGGCAAATTTCTCAGATCTCCTTTTGCCGTCATATTATCTTTATACTTTTATAAAATATTTATCTATGAAAAGCAGAAATATAGCGGGATCAGTAAACTATTTTCGCCCATCAACAGGATGTCTGCCATGTTTTGTCTCAAGATGCTCGTCAATGGTGAGCATGTCGGCTCACTCTCCGGCAAGTCGGATCTCATCTACAATCCAGCTAACCAGGAGCCTGTGGCGCAGGTCTGCGTGGGCTCCCGCCAGGAGGCACGCATGGCGTTGGAAGCGGCGAAAAATGCCTTTCCGGACTGGGCTGTGACCTCGGCCCGTGACCGAGGAGAGATGCTGCACCAGGCAGCCTTAGAGGTCTTAAAGAAGGCAAATGAAATATCCCGTCTCCTCACTCTGGAGCAAGGCAAGCCCCTCAAGAACGCCCGCATGGAGGTCATGGCCTCGGCCCAGGTTCTTGAGTATTATGCAGAGGAGGGCATGCGTAATGTCGGCCAGTGGATAGCATCATCCAGCGCCAGAAGCCTGGTCATAAGGCAGCCCGTAGGCGTAGCTGCATTGATCACCCCCTGGAACTATCCCGTGGATCTCCTGGCCTGGAAGGTGGGGCCAGCCCTGGCGGCAGGCTGCACCTTTGTAGCCAAGCCTCCCAGTCTGGCGCCTCTAGCGGCGACAGAGTTTGTGAGAGCCGTTACTGAGGCAGGCCTTCCGGCCGGGGTCGCAAATGTGGTGCACGGCCCCGGAAAGGAAGTAGGTGCGGAGCTTGTGGAAAATCCCATCTCCCGCAAGATTGCCTTCACAGGCGAGACGGAAACGGGTAGATGGATCATGGAGCATGCTGCCAGGAGCATCAAGCGCGTCTCTCTGGAGCTGGGCGGCCAGTCTCCTCTCATCGTTTGTGAGGATGCCGACCTTGAAAGAGCCGTGGCCACCTGCGTACAGCGCGCCTTCTCCAATATGGGGCAGATCTGCATTAGCATAAACAGGATCTATGCGGCAGAGAAGATCGCCGAGGAGTTCACCTCACGGCTTGTAGAGAGGACTCAGAAGCTGAAGCTGGGGGATGGCATGGACCCTGAGGTCGATCTGGGCCCGATGTTCAGCGAGGCTCAGCGGCAAAAGACCAGGGATCACATCGCAGACGCCCTGGCCAAGGGGGCTGAGCTCTTATGTGGAGGACGGGAGCCTCCTGGAGAAGCCTACGCCAGAGGCTACTTCTTCCTTCCATCTGTCCTCGATGGTGCCAACCACACCATGCGGGTGATGCGAGAGGAGACCTTCGGTCCGGTGGCGCCCATAATGAGGTTCAAGACCCTGAAGGAGGGCATTGACCTGGCCAACGACTCGGAGTATGGATTGGCAGCTTACGTCTTCACTGAGAGCCTTCGCACCGCCCTTCATTTGGCAGAGCGGCTGGAGGTGGGAGGAATCGGGATAAACACCGGCACGGTGATGGAGCTGCAGGCTCCCTTCGGAGGATGGAAGCAGAGCGGCCTGGGAAGGGAGCTTGGTCCTTATGGCCTGGAGGAATACCTGGAGCTGAAGCACATCCGTATCGGCGTATGACTGGGAAGGCAAAAAAACTCAAGATAAATTTTTGCTGACCTTTATCAATCTTGATTTCGATCTCGCTCCAGATAGCATTCTTGATTTGGCTAAAGCTACTTTTCCGGACAGGAGCCCTCGATCCATCCTCCGCAAACTGGCTCTGTGATGTTCAGTGAGGGATCCTCGCATTTCATAACGTAGCCGCACCACCTGTGAATCTTCTTGCCTGTGGAAGGATTGATCTGCTCCTGGCACCATAGCTTGAGGCCGCATCCCTCCGCCAGGCTCAGCTGCTTCAGCATCTCCTCCTGTGAGGCTCCTTTGGAGAGAAGATCCTTCAACCGCTTCTGCGTCTCTTCCATGGACATGAGGGCTAATATTTCTGTCTCCTGTAAAATAAGGCTTTGCCTCTCAGGTCCCGCGCCTTTTGCGCCTTCTTTCATTATCACAGTCGTCCAAGGAATTCGATTGCGGTAGCGAACTTCGCTAGGGCGCCATTGAACATTGACTTCAATCATTTCAAAATATTTTTCAAATTATTATAACACCGCTATACTTCAATCAAGCCCTATGGTTAAGTACCTGCCAGACTAATAAACTGATAAGCGAGGGATATTCATGAACCTATTTCGCTGTCAGATTCTGCTAGCCGTATTGATGCTCACGCCAACGGCCTTCGGCCAATCCGATTCCGCCGACTTTGCCAGGGCGGAGCAGTTCCTGCCCGCAAATGTCATACCGTCGCTCTACAACATGAGCGTCGCACCAAATTGGATAGACGGAACTCACTCCTTCTGGTATGTTAACACCGCCAGGGATGGAAGAGAGTTCGTTTTGGTGAATACGACAGATAACGGGAGCAAGTCCACTTTCAACCGCACTACTCTTGCCAGAAGGCTCTCTGCAGTCTTCGGCACCACCGTAGACCCATCAGGCCTTTCCTTGCTTGATGTGCCTTTTATGAAGGGCACGATCGTCTTCTCCGCCCTCAACAGGACCTGGCAGTGCGACCTCAAGACTCGTACCATCACTGAAGCCGTTTCTGTAAATCCTGAAGCTCACTTTTTCGAATCCAGCAGGCATGGAGAGGTTTACGCGATCACAGAAGTCAAGTCCCTTGTAGCTGCAGGGCCTGGGGAGATGCTATCTCCGGATGGTTCCTGGGCGGTCTTCGTCCAGGATCACAATCTCTGGTGCAGAGAGATTGGCAGCGACAAGAAATATCCGCTCACCACCGACGGATCAGAGGATTATGCATACGCTGAGAGGTCCGGCACCGTCCTGCACCCTGTCAGCCAGATCAGGCTGAACGAAACGCCCAAGCCTTACGCCGTCTGGTCTCCCGATTCCAAAGAGGTTGCCACCTTCAGGATGGACCAGAGAGAAGTGTCTCCCCTCTATCTGCTTCAATATGTCCCCGATAACGACTCCAGGCCAAAGTCCTGGGAGTACAGGTTCGCCATGCCGGATGACGGGCATGTGCCCATGTACGAGCAAATAGTGATAAATGTCAGCGCCAAAAAGGTGATCCCAGTCTCCTACCAGCTACAGCCTGAAGTATCTCTGATGGACACTGATGATGATGTTCTTCAGTGGTGGAGCACGGATGGCCAGGTGCTCTATTCCCTCTATGCAGAGAGAGGAGAGAAGGCCCTTGTCCTCCTTAAGACCAATCCCCATGACGGCAGGCCAGAAGAGATCCTGAAAGAGAGCAGCTCCACCTATGCTGAGGCCAACCTGGATTATGCCAGTCTTCCCAACGCCAGGGTTCTGAAAGATGGAAATGTAATCTGGTTCTCTGAGAAGAGTGGCTATGGCCACCTCTATCTCTACGGCAAGGACGGACAGGAGAAGAACGCCATAACCTCTGGAGCATGGACGGTCAGAAAGCTCCTGGCAGTGGATGAAAATAGCTCAACTGTCTACTTCACTGCTGCAGGAAGGGAACCAGGCTGCGATCCCTACTACCGCTTCTTATACAAGGTGAGCCTGAACGGCAGCGGCCTGACTCTTCTTACCCCTGAGAACGCAGATCACAACGTCCAGATGGCTCCAGACGGATCAGCCTTTGTGGACACCTATTCCAGAGTCGACCTGCCGCCTGTAACTGTGCTCCGAGATCTGTGCGGCAATATAACTTTGACTCTGGAGAAGGGCGACATACAGAACCTGACCGATATGGTCTGGAGGCCGCCCGAGACCTTCAGCGTCAAAGCCCTAGACGGCAAGACAGATCTATATGGCTTGCTCATCAAGCCCACCAGCTTCAACGCCTCCCGGAAGTACCCGGTAGTGGAGACAGTATATCCCGGTCCCTGGATAATAGTAACTGCCAAGTCCTTCCCCGGAGATATGTCCTGGGTCAACAAGATCTTCTGGAGGGGTCAAGCCCTTTCTGAGCTTGGCTTTGTAGTGGTCATTATGGATGGGCCGGGCACCCCTTACAGGTCTAAGGAGTTCCACGATGCCTCCTACGGTCGTCTGGGCGATGCTGGCGGCCTGGCAGATCACGTCAATGCCCTAAAGCAGCTTGCCGTAGACAGGCCCTATATGGATTTGAGCCGGGCGGGAATGTTCGGACACTCCGCTGGCGGGTTCATGACCGCCCAGGCCCTGCTCACCTATCCTGATTTCTACAAGGTGGGCTTGGCATCCTCCGGAGATTACGACAGCCGCTTCTACGGATCTTACTGGGGAGAGAAGTATGAAGGCCTAAAGGCCAACTATGCCGAGCAAGAAACCGCCAGGAAGGCTGGCAATTTGACTGGCAAGCTGCTCATGGTAACTGGAGACGTGGACGACAATGTGAATCCCTGTATGACTATGCAGCTAGCAGATGCCTTCATAAGGGCCGATAAGCCCTTCGACCTCCTGGTAATGACCAACAGAAACCACGATCTAAGCTACGACCCCTATTACATCCACCGCCTCTTCAACTACTTCCGAGAGCACCTTTGAGCACAGGGCCTGGGCTACTGGAGCCCAAGCCCCTCGCGCGCTCTCGAGCAACGACTTCTTGCTATTATGCTTCTTCTTCCTGTGTCGTCCTGAGGCCTTTAGCTCCCGCGTGAGAACGCGGCGGTAATCCTCCCGCAGTAGCGGGGAACACTACGCGCCGAGGGTTAAAAACGGTTTATGGATAGATTTGCTCTTCCCGCCTTCTACCGCGCCGGAAGGCTGGACGGATGGCAAGAGAGAGCCTATAAGCTCATTCCAGACGTAGCTTCCTGATGTTTTTCGAAATTCTAAAATAGTTAAAGATAAAGTATAAATGGTGAAGATCCTTATCAGGGTGCATATATTATTGGATAATTTCATTAAATTAATTTAATGACTATAAGGGGAGATATAATGAAGAGTGGAGACCAATTCCATGCTCTGATGAGAGCCTGCCTGGCATCGGTCTTGCTAGTCGGTTTAATCTTCCTGGGCTCTGGATTTGCAGTGGCACAGGAGAGCCCTCAGCTCATGGACCA
>Ga0315289_10016698_pt1 | contig 10107 bp, 8 predicted proteins | sample YL17G11_40_MG_FD_203452 | JGI IMG/M metagenome (GOLD analysis project Ga0315289, IMG submission 203452) | Sediment microbial communities from Yellowstone Lake, YNP, Wyoming, USA - YL17G11_40 | ecosystem: Environmental > Aquatic > Freshwater > Lake > Sediment | place: USA: Wyoming | collected...
GGTTTCTTTCTGCTCAACATTTCTTACAGTCTCCTTGTCTCCAATCTTGACGCTGATTTTGCTTGTTGAATAAAGGTCAGTGCCTGTTAATCTTGTTCCTTTTGAATCTTCGCCGCCAATCACGTAAACAGAGCCAGGAAGCTCGTTTCTTACATAAACATCTCCGTTTTTGCTATAAACATAGGCTAATCCCAGGTTGGGGTCTTTTTCATGAGCATATTGGAGAAAATTTGTTGTGAAACTATAAATCTGGGCTGAAATATCTTCAGGAGTTCCCTGGAAAATATAAGTGTCTATAATCTTGTAGCCCTCTTTCTCAAAATTATCGCTTAAATCATAGAACTTGACTGCTGTCGGCACAGAAATCCCGTAATTCATCCTTGCAGAAAGCGAGGCGATTATTGCAATCATGATTGCCGCCGCTATTATGTAGAATTGGGCGTTTTTGTTTGTAAAAAAATTATGTGCTTTTTTCATTTTGTAGTATTATTTGTTAAACGATTTTTAGGGGTTTTATGGATTGTATGGCTGCGAGTGGATTGCTTTTAGTCTGGTGGATTGCTGATCTGAAGCAAACTTTTTACCTCTTTTTGATATTGAATTAATTATACTCAAGCAGATTTATAAATATTTATAAATTGCTGAAAGCTGTTTTTTAAATGGACTCGTAGCTCAGCTGGTAGAGCACTGGACTTTTAGAGCTCTCTTTTCTTGGAAGAAAAGAGACTTCGGAGAGAAAAGAACTTAATCTCTTTGAAAGAAAATGAAGCAATCCAGGTGTCGCGGGTTCGAACCCCGTCGAGTCCATTTTTCCAGAGATTAAGAAAATTAAAAAAATTTAGATTGATTTGGCGAAACATTTAAAAAGCTCCGGCGATGAATATTTAGCATTGCTAAGTTATTACTGCTGCTATAAATTTGTCATTTAACATGTCATTTGTAACCCTCTTGTAACTGGCAATTTTATCCAAATTTATCCAAACTTAACTAAATTCAACTAAATTTAACTGCCCTGTTGACAAAAATTTGTAAAAATGCATATTCTCCAGCCAAAACATTCCAAATTAAAGCCCCAGGAAGCCAAGGCCTTACTTGAAAAGTTCAATATTGCTTATTCTCAATTGCCTAAAATTAAAAAAACAGATGTTGCTCTGCCTGCAGACTCAAATCCCGGCGATATAATTGAGATTGAAAGAAAAAATCCTGAAGGAAAAAAAGTTATTTATTACAGAATTGTCTCACCATAGGAAAATTATGTTGATTGCAAACAATCCATCAATAACCAAGCAATCCACCAAAGACAAAATAATCCAGGATTCAACAAAAATAGTTGAATAAATAATAATAAATAAAGATAAATAAAAACCTAAAAAACCTGAACTGAAAAATGCCTGAAAATCAAACGAGTGTGAGTGAAAAAGAATTTGAAAAGCAGAATCACGTGCTTGTAAAAAATTATCTGCAGACGCACTCGCTTGTTGAATCAAATATTACTTCTTTTAATGATTTTATTGAGCACAGAATGCAGCAGATAGTTCATGAAGTTTCTGACAGTCTGCCGAAGGAAGATGTTGAAATTGATCTCGGAAAAATAAAAGTTGGAAATCCAAATATTATTGAGGCTGACGGCTCTGAAAAAAATATTTATCCTGCAGAGGCAAGGCTCAGGAATTTGACTTATTCTGCTCCAGTAACTCTTGAAATTAATGTAAAAAAAGAAGGAAAAAAGGAGTTTAACACTGTTGAAATTGGAAGATTTCCAATAATGGTGCAGAGCAAGCATTGCAATTTGAGCGGGATGACAAAAGAAGAGCTCATCAAAAGCTACAACGACCCGATTGATTCAGGCGGATATTTTGTAGTTAATGGAAATGAAAGACTGCTGATTATGATTGAAGATTTGGCTCCAAATATTCCATTTATTGAAGAATCTGCTGGAAAGGCGATGCTCAGATTATTCTCTTCAAGAGGGGCTTACAGGATTCCAATGTCAATTCAGGAATCTCCTGACGGACTATTTGTGCTTTCTTTCAGCAGATTCAGGAATTTGCCCTTGATTCCCATGATAAAAGCCCTGGGAATGGTAAAAGATTCTGATATTATGGGCGCAATAAGCAAAGAATATGATTCTGTTATTGTTAATTTGTATGAATATGCTTCCTTGCAAAATCAGGATGATGCCTTGATGATGATTGCAGGAAAAATGGGAATTGAGGAAGGAAAAAAAGAAATGCTTGAAAAAACAAAAGCAAGAATTGATTCTTATCTTTTGCCGCATATTGGAGTAAGTCCTGAGGACAGAGAGGAAAAAGCAAGAACGCTTTGCAAGCTGCTCAAGCAGTTCCTTATTGTTTTCAAGGAAAAAAAATTCATGACAGACAAGGATCATTATGCAAACAAAAGGATAAAATTATCAGGAGATTTGCTTTCTGATTTGTTCAGGGTTAATTTGACAATACTTGTCAGGGATATACAGCACAAATTGCAGAGAGTAATCAGGAAGAAAAAATTCTATTCATTGAAAACTTTGGCAAAAGCAACCTTGTTTTCTCACAGGATTGAGAGTGCAATCGCAACAGGAACATGGATTGGCGAAAGGACAGGAGTCACGCAAAACATGGACAAGACAAATTATCTTGCAATGCTCAGCAAGCTGCAGATGATAGTAAGCATGCTTCCTTCAGAGCAGGAAAATTTTCCTGCAAGAACACTGCATCCGACGCATTTCGGAAGATTCTGCCCTATAGAAACTCCAGAAGGAACAACAATCGGTTTGCGTAAAAATCTGGCCTTGCTCAGCAAGATATCAACAGCAGTTCACATTGATGAGAATAAATTTTTGCAGGAGCTTGAATCAATAGGAATGAAAAGGATGGTGATAAAACCAGGAAAATGATAGACATATTTTACAACGGAAAATTTGCAGGCGAAGTTGATATAGAAAATGCAAAATCATTCATAGAATCACTCAAGGAAAGAAGAAGAATAGGAGAATTTCCTGTTGAAATGAGCTTCAGGTTTGACGAGGACAGGGAGTCCATATTTATTACAACTGAAACAGGAAGAGTTTTGAGGCCATTGATTGTTGTAAAAGATGGAAGGAGTACCTGTACTCAAGAGCATTTGAAATTAGTTGCAGATGGAAAATTATCATGGAATGACCTTGTTAAGCAGGGAATTATTGAATATATTGATGCGGCAGAAGAGGAAAATTCTTTTATTGCATTGAATGAAAATAGCATTACTCAGGAGCACACTCATCTTGAAATAGACCCTGTTGGAATGATGGGTTTTGTAACTTCGATTGCTCCTTTTGCAGACCACGATTCTGCTTCAAGATTAATCAGAGGAAGCAAGACTCAGAAGCAATCTCTTGGGTTATATGCCGCAAATTATTTATGCAGGCTTGATACAGATGTTTCTATTTTGCATTATCCTCAAAAACCAATTGCTCGTTCTTTTGTTTATGATTCTATAAATTTCTATCCTGCCGGGCAAAATATGGTTGTCGCGATTCTTCCTTATGAAGGCTATAACATGGAAGATGCGATTATAATGAACAAGGCTTCTGTTGAAAGAGGGCTTGGAAGAAGCTCTTATTTGCGTCCTTATACCGCGGTTGAATTGCATTATGCCGGCGGGCTTACAGATGAAATTTGCATTCCAGGCAAGGATGTTTCCGGATACAGAACAGAAAAGACATACAGATTTTTGGAAGATGATGGAATTGTTTATCCAGAAGCAAAATTAGTGGGAAATGATGTTGTTGTCGGAAAAACTTCTCCGCCAAAATTCCTTTCTGAAATGGGTGAAATCAGCATCAAGGCAAGAAAAGAAAATTCATCAACGATAAGGCAAGAGGAGCAAGGAACAATAGATGATGTTTTCATAACAATTGACACAGAAGGAAATAAAATCATACAAGTAAGGACAAGAGACACAAGATTTCCAGAGCTCGGAGACAAATTTTCAACTTCGCACGGGCAAAAAGGAGTTATCGGGGCAATAGTCCCTGAAGATGACATGCCTTTCACATCATCAGGAATAAGGCCTGATATTTTGTTCAATCCGCAATCTATCCCTAGCAGAATGACTGTCGGTTATCTGATTGAGCTGCTTGCAGGAAAAATCGGATGCTTGAATGGAAAAGTTGTTGATGCAACGCCTTTCACAAAATTAAAAATTGAGGATTTGGAAAAGGAGCTGCTTGAATTGGGATTCAGTCCTGACGGAAAAGAAACATTATACCATGGAATCACAGGAAAGCCATTGGAAGCAAAAATCTACGTTGGAAATATGTATTATTTGAAATTAAAATACATGGTTGCAAACAAAATCCATGCAAGAGCCTCGGGGAAAGTTACATTGCTGACAAGACAGCCGGTTGAAGGGCGTTCAAAAGGTGGAGCATTAAGATTGGGAGAAATGGAGCAGCAAACTTTTGTTGCGCACGGCGCATCTTTGCTTTTGAAAGAGAGATTTGATTCAGACAAGGTTGTTCTTTTGATATGTGATGAGTGCGGAAGCATTGCCATCAGGGATAAAATCCACAAAAGAAATATTTGCCCTATATGCAGCCAGAATTCAAAATTGCACGCTATCGAGGTTTCATACGCATTCAAGCTTTTGATTGAGGAATTGATGTCATTGCATATTTTCCCTCACTTGATATTAAAGGATAAATTTGCGCAGAATTAAATTAGATAATAAGAAATTCATTAAACGAAAAACAACCCACAACTCAACAAAAAACGTTGAATAAATAATACCAATAATAAATAAAAAACAAATAACAAAAAATGGAAACAATATCAAAACATGTCAAGGCAATTTCATTTAGCTTGTTCTCTCCTGAGCAGATCAAGAAACAGGCAGTAGCTAAGATAGTAACGCCTGAACTTTATGATATGGATGGCTATCCTATTGACGGCGGCTTGATGGACCTAAGGCTCGGAGCAATTGACCCTGGCGTAAGATGCAGAACATGCGGCGGGAAATTAAAGGAGTGCCTTGGGCACTTTGGCTATATTGAATTGGCAAGGCCGATAATGCATTTGAAATATATCCCTTTTGTTGAATTATGCCTGAGATGCTTCTGTTATGAATGCGGAAGAATTCTTGTTGATGCAGAAGGCATTGAAAAATTAAAAGTGGCAGGAAATGGAAAATTGAATGTTGCTTCATTGATAAAAAAAGCAAAAGACACAAAAAAATGCCCTTATTGCAATGCAGTTCACGATAAAATAAAAATTGAAAAGCCAACTTCATTTTATTTTGGAAAGAAAAGATCATTCCCGACAACAATACGCGCAGGTCTTACAAAAATTCCTGATGATGATTTAAGATTAATAGGAGTTAATCCCCTGGCAGCAAGACCGGAATGGAGCATCTTGACCTTGGTTTTTGTGCCGCCTGTAACAGTCAGGCCCTCTATCACTTTGGAAACAGGAGAAAGAAGCGAGGATGATTTGACCCACAAGCTCGGGGATATTATAAGGGCAAACCAGAGGCTTTGGGAAAATTTGAATGCAGGAGCTCCTGAAGTGATTATTGAGGATTTATGGGATTTATTGCAGTATCACGTTACAACTTTTTTTGATAATACTATAACAAATGTTCCGCCTGCACGTCACAGGTCCGGGCAGCCTCTAAAGACAATCGCAGAAAGAATAAAAGGAAAAGAGGGAAGAATAAGGCACAATCTTGCAGGAAAAAGAGTTAATTTTTCCTCAAGAAGCGTAATTTCTCCAGAACCCTACATGGAAATAAATGAGGTCGGAATTCCATATGAAATCGCAAAAATTTTGACAGTTCCTGAACGAGTTACAACTCAAAATATTGACAGATTGAAAACAATTGTCGCTCGCGGGGACAATTATCCAGGGGCGGCTTACATTATAAGGCCTGACGGAAAGAAAAAAAGAATCACTGATGATTTGAAGGAAGAGCTTCTTGAAGAACTTGACAAGGGATATATTGTTGAAAGACATTTGTATGACGGTGATATTGTTCTTTTCAACAGGCATCCTTCGCTTCACAGGGCAAGCCTGATGGCGCATTATGCAAAAATTCTTCCAAGCCGCACTTTCAGATTGCATCCTGCAGCAACATTCCCGTACAATGCAGATTTTGATGGGGATGAAATGAATGTTCATGTTCCTCAGACAGAAGAGGCAAGAGCAGAAGCAAAAATTCTTCTTGATGTCAATGAGCAATTAATGAGCCCAAAAAATAATACGAATGTCATAGGATGCATTTCAGATGCATTGAACGGAAATTATCTTTTAACAAAAGCAGTTCTTCAGAAAAAAGATGCTGTGCAGCTGCTTGCGCTTGCAGGAATGAATTTTGATGAAATAGTCAAAAAAACCAAGGCATGGGGAAAATCAGTTGACGGAAAAAAGGTCTTTTCAGCCTTGCTGCCAGAAATTAATATTGATATAAAAACGAAAGAAAGGACTGTTTTGAGAATCAAAGACGGGGATATTGTTTCAGGAGCAATTGATTCAAATGCGATTGGTGTTGAAAGCGGGGAATTGGTAAAGGAGCTGGATAAAATTGTCGGCAGAAAAAAAGCAGTGGAAATTTTAAGAAAAATCTTTACGCTTGGAACCGCTTATTTGTCAAGAAGGGGTTTTTCGTTGTCTTTGGATGACATAAATGTTAATGAGAATATTAAAAATTTGACAAAAGAGATCACTTCTGATTCAGAGCGCAAAGTAAAAGATGTTATTGATTCTTATTATTCCAACACGATAGAAATTCTTCCCGGAAAAACAAAAGAAGAGACAAGAGAAATTAAAATTTTGCAGGTGTTAAACTCAATAAGAAGCAAAATCGGAGAAATAATCAAGGAAGAAATGCCTGAAGAAAATCCTGCAAGCATTATGATTAAATCAGGAGCAGGAGGCAGCATTTTATCCATCACGCAAATGGCCTGTTCAGTAGGACAGCAGGTTCTTTGGGCAAAAAGAATTGGAATAGGATATACTGGCAGAACTCTTTCTCATTTCAAAAAACACGATTTCTCTCCAAAGGCGCATGGATTTATTTATTCAAGCTTTTTCGACGGATTAAAACCTGATGAATTTTTCTTTTCAGTAATCACAGGAAGAGACAGTCTTATGGATACTGCATTGAGAACGCCCAAGTCAGGATATTTGTACAGAAGATTGGTAAACGCATTGCAGGATTTGAGAGTAGAATATGACGGCACTGTTCGCGATAGCTCTTCAAGCCTGGTTCAATTTGTATATGGAGAAGACGGGGTTGATGTTTCAAGGGCTCATTTGAAAAACAACAAGATTGCATCAGGAGAAGCCATAGGAACAATTACAGCCCAATCTTTTGGAGAGCCATCAACACAGATGACATTGAATGTATTCCATTTCGCAGGAGTTCAGGAAATGGCGATTACAGTAGGCCTTCCTCGTTTGATTGAAATTCTTGATGCGAGGAAAAAACCTTCAACTCCCGCCATGGAAATCTTCATTGACAGCGAGCATAATAATGAAGAAGATGCAAAAACAATTGCAGAAAAAATAAAGCAGGTAAAACTTTCAGATCTCGCCGAGTCTATCAGCATTCATTTTACTGACGCAAAAATTGAAATAAAATTAGACAAGAACGCATTAAAAGAGGCGCACATAACAGCTCCCACTGTCATGAAAGTTCTTGTTGAAAAAGGATTCAAGGCAAAAGTCAATGAATATTCAATTTCAATAAAAGCAGAAGACATGCAATTCAAGGAAATTTACAGGGCAAAAGAAAAAATAAAATCACTCACAATTTCAGGAGTTCTTGGAATCGAGCAGGTTCTTTTAATTAGAAGGGAAAATCAGTATGTTGTTTTGACGGCGGGGTCAAATCTTGCAGAAATTTTGAAGATGAAAGGAGTTGATGCAAACAAAACAATAACAAATGACCTTTATGAAATTGCCGCTGTTCTTGGGATAGAATCGGCAAGAGAAGCCATAATAGCAGAAATCAACAAAGTTATTTCCAAGCAGGGGTTGGACATTGATAGAAGGCATATTTTGCTTATTGCGGATGCAATGACTGCTTCAGGAGAAGTAAAAGGAACAACAAGAATTGGAATCATCAGCAACAAATCATCTGTTCTTGCAAGAGCAAGCTTTGAGACTCCAATAAAACAATTTATTAATGCCTCTCTTGTCGGGCAGCAGGACAAGCTTTCAAGCGTTATTGAAAATGTTATTCTAAACCAGCCAATTCCTGTCGGAACAGGATTGCCAGGCCTGATGGTCAAAATTACAGGAAGCCTTGCCTCAAAAGCTCAAGTTCTAGAAAAAGAAAAAGCAAAGGAAAAGAAGAAATGATAAATTTGGATGAATTGAAGAAATTGATTGAAAAAGAGCATTATATTGTTGGCGGAAGAATGACCCTCAAATTATTGAAGAAAGGAAAAATATCAAAAATTTTCATTTCTGCAGACTGCGACAGAAATTTTGAAGATATTTTGAAAAATGATGCTGAAAATTCTAAAATTCCTATTACATTTACAGGAAAAACAAAAGAGGAACTTGGAGTTTTATGCAAAAAACCCTTCACAGTTTCTGTTTTAAGCTTTTTAACAGAGAAATTTGAAAAATCTGCACCAAAATCAAAAACATTTAAGCCACCGAGAAAATCAGAAGATTTTCTAGGCCAAGAAAATCAAGGCTTTTCGCGGAAAGGGAAGCTAGAAAATAAGAAAGAAAAATCTAAGAAATCTGCAGAAAAAGTGAAGACAAAAAATGTTAAAAACTAAGCTGGACATCACTTCTATCCAATATTTGAATCTTTTTGAAAGAATTACAGGAATAAAGACAAGCAACTGCTTTTCCTATAATAATGCGCTTATTTTTGCAGTAGATCCACCGCTTTTTTCGCGGGCTATTGGCGAGCAGGGAAGAAATGTGAAAAGAATCAGCGCCATTTTGAAAAAAAGAATCAAGATTGTAATGCTTCCTGCAACGATTCAGGACGCGGAAAAATTTGTCAAGGCAATTGTTTACCCTGTTGAATTCAGGAAAGTGACTGTATTTGGTGATGAAATGACGATAATGGCTGGTTCTCAGTCAAAAGCATCTCTTATAGGAAGGGATTCAAGGCGATTGATTGAACTGCAGACAATCTTGGAGAACTTTTTTCAAATCAAAAAATTGAAGATTGCCTGAAATTTTGCTATGGAAATCTTTAAAAATCAAATAAATTAAAAGTTATTATCAAAAAACCAATACTTGGTTTTTAGGATACAGAAAATAGAAATATTCTTTTCTATTTTATTTATCACGAGAAAATGGGATTAATGAACGCAAGGCAATTGCAAAAGAAAAGGAAGAAATTCCAATGGTATTCCTACAAATACAAAGCGAAAGCTCTCGACTTGGACAAAAAATCAGATCCTCTTGAAGGTGCAAGCCAGGCACGAGGTCTTGTCCTTGAAAAAGTAGAAATTGAGGCAAAGCAGCCAAACTCTGGCTTGAGAAAATGCGCAAAAATCCAGCTGATTAAAAATAACAAGCCAATCACAGCATTTATTCCTGGAAATCTGGCTCAAAAATTCATTGATGAGCATGATGAAGTTATTGTTGAAAGAATCGGTGGAAAGCAGGGCGGAAGCAAAGGAGATATTCCTTGTGTTAGATTTCAAATTATAAAAGTAAATGACCAGCCACTCGAAAGATTGGTTCACGGCAAAATAGAGAAGGCGAGAAGATAAAAATGGAAAAAAATCCAATAAAAGATAATATTGAAGCTTTTGTTCAAGTGAAAGGAAATGAGTTGATTGAGATAATTCAAAATAAATTAGACAAGAATGAAGCAAAAGAAAAATCTTCTAAAGAAATTTCTGTTGATGTTGTACCCCACTTAAATGTTATAAATGATGAAGATATTGACTTAAGATATATTGGAAGATATCTAGCTTCAAGGCTCTCCAACTCTAATTATTCTGTAAGCAGTATTAATGTATCACACATAGTTAAAAATTATGCGAATGGTGAACTTAGCGAGCCTACTCGATTTGTAGCTTATCATATAATTTTAGAGAGGAAAAAACAAAAAACAAAATAAAATGGTAATGAAACTTTTCGACATTTTTGA
>Ga0315289_10016699_pt1 | contig 10107 bp, 6 predicted proteins | sample YL17G11_40_MG_FD_203452 | JGI IMG/M metagenome (GOLD analysis project Ga0315289, IMG submission 203452) | Sediment microbial communities from Yellowstone Lake, YNP, Wyoming, USA - YL17G11_40 | ecosystem: Environmental > Aquatic > Freshwater > Lake > Sediment | place: USA: Wyoming | collected...
GTGGCATGCGTTCCTGAACTACTTCGTGACAGACAGGCCCGGAGGCGGGTTCTACATCTGCGGGGAAGAAGTCGACAACGCCGGGAAGTACGTTAAGACTCTTTATATCCGCGATGGCTCCTTCGGGGAGCATGAGATCGACTACCCGGGCCAGGTCGCGGTAGACCCGGTGACGGGGAACCTGTGGGCGCTCGGAGGCTGGGGGTCAATGACTGCTTACGCTCCCGCCGGTGGGGTGGTGAAGCGGCTCGGCAAGGATGCCAAGCTGAACTTCCGCACATTCTCGCAGGGGATGGTGATCGACCCGCAAGGGTTCATCTACCTAACCGACTCATGGAAACACAGGGTGGTCAAGGTGGACTTCGACGGCAACATCGCAGCCGCATGGGGGAAGGAAGGCTCGGGCCTTGGTGAGATGCGGTTCCCCGAGGGGCTGGCCCTCGACGCCATGGGCCGGCTGTGCGTGGCCGACTGCGAGAACAGTCGCATTCAGGTGTTCTCGCCAGACGGCGAAGCCCTCGGCGTATGGGGCACTCGTGGCAGCGGAGACGGACAGCTTGATCGGCCTTTCGCGCTCACAATCGGCCCCAACAACACCCTCTGGATCGCGGACACTTTCAACGACCGCATCGTCAAAGTGCCTCTCGACCGATTCTGGAGGGAGATCACGAAGGAGATAAAGCCCGAGCCGGTGGTGGAGGCCCCGAAGAAAGAGCCAGTCCCGGCCCCTGGACAGGTCACCGTCACCGGGATAGTCATAGCAGGTTCAGATGACCTGACGGATGTGATCTACATCGAAAGCTCGGACAGAAGCTGGGGAGCGAGAGTGACGCTGCCAATGGGCAAGGCTGCGGCCAGGGGAGATAGGCTGAAGGTAATCGGGCAGCTCGAGCTGAAGGAGAGGGCCGCAAAGCACATCCTGGCAGGGTCAGTCCAGACGCTGGCTAGGGCAGAGAAGGTCCCAGGTGCGCTTGGCATGGCGAATCTGTATGTTGGCGACGGCTACCGGTCTACCAATAGGCCGACCGATCTGTCGAACCTTGGGCTTCTGATCAGAACATGGGGAAGGGTAGTCTGCGTAGAGCCTGAGAAGAGCCGCTTTACCGTGAACGACGGGAGCTATCTGGACAAGGATGGACTGATTGTCTACGCGGGAAACCTTCAATCTCCGCTCGCAGAATGGCCGAAGGTAGGCCAGTATCTTGGCATCACCGGAGTGAGCGTCACCTGGGCCGGGAAGGACGGGTCGCTCAGCCCGGGGGTTAGGATAAGGGGCCGGGAAGACGTGCAGGTGTTGGCGGAGCGCTAGAGTGCGCTGAGAAGGGATGATGTGAAATGTACAGAGCATTGGCAATCTTGTTGGTCGTTCTATCTGTGTCCACATCTTCAGTCTTGGTGAGTGCCCAATCCGATAAGGCGCCACCGACGGCAATCCGGTGGGACACTTACTCTTCCGTCGCCGCAGCGCAGCCGGAGCCGCCCACGTACATCCTGCAGGCGGCAGTCTGCCACGCCGTCGGGGTGGACGTAGACGAGTACGGCTCGATCTACGTTCTTGACCATGGCAGATGCGCCCTATATCGGTTCGGCTCCACTGGGCAGGTGGAGAAGATGTGGCCCCTCGAGCGACACAGTTGGGCCTACCCCACAGGCCGTGAGGACATGTGCGTGCTTCGGCAGGATACGGTGATCGTGGGTCCGGGCTGGCAGGATCAGAGCGTCCGTCGGGTTGGGCCTAACCCGTCTGACGACGCGATCTTCCCTCACAGCGTCGGTCAGGGATTGCACATCACTGCAGCCCCCGATGGCAGCTACTATGTCCACGCCCAGTTGAGGGAGAATGACGGAAGATGGACGGGCAGTGCCATCTACGCTTACACGCCTGATGGCAAGGTCAGGACCCACTGGAAGTGCACAGGACGGATTGGGCCGATGGCGCTCGGGCCAGACGGGCTGATCTACGCCGCTCAGACGGACCGGTCGAAGATCGACGTATACACTCGTGACGGCAAGCTTGAGCGTCAGATCGACCTCGAGAAAGTGATGGGTGAGAGTGCGGTCGATCCGTGGCGGATGGCAGTTGACGAGAACGGGGACATATACTTTCCCCACGACAGCTTCATCTACCGCCTGGACAGCCGCGGCAATGCTTTGGCCCGTTGGCGTCGCCTGGAGTCGCCGCCTCACGAACCAGGTGGTGGAGGAACGCCGGACATTGCAGTTCGAAACGGGCTCATCTACGCGCTTTCATACTACATCCACGTCTACACGCCTGACGGGCGGTGTGTGGGGCGTTACATTCCGAAGGAACTCCCACTCAACCTGCCGAGCGCCCTGGCGGTCCTGCCGGGCGGAGGTCATTGCGTGTTGCAGCGCGGTCTGGAGGCCGCGCTCATGTACGACGCCGAAGGCAAACTGACCGGGCCGCTGCCCGGGCACCCGCAGATCCTCTCCATGGTGGCGTCACCCTCGGGGGGTTACTATGTGGATGCGGCTGCCCAGGGAGGGTACGGCGTGGACTTCGTTGACTCAAGTGGCCGAAGCACGGTCTTCTACCGGCGGAAGGACAGCGAAGATACAAACAACATCCTCCAGGTTCTGGGGGTGGACCCGGTGACCCGGAACGTGTGGGGGGAGGGAGGACGAGGAAGGCTCTTCGTACTGGCGCCAGATGGCAAGGTGATCCGACAGTTCGGGCCTAACCGCGACATAAAGGAGGCTTCCTGGACGACCTCCTTTGCAGTGGATCCGTCGGGATTGCTCTACATGGCCGACCCGACCCACCACTGTGTCTTGAAGGTAGACTTCGAGGGCAAACTGGTGGCCAGGTTCGGTAAGGAGGGTTCCGGTCTGGGTGAACTGCGGCTCCCCGAGGCGCCCGTGGTTGATCCGCAAGGCCGCGTGTACATCGCAGACAGCGGCAACTCCCGCATACAGGTCTTCTCGCGTGAGGGCGAGGCGCTCGGCATCTGGGGCCGGCGAGGCAACGGTGACGGCGAGCTCGACAGACCGCTGGGCCTTGCCATGGGCCCGAACAACACCCTCTGGATCTCCGATACCTTCAACGACCGCATCGTCAGAGTCTCTCTCGATCGGTTCTGGAGGGAGATCACGAAGGAGGTCAAGCCTGAGCCGGTGGTGGAGGCGCCGAAGAAGGAGCCTGTTCCGACGCCGGGACAGGTCACCATGACGGGGATAGTCATAGCAGGTTCCGATGACCTGACGGACGTGATCTACATCGAAAGCCCCGACAGAAGCTGGGGAGCGAGAGTGACCCTGCCGGTGGGGAAGGCAGCCTTCAGGGGAGATAGGCTGAAGGTAACCGGGCAGCTGGAGCTGACAGAGAGAGCAGCAAAGCACATCCTGGCAGGGTCAGTCCAGACGCTGGCTAGGGCAGAGAAGGTCCCAGGTGCGCTTGGCATGGCGAACCTGTATGTTGGCGACGGCTACCGGTCTACCAACAGGCCGACCGATCTGTCGAACCTTGGGCTTCTGATCAAGACCTGGGGAAGGGTAGTCTCGGTAGAGCCCGGGAAGAAGCTTTTGGTGATCAACGACGGAAGCTATCTGGACAAGGATGGACTGATTGTCTACGCGGGGAACCTTCAATCTCCGCTTGCCGAGTGGCCGAAGGTAGGCCAGTATCTTGGCATCACCGGAGTGAGCATCACCTGGGTAGCACCCGATGGCTCCTTAAGCCCGGGGATTCGCATCCGCAGCCAGGACGACATACAACTGCTGAAAGAACAGTAAGCGGAGCCTGCATGAAGCAATACCACGAACCAGCTCGCGAGATCCCGGTTTTCGCCGAACCGGATGTCGTTGTGGTCGGCGCGGGACCGGCGGGGTTTGCGGCTGCTGCAGCCGCGGCGAGGGCAGGAGCCAGAACTCTCGTGGTCGAGCGGTTCGGATTCCCCGGCGGTACTGCAACCGCCTCGCTGATGGGCAATATCAACGGCTTTCGGAATCAGCGGAAGCCGGACTCCACTCAGACGGTCAAAGGCATCGCGGCGGAGCTTATTCTCAGACTGCGCGACATCGGCGGCCTCGGCCGAAGCCCCTATGAGCAGGAGGAGTATGACATCTCCCGGGGCGAGCTTTCTTACTCCTACGCAGTGGATACGGAAAAGCTCAAACTGGTGATGCTGCAGATGCTCTCTGAGGCCGGCGTGGACCTGCTCTTCCACACGTTCGCCGTGGACGCGATCAGACAGAAAGGTGCCGTGCGCGGGATCGTCGTCGAGAATAAGTCCGGCCGGCAGGCGATACTGGCTGGGGTGACAATAGATGCCTCCGGCGACGCGGACATCGCTGCTCGGGCCGGCGCGTCGTTTTGGAAGGTGGAAAAGGACGAGGCGCCCAGACTCACCGACGGGCTGATGTACAAGGTTGCCGGTGTGGACGCAAACCAGGAGTGCCCGTATCCCACGGTCGGAGAGACGAGCGTGATCTGGGGTCCGGGAGGGATCGCGATGGACGGCACCGATGCAGCCCAGGTGTCCGCAGGCGAGGTCCAGACGAGGCTCAAAGTGTACGAGCATCTTGCAGATTTGCGGGAGAAGCACCCGGCGTTAGGGCACGCATTCGTCTCGGAGACGCCGGCGATGCTCGGAATTCGGCAGACCCGGTTCATCGAGGGGGACTACAAGCTTACTGCAGAGGACGCGCTTACCGGAGCCAGGTTCGAGGACGTCGTTGCGATCAGTTCGTGCCCGATCATCAGTTACTACGGCTACCGGCGGTATCTCGAACATGAGGGCTACGACATTCCATATCGCGCGCTGTTGCCCAAGGGACTGGAGAACCTGCTCATTGCAGGCCGCTGCATCTCCTCAGACCAGCAGCCCTACGAGTCGCACCGGGCAATGGCGCCGGTTATGGCGATTGGCCAGGCGGCAGGCGCTGCGGCTGCGATGGCCGCGAAACAGGGGATTGCTCCCCGCCGGGTTGACATTCGTGCGCTTCAGTCCCTGCTTGTGTCCCAAGGTGCAGAGTTACGCGGCTAGGGCTGCGGCCACAGATGATGCTTCTTCAGCAGCTCAGGCCAGTCCTTTCGACGAGGGTTCTCGTCGTACGCCACCCGGAGGTCGAGCATTGCGGCGTTCAGCGAGTCGTATCGAGTAGCCCCGCTGCAGAACGTCAGCTCGACGAACCTCTTGCGCTCTCTAGGAGTGCGAAGCGCGCTGAGTACGGCCAGCTCGGTGTCCTCGGGCAGGGCAAGAATCGGGTACTTGTACTCAGGGAAGCAGTCTGAATGGCGACCGGGAGCAACCAACGCCTCGTTTCTGTAATCGCACACCCATAAGTGCGCATGTCTGCGATCCACGTGCCGTTTCCAGTAGCGAGTCACGACTGATTCGTCGATGTTCGCGGGGAACGGGATGACAAAGAACAGTGCCTGGGTCTTCGTGGCCCGGCAGTAGGGACATACCCAGGTCGTGGTCCGGCGGATAGAAATGCTCAGGACCACCAGTGCCACAAACAGTCCGAGCAACCACTGTTTCCATGTGCGCCGTCTCATTTTGCTGCCTCGCTCTCGGTGTAAACCCGCGGCAACAGCGAGCTGGTGGTCGCCCGGCGGGCTGGTACGATCACTTCGTCGCCGATGCATGCTTCCGGAATGTTGGTCACGTCCACGGAGCACATCTGCATCGCGATTCGCCCGACCACCGGAGCCTTACGTCCGCGAACGGTGACCCAGAGCGGCGGCTCGCGGCGGATGCGGGCCGCGGCCAGCCGAACAATCCGGCGCCGAGCAAGGCTCTCGGGCGAAAGAGTCAGCCCGTCGGCCCAACCGAGAGGGATGACGGCAATCCTGCTTTCGCGCCTGGTCACGAACTCGGCTCCGTATCCGATCGGATGACGTGCCGGAACGGTCTTGATAAAGCTGATCCGAGCCTTGAGACGCCAGGTGTCGGACAAATCCAGCGTGCGCGGGACGTAGCGTGACGGATACTGGCCGTAGAGGATTGTGCCGGGCCGAACCATGTCGAAGCGAGACTCCGGCAGGCGCAGGATGGCTGCGCTGTTAGCCGCGTGCACGATGCCGGGATCAATGTTGGACTCTCTGATGGCAGCGATTGCCTCGCCGAGCCGCCGCAGTTGCTCCCGCGCACGGGACAGGTCCTTCTCCGCTGCCGTGGCGAAGTGAGTATATGTGCCGGCAAGAATGATGCCCTCGGTCGCTGCTATCGTCCGGGCCAGGGCAGGGGCATCGGCTGGCAGGACGCCCAGCCTGCCCATGCCAGTATCAACCTTAAGGTGGACGCGGGCGGTGGCGCCTGCGGCGCGTGCGGCTGTGCCAAGCGCCGACGCAAGTTCCGGCGTGCACACTGTCAAATCCACATCGAGGTCAACGGCTTCTTCGGCTGCGCTGGGCTGAACCGGGCTGAAGACGAGGATAGGGGACGTGATTCCGGCGCGGCGCAGCCCGGCAGCCTCCGTGAGTCGCGTCACGGCAAGCGCGTCCGCGCCCGCCTTGACCATGGCTCTTGACGTCTCTACGGCTCCGTGGCCGTACCCGTCCGCCTTCACGACGGCCATCAGCCGCACGCCCTCGCCGATTAGCAGCCGCACCTGCGCCACGTTGTGCTCGATCGCTGCGAGGTCAACCTCAACCCACGCGTCCCGCTCGTAATCCATCGCCTGTAGTTCCTCAGATGAAAGGGCTGCTTCATGATAGGGCTGGCGCGGCCCGCCGTCAACGTGGTCAGCCCAGTTTGCGGAAGCCTCCTGGACGGCAACACGTTCGGGGAGCGTTGCGTCTGGTATAATGGAGACCAGCGAGAGGAGGTAAGCTGAGATCAGGCTGGTGGCAATGCTCATGATTCTTGCGGGATGCTGTTCCGGTGCGGCTGCGACGCCAAAAAGTGAGTTTCGCGGCGCGTGGGTCACGGCGTGGGCGAGCGGCGTCCTCTCACCCGACGAAGCTGACGAGACCATCCGGGCTGCGAAAGAAGCGAATATCAACGCGCTTTTCATCCAGGTGCGCAAGGTCGGCGACGCCTACTACAAATCCAACTACGAACACCGCGCGGATAATATAACCGGTCCCCCCGACTACGATCCTCTTGCCTACATCGTCGAGAAGGCGCACGCCGCTGGAATCGAGGTGCATGCCTGGCTGAACACGTTCCGCGTCTGGCGCGGTCCAGACCCTCCCACCGACCCGTCCCACATCGTCCTTCGCCATCCCGATTGGCTCACCAGAACCGAGGCCGGAGTCACTGCGGCGAGCGACGGACTGTTTCTCGATCCCGGCGTTCCTGAGGTGCAGGATTACACGTTCAAAATCTTCATGGACGTGATCGCAAACTACGACGTTGACGGCATCCACCTCGATTATGTCCGCTATCCTGGGGCCGATTTTGGCTACGCTCCAGCCGCCGTGGCGCGGTTCAACCAGGAAACCGATCGGACGGGCGTACCGCCGAACGACGATCCAGCCTGGAAGCAGTGGCGGCGCGACCAGGTGACCGCCCTGGTCAGGCGGATCTACCGTGGCGCCACTTCCATGAATCCGCGCATCAAGGTCACTGCGGCCACCATCCCATGGGGAGATTGCGCGGAGAACTTCTGCGATACGGCACCCTTCCTGAAGGTGTATCAGGACTGGCGCTTGTGGATGGAGCGGGGGATCCTCGATGCGAATATCCCGATGAACTACAAGGACGAACGCAACGAGCAAAATGCTCGCGAGTACCGCAACTGGCTGGATGGGTTCAAGCGATGGCAGTATCGCCGGCAGGTTTACGCAGGGCTGGACTTCAACGCCGACCCTGAGCTCGTTCTCCGCCAGCTCGATGAGTGTCGGAAGCGCGGACTGGAGGGCATGGTCGGTTTCTCGTTCAACCAGTCGGAGAAGCGGCCCAAGCTCGTGCAAGCTCTGAAGAGCGGCCCCTACGCTCAAGCGGCGCCGGTTCCCCAGATGCCCTGGAAGAGCAGCGCTATCCGGCGCGGAAGTCGGGAGCGCTACGCCCGGGCGACAGACGCTGCCACGCGCGGGCGGGACCCGGACCGGGCCATCGTGCTTCTCAAGGAGGCGCTGAATCTGGACCCATACTACGCCGACGCCCACTTTCGCCTGGGCCGCTGCTATCGCCAGAAGCAGATGTACCCGGAGGCCGTAAAGGAGTTCGAAGACGTGCTTGCGATCAATCCGAACTATACTGCAGCAGCGCGGGAGCTCAAGGCTGCGCGTGCGGAGATGGCCCCGCGAAGATGAGTAGCGAGCTGCGAGCTGCGAGTTGCGAGCGTTGGGTTGGCTCCCGCCGGCTGTCTTACGTGGCCTGTCTGTTTCTGCTTTCATTCGCTGGTGCTTGGGCGCAGCCGCTTCGAGTCGGGTTGGTCCAGCAGTTCAGCAATCTGCCCCAAGTCACGTTGAGATCGGCAGCGGAGTTCTGCGTTACGGACTCAGCAGGCGACACGATCGCAGCAGTCGCCGCTGGCGGGGAAGTAACCCTGTCAGCAAAGGATGGCGCGATGGAGCTGGCTCGCGCCAGCGGCGCCTCAGTGCCAGCGGGCAGTCAGATCGAAGCGGCGGGATTGGCGCCGGACACGCTCATCATTGTGTCCTGCCCGAATCGTCCCCCTGGCCAGTATCGCGGCAGGATAGTCGCAAGGGCAGGGGAGCGAGGGATTCTGCTCATCAACGTTGTGGATGTGGAAGACTACCTGCTCGGCGTCCTGCCGGCTGAGATTCCTGTGGAGTTCAACCCTGAAGCCTTGAAGGCGCAGGCAGTGGCCGCACGGACCTACGCCTGGGCCAACCGAGGCCGCCACGACAAGCTCGGCTACGATCTCTGCGACTCGACGGACTGCCAGGTGTATCTGGGCGCATCAGGGGAGAAGCCGACCACGTCGGCCGCCGTCAAGGAAACTGCAGGCCTGGTTGCGGTTTACCAGGGACGACCGATCTCAGCTCAATACTCTGCCGACTGCGGCGGAATGACCCAGAACGGCGGCGCGCCCTACCTCGTGTCTGTTGCTGATCGGCCAGAAGACGGCGGGCCGGACTACTGCGAGCACAACGGCCATACCTGGACGAAAAGCTGGCCGTTGGAGGAGTTCGAGAAGCTGCTGCAGGGGTCATATCCCGATCTGAAGGGGCTGAAGACTATCTCTGTGACGAGCACCGACGCCTCCGGGCGGGCTGTGGAGGTCAAGATCGAGGCCGAGAAGGGTGCGGTGACGCTGAGCGGCGTCCGTCTTCGTAGTCTCTCGGGGAACACCGTCATCAGAAGCGCGGCCTTCACTGTGAAGGTTCAGGACGGAAACGTCCTGTTCGAGGGCAAGGGCTATGGCCACGGCATCGGCCTTTGCCAGCACGGCGCAAACGCCCTCGCCGCCCCCCCGCACAACTACACCTTCGACCGGATACTCAAGCACTACTACCAGGGCATCGAGATCGTGCCGGTGTCATCCGTGGGGACGCCGGGTTGAACGGGTCAGAAAACGGTCATCGAACAAGCCGCTCGCCGCCATTCAGCGCCTCCTTGGAGATCGGAACGCGGGTCAGGATCATGAAGAACACGGCGCGCGCCGCCAGCCCGACGAGCACCGCAGGAGCCAATAGCCCTCGCCAGCCTTTCGCGTAGTGCTTCAGGTAGAAGCGGAACATACTCAGGTGAAACTGGCTGATCATGCGGATCGGTGCCTGGTCGCTTGCCGCCCCGATTCGGTGCACGACCCTAGCCATTGGATAATAGCAGACGCGCCAGCCCCGCCGCCTCGCCCGATATGCCCAGTCCACGTCCTCGCAATACATAAAGAACCCGGGGTCGAGCCCTCCGACGCTCCCTATCACTTTCCTGCGGATGACGAGCGCCGACCCGGAGACCCAGTCCACGTCGCGGACCTCGTCGTGCGCCCAGTCGGACATCACGTACTCTCTGACGAACCGGTTCCTCGGAAAGAGCTTGCCGAACGGAGTGCGCCGGAAGATGCCAGCGCTGATTGTTGGGAACCGGCGGGCCGACAACTGAAGAGTGCCGTCTGGGTTCTCTATCCTGGGGCCGACGATGCCGACCTCGGGGTTCGCGTCCGCGAAAGCCACAAGCCTCGCAAGCGTATCGCGCTCGGGCAGGAGGGCGTCGGGATTGAGAAGCA
>Ga0315289_10016701_pt1 | contig 10106 bp, 6 predicted proteins | sample YL17G11_40_MG_FD_203452 | JGI IMG/M metagenome (GOLD analysis project Ga0315289, IMG submission 203452) | Sediment microbial communities from Yellowstone Lake, YNP, Wyoming, USA - YL17G11_40 | ecosystem: Environmental > Aquatic > Freshwater > Lake > Sediment | place: USA: Wyoming | collected...
GGTGACCGCGATTGAGGAGGCGGATTTGCCCGGGGCCGCTTTTGATGTGGCAGCGGCGTGGCACGTCCTGGAGCATGTGGCCGACCCGCGAGCAGTGCTGCGCAAGGTGAGCGGGTGGCTTGCGCCGGGGGGCATCGTTGCGGTCGAGGTGCCCAACTACGAATCATACGATGCGCGCGTGCAGGGCGCTCGCTGGCAGGGATGGCAGCCGCAATACCACCGCTGGCACTTCACGCCGCGAGCGCTGGCGGGGCTGCTGGAACAAGCGGGCTTCGCGGTCGAGCAGATGTGGAGCCCGCCCTCGCGCATCGCGCGCGAGCGGCTCAAGCGCATCCCGTTTGTGGGGTTGTTCCGGCCTATCTTATCGCGCTTCTACACCGGCACCGGCATCGCAGCCATTGCGCGGAAGGCTCGATTGTCATTCTCAGCCTCTTCGCTGCCCTCACCATGACCGAGGCTGCTTGCTGCGCCCGAGGATCCGGTCCACCGCCGCGGTCACCGCCTCGACGGTGATGGCATTCATGCATTCGCGGGTCTCGCAGGGGCGCGCGCAGGGGGCGCAAGGGAGGTGAGCGGTCACCACCTCGTGGCCCTTGCCGTGGGGGCCGGTGCGAGCAGGATCCGTCGGGCCGAACAGCGCCACCACCGGGGCGCCCATCGCCGCCGCCACGTGCATGGGCCCGCTGTCAATGCCCACCAGGATGACAGCGCCCTCGAGGATGGCCGCGAGCTCCCCGGTCGTCGTCTCACCCGCGAGATTGAGCGATGACGCAGACATAGCGCCCGCGATGCGCGCGGCCTCACGGGCATCACCGGCGCCGCCGACGATGACCACTGCGGCCTGCCACCGCTCGTGCAGGTAGTCGGCAACTTCCGCGAACTTGTCGGCGTCCCATGCCTTGTGTCGCCGGCGCCCGGAGGCGCAGGGAGCGATGACGGCGATGCCCGCGCGAGGATCAAGCCCCTGGCGCTGCATTAGGCGACGCGCGCGCTCCCGCAGCGCCGTCGGGATTCGCAGCAGGCCGACATAGCTATCGGGCGGCGCGTGGGCTCCCAGGCACACCACTAGCCGGGTGAGCTTGCCGGGCCAGGGCGGGCCCGGCAAGTGCACCTTGCGGGTCAAGAGGCACCCGAGGTCCGCGTCCGCGAAGCCAATGCGCGTTGGCGCTCGGCAGCAAAGGGCTTGCAGAGCAGTCGAAGCGGATTGCGAGAACACCACCGCTAAATCGTCGTTGCGGCGCCACAGTTCCCACAGCAGACGCACCTCCGCCGCCAGGCCCACTTTTCTAACCAGCAGCCGGTCCACCAACGGGCTCGCCTGCATCAACTCAGCCAAGTTGGGGCGCAGGATGCTCGTGATCTCGGCCTGAGGGAATCGCGCCCTCAGGGCCGCCAGCGCGGGCAAGGAGAATATCAGGTCCCCCACCTGGTTGAGGTGGAAAATGGCCGCGCGGCGCACCGGGCGCCGGCCGGCGAGGACCTCACGATAGATACCCTCCACGTGTTCAGCGGCTCGGCGAAGACTGAAGGATCGCAGCACCACGTTCCTGCCGAATTCGCCGAGTTCGTCGCGCCGCGAGGGATGAATCAGCGCCTCCGTGATGGCGCCGGCCAGGCTTGAAGCGGTGACCGGCTGGGGGGCGGTGTGGTCGCCGAAGCAGGTCGCAATCGCGGTCTCGAGATTACCCGGGGTCACCAACCCGACGAACCCCGCCTTGCCCGCCGCGACCACCGGCTTGCCGCAGGACATCGCCTCGAGGGCGACGGTGGCGGTGCCGACAACGACATCGGCCACGCTCATCAGCTCCGGCACATCGGCGCGCGGGCCGGCGAAAATGAAAGCGCGGCGGCCAAGCGCGCGGTTGGCGTCATCGGCGCGGCCCGCGACCTGGCGCTCAAGCGGTCCCACGCCCGCGATAAGCGCCTGGAACCCTGGCGCTTGCTTCTCGATTTCGGGCGCGGCCTCGATCAGATGCAGCGCTGCTTCCGCCTTGCCGCGGCTGAAGCGGCTGACATGAACGATCTTCGGCGCGCCGGCGTCGAGGACCAGCTCGTGCAGGAGCGCCGGCGCCGCCGGCCGCGGCCTGAACCGATCGCTGTCAACGCCGATGACACTGGTAATCACGCGCGAGCGCGGGAGGTGAAACTCATTGACCAGCTGGTCGCTGCTGGCGGCGCTGACGGTGATGACTTTCGGCCCCCAGTAGTAAGTGAAGAACCGCTGGCGGGGGTCGCGCACACCGTGAACGGTGAAGACGTAGGGGATACGCGCGACGCTGGCGGCGAGGAACCCCACCGCGCCCGCGGTCCAGTTGTGGGCGGCGAGCAGATCCACGTGCTCACGATCAATGATGCGCACCAGCCGGCGCACCGCCGCCAGGCCGCGCGCGCCGTGGATGTGCATGGCGATGTGATGCGCGCCCGCGGCATCGGCCTCGGGCAAGAGCTTGCCGCCGCTGGAGACGATGATGCAGCGATGCCCGCGCTCGCGCAGTCCCGCGCTGAGGCCGATCACGTATTTCTCAACGCCGCCGAAATTGAGCCACGGCAAGAGATGTAAAATCGTGAGTCCGTTCATGCGGATAGGCCCAGCCGCCGGCGAACCGCCGCCAGCACCAGCTCGGGTGTGATTCTCTCCATGCACGAAACAGCGCAGCGGCGCCGACGACAGCGCAGACATGGCACCGGCGCCTGAATTGCGATATGCCCCGCGCCATAGGGGCCGGTGCGCACCGGATCGGTCGGCCCAAACAAGGCGATGACCGGCACTCCCAGCGCCGCAGCGAGGTGCATGGGGCCGGAGTCATTGCCGACCGCCAGCGCGCAACTGGCGATGATGCCGGCGGACTCGATCAGGGAGGTGCAGCCGGTCAGGTCAGTGGTCGAGCTGGGCGCGGCAGCGGCGATGCCGGCGCCGGCTTCGCGATCGGCGCCACTGCCGAGAATGACAGACCTCAGACCGAGGCGACCCAGGGAGAAGGCAAGATCCGCGAAATGACGCGCCGGCCATTTCTTGCTCTCCCACTGTGTGCCGGGAAGCAACGCGACCGTCGGCGCGCCGGCTGAGCCGGTGGCGGTCCGGGCTCCCATTTGGCGCGCTTGCAGGGGCAGATCGAGGCCGAAATCAGGCGCTGCCCTATCAGCGCCGAGGAAGCGCGCGAACGCAAGATACGCGTCCACGGCGTGAATATCGGTTCGGGCGGGGATGACGCGCAGGTTGCACAGCGGGAAGCCGCCCTCCTGGGGTGTGTGGAAGCCGATGCGCCACCGGGCGCCGCTGAGCTGGGCGAGGCAGGAGGTGCGGATCAGGCCCTGAAGGTCGAGGCAGACTTGGGGCTGGACGCGACGCAGGTCTGCGAGCAGGTCGAGCCGCGGCCGCTTGCCCGGCGCCCAGGTGAGGACGCGATCCACATGGCGGCAGATAGTGACGACGCCCGCCGCAGCCGGGCCCACGAGCCATGAGATGCGGGCGCCAGGGAAGCGCCGGCGCAGGGCGCCGGCGACGGGCAAAGCATGGATGACGTCGCCCAGAGAGCTGAGCTTAACAATCAGGATGCGGGATAATGCCATTGATTGTACGGGCAAGGCATGCCTTGCCCCTACGCCCGTGCCGGCGGTTGCGGTTCGGCTCCTTCGCGCTCCCAGGCGGGCCGCGCCTTCCAGCGCTGATGCACCCAAAACCAGTGATCGGGGTGGCGCCGAACGGCCTCTTCAACGATCTTGGTAAACCGGGCGGTGTTTGCCACGATATCGGCCTGGGGGTCCTCGGTGCGCTGCACTTCGACCGGCGGGCCGATCTCTCCCACCTGGGTGCCATCGGGCTGACGAACGCAGAAGATGGGGATAATGGCGGCCTCGGTTCGCTGCGCGAGCACCGCGGCGCCCGCGACGGTGGAGGCGAGCCTACCGAAGAAATCCACAAACACCCCCCGCTCGCCGGCGTTCTGGTCAATCAGCATGCCCACGACCTCGTTGCTGCGTATCCGCCGCACGCACTCGCGGATTGCGCCATCGCGAGGGATGAGCCGCAGGCCGCCGTGCTTGCGCAGTCCGGTGAGCAATTCCGTGACCTCCTGGTCGCGCTGGTTGCGGGCGATGACATTGAGCGGCCGGTAACCGGCGAGCGCCAGGCGGACGCCCATGGTCTCCCAGTTGCCGTAATGGGCGGCGATGAGCACCACCCCGCCGCCGCGGGCCAGGGCTTGGTCAATGTAGTGTTTGCCCTGAAGCTTATTGACCTCAATGATCTCCTGCTCGGAGGTCGCGGGCATGCGCAAGAAGTCAAGCAGCCCCCTGAGAAAGAGGTGGTAGAAGCGACGGGCAATGACCCGGCGCTCCAGCTCGGACTTCTCGGGGAAGGCGACGCCCAGGTTGCTCATGACGATGCGGCGATGGCGGGGCGAGATGGCCATGACCAGTGAGCCGAGGGCCCGCCCCAGCGGATCGACCAGGCGGCGTGGAATGAGGCGCGCGTAGCGGGCCAAGAAGAGCAGCACCGTGCGCCCGATGAATTGCTGTAGCTGGCGGTAGCGCAGCTCGTTCATGATGTGTGCGACTCCGGCTGGCAGGTGAGATCAACGCCCGGCTGCGCGGCGACAAGTCGGACGCGCAGCACCCACGCCGGCGATGAGAACGCGCCCGGGCCGAGGCGGACCGCGTCTTTCTCCGTGGTGATTATAATCGCCTGGCGCCGCCGCGCAAACCGTTCGACGGCGCGGCGGTCCGGGGGGGCATAGTGATGGTGGTCGGGGAAGCGCACCGGCAGCACCTGCGCGCCGAGGCGACGCAGCGTCAGCTCGAAAGCCAGCGGGTTGCCGATCCCTGACATGGCGACCACTCGCTTGCCCTGCAACTCGGCAAGGCTCATGGGTTCTGCGCTGTCAAGGGGGCGCAATTCGACAGGGGCGTGAATGGTATCCACGATTGGCCCGCTGAAAAAGCGCTGCAAGCGCCGCCGGATCGAATTCACCCGCTCCGCGCCCGCGAGGTCGGTGTGAGTAAGCCATACCTCGTCGGCGCGGCGCAGGTGGCTCAGCGGCTCGCGCAAGATGCCCGCGGGGAAAAGCAACCCGCTCCCGAACGGCGCCAGCGCGTCAATGAGCACGATCTCCCGATCCTTCTCCAGCCGCCAGTACTGGAAGCCATCATCGAGAATAAGCACGTCAGCGTGTAAGTCCTCGATGGCGCGGCGACCGCTCTCGCGGCGGTCCTTGCCCACCAGCACCGCCGCGCCTTGGATGCTAGTTGCCAGCAAGAAGGGCTCATCGCCCGCGCTTAGATGATCGGTCAAGACCCGGGCTCCATCCGAGACTACGGCGCAGCCTCTGCCGCTCCGGCGGCCGTAACCACGGCTGAGTATCGCCGGGCGCTCGCCGCGGGCAATGGCCGCCGCGGCGAGGGCGGCGGCAGCAGAGGTCTTGCCAGTGCCGCCGGCGGTCAGATTGCCGACACTGATGACCGGCGCGGTCAGGCGGGTCATGCGCAGAAGGCCCAGGTCGTAGGCCAGGCGGTTGATCTTTAGTCCGATCCAGTAGAGCGCGGACATGGGGGCAAGCAAAGCCACCGACAGGCGCGCGGCGATGCTGCGGTCATAGCCGGAGAGGGCGTTGACCACGAACTCTCCAAACTGGTCGGCGGCGCTGGCGGGTGGGACCGGCGGGCGATAGCCGAGCATCTCCGCCGCTGCGGCCGCGCAGCGGTCGGCGGCGCCCCGGTGCCCCGCGAGCACCCGCTGACAGGCTCGGTCCATCGCTTGCAGGCGTCGCCGATCCTCAAGTAGCCGCGCCATCGCCGGGCCCAGGTCCTCGGGCCGCTGCACCTGAAAGCCAAGCCCGGCCTCCATGATGATGCTGGCGATGTCGCGGAAGTTATGCATGTTGGGCCCGAAGACGCAAGGGATGCCCTGGGCCGCGGCTTCCAGGAGGTTGTGGCCGCCGATGGGCGCGAAGCTGCCGCCGACGAATGCGATGGTGGCGACGGAATACACTCGCTCGAGTTCGCCCATGGTATCGAGGATGACCACGGTATTGGGCCCTTCGGCGGCGCTGGGCGGGCCCTGGGTGCGCCGACGGGAACGCAGTCCCGCCTGGGCGAGCAACTGCTCGACTTCGGCGGCGCGGTGGATCTGGCGTAGGGCGATGATGAGGCGCGCGCCCGGGTCCACCTGGCGGACGGTGTGAAATGCGCGCAGAGCGATTTCTTCTTCGCCGGGGTGGGTGGAGGCGGCGATGACAACAGTTCGGGCGTCGGCTACGCCCAGTTCCCGCGCAATGCGCGCGCGCTCGTCGGGCGCGACGCGGGCGGCGGTGTGGTCGAACTTGATGTTGCCGAGGTCGCTGACGCGGGCGGGGTGAACGCCGACGCGGATGATGCGTTCGGCATCCACAGCCGACTGCATGCAGAAGCGGTCAACGCGCCGCACCACCCAGCGAAACAGGGGGCCAAGCAGGAGCAGCCGCCGCAGGGTGCGGTTGGAGATGCGGCCATTGACCACCATGGTGGCGGCGCCGCGCCGGCGCGCGGCGGAGATGAAGTTTGGCCACAGCTCGCCCTCAACCAGAAGACACAGATCGGGGCGCACCAGGCGCATCGCGCGCTCGACGGCGGGCATGAAATCGAATGGAAAATAGAAGACCGCCTCTGCCGCCGAGCATGATTTCCCGGCCATCGCGCGCCCGGTGGGGGTGGTGGTGGTGACCAAGATCTGGGCGGTCGGAATGCGGCGCTTGATCGCTTCAAGTAAGCGAGCGGTGACGCCGATCTCGCCGACGGAGACGCCGTGGAGCCAGATGCGGGGGCCGCCGGGGCGATAGCGCGCGCCCGCCGGCGCGAAGCCGAAGCGCTCGGCCCAACCGGTGCGCGACTTGCCGCGACTGATGATCCGCCACAGGGCGTAGCCGGTCAGCATGGGCGCAGCGAACGTCAGCAACAGGTTATAGAGCAGCAAGCGCCAGTCGCCGGCCGGCGACGGTTCCGGGGGCGGGGCCGGCCAGGTGAGCAAGAGTTGAGGCTGCTGGTCTATGGCATATCGGAGCGCCATCATGTGCTGGTGCTTTCTTGCGCATCTGTAGTTACAGTGCACCCTCACCTCAATCCTCTCCCTGGCCGGCAGAGGAGGAACTCGGCCCCCGCCCCGCTCCCTTCACGGGAGAGGTCGAGAGAGGGTCATCGGCTGCGCAACCGCAGCCTCACCAGAGCGCACCGGACTACTCGCGCGGCGCAAGGTCGCGGAACTGCATCTCGTACAGCTTGCGGTACAGGCCCCCCTGGGCGAGCAGTTGGTCGTGGGAGCCTTGCTCGATGATGCGGCCTTCCGAGAGCACCAGGATGCGGTCGGCGTTGCGCACGGTGGGCAGACGGTGGGCGATGACGAATGTTGTGCGCCCTTTCATCAGGCGCTCCAGAGCCTCCTGCACCAGGGCCTCGGACTCCATATCGAGCGAGCTGGTGGCCTCATCGAGCACCAGAATGGCGGGGTTCTTGAGCAAGGCGCGGGCGATGGCAATGCGCTGACGCTCGCCTCCAGATAGGCGTAGGCCGCGCTCGCCGACATCGGATTCATAACCCTGGGGCAGGGCCTGGATGAACTGATGGGCATTGGCGGCGCGGGCGGCGGCATACACCTCCTCGGGGGTGGCGTCCATCTTGCCGTAGCGGATGTTATCGTGGACGCTGCCGCCGAAGAGGATGGTCTCCTGGGGCACGATGCCCACCTGGGCGCGCAGGGATTGCAGGGTGACGCGGCGCAAGTCCCGCCCATCAATCTCCACCGCCCCCGAGGCCGGGTCGTAGAAACGGGGCAGCAGGTTGACGAGGGTGGTCTTGCCGGCGCCGCTGGGGCCGACGAGGGCGATCCTCTCGCCGGGGGCGACCTCGATGGCGATGTTGCGCAGCACCTCGTCGCCGACGTGGTAGGTGAATGAGACATCGCGGAAGTGAACGCGTCCCTGAGCCGGCGGCAAGGGCACGGCGTCGCCGGCATCGCAGACGGTGGGCTCCTGGTCGAGGATCTCGAAGATCCGGCGCGCCGCCGCCAGCGCCTGCTGGATGGAGAGGTTGATGCCCCCGATCTTGCTGAAGCGCTCACCCACGCGCTGCACCGCGAAGAGATAGGTGGCGAGCAGGGGCGGGCGCAGCAGCCCGCGCGTGACCTGCCAGCCGGCGAAGACGATGCCGCCGATCATCCCCACGACGCCGATGAACTCGACCAGCGGCACCAGCGCGGCAACGATGCGCACCGAGCGCAGGTTGGCCTCGACATTGCGACGGTTGAGCTCGGCGAAGCGCTCGTCCTCGTATTCCTCGCGGGCGAAGCTCTGAATGACGCGGATGGAGTAGAGCCGTTCCTGCACCCGCGCCGAAATGGTCGCCAGCCGCTGCTGGACGTTGGTCTGGGCCTTGCGCATGAGGCCGCCCGCGCGGGAAATGGTGAGCCCCATCACCGGCACCAGCACTACCGCCAGCAGTGTCAACTTCCAACTGATGGCGAGCATCAGGCCGATGCCGACCACAAGGGTAATCGCCGTGGCCGCGGCCTCGGCGAGTTGCACGCTCATCATGTTCTGAATCAGCATCACGTCAGCGGTCACGCGGCTCATCAGGTCGCCCACTGCATGGCGCTCGTGGAAGCCCAGCGAAAGGCGCAGCAGGCGGCCGTAGAGCTGCTGGCGCAGCGTAAACATTACGCGCTGGGCGATGAACTGGCTGGTGTAGGTGGTGGCGAACATGGTCGCGCCGCGCAGGGCGTACGCCATAAGCAGGGCCGCCGAGAGGATGAAGAGCCAGCGCAGGGCCTCGTCGCCGGAGGGGGCCTGAATGCCCTGCAAGATGCCAAACTTGCGCACGAAGTCGGGCAGGTCCCGAAAGCCGGGCACCGGCAGCGGACCGCCGGACTCGGAGGGGCTGCTGAACAGCACCCCCAGTATCAGGCCCGCGAATACAGGGAAGACGCCGCCATCCACGACGGTGGCGACGGCGATACAGAGGATGACCAGCATCACCAGCCACTTGTAGGGCAGAGCCAGGCGCAGGATTCGCCAGAGATCCTTCACGAGCCGCCTCCGACGAAAAGAAGCCGCGCCCAGAAAGCGGCGAGCAGCAGCGTTGTGGCGAGGGCGGTATGGTGCTCGCGGTTCTTCAAGATGCGGCCCCAGGCGAAACCGCGATCGGGCGCGATGGCGGTGGGCGCGGGCGGGTCATACCTGGACCGGCGCACGCCGACGCCCGGGACGGCTTCGCGATAACGATCATATGATTCGCCGTAGGTCTCGCGAAGCCATTCTTCCTCGAAGGCGGCGGTCGGCAGATAAAAGAGAGCGAAGACCACCGCAATCAGCAGGTAGGACCACCAGATGCCAGAGGCGAGGCAGAGGCCGAGACCGATCAGGGTGCTGCCCAGGTAGAGCGGGTGGCGGGTATAGGCGAACGGCCCAGTCGTGGTAAGCACCCGATCCTTGATCAGGTGGCCTGCGGCCCACAGGCGCAGCGCCTGGCCTCCCAGGGCGAGGATGGTGCCCCCCACCAGCAAGCCGAGGACGGGGCGCATGCTGAGGAGCCAGAAGGTGAGCACGATGGCCACGGGCACGAGCCTGGTGACGGTCAGCCTATGGGCAAGCAGGGAACGAGATAGGTTCATCTTCGATGCGTCGGCCGCGCGCCAGGGCGAGGGTCATTTCGGCGGCGCGCCGGGCCGCGCCCGGAGGGCCCAGCTCGGCGGCGACTGCGAGCAACTCGCGGCGCATGCGCTGAGCGGCGGCGCGATCCTCCAGCAGGTTTCGCGCTTCAGCGGCGATGAGGTCACCGCGGGCGCGCTCCTGGATCAGCTCGGGCACGATGGCGCGCTGGGCGATGACATTGGGCATCGCTATGAACCTCAGTGGGCCATAGAGCCTGCGCATGATCGCATATTGGACGCAGCCGGCCAGCGAAATCCTGTAAACGACCACCATGGGCGCGCCGAGGATCGCCAGCTCCAGGGTTGCGGTGCCGGAGGTGACGAGGGCGACCTCGGCGAGCTGAAGGAGGTCGGGATTCAATCCCTCCACTATAATGGGTTCGATGCCGATGCGGCGAAACCTGCGCCCCAGGCTCTCCTGGCGCACGCCGGG
>Ga0315289_10016704_pt1 | contig 10106 bp, 13 predicted proteins | sample YL17G11_40_MG_FD_203452 | JGI IMG/M metagenome (GOLD analysis project Ga0315289, IMG submission 203452) | Sediment microbial communities from Yellowstone Lake, YNP, Wyoming, USA - YL17G11_40 | ecosystem: Environmental > Aquatic > Freshwater > Lake > Sediment | place: USA: Wyoming | collected...
TACCGTATTGTGTACTATATCAAGCCGGACCGTATTGAAGTTTTAGCCGTGATTCATGGTGCAGAAAATTTCCCTTGGCATGAGATAATTGATGCCACGTGAATTTAATTTGGGACCAAAAAGGATTAAAGCCGAGTGAACTCCATTTCCAAAGTATCCCGCCTTTTCCGCGACGGCTGTGCCTGTTCCCAGGCGATCCTCGTGACCTATGCGCCGCGCCTTGGCCTGTCCCGGGAAACGGCCATGAAGATTTCCGCCGGATTCGCCGGCGGTATGCGTATGGGAGGGACCTGCGGCGCTGTGACCGGAGCGCTCATGGTGCTGGGACTCCGGCACGCTTCCGAAAAGTGCGATACCGCCGCGGGACGGGCCGATGTCTATGCCCGCGTCGTGGAGTTTACAAAGAGGTTTCGGCAGCGGAACGGGTCGGTCATCTGCAGCGAGCTGCTCGGATGCGATATCGGTACGCCGGATGGAATGAAGCAGGCGCAGGAGCAGGGCCTGTTCAGGACGACCTGCGTAAAAATGGTCGAGAGCGCGGCGGGGATATTGGAGGAGATGGGGGAGGAAAGCCGGCCGGTTGGCGAGACGGCCGGCAGCGGTGATTGAAATTGATATTCATTATGATGAAAATGCATTCGCATCTTGATGATAATTATTGTATATTATAAGGATGGCAGGATGAGGAAACGCGGTCGTGTACAGATGCTTCGAAAACGTATCGTCGTTCATCCTCCGAAAGGGGCAGTCAACATGACGCGCACAACCATTTCCCTGCACGAATCAACGCTGAGACAGGTCAAGGAGATTGCACGGCGCCAGCATATGACGCTGGGGGAAACCGTCACCGAGCTGCTGGGAGTCGGTTTGGCAAAAAAAGGCGAAAAGACCCAGGCGCGAAAACGTTTCGTTCTGAGGACATTCAAGTTGGGCATACCCAAGGTCTCCCTTGAGGACAAGGACGCACTCTATGCGGTGTTCGACAAAGGCACTATATGAGCTACGCCGTCGACGCCAACGTTTTCATCTATGCCGTAAACGAAGAATCGGAATTCCACCATAAAGCCCATGCATTCATCAATACCTGCATAGCTCGGGAAGAAGCGTGGGTCATACCATGGCCGACGATCCACGCTTTTTTAAGGATCGTCACGAATGCGGGCATCTTGCCGCAACCGCTTGCGCCGGAAGCAGCCATCACGATCATCGATGAACTGATATCGCTTCCCCAGGTGCAGGTAGCGGGCGAGAACGATGAGTTCTGGCGGGTTTACAAAGATGATTTTCTATCACTGCATTTGCGCGGAAACCTGGTACCTGATGGCGTAATCGTCGCCATCCTCAAATCGCAGGGCGTCTCCACGTTCTATACGAAGGATCGTGATTACCTGCGATTCAAAGGAATAAAGGTGCTCGATCCAACGGTATAATTTTGTCAATACCCGCAATGCCCCCGATAATACCCCAGCATTAGATCATATCTCTCTTTCTTCATCCCTTTGAATATCACATTGCTTGTCGAGAAGATATACCCTCCCCCGGGTTTGCCGTTTTCCATGGCGTAGCGGCATGAGGCCAGGACCTCATCGTCGGTGCCGGTCTGCATGAGCGCGCAATTGACATTACCGATAAGGCAGATCCGGTTGCCGGCGCGGCGTTTCATCTCCTTCATGTCCACGCCGGCCATGGGGTCCAGCGAGTGGAGCGCATGGGGCCCGGCTGCCAGAAGGTCGTCCAGGATGGGCATGATGTTGCCGTCGGTGTGCTTAATGGCATAGAGGCCCATGGAGCGATACGTCTGGATCAACCGCATGAGAGACGGCGTGATGAGGTCGGAAAACATGACGGGTGAGAGATACGGTCCGCTGTTAAAACAGTAATCCGCGCAGAGGATAAACCCTTCGAGACCGTCGTCCTTGAGCATGCGCGCGCGTTCAAGCATGGCATCTACGTCGCGCTCCAGTTTTGCCTTTACCGAATCGGGGTTCATCATCATATTGACGATAACGGAATCCATATCCCTTCCTTCGGGGATCCCCGGGGTGACATCGCCGTGCGCCATGAGCAGCCGCTTGCCTCCGTCAACCTCGCGAAGGATCCGGACGCCTTCGCGATAATCATCGAATGTCGGCCGGCATACCCCCGAATACAAGGTAATACCATAGGAGAAATGATCGGCGATCTGCGCGAAAAGCTCCGCGTCGCGGCACATCAGGTCCCGCCGGCCCATGGGATCTCTATGCGCATCCCATTCAGTCTGCGTTGACAGATGCTTGCCGAAATACTCCTCGGTAAGCTGCATTTCGAGTTCGAAATGCGGCACCGCATCCGGCTGCCTGAGCTCCAGGGCTTCGATGGTACGCTGGCGTGGATTCATCAATTCCTCCATTTGCCGATTATGGCCGTCCATGGTACTACAATAAAGTATTTTGATAGATATCGCTACTGACGGAAAGGACATTTATTTGCCTGAATCGGCCATATATCGATTTGCGGGCGTTTTGCCGCACTTCAGGTTCACGGTCCCGGTGGGCCGGCATATTCTGGAAATCTGGGCGGGCGATTTCTGTCGCTTCCATCGCTATCCCACCAATCATCTTCATTGCCACGAAAATTATCACGAAGTATGCCTGACGCTTTCGGGAGGCGGTGCATTTGCACATGGGAATGACCGGTTCCCGCTCGCGCCAGGGACGCTCTTCTTTTCCGAAATACATACGCCGCACGAAATCTCATCGCTGACAACGCGGGATCTGGTCCTGGTTTTTGTTCAGGCAATCATCAGGACGGCAGGCGCGCCCATCACGCATGATCCAAGTGAAGCGGTTGTCGACCGTTTTTTGCGGGGTCATCGACTGGTCGCGGCAAATTGCCAGGACCTGGAGCAGTATGTCCATCTGATGTGCAGGGAAGGAAAATCCGCGTTCGATTCGGTGCGGCGCCAGGAGGCGGCCCGGCTTTTTCTGCTTGACGCACTGGACAGGCTTTCGATTGCGCCGCGTTCAAGGGAGAATGCCGGGGCCGTGAGCGGCCAGACCGATATCGCGGGCCGGGCCCTGGCATTCATGGATGCTCATCTCAACGAGAGGCCCGCGGTCACCGATATCGCGCGCGCATGTTTCTGCTCGCCGCGCCATTTGCGCAGGCTCTTTGCGGCCGCGACCGGCAGATCGATCCTCGACGCCATGAACGAACGGCGGGTGAAACTCGCGGCCCAACAGCTCCTTATGCGGTTTACTGTTGCGCAGGTCGCTCAGAGTCTGGGATTTGAAAGCCTTCCGCACTTTTCGCGCCTTTTCAAGCGGTATCATGGCATGAATGCCAAGGAATTCCAGACGCGCTATGCCCCCCGGCCGGTCATGCCGAAAACATCGTTTGTTGTCAAGGCGCCTGCCGACGGTCCGCGGGGATGATGCCTGCCCGAACGTTCCCGGTTGCAGCCACGGTCACGGGACCCGCGGCTGCGCGCTCGCCGCCTGCCGGGATGTCCGCAGCAACCGCACGTTCTCCAATCCCACCACCCCGCCCGGATCGCCGTTCTTTTTGGCCACGGCATAATACCGCTCGGCCTCGTCGATACGATCGTTTACAAAGGCAAGGTTGCCGGCTGCCAGCGCCAGATCGGCGAATGCGGGAAAAAGCTCCAGCCCGCGTTTCGCCTCTTCCAGGGCCACCAGACCGTTGCCCATCTTTTCGAGCGTCTGCACCTGGCGCAGGCAGACCCATTTGTTGCTGCCGTCAAGTTCGAACGACGCGCGCAACGCATACGATTCGCGCGCAAGGTCGCCGAGCTGCCCGTACAGGTCGGCCTTGAGAATGTCTACATACGCCGCATTGCCGCCCGTCTCCGGATATGCCTCCGCCCATCGGACCGCCTGGGCCGGATCATCGAGTTCGCGGTAGAGTTCGATGAGCGGAATATAGGGTTCTTCCATTTCCGGATGGGCCGCAACGACCTGCTCATAGGCCGTCACCGCCTGGGGAAGGCCGCCGGCCTTGCGGTACGCGGCCGCCAGCACAAGCCGCGCCCGGGCGTTATCGGGTTCGATTTCAAGCGCGCGCAAAGCCTCCGCGATGCACGATCCCGCATCGTCAAGATTGTAATAGGCGATCGACAGGTTGAAATGGCCTCGGAAAAAATCCGGGGCATGGACCAGCGCGGCGCGGTAATAGACGATGCTCCGGGGCAGGCTGTCGAGCTGGAACCAGGCGTTGGCGCAGTTGAAATAACAGAGCGCCGGGTTCTCGCCGGCCAGGGCGGCCCGGCGATACAGGCCGACTGCGCGGCGCGCATCATTGGCCGCATAGGCGGCATTGGCGCTGTCGAGCAGCGATGCCTGCGCAGCGATCGCGGCTGCGAACACGGATAGCAGCGCATGGCGCGCTGCTATCGCGCGCGCAAAAGGCCGTCGGGCCGCCAATGCCGGTACATGCACTTTCATCCGCATAGGATCATTCCAGGGCGAAATCGATGACCTGCCGCATGCGCATCTTGACGGGCACGCCTTTGTTTTTCGCCGGCTTGAAGCGCCATTGCGCGATGGTTTTGCGCGCCGCTGCCGAAATGCTCGGGTGCGGCGACCGGACGATATCAATTGACGAAACGCGACCGTCGGTATCCACGATAAAAACCACCTCCAGCGTGCCCTGGACCCCCAGCTCGCGCGCGCGGTCGGGATACGGCACCGGCGATTGAAAGAGCGGCGCGGCATTTTCATCGGTCTGACCTTCCTCGAACACCTCGGCCGCAAGCTCCTGTCCGGCCACCACGATGCCCGCGCCGCCCTGAGTCTCGATCCCCAGGTCCGGCGTGAACCGCGCTGCCGCGCCGGCTGCCTGCCCGGCAAGGCCCCGGGACGCGGACTGTCGAACGGTGCGGATCCGCTCCAGGGTGCGCTTCTCCTCCCGGGGCGGCGGCGGTTTGACGATTTCGGCGATGATGCGGTGCTGCTCAGGCGTCGCGATACTCGTTGAAAACGGCGCGCCGAACAGATTGTGCAATAGCGAGATCAGCACGAAAAAAACGAAGCTGATGCCCGCGGCAGCGCAAAGCTGCAGGAGTGGCCCAAAACGCTCCGTCAACGAACGCAGCATATCAATCCTTACCTGCGGCTATGGAGACCCTCGGCGCACCGCCCAAAGCGCACTGGTCCATGACCTCCACCGCCTTTCCCACCGACGCGTCGCGGTCGGCCACGATCACCACCGAAAGATCGGGCTGGCGCGCCGCTTCGCGCTGGATCAGCATTCGCACTTTATCAAGAGTCACCTGGCGGCCGTAAATATGGACCGTGCCTTCGCGCGTGAGACCGATCAATATCGCCTTCTGCCCCATGGCGTGGGCCGATTGCGCCTTGGGCTTGGACACGTCGATGCCGGTTTCCACATACAGATTGGCGGTCACCACGAAAAAGATCAGAAGGATCATGATCGTGTCCACAAAAGGCGCCAGGTTGATCTCCGGTTTCTCGAATTCCTGCGGGACCAGTTGGAAATCGGATTCCATGGGTTTTCCTTTCCGCGCCGGCGTCGTTCCCCGGGGGAACAGGCGTTCGCCGTCGCCTGCAAGGCAATGAAGCAATCGCGTTTTCTTATTGAAAAGGTAGTTATAGATGAAGATACTCACCACCGCAACACCCAGGCCGGTGAGGGTCGCCTGCAGCGCCATGCTGATGCCGTTGGCCATGATCGTGGGATTGCCGAAACCGAATTCGCCGATCACCTGGAACATCTCGTTCATGCCCGAGATGGTGCCCAGCAGTCCCAGGAGCGGCGCGATGACCGCGCATGCCGCAATAGTTGACAATCCGTATTCGAGGCGGGGCGCAACGGCGCCTTGAAACCGCGCATACGCCTGCGCCGTGGCTGACGATCCTTCGGCGCGCAGGACGGTGGATAGCAGCGCGTCGTACTGCGCCAGACCGGTGGGTCCGGGGCGCCGCAGTTCCACGGCCTTTAAAAACCTGCGCCGGGATCCGCCCATCCCGGAGATAAAGAAAAAGGCGCGCATGCCGAGAAACCAGGCCAGCACCGACACCGCGAAAATCGGGTAGAGCACCCATCCGCCTTCGGTAAAGAGTCTGGTGAAGATATGCCACATGCGTTATCTCCCGTCTGCGCAACCGCATCGCGCCGGGGACCGGTCATCGTTCCGGCCAGAGACGATCGAGCAGCGCGGTCGCGTAGCGCTCCATGTCCGCGAGCAGGCGGTCTTTGCTGTTGCGCAGAATATCGTGGATGAACAGCGTTGGAATGGCCACGGCCAGACCGGTTTTAGCGGTGATGAGCGCTTCGGAAATGCCGCCGGCCAGGAACTTGGGGTCTCCGGTCCCAAAATGCGTGACGGCTGCAAAGAGCGTGATCATTCCGCTGATCGTGCCCAGCAATCCCAAAAGCGGCGCGGCGCCGGCGATCACCGCCAGCGTATTGAGATTGCGGTTGAGCACCGGCAATTCCTGCGTGATCCGGCGGCGCATGGCCTGCTGGGCGGCGGCGATATCGCCGCCGCGGCGCTCAAGGCATATCTGCATGAGCCGCGCCATACATCCGGCGCCCTGCCGGGCATACGCAAGCGCGCCGTCAAAATCGTTTTTGTCAAGTTTTCCCATGACCTGCGCATGCTGGATACGGTAGGTGCGACGCCGGCCGTAGACCTGGACGGCCTTCTGCAGCACGAGAACCAGCGCCCAGATCGGCAGCAACAGCAGCGGGACCATCACAGCGCCGCCGGCCTTGATCTGCCGCACAAACCGTTGCCCGGAGGACTCGCGTTTGCCGGCGATGAGCAGCCTGCTTTGCGCGTTTTGCAGCACGTCAATCGGCACAAGACCGGTGGGCCGTTGGTGTTCAACCCAACCCGGAATGGCGGCGCGCAGGGAGGCGGTCAACTTTGGATCGCCCACGGGCGATATGGCATAGCGGTCGGCGCCGAGGCTGCCGGTTTGACGTATGAGAAATACCGCGCCCGACGCGGTCATGCCGTAGCCGAACACATCGCCGAACCGCGCCACCGACATCATCTGCGCGTCCCCGTCGTCGGGCAGCACGGTCTGCCGGCTGGTGCGCATGGCACAGCCCGCACTGCTTCCGTTGGTCACATACGCGATATAATTCGAGAGAACGCCGACGGGATTTTTATTCAGGACGGGATCGCGCCGGATCGATTCGAGCTCCTTGCGCCGCTGCTCGCGATCGAGGGGAAACGCCTCGCGCAGGCCGTCCGCCTCTTTGGCAAGCACCTCATCGAGCGCCGTTGCGATATACTCCCATTCATCGGCGCGCTGCTGCCGCTCCGTGCGCGCGTCATCGAGCGAGCGTTCCGTGGCAAAGCACTCTTCCTTGACCCGCGCGAAATCGTTGTAGGCGCGTTCCTGCTCGTCGCGCCGCCGGTCGAGTTCTTCCTTGTCGCTCTCGCGCTGGGCCACGGTGCGCTGCCGCTCGCGCCACCGCGCGGCGATTTCGCCCTGCAGGGAATCGCGCGCGGCATCCAGGACCGCCTTGGTGCGGTCCAGATCGCGTTGACGCGCAAGGTCCGTCTTGTCCGCGGCCGGCAGCGACGCGCATGCGCACAGCGCTAGAAGGAGCACCCGTTTCACGGCGCCCTCCCTTGCTGCGCGGACGAAGCATCGAGCGGCAGATCAACCACCTCGGGTACTGCTTTCCCTTCGCGCACGGCCACGGCCTTGAGGACCCGGCCCGCCGTGGCCGCATCCTTGACGATACGCCATGTGACCGAGCCCTGTGCGTCGCGACCTGTCCAGATGGCGGCGAGTTCGCCCTTTTCTTCGGCCGCGGCCTCGAACAGCGCGCCGATGCGGATGCGATAGATGGTGCCGCGCAGACCGGCGATGGGCGACGGACCTTCGGTGGTCTGGATGCTGCCCATGGCGTCGCGCAGCTCGCTGATGATCTGGTACAGCCGGTTGACGGCCTCCACGTTATCGATCGCGGATGAGGCGCTTTCGCTGCGCAGCAGCGAAAGCGAGGCGGTGATGGCGTCGCCGGCTAAGGGCGGCAGCGCGCGCGCCCGCAAGAGCAGCGAATCGCACGCGTCAACAAGCCGGCGGCGGAACTGTTCCTGCCGCAGCGCATAGTCGCGTGCTCCTGCGCGCACGGCCTGCATCTGCGCATCAAGCGAGTCGCGCCGCCGCTCAATCGCGCGGACCTGTCCCTTGACCGAATCGGTTTCGGCCGAAAGCCGGTCGAGGCGCTGCCGCGTGCGCGCCGCATAGTCGGCGTATTCCCGTTTGTCCTGCGCGACCTGCGTGCGGTTGTTCTGGCGTTCCGACTGCACCTGGGCAAGTTCGCGGCCAAGGCGCGCGATCTCGTCGTCGATCGCGGCATCGGCGGCGCGGCAGGGCAGTGCCGCGGCAAGCAGGACTGTCGCGAGGAACAAGGCTTTGGATCCGATACGGTGCATTTCAGCTCCAGAAAATACGGATATACGGAAAATACACAAACGAAACCGTCCGGCACTATAGCGGCGTTGCGTTGGCCCGCATTCCCGCCGGCGAGATGCCGCGAAATCAGCTTTCTGCTCTTGAAAACCGGGGGGAATGTATGATACGATGACAGCAGCAATGATCTGATATCCATCCGCCGCTGGAAAGGAAAGCCATATGCGCCGCATCATCCTGGCTGTTGTTGTTTTTGGCATGATCGCGGGAGTATCGTATGGAGAAAATACCAAAAAGCCGTGAAATTGTTCACCTCGGGGCAGCCGCAGGAGGTGCAGTTTTATACGGATGGGAAACTGACGGGAACCGTTGTCTATGACAGCACGGGGAAAATATCGACAAGCAGCGGGTGGATACCTGACGGCAAAGTCAATGAATATATCGATGGTAAACTGGCGGTGGAAGCCTTCTATAAAAACGGCATGCGGGAAGGGCCAGTCCGGATGTATCGATATGATTCGGCCGGGAATATTAAATAGCACGCGGAAGCGACGTACGCCAACAATGTCCTCAATGGGGAGTATATCGAATATAGCGCCAAAAATGAAATAGTATTAAAAGTACCTATGAAGGGCGGGAATAAGAACGGCACGGCATATCTTTATTATTCCAGCGGAAAACTGTTCACAATTGCGAATTATGTAAGCGGGAAATCGGAAGGGATGATGAGAATTTATAATTCCGACGGCAGCGTCATGAACAATTCGAAAAAGATTGAAATCGAATACCGAGACCCATTCAAACATGGCGAGGGCGAAATGAAAGGCAGCTGCGGTCCTGTCCCGATATCCCTCAACCTGAAAGCCCTGCCTTCACCCGCGCAGAAAAATGAATATGCCATCAAAGGCGCAATCGGCGAATCCGCTGTGGATCTGCATGCGCCACTCTATGCAAACAGCGCTTCCTGCGCCATCAGCGGAACGATCGGAGCGTTCGAGGTTTGCCTCAGAATGGTGTATACGCCCAAAAACGAAAACAATATCAATCCCTATGACCTTCAGGGCGCTGGCTTGACGCCTGGATCGCGAAAGTGAATTCCATCAATACCTCATGCGGAGGCACGTATTACGATGTCAGGGTGACATATGGCACCTTTTTTTCCAATGAGGTGAATTTTTTCCCTTTGCAATAAAGGGAAGCAGCTTAAGCCCGGCTTAATTTAAACCGATTATTGCTTGTTGCGCGCACCGATACTATCTTTATTGCATAAGATAAAGGATTTCAATGCGCCAAAATACTCTCGTTAATATCAAGCGAATGATCATTTCAGACCGCTATGTATTTACGAAAAAAGCGGAAATTGAAATGTTTATTGACGGACTAACCGAAGAGGATGTTTTGGAGTCTATTTTAAACGCAAATGGTATTAAAAAAGTTCTCCGGTCGACATCTTCCAATGCAAGCCAAGGCGAAAAGTTATATGTTATTGAAAGTCAGGAGTGTCCGGCAAATATTGTTTTCATAGGAGAAAAGGTCTCTCGTGGTGAGCCGGTCGAACCATGAGCCTAAAGCATTATCATCCTTCGACTTGGCTCAGGATGAGCGTTTTTCGCATACATTTAGCCGGACACTCTTGATTGAAAGTTTTACCTATGATGGTTTGCTTATTTATACGAAAGGGACGATAAAAAGGGTAGATGGAAAAGAATA
>Ga0315289_10016705_pt1 | contig 10105 bp, 7 predicted proteins | sample YL17G11_40_MG_FD_203452 | JGI IMG/M metagenome (GOLD analysis project Ga0315289, IMG submission 203452) | Sediment microbial communities from Yellowstone Lake, YNP, Wyoming, USA - YL17G11_40 | ecosystem: Environmental > Aquatic > Freshwater > Lake > Sediment | place: USA: Wyoming | collected...
CCACGCCGTAGGTGAACACCTTCGAGAGGGGCGGCCCCGAGGATGCGCTTGAGATGTTGATGACGCTGCCGCTCTTGCGGGCCACCATGCCGCGCCCGAAAATCTGGCACGCCAGAAAGACGCCCTTCAGGTCCACGGCGATGAGTTTGTCCCACTCCTCATCCGTGATCTCGAAGAACGGCGTGCCGGAATTGAGACCCGGGGCGTTGATGAGGATGTCCGTGCCGCCCCAGGCCTTGTCGAGGGTCGCGCTGGCGGCCTGGAGTTCCTTGCGGCTGGTGCAGTCGGCCTGGATGGCCAGGGCGGTGCCGCCGAGGTTGCGGATTTCCTCGGCCCGGGCCTCGGCGGCCTTGGGGTTGAGGTCGATGACGGCCACCTTGGCGCCGGCCCGCGCCAACGCTATTGACATCGCCCCGGCCAGCACGCCGCCGCCGCCGATGACGGCCGCGCGCTTGCCGTCGAGGGAAAAGAGTTCCTTCAGGTAGGCCCCGTCTGCCATGTCGGCCGCTCCTTCTGAGACTTCGAATGGTGTGAAAGCGGTATCATAGCCTTGCGGACTCTTGATTCAAGGAATTCCACCTGGCCCCGCCGAGTCGCGCGGCACGGCCGGCTTCGGGAGTGCCCCCAGGCTGACGCCCTACGCCAAAACGCTTGAAACTCTGTCCCGCCCTGTTAGCATACCCCGCGATTCCGGTAATCCGGGGCAAGGAGAAAGGCGTGTCCGCACCTGACCCGCACGAGAGCCTCAAAGGCTTCCAGCCCACGTGCCGCTGCTTCGTGGGCATCGACTCCGACGGCTGCGCGTTCGACACCATGGAGCCGAAGCATAAAGAGTGCTTCTGCCCCGTCACCATCTGGAAGTTCGACCTGGCGGCCGTCTCGAAGTACGCGCGCGAGGCGTGGGACTTCGTGAACCTCTACTCCAAGGAGCGCGGCTGCAACCGCTTCCACGCCCTCCAGCACGTGATGAATCACCTGAGGGAGCGGCCGGAGGTCATCCGACGCAAGGTCGACATCCCGCTTCTCAGGGAACTGGCGGCATGGACCGGCCGCGCGAAGGCCCTCGGCAACCCCGAACTGGCCGCCGAGGTGCGGCAGACCGGCAACGCCGAACTGGCGCAGGTCCTGGACTGGTCGAAGACCATCAACGAGATGGTCGCGAAGATCGTCAGGAAGGTGCCGCCGTTCCCCGGCGTGCGGGAGAGCCTGGAACTCCTCAAGGGCAAGGCCGACATGATGGTCGTCAGCGCCACGCCCGGCGAGGCCCTCCAGCGCGAGTGGCAGGAGCACGGCATCGCGTCGTTCATGGCCATCATTGCCGGGCAGGAGATGGGTTCCAAGGCGGACCACCTGGCCCTGGCCGCGGGCGGCAAGTACCCGCCCGAACGCATCCTCATGATCGGCGACGCCCCGGGCGACATGAAGGCCGCACAGGCCAACAAGGCCCTGTTCTACCCCATCAATCCCGGCCACGAAGAGGAGTGCTGGGACCGGTTCGTCAAGGAAGCCGGCCCGCGGTTCCTCGCCGGCCAGTACACCCGCGAGTACGAGGCCAAACTCATCGCCGAGTTCGACAAGATTCTGCCCGAGCGCCCGCCGTGGCGATAAATATAAAAGGCCGTTCACACTTAACCGCCCTGCTTGCAGGGCGCGTGTTGTTGTCGTTACGAACAACACGCGCTCGCCAAGGCGAGCGGCTAAGTGTGAACGGCTTGCTGCACAGTGCTTGCAGGGCGCGTGTTGTTGTCGTTACGAACAACACGCGCTCGCCAAGGCGAGCGGCTAAGTGTGAACGGCTTGCTGAACATTGCTTGCAGGGCGCGTGTTATTGCCGACCAGGTATAAACGGCCTGACGAACGACCATCGCTGGCGGGGCTTGCCTTCCTTTTCGGGGTTGGCTTCGACGTAGGCGATGGCCTGCTGTGCGTGTTCAGGCGAGTAAACAAACACCTTCCAAGACTTCTTGCCCCAGACGGGATGCTCCGTGTTTGGCCACAAGCCGGCGGCGACCAGGCGTTGCGTGGCGCGGCCTTTGAAATGGCCCACGATGCGGCCGATGGAACGCAGGCTGCGGCCGATAATCATGTGCACATGCTCCGGAAGGATCGAGCAGGCGTGGACCCGGTAGCCGCTCTCCCGGACAGCCTGGGCGAATCCCTTGCCGACAGCCAAGGCCTGCCGACCGCTGAAAGCCACGGGTTGGCAGTGCAGGGTTTCTTTCGCTTGTTTTCGCAGGCGGCGGTCATGTGGCGCGGCCGCAACCGACCGGGTTGTACTCACTTTCGTGGCTTTGCCGAATCGGACGAGTTCCCAGGCGCCGACGAAATCCGACCATGAACCCCGCGGGTCGTTCGGCAGCCAGAATCCGTAGGTGCTGAAAATGACGTGATACGCGATGACCATATCGCGCCCCCTTGCTTTGCGCGCCCAGCCCCGGTTTATGCGCAACGGCAAAACACGCGCCCTGCAAGCAGGGCGGCTAAATATGTTGAAGTTGTTCACATTTAGCCGCCCGCCTTGGCGGGCGCGTGTGCTAAATGTACAACAGGTTTTTCACACTTAGCCGCCGGGCTTGCCCGGCTAAATGTACAACAGGTTTTTCACACTTAGCCGCCCGCCTTGGCGGGCGCGTGTGCTGTTAGTGATGAAACAGCCGCAGCCCTGAAAACGCCATCACCATCCCATGCTCATCGGCCGCCTGGATGACCACGTCGTCGCGGTCGCTGCCGCCGGGCTCAAGGACGTAGCGCACGCCCGACTGGGCCGCGCGGTCCAGGGAGTCGCGGAACGGGAAGAACGCGTCGCTCGAGAGGCTGACGCCGTCGAGTTTCTCCAGCCACTCGCGGCGCTCCCAGGAAGTGAGGGCCTTGGGCGGCTTGGCGAAGGCCTTCTTCCACGCGCGTTTTTCCAGCGGCGTCGGGTGCTCCAGCAGGTACTGGTCGATGGCGTTGTTCTTCTCGGCCCGCGAGACGCCGTCCTTGAACTTCGCCTCCAGCAGGCGCGGGTGCTGCCGCAGCCACCAGATGTCGGCCTTCGACCCGGCCAGTCGCACGCAATGGACGCGCGACTGCTGCCCCGCGCCGATGCCGATGCACTGGCCGTTCTTCGCGTAGGCCACCGAGTTCGACATCGTGTACTTCAGCGCCACCGTGGCCACCACGAGGTCCCTCACGGCGAACGGCGGCAGGTCCTTACTGCGGGTCACGATGTTCTTGCAGAGGTCCGGCCCCGGCACGACCGCGTTGCGGGCCTGCTCCAGGCCGATGCCGTAAACCATGCGGTGCTCAAGGGCAGGGGGCTCGAACTTCGGGTCGATGGCCATGGCCAGGTACTTTCCGCCGCGCTTCTCGCGGAGGATCCGGAGGGCCTCCGGCTCGTAGCCGGGGGCGATGCAGCCGTCGGAAACTTCGCGCGCCAGCAGTTCCGCCGCCGTGGCGTCCAGCGGGTCGCTGAAGGCCGCGAAGTCGCCGAAACTGGACATGCGGTCCGCCCCGCGGGCCCGCGCGTACGCCACGGCCAGCGGCGAGAGGTCCGGCATGTCATCCACGAAGGCCGCCTGCTTCTCGGCCTGCGACAGCGGCTCGGCCACGGCGGCCCCGGCGGGACTGACGTGCTTGAAGGATGCCGCCGCCGGAAGGCCCAGGGCCTGGCGGAGTTCCTTCACCAGGGCCCAGGCGTTCAGGGCGTCCAGAACGTTGATAAACCCGGGCGCGCCCGAGAGGACCTCCAGGGGCAACTCGCCCTCCGGCGCGAAAACGCGGGCCGGCTTCTGGTGCGGGTTCATGCCATAACGCAGCACAATCTCTTTCGCCATATGGTCTTGCCTTTCGTTTCCTTTCGTTTTCGCGCGGCACGTGCCCGCCAGAGGCGGGTAACCTCCGGCCCGCCGCGCAATGACAGTTCTCTCTAACCGCAAAGAACGCAAAGAGCGCAAAGAAAAGATTGAGTAAAGGCAGATGGAATATACGTTTTTGTTTTCATTCAGTCTTCCCTTTGCGTTCTTTGCGCTCTTTGCGGTTAAGAACGCCTATTTCTTACGCGACTTGCGCTCTTTGCGGTTAAGAACGCCTATTTCTTCTTGCGCGACGCCTGGAGGGCGTAGGGGCCGCACTTCTTCTCGGCGAAGATAGGCTTAAAGCGCGTAAATCGCTGCCGCCCGTCCACCAGGGGCACGCTTACCCAGTCCTCGCCGATGAGCGGCCGGGCGTACGCGAGGAACTCGTCGGTGACGTCGCGCTTGTTGGGGGCGATCCAGGCCTTCGGGAACCGCCGCTCGGAGTTCGCCATCGCTTCCAGCGGGACCTTGTCGTAGCGGACGCGGTAGGCGCTGCCGGGCTCGCGCAGGATGGTGGCCATCCAGCCGCCGCCTTCCTCGGCCGCCACCAGGGCGGCCTTCCGGCCCACCTCGTACGCCTCGTCCAGGTCCACGCGGGAGGCGTAAATCATGTTGTGCCGCTGGTCGGTCCCGGGGATGTTGTACCTTGCCGCGCCGCCGACGGGGAGACCCTTATCGTTCAGGACATTGGCGAGGACGGCGGCGGCCGTCGTGCCGCTGGAGGAGAACTGCACGTGGCCGAAGGAGTCTTTGCGTGCGCCCACGTCGCCGACGCTAAAGCCCTCGCTGATGACGACCAGGCAGCGGCCGCTTTTTTTGAGTTCATCGTTGACCTCGTCGGCCACCTGCTCCAGCGTGAGGCCCGCCTCGGCCAGGTAGATGTGCAGGGGCAGTTCGCGCCCGGGGTCCGCCAGGCGGGCGGCCGCCGGGATGAACCCTATCTTGCGGCCCATGGCCTGCATCACGAGGACCGGGTCGGCCGGGCATGAGCCCAGGTTCTCCTCGTTCGCCGTCTGGACCGAGAGGGCCCAGTACCGGGCCACGCTGCCGTAGCCGGGCGTGTGGTCGATGAGTTTGAACTCGGTGTCGCCCACGTCGTTGTCGATGGTCTTCGGGACGCCGGTAGACACGAGGTCCAGGCCCTTCTCGGCGGCCAGTTTGGAGATTTTGTGGGCGGTGTCCATGGAATCGTTGCCGCCGGTATAGAAGAAGTAGCCCACGTTGTGGGCCTTGAGGACCTGGATGACCCGCTCAAAGTCCTCCGTGTTCTCGGCCTTGAGTTTGTAGCGGCAGGTGCCGATGGCGCCGGCGGCGGGCGTGGTGCGCAGCAGGGCGATTTCCTCGCGCGGCTGGGCCGAGAGGTCCAGCAGGTCCTCCTTGAGGACGCCCTCGATGCCGTGCCATGCGGCAAACACGGCGGCGAACTTCTCGGGCATCGCAAAGCACGTCTCGACGACGCCGCGGATGGAGTTGTTGATGACGGGCGACGGCCCGCCCGACTGTGCCACGACGACGTTGTTTGCTCTAGCCATCTCTCCGTCTCCTGGTTGAAAGCCCCATCATGCTTTGGGCGGCGGGTCAGGAGGGCCTGTTGCCTAACTGTCGTTCATGTAGGGTGGGTGCTATGCACCCACCATTTCCGCTCAAGCACATGCCCCTATCAAGCCGTAGCGCGGGGGTTTATCCCCCGCGCCGACCGCGCGGGGCACAAGGCCCCGCGCTACAGCGCACAAGTCGGGTTGCCGCAAGACGTTATGCTCATTGCCGCGCGGCAAGTGGCAATGTAGTAATAGCCATCTATTGGGCGACAGCCCCAGGAGACCCGCCGCGCCAAGCGGCGTTGTACTGCTACTGGCGTTCCGACTTCAGCCGGTGCAGGACCTCGCCGGCGTGGTCCACCAGCAGGATGCCTTCCTTCTCGCGGCCGATCCACTCGGCCACGCGAATGCTGCCGGGGTCCAGGTAGCCGAGGTTGATGCGGCGGCACCGCTCTTCGGGGATGCCGGTGGCCAGCGTCACGGTGATGCGCGGCTGCTCGACGCCGCCGCAGTACGTGCCCAGGCCGCGCACGTGCGTCGAGTGGGCCATGACGCCGCCGGGGACGCCCGAAAACTTGTCCATCTGCTCGCGGAAGTAGTCGAGGCAGTGGTAGCCGATGCAGTCGATCGTCTTGCCGTGGGTGTACGAAACCTCGGCAATGTGCGGGGCGTAAACGATGAGTTCGCCGCCGTCGGCGACGATGGGCTCCAGTTTGTACATGACCTTGCCGGCGGTCCAGAGGTCGTCGTACATCTCGGGCGCGATGCCGAGGACCCGCCTGAACGGCCGGTCGAGGTACCTGATGTGGACCTGGGCCGAGAGGTCGGCCGCGGCCGAGAACGCCTCCTTCGCATCGCCGATGAAGAGCCCTTTGAGGCCCTCGCGCGTCACGACCATGTCGAAGTTCGTGATGGGGACCTGGATGAACTCGACCGCGCGGTCGATCACCCGCCGTACCACGGTGTCCTTGACGCCGTTGATCTTCCAGTTGGTCACCAGCGCCCCGAGCCAGTGGAAGAAGTTGATGATGTCCGGCCCGGCGATCCCGGGGTAGAGGTACTTGTGGCCCCCGCTGAAGCCGGCCACCTCGTGCGGAAACGTGGGGCCCACGATGAACAGGTGGTCGTAGCCGAGGATCCGCCGGTTGATTTCCACCGGCACGTCCAGGGCATAGCGGCCCTCGCTCAGGGCGCCCATCTCGGCCGCCGAGAGCGTGCCGAGCACTGCCAGCGACTTCGGGTCGTCCCACGCGTGGTTGAAGACGCGGATCTTGCCGTACTTCTTCGTGCGTTCCTCGGCCGCCATGCCGAGGAGCCGGAGGATCCGTTCCTGGCTCATCGGCATGTGCGTGCCCAGGGCGATCATGAAGTCGAGTTTGGCCGCCCGCCGCGACACCAGGCCCACCAGCGTCCGGAACATCAGGCCCACCGGCGCGGTGCGCGTGGAGTCGGGAATCAGCACCAGGACGCGCTTGCCCTTGAGGTCCAGGCCCTCGACGGCCTTCCTGCACAGGTCCTGCACCTCGGTATCGGGAAGCACGCCTTCCTTATGGCCGTCGCCGATGATCACCGCCAACCCTTTGTTTTGCCCCTGGCCCCCATCTCAGCATACGATGTGGCACGGCTGTAGCATTTTAAGATTGCGTGCATACACTACCCCTTTGCGCGGCGGGTCTCCTGACCCGCCGCGTCGGGCACTCGTATCGGCGCGGCGGTTCAGGAGAACCGCCGCGCCCATACATGTGGCACGGCTGGTTTGCCGTCAGGTTACCGCGTGACGACCCGAAAATCGAGTGCCTTAAGGGCCGCTTCCACCGCCGCGTCCGGCGCATCGAGTTCCACGGTGGTGCACGGGAACTCGCGGCGCACCGGGTAGGTCTTCCGCAGGCCGCTGAAGAACTTGCCGCGCTCTTCCTGCGGCTTATCCGCGATTCCGCGCAGCCGCGCATCATCCGCCTCGATATCGTACGCGGCCTGGATCGCCTGCCGCAGGGCCTTCTGCACGGTCAAGCCGCACGGCAGCGCGACGCGCGGGGTGGCCGGCGGAGGCATCAGCGCCCCCGGGTCCCACTCCCGCCGCAGGCCGAAGTGCCGGCACAGCGCCTCCAGCACCATGCGCGTGCCGTTGACCTTGCCGTCATACGAATACCCCGCGATGTGCGGCGTAGCCAGGCGGACGCGCCGCAGGAGGTCGGCGTCGATGTTCGGCTCGCCTTCCCACACGTCGAGCACCAGGGCCGCGACGTGCCCGCCGCCCGCCGCCTTCTTGAGGGCCGCCGAGTCGGCCACGCTGCCGCGCGACGAGTTGATGACGATGGCGCCGCGCTTCAGCCGCCCCAGCAGCCGCTCGTCAATCATGTGGTATGTGGCATCGGGCCCCGTCCGCTCCAGCGGCACGTGGAAGGTCACGATGTCGGCCTCGGCCATGGCGTCCAGGGGCACGTACTTGGGGTCGCCGGTCTTGCGGGCCAGCGGCGGGTCGTTCTGGAGGACGCGGATGCCGATTGACTGGGCCATGCCCGCGAGCCGCCCGCCCACGTTGCCGCAACCGATGATCCCCAGCACCTTGTCAGTGACGCGGAACCCGTCGGCCTCGGCCAGCGCATGAATCGCCGCCAGGACGTACTCGGCCACGCTCCGCGCGTTTGAGCCGGGCGCATAGGCGAACCCGATGCCGCGCGACGCCAGGTACGCCTGGTCAATGTGGTCAAACCCGATCGTGGCCGTGGCCACGAACCGGACGCGGCTGCCGTCGAGGAGCGCCGGGTTGACCTGGGTGACGCTGCGCACCAGGAGCGCATCGGCGCCGCGGACGGCATCGGGCGTCATCCGCTCGGCGGGCAGGGCGGCCACCTCGCCCAGCGGCCCGAAGGCATCGCCCAAGAGCGGGATGTTGGCATCGGCGACGATTTTCAAGCGACTGTGCCTCGTATTCGCATCGAGCCGCGGTCTGCCTGCCGGCAGGCAGGTTTTTCTCCCCTCTCCCCGTCGTGGGAGAGGGGGTGGGGGTGAGGGGGGGCGCGCCGCTGGACCCCTCACCCGGCCTTCGGCCACCCACTCCCGCAAGGGGCGAGGGGACGACGCTAAACACGTACCGACCTGGCGGTCGCGGCGCGAAAACGCCCTCGCTACTGTGCCCACTGCGTGTGGAAGACGCCCGACTTGTCCGTCCGCGCGTACGTGTGCGCGCCGAAGTAGTCTCGCTGCGCCTGCGTCAGGTTCATCGGCAGGCGGGCCGCACGGTACGAATCGAGATATGCCAGCGCCGACCCCAGGCCCAGCACCGGAATGCCCGACTGGACGGCCGCCACGACGACCTTGCGCACGCCCCGGGCCCGCAGGTTGACGATCTTCGCAAAGCCCCTGTCCACCAGCAGGTTGGCCAGGCCGGGGTTCTTCCGGTACGCCGCCGCAATCGGGTCCAGCAGTTTCGAGCGGATGATGCAGCCGCCTTTCCAGATGCGGGCGATCTCGGCCAGGTCGAGGTCGTACCGGTATTCCCTGGACGCCTCGCGCATCAGGGTCATGCCCTGGGCGTAGCACGAAATGACGGCCAGGTACAGCGAGTCGCGGCAGGCCTTGATGAACGCGGCCTTGCCGGCGGGGGTCTTCAGGCGCGGCCCCTTGAGGATCTTCGACGCCGCCACGCGCTCGTCCTTGAACGCCGAGAGGATGCGGCCCTCCACGGCCATGTCGATCGTCGGGATGGCCACGCCCAGGTCCAGGGCGTTCTGGCTGGCCCACTTGCCCGTGCCCTTCTGGCCGGCCTTGTCGAGGATGAAGTCCACCAGGGGTTTGCCCGTGTCGGGGTCCATCTTGGCCAGGCAGGTCGTGGTGATTTCCATGAGGTAGCCGCCGAGTTCGGCCGCGTTCCACTGGCCGAAAATCCGGCTGAGTTCGGGCGCCTTCAGCCTCAGCAGCGTCTTCATGACGTCGTAGGTCTCGGCGATGCACTGCATCATGCCGTACTCGATGCCGTTGTGCACCATCTTGACGTAGTGGCCGGCGCCGCGCGGCCCGATGTACGCGCAGCAGGGTCCGTCCACCTGCGCGGCTATTCTTTCCAGGACCGGCTTGACCAGGGCGTATGCCTCCGGCGCGCCGCCCGGCATGATGCAGGGCCCCTTCAGGGCGCCCTCTTCGCCTCCGCTGACGCCCGTGCCGATGAACAGGATGCCGCTCCTGGCAAGGTCCGCCGCGCGCCGCTCGGTGTCCAGGAAGAACGAGTTGCCGCCGTCAACCAGGAGGTCCCCCGGTTCCAGGTGCGGGCGAAACTGGGCGATCATGTCGTCGACCGGCGATCCGGCCTTGACCATGAGGAGGATGCGGCGGGGCTTCTGGAGATTCGCACAAAGGTCCTGCACGCTGGCGCAGCCCACGATCCGCTTGCCTGCGGCCGGCCCCTTGATAAACTCCTCCATCTTCGCGGTGGTCCGGTTATAGACGGCTGCCGTGAAGCCCTTGCTCTCGATGTTCAGGGCCAGGCTTCGTCCCATGACATCCAGCCCGACCAACCCGATCTGCTGCTGCGCCATCATCGTCCTCCCGTTTGAATGACCGTGTTGCGCTCGCGCGACTATGCGTGAAAAATCCATCTTACCAGCGCCGTGCGGCCTGTCAAGGCAGCGCCGCAATCGCGCGACTCGCCCCGGCGGCCGGCACGGCTGCGGCGCGGGTAATCCGTTAGTTACGGTTGTGGCGACCGCTCTCGCCGACTGTAGCGCGGCCGTA
>Ga0315289_10016706_pt1 | contig 10105 bp, 12 predicted proteins | sample YL17G11_40_MG_FD_203452 | JGI IMG/M metagenome (GOLD analysis project Ga0315289, IMG submission 203452) | Sediment microbial communities from Yellowstone Lake, YNP, Wyoming, USA - YL17G11_40 | ecosystem: Environmental > Aquatic > Freshwater > Lake > Sediment | place: USA: Wyoming | collected...
GTACACCGGACCGCACCGTCCGCGGGCGGTCACGGCTCCCCGGTCGGGCCGTGCGACAATGCCCCACGATGTCCTCCCGCCGCGACCGGCCGAGCCAGGTACGCCTCCGCCCACCCTCCTCCGGCAGGCCCCGCCAGCTGCCGCCGGCGCCGCGCCGCCCCGTCGTCGCCCGCTCGGTCGGGAGGCGCGCCCCCGAGCCGGCCCGCGGGATGCCGTTGCCGGCACGACTCGCGCTGGTGGTGGCCGTGGTCGCGCTCGCGGCCGTCGTGGTCTCCACCGTGACCGGCGTCCTGCCCCGCGTCGTCTCGGCGATCGGCGTCGCGCTCGGGGGGATCGCCGACTCGTTCCTGCCCACGGCGAGCCCGAGCGCGACGCTCGTGCCGATCCCCGCCCCGCCCACGCTGGTGGCGCCGGGGAAGGCCGCCACGAACCAGCCGACGGCGACGCTCGTGGGGACCCTGCCGCTCGAGGTGGTCGGGCGCGATGGCTTCCTCGTCCGGATCTACGTCGCGCTCCCCGACCAGGAGCCGGTGGCCGTGCGCGACGTGGCGGTCGGCGAGACGCCCTCGTTCGTCGTGGAGAACCTGCCGCTCGAGCCCGGTCGCAACGACGTGACGGCCACGCTCGTGGGCCCCGGCGGAGAGAGCGAGACGTCGCCGGTCGTCACCTACGTCCTGGACACGTCCAAGCCGAAGATCACGGTCACCGCGCCGGAGGACGGCGCCACCGTCAACGGAGCGACCGCCACGATCACGGGGAAGACCCAGGGCAGCTCCGTCGTCGTCGCCCGCAACGAGGCGAACGGGACGTCGGCCACCGCCACGGCCGATGCGAAGGGCGTCTTCACCCTTGAGGTCACCCTTCGCCCCGGCGCCAACGGGGTGACCCTGACCGCCACCGATCCCGCCGGCAACGTGGGGACCGCGGTCCTCACCATCCGGCGCGGATCGGGGAGCCTGGACCTCGGCCTGAGCGCCTCGGCCTATCGGATCAGCGCGGCCCGCCTGCCGCGCGACATCGAGCTCCGCGCCAGGGTCACCAACCCGGACGGCGGCCTCCTCTCCCGGCAGGTGGTCACCTTCACGCTCTCGATCCCGGGCGTCCCCGTCATCACCGGCGACAGCGTGAGTGACGGGTCGGGGATGGCGACCTTCCGGACGACGATCCCGGCCGGGGCGACCGTGGGCAGCGGCCTCGCCACGGCCTTCGTCAGCACGGCGGAGTTCGGCGAGGCGTCCGCGCAGATCTCCATCACCATCATCGAATAGGCGCGCAGCGACGCGCGCCCGGACCGACCGCCTGTTCGAATCGCACGCCCGTTCGGCGTGCGCACAGAACCCCTCGACAGTCGGTTCGTACGCAGCTACCATCCAACCATGCCGAACTGGCGCTGCCCGCACTGCCGGACGCCCCAGCCCGAGGCCGCGCGCTGCTGGGTCTGCCGACGGTCGAGCACGAGTTGCGCGACCTGCGTCCACTACCGGCGGTCGGTGGCGCCGCTGATCGGCGGGACCTGCGGGCTCGACCCGCCGGCCGTCCCGCTCCGCGGCAACGAGCTGCGCGGTTGCTGGCGCCCCGTCCCCGCCGGGCGATCCGTGGGTCCCGACGCGCTCCCGGTCGTCGATCCGCTCGGACCCGCGTTCGCGGTGCCCGGCGGGATCTGGGCCGACCCCGAGGCCTGACCCGCCCCACGAAGCCGTGGGTTACGGCGCCGGTGTTGGCGTCGGCTCGGGCGGGGGCGTCGGGGCCGGTGTCGGCTCGGGCGGGGGCGTCGGGGCCGGTGTCAGCGTTGGCGTGGGCTCCGGGGTGGGAGACGCCGCGGAGAGAAGGATCGGCGATCCGATCGCGACATTTGTCCCGGCCGCCGGGTTCTGGGCGGTGACGAGATCGCTGTCGGCCGGGGTCGCCCCCTGCCACTGGATCACCAGCCCCTCCGTTGTCGCCTGCGATTTGGCGGTCGCGACCGTGAGCCCCACGTAGCTCCCCACCGTGACGGCTGCCGCCGTCGGGCTGGGCGTCGGGCTGGGCGTCGGCTCGGGGCCCTTGGAGACCTCGTAGTCGATGGACGTGCCCGTCGGCACCTCGGTGCCGGCCGGGATGCCGGCCCCAATGACCGAGCCGGCCGCGATCGCCGGGTCGAACGAATCGGTCCGGACGCCGAGCCTCAGCTTGGCGTCGGTGATGGCCCGTATCGCGTCGGCCTCCGCCAGGCCGATCAGCTGGGGAACCGCCACGAGCTCCTTGCCGGAGACGACCTCGACCTTGACAACGGATGCCTTGTTGACCTCGCTGCCGGCCGGCGGATCCTGGCTGACGACCGTGCCTTCCGCCTTGTCGCTGCGCTTCACGTAGGTCTGTTCGAGGACGACTCCCAGCTGCTGTGCCGTCGCCGCGGCGTTGTCGAAGGACTGGTCGATGAACGAGGGGAGCGTGACCGTGCCGAGGCCGGGCGTCGTCGCCGGGCTATTCGCGGTGAGGATGCGGAACAGCCCGAAGCCCACCACGACGAGGATCGCGAGGCCGAGCAGGCCGGCCACCCAGATCCAGGGGCTGGCGCCGCGGGGCCCATCGGGCTCGAGCTCCTCGCGGGGGGCGGACGCGGGCGGCGGGGCGGGCGAGGCCGTTCCGGCCCGACCACCCGCATACGCGTCGGGCGGAAAGGGTCGGGCGGCGATGGCGCTCGCCGCGACGGCCGCGGCGAGCGGGACGGTGGCGGTGGCGAGCGGGACGGGCCGGGCGGTCCGGGCGGCGCCCTCGTCGAGGAAGCCCTCCAGCGCCTCGGCCATCTCCTCCGCGCTGGCGAAGCGGGCGGCCGGGTCCGGGTCGAGCGCCCGGCGGTCGATCGCCTCCAGGACCGGCGGGACATTCGGTCGGACGGCCGAAACGAGCGGGGGCGGAGCCGAGATGCGGGCCATCGCCACGGCCGCCGCGCTGTCGCCTTCCCAGGGGCGCCGGCCCGAGAGGAGCTCGTAGAGCACGATGCCCAGGCTGTAGATGTCGGACGCCTCGGTCGCCTGCTCGCCGAGCGCCTGCTCGGGGCTGAAGTAGTGGACCGAGCCGAGCGTCACGCCGGGCAGCGTCAGGCGGGCGTCCGCCCATGCGCGGGCAATCCCGAAGTCGGTGACCTTCACGCGGCCGTCGGAGGAAACCAGGATGTTGCCCGGCTTCACGTCCCGGTGGACGATCCCCCGGGCGTGCGCGGCGGCGAGGGCGTGGGCGACTTCCGCGGCGAGGCGCGCGGCCTGGCGGGGCGGGAGCGGGCCGTTGCGGCCGAGGAGGGTCGCGACGTCCTCGCCGTCGACGAGCTCCATGACGATGTACGGCCCGTCGGCGTCCGTGCCGAAGTCGTAGACGCCGACGATGTTCGGGTGGCTGAGGGAGGCGGCCGACTGGGCCTCCTGCTTGAACCGCGCGACGAAGTCGGGGTCGCGCCCGTACTCTGGGTGGAGAACCTTGACCGCCACCTCGCGGCCCAGCTGGGCGTCGGTGGCGCGGTAGATCGTCGCCATGCCGCCCTGGCCCAGGAGCTCGACGAGCCGATACCGGCCGCCGAGCACGTCGCCGAGCGCTGCCACCCCTCGTTCTCTCCCTGTCTTCGGTCGTCCGCCGGACGGATCAGAGCTCGAGGCCGCGGAGGAAGTCCGCGAACTCGGGGCCCAGGTCTGGCCGCGCCAGGGCGAGCTCGACCGATGCCTTGAGCCAGCCCATCGGCGTGCCGGCATCGTAGCGGGTCCCCTCGAAGGCGTACCCGTGGACCGGCTGCTCCTGCATGAGGGCCTCGATCGCGTCGGTCAGCTGGATCTCGCCGCCCGCGCCCCGCTGCGTCTGCTCCAGCTTGTCGAAGATCTTGGGCGTCAGGATGTAGCGGCCGATGATCGCCATGTTCGAGGGCGCCTCGCCGGGCGCCGGCTTCTCGACGACCTGGTCGATCTTCCAGAGGCGGCCGTCGTGGCCGTCCACCCGCGTCCCCCCGATGACGCCGTAGCGCCCAGCCTCCTCGGGGGGCACCTCCGTCACGGCCACGACCGAGCCGTGGGTCTGGTGGTAGGCGTGCATCAACTGCCCGATGCAGGGTCGCTCTCCCACGACGACGTCGTCGGAAAGGATCACGGCAAATGGCTCGTGGCCCACGAGCTCCTTGGCCATCAGGACCGCGTGGCCCAGGCCGAGCTGCTCCTTCTGGCGGACGTAGGCGATCTGGGCGAGGTCGCTGATATGGCGGATCTGGCGGAGGCGCTCGATCTCGCCACGCTCCTCCAGCAGGTGCTCCAGCTCGTAGTTGAGGTCGAAGTGGTCCTCGATCGCCCGCTTCTGGCTGGAGGTGACGATGATCACCTGCTCGATGCCCGCGGCGACCGCCTCCTCCACCGCGTACTGGATGACGGGTCGGTCGACGAGGGGGAGCATCTCCTTCGGCTGGGCCTTCGTGGCGGGAAGGAAGCGGGTGCCCCACCCGGCGGCGGGGAAGACGGCCTTTCGAACGCGCATTGGACCTCGGATCGTGGAAGGGGTCGAGCGGGCCGGGAGCCCGGGCGGGGAGGGTCCCAGTATACCCGCGGGCCCGGTCCGGCCCGGCGACCCGGTCCGGCCGGACCGGCGGGCAGGCGCCTCCGGGCGGCCCGCACGCCCCCGGCCGGTCGGCCGGTCGGCGCTCAGGCGGCTCCGCTGGCCGCCTCGTGGGGCTCGGCGTCCTCGCCGCCGCGCTGGAGCAGGGCGGCGGCCGCCAGCACCAGGACCCCGCCGCCGACCTGGACGGGGCCCAGCCCTTCGGCCAGCAGCAGGGCGGCGAGGAGGGCCCCGAAGACCGGCTCCAGGAGGGCCACGATCGAGGCCTTCGTCGGTCCGATGGAGCGGATGGCCAGCAGGAAGAGGAGGGCGGGGACGGCGGCGCCCCCAACCCCGGCCCACAGGAGGGCGGGCAGGGCCGCCGGATCCCGCAGGGGCAGAGCCGCCACGTCGCTCGCGCCGGTCAGGAGAACGAGCGCCAGGAAGCCGGCCGCCGTGACGGCGATCACGCCGAACGTCGCCTCCTCCGTCGGGATGGCGCGGAAGCCGCGCCGGCCCAGCAGGACGTAGGTCGCCTGCATCGCCGCGGCGAGCACCGCCAGGCCGAAGCCGAGGGCGTCGAACGCGCCGCCACCGGCTGCTCCGCCCAGGACCACCACCGCCATCCCGGCGAGGGCGAGGGCGAGGGCCACCGCCCGTATCCGGGTCAGGCGCTCCTCGCCGAGGGCCACCGCGGCGCCGGCGACGAGGGCCGGGTACGTGTAGAGGCCGAGGAGCGCCAGGGCGATGCTCGTCCGCTGGAAGGCCGAGAAGATGGCGAGGTTGAGCACCAGGCTCGTCCCCCCGGCGAGCACGAGCGCCGCGAGCGCGCGGGGCGGGAGCGCGCGCCAGCGGACGCGGTCGCGGCCGCGCGTGCGCAGGAACCCGAGCAGCGCCGCGAGGGCCAGGGTCCCGATGGCGGCTCGCCAAAAGACGAACGCCAGGGGCGTCAGCCCCGCTTCGTACGCCACCCGCGACGTGGGCCCGAGCGTCCCGAAGAGGCAGGCGGCAACGGCGACCGCGGCCGTTCCGCCGAGGGCGCCTCCGCCCGGCGCGCCCCGCGCCACGGTCACCGGGCCGACGCGTCGGGGCCGGCGGCGGCCCGCGGGGCCGGCGGGGCCGGCGCGGCTGGATCCTCCCGCCGGCGACCGGCGAGGACCAGGCGCGTGAACGGGACGCGGAACTCGGCGAAGGCCTCCACGCTGACCAGGAAGCCCAGGAAGAGGAAGACGGCCGCCAGGAGCTTGCCGACCTGGAAGAAGTCGGTGATCCCAAAGCGCAGGAGGGTGTCGCCCGAGGAGGCCGTGAACGCCCCGATCGCGATGAGGATCGTCGCCGGGACTCGGCTGTGGATCTTCCCCGTGACCAGCGCCCGGAACGCGCCGGGCAGCGAGACCGCGAAGTTGACCGTGATCGCCAGCGGGGCGATGAGCAGGTTGAACAGGAACTCGTCGCCCTTCTGGTTCGGGTCCAGCGAGTACTCGAGGACCCGCCGCTTGGGCATGAAGACGTAGGCCGAGAAGATGGCTCCCAGGGCCAGGCTCAGGCCGCCGGTGACGTTGAGGAACGGCGTGAGGAGGCGCAGCGTGCCCGGGAAGAGCTCGGCGGTCGGGACGCCGGTCACCGGGTCCACGGCATAGCCGGGTGCGGGCAGCGTCGTCGTCAGCATCAGGCCCACGCTCAGGACGGTCGCGCCGCCCACCGCCAGGGCGGCGATGCGGGGCCAGCGCTCGTTCCCGAAGTACGTCTCGACCGCCACCGCGAGGGCGAGCATCCCGGCCGCGATGAGGTACAGGACCGGAGCGGAGCCGGCGCCCTCGTACTGGTAGCGGCGCTGGGTGAGGAGCGTGAAGAGCCCGGCCAGGAGGAGGCTGAAGGCGAACGCGTAGCCGAAGCGCGTGCGGCCCAGCAGGAAGGCGGTCCCGAGGCCCAGCCAGCCGGCGGTCCAGACCGCGCCGGTGAGATACCACGTCCGGTAGAGCGCCTCGGACCAGCCCGCGGCGGCGGCCAGCGCCTCGCAGCCGGAGGCGATCCCGAAGAACGACATCCCCAGCGCCCAGGTCAGCTGGAACGGCTGGCGGCGCTCCCGCCACTGGTCCGCGAGAGCCAGGGCGAAGAAGAGCGCGATCAGGGACGTCGCTGCGGGAAGGGCGATGGACACGCGGTGGTGACCTCGGGATTCCGGCCGGACGGGCCGTGCTCAGGCCGGGACGAGCTCGTGGTCGTCCCGGTGGAGCCCGTCGCAGAGGCCGAGCCGCGGCTCGTCGCCCGGGATCTCGATGGGGCGCATGAGCTCGCGGACGGCCGAACGGCGGCAGAAGAGGTAGCCGCGGGCGCGCATCCAGGCGCGCGCGCAGGCCGGGTCGGGGTGGAACTGGTAGGGGCCGGGATTGATCGTGGTCGTCCCCGCCCAGGTCCGAGCGACCTCGGTGGCAACCACGTCCATGACGTTGACCCGGAACGGCGTGCCCTCGATGACGCCGCTGCACCCGCGACAGCGGATCGCGACGTTGTCCTCCTGGAGGGTGGGGATCCGGATCCCCATGATGTCGAACGGCACGGGCGGAGAATAGCAGAGCCCCCCGGACCGCCGCCGCGCAGGCGGGTGCGGGGGCGGTCCGGGGGGCTCCCGCTCTCTCGGCAGAAGTCGCCCCACGACCGTTCGGCCGGCGTCGGTGGGCGGCAGGCCGGGCGCCGAGCACGGGCCTTGCCGCCGCCGTCGGCGAATGTCGGCGCCGGGACCAGGCGCCGATTCCGCGACCATCCACGGCGGCCCAATGGCTGCCACGGCGACTTCTGCCGAAACGGGGCCGAGGCACCAGGACCCGGGGCAGCGGGGCAACCGAGCCTGAGGGCTCGCACCCGACTATGTGAAGCTCGACCGCGGGATCATCCATGGGATCGGCGGCGATCCGGCGCGGCAGGCGCTCGTCGCGGGGATGGTCCACTTCGCGGGCAAGACCGGGGCGACCCTGATCGCCGAGGGAGTCGAGACCGAGGCCGAGGCCCGCGAGCTCCGGGCGCTCGGTGTGTCACTCGGCCAGGGCTACCACCTCGGACGCCCTGCCCTCGCGGGCCGGCTCGTCCGCCCGCTCGTCGGCGTCCCGCGGGCGGCGATCAGCGGCGCCGGCAACGGGCGCAGACGGGTGGCCGCTCCGGATCCATCGGCCGAGTCGATCCTCCACGCCGTGAACATCGGGGAACTCTCGCGCCCGGGCTTCGCGAGGTCGGCATCTCGACCGTCGAGGACCTTCGCGACGTGGGTGCCTTCGCGACGTGGGAGCGCCTGCGCGGCTCGCGGCCGAAGCTGGCGACGGGAGCGACGCTCCTGCAGCTCGAGGGCGCGGTCCGAGGGATCCGGATCACGCAGCTGCCGCCGGCCGACCGCGCAAGGCTCCGCTTGCTCGCGAGGTTGGGGCACGAGGAGGACCAGGCGACCAGACCTGGCGGGGCCGCCTGACCGCACCCCGACCCGGGCGGGTCGCGGTACTGCTGGCGGACTTCGAAGCACCGGCGAATCGCGGGGCACGAGGGCTGGGTGCCACGGCGAAGACGCCGAGCCCGCCGAGACCCCGACACGATGGCAACGTCGTGTCGGCTCGGGGCCCTCAGGGGGCCTGCGGTCCGGCCGGATCCCGGACTCTGGCGAATCGAGGGCCTTCTCGAAAGCTGGAGGGTAGCGGCGCGCCCGTCAGGCCGCCACGAAGGAGCGATCGCGTTGGTCCTGAGTGCTCTGGGCGAGAAGGAGCTGACCCAGACCTGACGGATGACGGTCCGGATCGCATCCGAGGGCGCCAGTTACACCCACGAACAGGATGGTCCGCTCGTGGGCATGCCACACTTGGCACATTGCCAAGTGTACTTGACATCTCCGTTCGTGACAGTAATGATGGCGGCGATGCCGACCGAACACGAACCTCGCCTGTTGAACCGACTCCGAGTGGCACGCGCGGAGCAGGATCTCTCGCAGGAGCGGCTCGCCCGGGCCGCCGGGGTCAGTCGCCAGACGATCAGCTCGATCGAGACCGGCCAGTACTGCCCCTCCACCCTCCTGGCGTTCCGGCTCGCCCGGGTCCTGGGTGTCCGCGTCGATGCACTCTTCTGGCTCGAAGGAGACGACCGATGAACCCCCTGGTGGTGCGCGATGAGCGGGAGATCAGCGTCGATCAGGCCGCCGACCGCCTGTCGTACCTCGTGCTCTCATTTGGGTTGCTGGCGATCGTGGCGTACCGGAGCTTGGCGGGCGGTGAGGCGCCCTGGGATCTCCTGGGCCTCGTGGTCCTGGGTGGTCTGGTCGGCACCGCGTACCGGGTCCAGAAACGAGCGGTCTCCCGGCGCTGGGGGCTGGTGCTTGTCCTGACGGTCGTCGTCGCACTGGCCCTGGCGGCGATCGTGACGTTCGCTACGCGGGCGTAGTTCTCGTAGCTCCCCTCGCGCGCCGTCCCTCGACGAGGTCGCCCACCGGGCGGTGATCGTCGACTTCCCGGTCGTCGCGACGATGATCGTGCTGGGGAGCTGTTACCGTCGCGGTGGGGACGACCCTGCCACGCCGGGCACGCCCTGCCCTCCCGGGACGGCCGTCGTCTCGACCACCTCCCAGTGGGTGACCCGCGTCTCGCGCTCCACCAGGAAAGCGTCGTCGGCTGGGTAGAAGACCGCCCGCTCCGGGTCCGGGCCGGCGAAGCGCCGGACCGCCGCCTCGTCCTCCCAGAAGGAGACGAACTCGAACTCCGCCCGTTCGCCCGCGCTGCGGCGGAGGACCAGCACGCCCAGGTTGCCCGGCAGCGCCCGGCATTCCGCGACGCCCGTTTCGTGCAGGTAGGCGGCATACCGCTCGGCGTCGGTCCCGATCGTCGTCCCGCGCCAGGTCCGGGCGATCATCAGTCGCCCTCCCCGCCACTCGCGCCGACGTCGGCGACGTCGGACCGCAGCCCCCACCACTCTTCAAAGCGCCGGGCGCGGCCGTCCGGCGCGAACCGGATGAGCCACAGGTTCGCGTACCGCGCCTCCGGCTCCTCGGCCGTGGCGAGGCACGTGGTCTCACCCCGGACGATCCCGAGATCCTCCTCGGGCTCGTCACGCCGGCCGAGCCACCTCCGGATGATCGTCTCGCGACGGGACCACGGCGCGCTCCAGGGCGTCGGAAGGAACTCGGCATCGTCCGTGAAGAGCGCGCCGATGGCGGCCCGGTCGTTCGACGTCCAGGCACGGCGGTACGCGGCGACCCATGCCTCGACGGTCGCGCGCTCGAGCGCCCCGGGGCCGGCGGCCCCGCCGAACGGCGAGGCGCTGGTGCTCGAGATCCGATTGCCCATCTTCAGTGGACCTCCGTTCGAAGCGTGATCGTGATCGACAGGCGCCGGGCCCGGAGCGTCCAGCAGCGGGCGCGAACCGGCAGGGTCGGGCGTGTCGCGGCCACCCGGCGCGTTGTCTTCGGCCCGGCGGTCGACGCGATCGCACGTGCAAGGCGGTCTCGATCCGCCTCTGCGCGGAGATCGCGGGCCTTCTCCTCGGCGAGCCGGTAGAGCGTGAACCAATCCTGCATCCTCGGCGTCCTCAC
>Ga0315289_10016708_pt1 | contig 10105 bp, 26 predicted proteins | sample YL17G11_40_MG_FD_203452 | JGI IMG/M metagenome (GOLD analysis project Ga0315289, IMG submission 203452) | Sediment microbial communities from Yellowstone Lake, YNP, Wyoming, USA - YL17G11_40 | ecosystem: Environmental > Aquatic > Freshwater > Lake > Sediment | place: USA: Wyoming | collected...
AACTCACCCTTGTATCCATAACGTAGATCGTTGAACATGCCATGAAGCATTAGTCTTATAAAGTTAGAACTTAGAGCAACATCACCCTCTCCCTTCAGGGTAGCTTGTATCTCATGTGCCATCTTAGTTCCAAGTACATAAGCCATCTTCGTAGTCATCTCTTCATCATAATTGTGATCCTCAAACTTCCATTTCTGTTTCTTGGCAAACTTGAGGATATCTTCCATCTGTTGCTTTGTCTTGAAGTTTATTCTGAAAGTAATGTGTTCTGCTTCATCACCAGTCTTGCCATAGAAGCAATAGGAGTAAACAAGTTTTCTCTGTTCTAGTTCGGGAACTAACTTGTTCTTTATCTCTATCTGATCTTTACCTTCATACAGGCCAAAGATGTAGATGCTTCTCCAGTATCCTTTCGAGTGACGTTTAAGATCTGTCATTTATTCACCAGGAGCTTTTCTTGCAACTACAAGTAAGGAAAGTTTCAACGCATCTGTGCAGTTCTTGCAGATTATGAATTCTTCCTTATGATTACATGACACTCCGAATCCAGACCAGACACTAGATCCGCCTGAAACTGGCGGAGGTTCCGGTTTGGAACATACGAATCTTGCACAGTCTTGGCAGATTTCTTTACCACACAGTTGACACTTATATGGTGAGGCATATGGAGTTCTGCCTATGATCTTGTTACAGATGTCGCAGAAATCATCATATACAACATGTTTCTTTTTCATTGATAGACTCCTCCCCAACGAGGATAGAAAGGCCATATTGGTCTCCATGCCTCAGGTCTTTCCCAATATGGGATCGATCTGGAGCCTTTCACTTTTACTATGACTTTAGCAGCATCTTTTTCAGGAAGAACTACAGTCTTATTTCCTATCCTTACAAAGATACTCGGAACTTGAGTGATCCCAACAGTTTGTCTTCTTTCGACAGCCACAAGAATACCTGCTTGAAATCCCAGGTAAATTAGTTTGTGATAGACCTGTTGGTCACCTAGAATTTGGATAACGTGACCTTCTTCTCCAATTTCCATACTAGCCAGAGTTTTTATTTGATCCATGAACTTATCACCTCATTTATGATCTAACTAGATTATACGTTCCACGGTAATATATAGTTGATCTAGGGTTCCTCTTTCGATTCAAAGTCATTACATATTCCTTTACATAATCCCCAAGTTAGATAGCCTGAGAAGTTTCTATGATGCTTTTGATGGACACAAAACTCTCTTTCCCCTTGTGGCACATACCATCGACAGTTTCTTCGGTTCTGGAGCATCTTATTGAGTATTCTCTTTTCTCTTTTGCTTAGGCTCAAAGTATTGGCACACTCCGAGACATTTCGAAAAGATTAGGATCTTTCTATGCCCTTTTTCCAGTATATATGGTACAGGTCTCAGACAAACATTTCGACTTAGTTTGTCAAGTACATAGAATCTACAATCTCTTGGTTGGTGAAGTACCTTAAAGAGAGCGATTCTTTCTTTCTTCTTTAACTGCAAACAACTTGCACACTCCTTTACATTCTGGAGAGTAATTGGTGTATCTGCTCATTTCTTGAAGCAAGATGCACCTTCCTTTACCACCACTGAAAGCACACTCTTCCGGACGATGAAGGATTTTATCCCAGAACCATTCAAGGTGAGATCTGGCACAATCAAATGGATGAGCAGTATTCGCATTTGCTTTCTTCTTCTTCAATTGGAGCACCGCATCCACATGTTTTGACTAGTCTCTTATTCAGAAGTTTCAAAGCTTCCTTGCAACATCCTTCGAAGCCCGGAGCCATCTGAACCTGAGGAGCTTCTTTGACTACTTGAAAGTGCATATCTTCATATTCAACCCTAGATAACCAAGCAAGTGCGAGAATGGCCATCCCTGGGCTTCTACTAAGCCCTGCATGACAGAAGAGTACCACCTTCTTTCCTCTGCCTATCCTAGCCAGAATCTTCTTAGCTTTCTTGTACACAAGTTCTGGATCATTCCAGCCATCTTTCAGATCAAGAACTTCCACTACTGAAACATCTTCTGGGAATTCATCATGCATCGCTTGGAATCCTAGAGATGATGTTAACCAGGTTGTCATTCTTCCAACTCTCCTACTAACTTGAATATATCTTCTATCTTCCTTCCTGCTAAGGCTTTTGCTTGCGCTTTCACTTCTTCCTCTCTTTGTTTCTTCTTTTCTATTTCTATATGGTTATCATAAGCATTCTTGAATGACTTGTATATTCCAGTGAGTATCTCTTTCTCCACGTCATTGCGCAGAAGACAGTCCATTGATATGTAATACGCTGATTCGCATTCGAAGTCGTTCTTCTTTCCCTTGAATTTAATGTGTACCCATTCACCGTTACTGTATCCCCTTCTTTCTCCGATAGTAACTTCAGTGATCTCTATTTCACAGTCCATTATTTTTCCAACTCCTGAGCTAGCCAATATGATTCTGGGATCTTCTTGCCCTTCAATTTCTTGAAATAGGGATATTTTGCCAATAAGTCTCTGCTCATCTGTTCTTCCCTGAGCCATTCCCTGTACCGATAGCTGACATCTAAAACTATACTTCTTAGTGCCTCTTGCTTCTGGTCTGAGGGTTTATAGAAACGATAGACTGGGCTAGAATAACTATCCTTGTACTTAAAGTCACCATGAGTAGCTCGATAGTCGATAATAATGTTAGTGCCTCCCAGTTCATTCTTTTCAGCTCTAACTCTAAGTATTCTGATTTCCAACATCCATCCACTTCTTTCTCTTTCTTCCCATCACTCTAGCTTCTTGATGTCTCCAATTGGGATCATGGCCCGGGTAATGGTCTCCCCTCACATTCCTAACTAATGCTACTGCACAGCTAGTTCCGTATGAATGCCATTCTTCGCAGCAGTCACACCACCAACCCTTGCAGTTAGAACCCTGACATATCCAACCAATGTAGGGATTATGTTGCGTTCCTAGCAGATCTTCATTGAAGAGACGGGAATGTACCATCTCCACTCCACATATAGGACATTTAATCTTTCGTTGGTTTACTTTGCCTTTAGCCATGACTTGATCTTCCTATATCCTTTTGTTTTTCTATGGTAAGGGCAGACTGTCTTGTACCACCCGCCTTTAACAGAAATACTTCCTCGTTTGCCACATATCTCACATAGTTGATAACTCTTGCGTTCCGTTCTATCTACCAAATCTCTGATCTCTTTATTATAGCCTGCAACATAGAATCTTAGTTCACCAAACTTCTCCTTCACTTCCAGCACCTCAAAGTGGTCTAAGGATTGGTCTGGCGTATTATCGAGGACTCTTTGGATATCTTTGCACAGTTGATAGATTATCTTGAACCATCCACTATCACACATGAAACCAAAGCACATGAGACTTCCTTTTTGACTTGCACTTCTAAAGATTCGAGGGAAATCTTTCATTAGTTTCCTACTGTGCGTCTTGTTCACTTCTAATCACCTGAACTGGAATCCCATGTTCATGGGCTCTCATAAGCATATTTCTTGTTCCTTTACTCTTGGAGAGGTCATTGTGAAAGGCTACCACCAAGTCTGGTTTCCCATATTTTATCATTGCTTGGTTTCTAATTGGCCCTGCTGCTTTCCCTAATCTGCTCCACTCTGCAGGAAATTCATAGACTTCGAGCCCATACTTTTCGGCTATCTCCCTTGCAATAATATCTGCACCTCTACATTCACCTTCTATGATCTGAGTACCCTTGGGCAGAGCCTTGATGTAGTCTTCGATAGCTTTCCTATCTGTCCAATTACGATCTCCACAGATTAGAATTTTCATTTTATTATCGTATCTCCATCCACGTTAATTCCTATCTATCCCAAAGAAAGGGGGAAGGTAAAGTTATTTTCTCTTGCTTCTACGGTTCAATCTTCTTCACAGAGTCCTTTTCACTATTGACACGGACAAGAATCAAAGTTATCCATTTGTCTTCATCAAATGCCTTTTGAAGTGCATTGAACATTTCTGACTTCTCGCCAGCCCACATGTCATTTTCGCCATCATACTCTTCTGTTCTGAAGCTAGCATATCGCTTTGTTCCGTCCAGAGTGATAAAGTTTATGAGACCCTCTCCTTGCTTCTCTTCTTCTGCTATCAAAGTGATGCGGACTTTTATCCTTTCTTGCCTCTGAAAAATACCCAATTCATTTCACCTCAGTTCAGTTCAACCCAATTTCTTGGGCAAGAAAGTATATACGCCTGAGGCCTTATAAATCTTACTAACCTTCAAGCTTATCAACCAGGACTTTCATAGCACTGTATTTCTTCCAGTCATCGGAAGTGAACTCCACAGCATTTACCCTAATATTTAGGTTAAAGATCCAGTAAATATCTTCCTTGAACTTGGCTAATCTATGTCTGAATTCATAGCAGTATTTTTGAATATCATTGACCCTTCTCCTAGGCATGAAGACCGTCTTGAATTCAGAGACATTATTTTCCCTGCCTTTAAATTCTAGCGAATTTACAACTCTAGCTTCATGAGCAAGGAAAGAGAGGAGAAAATCAAGATCAGCTTCGGGAAGAAAATCTTTGGTCACAGGAACTCTAAGGCTTTTTGTCATGCAGATAATCAAGGTAAGTTTCATTGATTACCAACCCTTACAGAATCATTCTTGGGTTGAGTGGAAACTTCGATAATTACTAAGTCTTCCTTGTAAGCTGTTATCCTATGCACTTTCCCCGCAGGAATTGTGATAGTATCACCTTGATTGAGAAATCCTGATCCTACTGACGCTTCCACTTTAGCTACTCCTTTCAAGATATACAATGTCTCTTTCTTCTGATTGTGGTAATGCATTGAAGTATGCATTCCTTTCTTGATTCGAAGTTCCTTCATCACATACTCTTTCTCATCTATGTGAACTATCTCTTCTCCCCAAGGTTTAGTTATTTGTTCCATCTTAATCCCTCAGTCAATTTTCATTTAAGGATCTCCTCGAGATTCATCTTTCTTTCTACTTCGTTCCTCTTCTTCAAACTTTTCTTTAGCAAAGATATTGAAGAACTCCTGGAAGCAGTTAAGAGAGCAGAATTCAAACTGGAAAGCTCTCTTGAACATTAAAGGAATCTGTTGCACTTTGCCTACGAAAGTTACCTGTATGAAATCCAATCCTTCTATCTTCTTCTGGCACTGATCACATACCTTCATTCCAATATCTCCTCGAACACAAATCGTTCTTGATATCTTCTCTTCAATCCTTGAAGCCAGCTTTTCACAGGCATCCGTGGTTCTCCTTTGTCAGGAGGAAAGAGATCTGTCACGAAGAGCCATACTGGCTTCTCGCAACAATTAGCCATTGGATCAATCCATTCCAAGGAAGGATAAGTCTTCGAGACTCTCTTCCATGTTTTATCTCTTATGGTGAAGAGTTCACCACAAGTCTTGCACCAGATTAGTTCCTTACCTTCCACCAAGAGTCTGTAATAAATATTCATCCAAGCTGAATTACTCATCACCCAACATCTCCAGCCTACCAACCAAAACATCTATTGGTCTGAACTTCACTTCAGGGAAAACTCTGGTGATGAGACAATTATTGAGATGGAACATAGCTCCATCTTTTGCCCTGATGCAACAATTCTTGTCTGAGAAAGATTTTTCTAGATCCCATCGAGAAATGGTTCCAATATAAGTAGTATCATCCCAGATGAACTCTACTTTCATTCCTTCTCTCAGAATAATTGAATTAGGCAATGTCTCCTTTCTCCTGTATTTTCTGATGATATTTCCATCTGCACCACCAGAAGAATATTTGAGACAGAATATGAATGATGCCAGCAACCACTAAGACATAAATTGAAATCCAGCCTTCTAGAAAGGTAGCAGAAATAATTAGAGCTATGGTAGTCATGATTAGCATCCAATAGATTTCTATGCTTCTTTTACTGTTTAACATTCATTGGACATCTCCATTGTCCTTGATCTTTTGATCTTCATATGAAGCAACAACTCTTCTATAGTATTCTTGCTTCACACATTCAAGAACACCCATGAGTTCATTTGCCTTCTTATAACGAAGATCTTTGGAGAGTCTCTTCAAGACTACAGTAAAGACATAGTTCAGATTTCCTGCTACATCTTCTGGTTTCTCATTCAGGAGTGCAACCAAGTTCTCTATTACCCAATCAAACTTCTTTCTTTCTTCTTGCTTGATATATGGCATATTATCTCTCCTCTTGTATTCGAAAGCTAGGATTCAAGGGCTTGAGAATCTGTATTCCTCGTATTTCTTCTGCTTTCAATCCCTTCAGATTAATCACTAACCCTCGCTGATTCCCGTGCTCACCAAGATCACAACTCATGTAGACCATAATTCTGTCGTCTTGTAGTGGATGTAAAGCTTTCCAGAGTTCTATGATGAGTGGGTCACTATCCTTTCGCAATATCTCAAGTCTCATTTATTTTCCTTCTCTTTCCATTTGTTTCTTGATAGGTAGATAATGATCGCAGGAACTATTATTAATGGCACAAAGGCAAAGAATAGCATAGCTCCGATAAGTGATCGAAATAGGATAGCACACATCATTCCAATACTTGAACCTATGAAGCCTATCCTTGTCACAAGAAAGAGTATAGCAACTCGTTTAAGCCATTTCTCCTTTTCCTTATCTTTCTTCCTTCCCAACCTTATCCCTTCTACGCTCTAGAAGATCCATACATCAACTTGCGATATAAGCGTTCCTCTTCCAATATCGTATCATGTATCTCTTTCTGGCATATCAAACAGGTTTCAATGAACTTGTCTACACGCAGGGGACCATGGAGGGCACATCGATAGGTTACTATTCCATTCTCTACTACTACTTGGGAATCACACAATGGAACTTGACCTCTATGAGTTATGAACCAATTAATCTCGTCTGTGTTTAATCCTCTTGTCAATTGCCGTTCTTTCAGACTCTCCAAAGGTTTCTCCTGCTCATTAGTACCTTCGTTGGTAGAAGTGTTGCTCATTCGACAATTCCTCTCTCCTTGTTGGTATCCAATCTTCTGATTACTGCCTCTATCTCAGTCATGAAGTACATGCATTTGAACTTTTCTAGGCCATAACTCTTGGTCTCATGTTGATAGTATGGATACATGAAAGAACAAGGACTCTGACAGTTCTTTAGACGCTTGCAATCTTTGCAACAAGTACCTTTGAGTCTAAATTCACATTGAGACCATGTCTTGGCTAGATGGTAACCCATAATGAGGCGAGCCCTACATCCATTCTCTTCTTGTTTATCTGTCATTGTTCAAGTCGCCTTATCTTGCTTCTAGGTATAGCCATTATTATTGAACCATCCAAGAATGGTTCCAAATCTTGATTGTGAGTTATTAGTGCGACAGCTACTTCCAGAAATTCACCCAAATCCATATAGACAGTTCCTTGACCATAAGGTGTCTCTACACGATCACCAGTATCAAACGTATCGAGAACATGCTTCCATACTTCATATTCTTTCTTCTTGGCTTGCTTCAAACTTCTCACAAATCCTATTGCAACATTCATACTCTGTGCATATTGGTCCTAGCTTTCTGAATTTGATTAGGCATTCTCCATTCTCTCCGTAATGCTGGCATTCATGCTTTCTGAATAGTATTCGATTCCACACTTTCTTCAACGATTTCACAATCTAGTCAAATTTATCTTCCTGGGTTTTGATCCATAATCCTAAATCTAAATGAGAACATGGCAACTTGCACCGAACCACTTTATACAGGCCATTCTTATCTGTACCAGTTTTAATTAGGCAAGTACCGTTATGGCATCTCCAAGCACAATATCTATTGACTTGGAGTAACTTTTCCCACATTCTCTTTTCCTTGATCTCTTTCCTCATAATCTTCACAGACCTTCATTTTACATAATGGGAAACCATCGAAATGCCTAATCGGTCCGGTATAGTTTAAAGTAGTGCAGCGACTCCGATAGAACCATCTACATCTCCTTGGGTCTCCAAGTATTTTATCCCATATCTTCTTCTCACTCATCTTGAGTAGCACAGTCCAATAAGAGTTTGTAAATGTCATCTGCACCTGCGAATCTCTCCAGTTTTTCTTTGAATGCTTTGATTTGTTCCAATGGAATCTTCCATATTATCTGTTTGCCACAAGCCTCATATTTGTATTCTTGAAACGTGATGAAGAAATCATCTCCTTTGTCCCATTGAATAATTATTGTCTCATCTCCATCTATCTTACTATGCCTAGGATTGAGACGAGACATTAGAGATTTTCTCCTCACTTCCATGACAAGATCTCCCCTAAAGAAATATGGATTACAATTCTTGTCTGCCCGTTGGTCAGTGTAGATTAGATAGGAACTTTTACACTCGAAAGGCAAACCCTTAACCTTGAGATATTTCTTGAGAAGCCTTCCAAATTCTTGTACATCTTGTATAGACTGTTTCATCGAGAAGTGGAAACAGTAGGTAGACTTCCAAAAGCCTTCTCTAGTTTGAATCAAATCATCTTTAAGTGTCATTAAGATCCACCATCCTCACGAAGTAAAGATACATTATCTTGGTTGGTTTCGGAATATGACTTATCCACTCATCAACTGAACCAAACCCAGAGAACTTCACATAAGCTTCCAACTGTTCCTTAGTCTCTACTTCAGTCATGTCGAATTCTCTCATGAGCATGATACTCACATGAAGTCTATCATTCTCTTTCCTTACTCTAAGTTTGTGCAACCCATCTCTTTTGAGATTAGGTCTTAGAGTAAAGATTAATCTATTAGCCAAGAGAAACTTTGCTGCTTTCTCCACATTAAACCAGATCATACCTGTCACCATGATATAGAAAAAAGAGGGTAGTGTCCTTCACTCCACCTATGGCTGAGATTCTATGGGGATTATGAAGGGCACATCTTTATCGAAGCCAATGAAGAAGTAGCTATTTCCGTCTGAGTTAGCTATTGCTTGTAGTCCTTGTAGGTATGTTTGTAGCACTGCTAGTTCTGATGCATTAGCTCCTGTTCTTGTGGCTAGGGTATCGATTGCATCTGCAACACCTTGGAATCTGATGATTGTTGCATTTGCTTCTCCCATTGCTTCAATGATTTCCTGTTCAGCTAATGCTTCTGAGTTGATGATGGATATCTGCTTGTTGTTCATTGCTGTGACAATATCTTGCTCAGAATTCAGTTTTCTTTCGATAGCTTCATACCAAGATATTGGTGCTGAAACATCTCTAAGGTTGAATTCCATTGACTCTGGAACGATAGCATAGCTTACTGAAGGTGTATTCATTATCTTGGTCTTGATGATTTCTCCTAATTCCAAGGCTATCTGTGGTCTACTCGTTACTATGTCCAAGGCACTCCAATCTGGCAAATGATTCTCTATCGTTGTTCTGACTATTGAAGCTATCACTTGGTTCTTGACGATGCTCATGTCTTGGTAGTTCTCGTAGAGTTGTATCAATGCTTTTGGATTGTAAGACCATCTGAATAGTGCATGAACATCGAACTCAAGAAGGTCTGAACTGTGTGTATGTATTGCCGGCATATCTGCTGTTGCATCTGTTCCATCTCCCCAGAATCCTACTGTCTGCATTGAATAGTGTATTATCACTAGACCTTGCCAAGGCATCTTGAGGCCCCAAGCTCCATTGCTGGCTCCGTAGGACTTGGTTCCTGAAGGATCGATAAGAATTGATTGGTAACCCACTGGTGCGGAGTATAGCATTGTGATAAAGAACGTGCAAAGCACGATAGCAATTAACACTCCTGCAGTAATGAGTTTACCTATCCTCCAGTCACCGTGATCGTCCTTGAAGGAGAACAGTCGCTTGAGCCTACTTCGTGTTGGCTTCTCTTTTGATTCTCTATTTCCGTAGCTCATTCTTTTTTCCTCTTTTGTCCATTAAGGACTTTGATTACTGTGCTTGGTCTCTTATAGCACAGATTCCAGGCTTGCTTGCCTAGTTTGACTTTGTATGAAAATGTATTAGGTTTCATCTTCCTCATATTATCATACACATAATACAAGAAATAGCCTATGATCTCTCCTTCCACATAACCTCTCCTGAATCTTCCATCTCTGAATCTGGCAATTGTTCCTTCTGGGAAAGGGCCAAGAATTGCTTGCCACAT